>Ga0101944_10003797_pt1 | contig 20133 bp, 16 predicted proteins | sample DewCreD2012metaG_FD_75245 | JGI IMG/M metagenome (GOLD analysis project Ga0101944, IMG submission 75245) | Hot spring sediment bacterial and archeal communities from British Columbia, Canada, to study Microbial Dark Matter (Phase II) - Dewar... ... | reverse complement strand
GAGCAGGCACGGGCCGAGCTGCGCCGGCTCATGGAGGTCGAGCTGCCGGCTTCGGCCGATGAAATCGCCCGCGCCCGCAGCCACGGCGACTTGTCCGAGAACTACGAGTATAAAGCGGCGAAGGAGAAGCAGGCCCGGCTGATGTCGCGAATCAACCGGCTGCGCGCCGACCTGGCCCATGCCCGGCCGATTGTGCCGACCGAAGTCGACCTGGCGCACATCTCGGTGGGCTGCCGGGTGGAGTTGATCGATGCGACCGGGACAAAGCTGGTCTACAGTCTGCTCGGGCCGTGGGACTCAAATCCTGAACAAGGCGTCATTTCATATCAGTCGCCGCTGGCCCAGAGTCTGATTGGAAGGAAACAGGGCGATACGGTCGAGATGGATGGCCGGGTTTTTACAATCACGGCAATCGGCCCGGGTGTTAGCTTCTGATGGGCGAAGTCCTTACGGCGAACGTGGACTCGGCGGCCCGGGCGGCGCGGGTTATCGAGTCCGGCGGGGTCGTAATCTTTCCGACCGAAACGGTCTACGGAATCGGCGCCGACATCGCGAATCCGACTGCGGTTCGGCGGCTGTTCGAAGTCAAGGGGCGGGATTTCCGCCAGCCGCTGATGGCTCACTGTTCGAGTCTCGACCAGCTTGCCGGCATTGTCTGTGAGGTTCCGGTTCCGGCGCGGCGGCTGATTCATCGCTTCTGGCCCGGCCCGCTGGCGCTGGTGCTGCCGCGCAGTCCGGCCATTGCCGACGTCGTTGTCGGCGGGCTGGATACAATCGGCGTGCGGATGGTTGCCGACTCGTTTACCTGCCTGCTGATTGAGAATCTGGGGCGGCCGATTGCCGGCAGCAGCGCCAATCGTTCGGGCCGGCCTGCCACCGGCAGCTTCTCCGAGCTTGACCCCGGGGTCATCGGAGATGTGGATGTGGCGATTGATGCCGGTGCCGCCGGCTCGGGCCAGCCCTCGACCGTGCTCGACATGGCCGTTTCCCCGCCGCGCGTTATCCGCAGCGGGGCTGTCGCAGTTGCCGAGATTGAGGCGGTGCTGGGTTTTCCGGTCAGACAGGGTTGACGGTCAGATCTAGTACCGGTACTCTACCTTCAACGCGAAGTCGACGCCGGAACGACGCTCGCCGGGCGAACCTTCCGGACTGGCAGTCAGCCGGTAGTTGACCGCCAGCCGGGCATGGAGCGGCAGGCGCAGGGGTCTAACTTCGATCTCCGGCCCGACAGAGAACGTTCCCTCCACTTCTTCGATGACGTTGCCGAGGGAGTCAATTCCTCTGGCCGGAAAAGTTTGTGGCAGGGTTTGACCAACGTAGTAAGACTTGCGCAGGTAGTCGCCGCGGTTGAAGTAGCCGCGCCGTGTGTAGTCGGCACAGAGGGCGGTTTCAAGCCAGCCCGGTAACGGAGTCAATTCGACGCGGCCGAGAATTCGGTCTGCGTCCGGCCCCAGTTCGTGACCGAGCGGAGTGAGATAGTTCTCGAACATTATGCTGTGGGCGCGGTGGTAGTAGGTGAATGCGGTTACGGCGGCGTATTCGACCCGGACCCGTATCGGCAGGCGCGGCGACCAGAACGCGCCGGCCTGAACTCCGACCGCGTTGGGTGCGTTGCGCAGGTTGTTGAACTCGTAGTTGTCGACGAACAACTGGCCGTAGACTTTCGACTGCGGCAGGTAGAGGGCCGCGTCCCAGCCGACAAGCAGATTGTCGCAGTGACTGGAGTTGGCCACCGAGAAGTAGAGGGGGACGAGCAGATTGAGCATGCCGGCGAAGTCGCGGGTCGTCGATGAGTCCCAGGCAAAGACGTTCAGCATCGCCCCACCCAGGGTCAACCGGTTCCAGAGCGAGAGTTCGAGGCGCTGGCCGGAAAGAAACCGGTGGTGTTCGTGCCAGCGCGACATCATTGCGGTGAACCCCAGGTACTTGAACCCGCGATAGGAAGCGCAGAGTTGAAGGTGGTCGAGCGCGGGGGCGTTGTCCGAGAGCATCACCGAGCTCTGATAGCCCGGGCCCCAGACGAATTCGTCTCGGCCGGTTTCGAATCTGACCCAGGGCAGCCGGAGCGCGAAGTAGGCGAGCTCGGTCTCGACCGACACGCGGTCCTTCCAGGAGTTGGCCCGGCTTCCCGGCAGGTGAACGCCGGCCGGGTCTTCGGTGCGAACGAGTTTGGGGTTGAATGCCGAAAACTCGATCCGGTCGTAGAAGCAGAAGTCGTTGCCGGGCCGGTTGCCCAGCACCGCGCCAGCGGTCAGTTGCTGCTGCGAGTTGCTGGCTCTGGCCCGGCCGATGAGGTCGCTCCAGCCGAATCCGCCGGGGATGTCGGGAACCGGAAACCGCAGCAGTGGATGCCGGTGCTCCGACCGGGCCAGCTCGTCGCCGAGTTCCCAGAGGAGCCGGTCGAGCGCTGCCTGCTGGCCCGGGCCGAGCGTCGTTGTTCGGGCTGCCGAATCGGCTTCGGCCACGAGTCTGGCCGCCTCGGCTCTGGTCCAGGGACGGCTGGTCGACGGCATGAGGCGGATCAGACCGGAGGTCTTGAGGATGTCGATGTCGGTGTAGATGCGCGAGTCGGTCGGGATGTGTTCGATGCTGGCAAACGTGGCCAGCAGGATAAGGCCGAGCGTTCCCATCGGCGCTACTTTATTACTCCCAGCCAGTCGCGCAGCAGGAACTGCAGCCGGCCGATGAGAAGCGACATCCGCGCCATCACCGTGTAGCCGAACGAGGCGCCGAAGCCTACCATCAGGAATACGATGCCGGTCTCAGATGCCAGTTTGAGTGCGCCCTTGTGCTCGCGGGAGAAGAAGAAGTAGAAGACCGAGCAGATGACGCCGACGAACGAAATCAGCGCCCAGAGAAAGACGTCCCAGCGGGCGAAGATGCCCGGAGTCAAGAACGTTCCCTGCATCTGTTTCATGATGTTGGCCTGAAAAACCGCCGGAATCGCCACACCCGAGGCCCAGCCGAGGACGAACGCCATCGGGAACCGAATCAGCCACGATACTCTGGGGATGAAGCGACAGAAGTAGCAGATGCCGAATATCAGCGGAATGACCAACAGCAGTTTCTGACCGACCGAGACGGCCGAGAGCGGCTTGAGGAACAAGGGTTCGAACAGGTCGGGCCGGACCGAGTTGTACCAGGTCACGCAGATCGTATAGCCGGCGGCCACGCCGACGAACAGGTGTTCGCAGAACTTGTAGAACGGGTTGTCCTTCCAGAGGAAGGAGAAGATGCCAAGGGTCAGAATCGCCGCGACCCAGGTCAGGACATCAGTTGCGATGTGCATCCTACGCCCCCTTCCGGCGCATTGCGAAATAGGCGATGTTGCCGATGATGACAAGAATCATGATGACAAGATGGGCCAGGCTCTGGGAGTCCATGGCCGCAACCGCGGGCATGTAGGCCTTGGAGTAGCCTTTCTTCTGCACCATTACTTCGTATTCGGCCCCGCCTTTCATTCCGGCAAGCAGTCCGGTGAGCTGGCCGGTCTGGAGGTAGGGGTAGGCGTCCGCAGCTGAAACCGCGGTTACGCCGGCGCCTACTTTCAGGCCGTAGCGCGACTGGGCGTAGAGCAGCCAGTCGGCATAGCCGGGCATGCCGGCCGAGATTGAGACGCCGACCGCGATGTCGCGGAGCCGCACGACCTCTTTCATCAGCGGCAGCGAGTCGAGCGGGGTTCCGTGATAGTCAACCGGGAACACGCTCTTGATGTTCTCGCCCATTCCGAGGATTACCGCATCTACGCCGGCTTTCCAACCGAGGTAGACGACGTCCTTGCCGTAGGCTTTTCCTTCGTATTCGGGCGTGATGGTCTGGACCGCTTGGTCGGCCAGCCCGGCGCCGGTAACCCAGAGGCCGCAGAGGATAACCCGCAGGTCTTTGGCGAAGGCGTGGCGCATCAGCGCGGTCAGCATCGGATAGAGCTCCGGCATCGAGCTCGGGTCGAAGTCGACGGAAATCAGGATGGTCTTGCCTGCAGGCAGGGCGTCGATGGCATCGAACAGCGCCCGGGCGCGAGGTCCGGACGTCACGCCGAGCCCCAGCGGCCAGAGCAGCGGCACGATTACCAGCGCCGCCATGATGACGTAGATGATGCGGCGGTCGATCTTGAGCAGAAACTGGAAGAGTTTCATGACTTACCTCCTCCGAGCCAGCCGCGCTCAATTCCGAGAATCACCTTGAGCGCGGTCGCGACGCCGCCCAGGGCCACTCCAAAGAGAATCGCCCGCTTCGCCGCCATGTTGGGGACTGAGAGGATCCACTCGGCGATGTCGGGTAGTCTGTTCCAGAGCGAGGCGCCGATCGGCACCATTCCGAGCATCACGAAGAAGGCGGCAATCAGGAGCAGCGCCGCTTCCTTGGTCCGGGCGCGGAAGGCCCGGTAGGCGGCCGAGGCCATGTAGAAGGCGAGAATTGCGAACATCGAGGCGTTGAGCGGCACGAGGATGTTCGAGAAGATGACGTTCTGCAGTATCGAGCCCGGCTTGATGCCCCAGCCCAGGCCGATGACCGATGTCACCACGAAGGCAATCAGCGTCACGATCGAGTAATACCACCCCGACCGCTTCCGCTGCAGCTTGTCCAGATGGTACATGATCAAGCTGCCGGTGCCGAGCACCAGCGCAAAGGCCGAGATGATTCTCACCCACTTGGTTGTGAGTTCGTAGAATCCGACCGACACCGGATGGGGCACGAAGAACTGGACCATCATCGCAATGCCCATCACAAGGCAGATGGCAAGAGGGATATTTCGCTTCATTTGCGTCTCCTAGACCGTAGTGAACAGGCCGAGAATCCGGCTGAAGAACTGAAGCGCCGGAATCTTCGATAGAAGCAGTAGTGCCGACCCGAGTCCGAGCACGGCGAGGATTATCATTTTGCCGTAGTCCTGTCCTTTGAGCGAGCCGAGAAGCAGCGGTTCGCGCGAGAGGTAGGCCGAGGCCGCATAGAGCTCTTCGCCGATGAGGGTGTAGTCGCAGGCGGTGATGAAAAACGGGAGCTGGAAGACCGAGTCGGTGCCGGCAATCTGGATTGCGCCGGTGGTCGCACCGGTCTCGGCAAGAATCAGCGACTCGGCCCAGAACTCGCCGAGGAAGAAGTTGGTCGCCGGTTTCTCGCGCACCATCAGCCCGTCGACCGCGGCGGCGAAGGCGAACTGCTCCGAAGTTATGAAGAAGACACTGTCGGACTTGAACGCGTCGGGCCGGCCGGCTTTGGTGTAGGCCTCGCGGACGACTTCGCGCGCGACGGTGTAGACAATCGGGTCGCGGTTCGGCACCAGCAGCGCGGAGTCGTACTGTGCCACTTTCTTCGCCACTTCGCCGAGTATGTTGATGGAGGCGATAGTGGCGATGCCGGAGACGCCGCCGAGTCCGGGCACGTAGACGATCGGCTTGCCCATTTCGGTTGCCCGGCCGACCGCTTCCTCAACCGCGTCCAGCCCGGCGATACGCCGGACGAAGAGGCTCTTGCCCGACTTCGCGGTCTCGATGAAGTAGACGACGAGAGAGAAGAAGATGACCATCGCAATGAGGATGTTCAGCCGGGCCAGGTTGAACAACTGCGGTCGGGAGGCGACCGCTCCGCACGTCTCGCCCCAGACCGTATCCGCGCCGGCGACCGCGGCCACGCGGTAGGTGTAGGCGGTCCGGTCTCTGGTTTCTTCGTCAATGTAGCCGGTTTCGCCTCCGGGCACGGCTGCGATAATCGCGGCTTCGCCGTCCGGGCCGGTTCGCTCGACGAGCCACGCCTCGGCCGTGCCGGTTTCGCCGGTCTGCCAGGTCAGCGTGATGGACCGGCCCTTGTCGTTGGGGGTGTCGAAAGCCTTCAGCCCGACCGGCGGCGAAAGCGCCGGCAGGGTCGTATCGCCGGCGCCGGGGCCGAGGCCGGTCATTAGCAGTGTCAACAACAGCAGCATGTTTCTGTCGCCTCCTTATTGGCTCAGCGAGTGGTCGAATCCGGGGAACTCCGGCGGCGAGGGCTCGGGGCAGCGGCACGGGATGCTGTCGCACTTCGGACAGCCGGCCGAGTAGCGGGCACAGGCCGCCTCCATTTCGATTCCTTTGAGCGTGGCCAGACTGACCAGCCATGCCAGCACGTCGGCGAATTCTTCGCGCAGGTTGTTTCGGTCGCCCTGGCGCAGAGCCCGGGCCAGTTCGCCCATCTCTTCGGAGAGCCAGCGATAGGTTCCGTCGACCCCGCGCCGGCTGTCTTTGTCGAAGTAGATGTTGCGGATGAGCTGCTGGAACTCGCCGATTGTCACCGCCCAAGTATCGGGAAAACCGCGGGGAAGTCAAGCGGACTGGGTCAGGTCGGCCCGGAGTCTTTCCAGGGTCTTGGGGCCGGATGCTTATGGTTATTAGAGCATTACGGCGGTGCGGGACTAACGGTCAGCCGCGCGGGGCCGCAGGTCTGGCGGGACAACCGTCCGACCGGACAGTGGTTATGAGCTCGACACGGTCGAAGAGAAGGTCGAAGAGGACTGTCCCGGGGCAGTCCCTTCCGCTGTCTCCGTCGGGATGACGGTTCCAGCACAGGGGACAGGAGTCGGGGCAGGGTTGCCGTCGGGGCAGGTTCCTGCGGTTGTCATCAGGCCGGGTCGCTGCTACAATCCATCATGCGCGTCAGCAGAATGGGCGAAGCCGGACTGATTGAGCTTATCCGCCGGACGGTTCGCACCCGGGGGCGGTTGAAGGTTGGAATCGGCGACGATGCCTGCGTTCTCAAAGATGGAACAGTCCTTACCACCGACGCCTATGCCGAGGGGGTGCACTTCGACCTTGCGTACATGAGCTTCCGGCAGGTCGGCGAGCGGTGCGCCTGTGCCGCGCTGTCCGACGTGGTGGCAATGGGGGCGGAGCCGGAAGTTCTTCTTGTTTCGCTGTGCCTGCGGCATGATGTCCGGGATTCAGATATACGCGCTCTCTACCGCGGAATCGAAGCGGTGTGCCGGAGGTTCGGTTGCGAGGTCGGTGGCGGCGATATCATCGCGGCCGACCGGTTTGTGCTGGCGCTGAGCGCGTCGGGCCGGACGTCGCGGCCGCTGCTGCGCTCGGCGGCCCGGCCCGGGGATTTCGTCTATCTGACCGGGTTTGCCGGTCTGGCCGAAACCGGCCGGCTCGTGCTCAAACACCGCCTCAGGCGCGAGGGGTTCGCGGCCGCGGTTCGGCGACACCTGCGGCCGTTGCCGCGGCTCGACGTCGCCAGCAGTATCGGGAGCGCGATTCACGCACTCATCGATACTTCCGACGGGCTGGCGACCGACGCCGCCCACATCGCCGAGATGAGCCGGGTCAGGCTGGAGCTTGACGCCAGCGCGATTCCGGTCGCCCCGGCGACGCGCCGGCTCTGCCGGAAGCTGCGGCTGGACTCGACGCGTTTCGTGCTGACTGCAGGCGAGGACTATGAGCTGCTGTTGACAAGCCCCAGGGTGCTGCCGCGGTGCGTCGGTGGGAGTATGCTCACCTGCATCGGCCAGGTCAGGCGGGGGAGCGGTCTTTACGCCGTTTCGAACGGCGTTACTGGACAGGTCCGCGAGCGCGGTTACGACCACCTTGCCTGACCGGCGCTGGTTGAATACCATGTGGATAAGTATGTGGAAAACCCGGTCGGAAGACTGTTAACTTCCGGTAAATCCCCCTTGTAGCCGAACCTCAGCCCGGAATGAGCCAACGCAAAACCCGCTTGGCTAAGTCGATTTATATCATACACTTATTGACTTGTGCTGACTTCGCGTTTGAGTATTGACGCACCACCGGTAGTATTGTATCATGCGCTCAACGCTATATGAAGTGTCCTGCCTGCTCACACGATGACGACCGGGTTCTTGATTCGAGGCCGGTCCGGGACGGCGAGGCGATTCGCCGGCGGCGGGAGTGTGCTCGGTGCGGCGAGCGGTTCACGACTTACGAATATGTCGAGCGCAACCCGCTGATGGTGGTGAAGCGTGATGGCCGGCGCGAGCCCTACGACCGGGGCAAGTTGACTGCCGGCATCGAGCTGGCCTGTCGTAAGCGGCCGGCCTCGCGGGCCGATATCGATAAGCTGGTTATTGCGGTCGAGGCCGGGCTCGCCGACGAGAATCGTTCCGAGGTGTCGTCGCAGGAGCTGGGGGAGAGAGTGCTGGAGCAGTTGCGGACGTTCGACCAGGTTGCCTACGTTCGCTTCGCTTCGGTTTACAGGCAATTCGACAGTCCTGAGAAGTTCGCCGAAGAGCTGCATGGTCTGGCGGGAGGAGGTAATGGTGCGCGGTCGTAAGACTGACAGTCGCAAAGCCGAAGAGCAGGTGCAGCCGGCCTGGTGTCTGTTCCGCAAGGTGCAGAAGCGGAACGGCGACTTGGTCGATTTCGACATAAAGAAGATATCCAGCGCGGTGTTCCGGGCCGCCCGTTCCGTCGGCGGTCGCGACCGGGGCCGGGCCGAGTGGCTGGCAGAGCAAGTCACGCGTCGGCTCTACGAGGAGCGCGGCGACCACATTCCGACGGTCGAGGAGATTCAGGATATGGTCGAACGGACGCTGATTGAGAGCGGCCACGCCCGGACCGCCAAGGCCTACATCCTGTATCGCGACAAGCGCGCTCAGGCCCGGCGACGGGCCGGGACAATCAAGCCGGCAATTGGTCAGCGGCGCGATGCGACCGAGTTCGCACTGTTTGTGCAGGCATCCGACGACACCATCCGGCATTGGGACCGTTCGCGCATCAGTCGTGCGCTGGTCCGCGAGGCCGGGCTGGAGCCGGCCGATGCCGATAAGATTGCCCGGGAAGTCGAAGAGACGATAATCGCCTCCGACGTGAAGCGCGTGACCTCGGCGCTGGTTCGCGAGCTGGTCAACGCGCGGCTGGTCGAGCGGGGACTTGAGGACTACCGCCGTCGCCACGCCCGGCTCGGAGTGCCGGTGGCCGATGTCGAGGGGATTCTGCTTTTCAAGAACCGCGAGAACGCCAATACTCCGCACAACCCCGAGGCGACGAACATGACGCTGGCGGAGTGGACGCTGAAGCAGTTCGCGCTCACTTCGGTTTTCGATCCCGACGTCGCCGACGCCCATGCCCGCGGCGATATCCACCTTCACGACCTCGGCTTCATCAACCGGCCTTACTGCTCCGGCCAGTCGCTGGAGTACGTCAAGCGTTTCGGTCTGAACCTGCCGAACGCCCTTTCACTGGCCCGGCCGGCGCGGCATCCGGAGACGCTTCTGGCCCACATGGTCAAGTTCTCGGCCGCGCTCCAGGGTCATTTTGCCGGTGCCATCGGCTGGGACGCGGTCAATCTTTTCTTCGCGCCGTTCATCGTCGGGATGAGCGACCGCGACGTCCGTCAGCTGGCCCAGATGCTGGTTTTCGAGTACTCGCAGCAGAACGTTGCCCGCGGCGGGCAGGCGATTTTCTCCGACATCAACCTGTACTGGGAGGTGCCTCAGCACTTTGCCGATGTCTATGCGGTCGGGCCGGGCGGTGAGTACACCGGCAAGAAGTACGCCGACTATCAGGCCGAAGCCCAGCGCTTCCTCTGGGCGATATTCGATGTATATCGCGAGGGCGACGGCTCGGGCCGGCCTTTCTTCTTCCCCAAGCCGCTCGTCCATCTCACCGAACGTTTCTTCCAGACCGAAGGGTCGGACCGGTTCCTGCGTCACATCTGCGACGTAGCTGCCGAGAAGGGCAATACCTACTTCGTCTTCGACCGCGGCTCGACCGCCAAGGTCAGCGAGTGCTGCCGGCTGAGCTTCAAGCTCACCGATTCCGACCTTGAGGACGCCCGCACACCTTGGAAGATGCGTTACTGCGCGCTTCAGAACGTTACCCTCAATCTGCCCCGGGCCGCCTATCTCGCCAATCACGACGATGCCGCGCTATTCGACAATCTGCGCCAGCTGATGGAGCTGGCGGTCAAGGCCCACCAGCAGAAGCTGACGTTCCTGGAGAAGCTGTTGACGCTCAAGTCCGAGGGGCCGCTCGCGCTGCTGACCATGGACGCGGACGGCGAGCCGTACCTGCGGCTGGGTCATGCCACCTACCTCATCGGAATCCTCGGGCTGAACGAGCTGGTCCAGTATCACCTAGGGCGCCAGCTTCACGAAAGCGAGGAGGCGTTCCGGTTCGGTCTGCGGGTGCTTGCTTTCCTCAACTTGGAGTGCCGGCGGCTGCGCGAGCAGTTCGGCCTGAAGCTCGTGCTCGAGCAGACTCCGGCCGAGTCGACAGCCTACCGTCTGGCCAAGCTCGACCTGACCGCCTACCCGGACCAGACCCTGCAGGTCGTCAAGGGTAACGTCGACGACGGCTCCATTTACTACACCAATTCTACCTATCTGAACGTCAGCGAGCCGGTTGACCCGATTCAGCGCGTATACTGGGAAGGCAAGTTCCACGACATGATCGAGGCCGGCGCACTGACTCACGTCTGGCTGGCGGATTCGCGGCCGACGGCGGAGTCGATCGCCAACTTCGTGACCAAGACTTTCCGCTACACGCGCAACGCTCAGATAGCCTTTTCGCCTGAGTTTACCACCTGCACGCGCTGTCGCCGCACTACCCGGGGTATTGTCGAGACCTGCCCGTTCTGCAGGTCGGCCGACGTCGACCACATCACCCGGGTCACCGGCTACTTTTCGCGCGTTTCGGGCTGGAACGCGGGCAAGCGCCGGGAGCTGATAGACCGGCACAAAGGACGACTTGGCACCGGCAGCCGCCGCGGGCCGCTTGTGCCCGAAGCGCTCGGCCGCTAGTTGCGCTTTAAAGTCCGGGTCAGATCGGGGAGCTCGCGCGAAGAGGTGGGGCGTGGGGCCGACGGCACCCTGGTAGTCAGGGTCCGGGCACGGCCGGAGAGGGGTGAGGCGAACCGGGCGGCAATCGCAGCCGTTGCCCGCTTCCTAGGGATCCCGAAGACTGCCGTCCAGATTGTCGCCGGTGGCAGCGGGCGAAACAAGCTGTTTGAAGTTCCGGACCGAACTTGACCGCTAGACCGTCTCGGTCAACAGCTTGAAGTCGGTCGGCTGGAGCTGGTAGTCGGTCTTGACGTCGATCGAGAGTTCGTAGCGCCGAGCGAATTCGCTCAGCCGGTCATACCACTCCGTGGTCAGGAAGTCGGTCAGCGACGGGGCGGCGAGAATGCGCACCCGCCGTCCGCGCAGCTTGGCCAATTTGGTGATTATCGTCCGTTCGATTTTCATCGCGACCTCGCCGCGAGAGCGCACCCGGCCTGAGCCTTTGCAGGTGGGGCAGGTTTCGCACATGAGATACATCATGCCCGGTTTGGTTCTTTCCCGGGTCATTTCGAGAAGGCCGAAGCGGCTCATCTTCGAGAAGTCGGCCTTGGCCCGGTCGTTGGCGAGTTGAGCCCGGAGCTCGGCCACTACCTTCTCGGTGTTGCGGGTGTCTTCCATGTCGATGAAATCGATGATTATCAGCCCGGCGAGGTCGCGCAGTCTTATCTGGCGGGCAATCTCGGCCGCGGCCTCGAGATTGGTGGAGAGAATCAGCCGTTCCGGGTCCTCTTCCCGGGCCGAGCGTCCGGTGTTGACGTCAATCGCCACCATCGCCTCGGTCTGGTCTATCGTGATGAAGCCGCCCGACTTCAGCCAGATGCGCTTCTGGAAGATCCGCTCGAGCTCGGCCTCGACGCCGGCGTGTTCGAGCAGCGGGACATCGCCTTGGTACAGTTCGACTCTTCGCTTCATCTGCGGCGCCATCCGGCTGACGTATTCCATGATCTCGCGGTAGCGCGGCTCGTAGTCGACTATCATCTTCTCGACGCCGGGTGTGAACAGGTCGCGCACCAGTTTCACCCCGATTGCCGGTTCTTCGTAGATAAGCGCCGGTGACTTCAGTTTCTCGGCCTTGTCGCGGATTCCTTCCCAGATTCTTTCCAGTTCCCGGTATTCGGTAGCCAGCTCTTCGGCCGATGCCGCCTCGGCCACGGTGCGGATTATCAGTCCGGCGTGTGGGCTCTTGAACTTCCGGGTGGCGTCGCGCAGGCGCGCACGTTCGTGACGTTCCTTTATTCGCCGCGACACTCCGATGCGCTGCGCGTTGGGGAAGTAGACCAGGTAGCGTCCGGGCACGGAGATGAAAGAGGTCAGGCGTGCGCCCTTTTCGGCGAAGGGGTCCTTGACCACCTGAACCAGTATCTCTTCGCCCTCGCGCAGGGTGATGGTGCGGGGCTCGGGTTTGCCGCCGGAGGCGGCACCCTCGGCTTCGTCACCTTCGAGCGCGTCGAACTCGGGAATCTCGACGAGCGGGAGGAAACCGTTCTTGCGCAGTCCGATGTTCACAAACGCGCCGCGCAGTCCCTTGACGACATTCTCAACCCTGCCTTTGTATATCCGACCCACCAGGTTCTGCTGTTCTTCGCGCTCGATGTAGAATTCGACGAGTCGGTCGTTTTCGAGCACCGCGACCCGTGTCTCCCATTCATTCGAGCTGAGCACGAGCTTGGTCTTCACTTTCATGAATCAATCCTCCTGAGTCGCGGGGCGGCTACTGCTGGCTCCCGCGTCTTTCAATTCCTCGGCGACTCTGCCACCGACCGGCAGTCCCAGTGCGGTCAGCACACGGTTGGGCCCGGCGACCAGACACTCGAGCCGCCGCACGTTGAGGCAGCGGGCGCGGGTTTCATCAATGTCGAAGAGCCGGGCCAGAACCGCAAACAGCTTGACTCCGGGGACAATCGCCACGTCCAATATCACTTTTCCTTCCGGGCCGGGCCGCAGCGCCCGCATACCGGGAACCAGCTGCAGCCGCGGTTCGAGCGCCGCCGCCGGAACCGGCGTCGTGACCTCATAGCTGGCCAGATTGACTATCCGGCCCAGCGACGGGCTCATCGCTGCGACCGGTCGCGCCGCCAGAATCCGCAGGCCGCGGGGCAGGAACGGCCCGAGGTCGCGCACGATGTTGCCCGAATACTGCCGGGTCGTGAAGATATCGAGATACTCTCCTTCCGATGTCAGCCCGACCGGCAGCGGCGGGCCGAAGGAGAGCATCGGCTTCGGCGCGAATCCGCCGGTATAGGCGACCGGCAGTTCGCTACGGCGGAGCGCGCGGTACCACGCCCGCACACGGTCGAGATGGGCGGCATAGCGGAACGGTTCGCCGACTGCGTAGCGGAGCCGGAATCTGGACCTTGTCTCTTCGTGGCCCCGCGTTCCGGGGAGTCGGTGCTGCGCGGTTGCCGGTGCTGCAGCCGGCTCGGCGCCGGCAATGGGTGTTGCCGGTGGCTGGCGGTCAGGGCAGGCTCCGCAGCCGGTGCAGGCGGCGCGGGCGCAGTCCGGCGTCGGCGTTCCGGCCAGCGCCCGGCGGTACTCTTCGGCAAGGAACTCGCGGGTCACGCCGACATCAATGAAGTCCCAAGGCAGCGGTTTTTCCGGTTCGCGCTGGCGCAGGTAGTCGGCGGGGTCGATTCCGGCCGCGGCGAAAGCCTCCTGCCAGAGCGAAAAGCGGAAGTGTTCGGTCCATTCCTGAAAGATGCCGCCTTGTCGATAGACCAGCTCGATTACTTCGCCCAGCCGTTCGTCGCCGCGGGCTAGCGCGGCCTGCACCAGTGATGCTTCCGAGCTTTCCCATTTGGGGCGGGCGTTGCGGCGGGTGAGCCGGCTGCGGAGCGTCTCGATCTTCGCCTGGGTCTCCCGGATGTCCGCGAACGCCGCCCATTGCAGTGGCGTGTGCGGCTTGGGGATGAACTGGGTGACGTTGAACCGCACCTGCCGGCCGCGGCAGAGCCGGGCGACTTCGTTGACGAAGCGGGCGATTTCGGCCACGTCAGCGTCGGTCTCGCCCGGCAGTCCGAGCATGAAGTAGAGTTTCACTCCGCCCCAGCCGGCGTCGAGGGCATTGCGGACCGATTCGAGAATCCGTTCTTCGGAGATGCTCTTGTTTATCAGCCGGCGCAGCCGGTCCGAGGCGGTCTCCGGGGCGAAGGTCAGCCCGGCTTTCTTGACGTCCTGCAGGTCGAGGGCCAGTTCGGGCGAGAAGTCCTCGCCCCGGGTGGAGGGCAGCGAAATCGAGACCCGCTTTCCTCTCAGTCGGGAGTTGAGTCGCCGGACGAGCGCGGGCAGGTCGGGATAGTCGAGGGCCGAGAGCGAGAGGAGGGATACTTCTTCCCAGCCGCTGGCGCGAATGCCGCGTTCGGCAAGCCGCACTATCTGGTCGGGGTCGCGGAACCGCATCGGCCGGTTGATGATTCCGGCCTGGCAGAAGCGACATCCTCTGGTGCAGCCGCGGGCGATTTCGACGGTGAGCCGGTCGTGGGTTATTTCGCATATCGGCACGACCGGCGGTGCCGGAAACTCGTCTTCGCGCAGTTCCGGCACTGCCCGACGTCGGACGGCGCCGGGATTGCGGGAGGTGATGCCGGGGACGTAGAGCCCGGTCAGGCGGCTGAGGGCGGTCAGGAGTTCGCTGCGCACGCGGCCGTTCCAGTCCCGCACGACGGTGTTGATTTCGCGCACCGTTTCTTCGCCGTCGCCGACGACGAAGGCGTCGACGAATCGCTCCAGCGGAAGCGGATTGACGGCGCAGGGGCCGCCGGCGACAACCAGCGGGTCTTCCGGCCGGCGTTCTTCCCGGCGCAGCGGAATGCGGCAGAGGTCGAGAAGATAGGGTAGATTGGTGCAGCCGAGCTCGCTCTGCAGGGAAACACCGAGCACGTCGAAGTCGCGCACCGGGCGTTTCGACTCTAGGGCATAGAGGGGGAGTCCGGCCGCGTTCAGCGCCTGGCCGAAGTCCGGCCAGGGGGCAAAGCAGCGTTCGCACTGCGCGTCGGGCAGCCGGTTGATGATCGAATAGAGAATGCGGAGTCCGTAGTTGGATGCCCCGATTTCATAGACCTCGGGCATGGCCAAGACCCAGCTGACCCGTTCCGGGTCGGGGTCGCGCAGGAGTGAGTTGTACTCACCGCCGGTGTAGCGAACCGGCTTCGCAACGAGGGGTAGAACCTCGTCCAGTTTGTCGTGCATCCAGTTTGTGTGAGTATAGTAACGCTACGGGTAGCGAAGTCAAGCCGGCGCGGCGCCGGCGGTGCAGTATCACCGGACACGGACATAGTTGTTCCGACTGCTGGAGGCGACTCCGGGGGCGGCCTGGGGTCTGATGCCCCGGCAGTCGGGCCGGCGCAGGCGGACGGCAAACCGGAAGTCCGCGGGGAATCCGGAACGTTGACGGCGTGCGAGCAGAGGATGGCGGGTGGTCGAATGTTCTTTCTGCAGAGCGAAGGGCCGCGGAGCCGCCAGCTGCCTTTTTCGAGGGGAAGGTGTTTTCTTGACGACTTCACCGCCGGCTGCTAGACTGAGCAAGGTGAATCGTGGTTCGCGCTTTATGACGATGCTTCCATCTGTCGTAATCGTGCTTCAGCTGGCGTGCGGGCAGCTGCCGACCGGGCCGGCGTCGGCAGTGCCGGATACTGCGCTGCGGCTGCGGGTTCAGTCCGATGTCGCCGCGTCGCGTGCGAATGCCATCGTGCTGGCGGCGCGCAAGGCGAGTCCGGCGGTGGTTTCGATTATCGTGACTCAGACGCGGATAGTGGCTTACGACCCGTTCGGCGCGTTCGGATTCGACGATTTCTTCCGCGATTTCTTTCCCCGCCACACATTCCGGCAGGAGATAAAGTCGATGGGCTCCGGGGTGATAGTCTCGAAAGACGGGCACGTCATCACCAATGCTCACGTGGTGCGCAACGCTACCGCCATGAAGGTGACTTTGCCGGACAACCGCCAGTTCGACGCCGAGCTGGTCGACAGCGACGATGCGCTCGACCTTGCACTTTTGAAGATTGCCGGCAAAGACCTGCCGTCGGCAACGCTGGGCAGCTCAAGCGATTTGATGATCGGTGAGTGGGCGATTGCCATCGGAAACCCGTTTGGATTCATGATGGAGGATGCGCAGCCGACGGTGACGGTGGGCGTCGTGTCCGCCCTGCGTCGTGACGTCAAGTCGACGGGCTCGGGCGGTGTCTACTCGAACATGATTCAGACCGATGCCGCCATAAACCCGGGCAATTCGGGTGGGCCGCTGGTGAATGCGCTGGGCGAGGTTGTCGGCATCAATACGTTCATTTTCTCTCATGCCGGCGGTTCCGAAGGGATCGGCTTCGCCCGGCCGATCGAGGATGTGAAGGAGTTCATGGCCACGGCGCTGGGTCATGCGGTGGCGGCGGGCCGGCGTTTTGAGACCGGGCTGGGCGCGACCGTGGCTGACATCACGCCGCCGCTGCGCAGTCGGTTCCGGCTTGTCCATTCTAAGGGGGTGGTTGTGGTTGGAGTGAAAAAAGGCAGCATCGCCGATAACATCGGTCTCGTCGAGGGCGACGTCATTTTGATGGCAAAGGGCAAGGTCGTGCGCGACGCAGAGGCTTTCGCCGGTCAGTTTCAGTCGCCGCCAAACCTGATTGACATTGTCGTCGACCGTCGGGGCGAGCCGACTCGGTTGCTCTATCGACTACGATGACCACGCGCTACGACACTCCGGAGATGGCCGCCCTCTGGGGCGAGGAGGCCAAGTTCAGTTCATGGCTGCTGGTGGAAAAGACCGTAGCCGAGGTTCAGGCAGGGTTGGGAATCATCCCGAAATCGGCGGCCCGGGCGATTCAACGGGCGAGTTTCAAGCTGGCCGAAATCGAGCGGTTCGAGAAGGAGACCAATCACGACGTCATCGCCTTTACCCGCAGCGTGGCGAAGAGCATCGGCCGGGCGGGGAAGTATGTCCACTACGGTCTGACTTCATACGACGTCGTCGATACCGCACTGTCGCTGCGCTGCATTTCGGCCCTGAATCTGATCGAACTCGCGCTCGGAGCCCTGCGGGTTGAGGCGGCCCGGCTGGCAATTGAGCACAAACACACGCCGATGATTGGCCGGACGCACGGTGTTCACGCCGAGCCGATTACCTTCGGGCTCAAGTGCCTGAGCTGGTATGCGGGAATCGGCCGCGCAATCGATATGGTCCGGCTTGCCCGTCAGCACATCGGGTTCGGCAAGCTGTCGGGTGCGGTCGGAGCGTTCACTCAGCAGCCGGTCAAGGTCGAGGAGCTTACGCTCAAGCGGCTGGGGCTGGAGCCGGAGCCGGTCTCGACGCAGGTCGTGCCCCGTGACCGGCATGCTTTCATGCTCAATGTGTTGGCGCTGGTGGCAACCGAGCTGGAACTGATCTCGACCGAGATACGCAACCTGCAGCGGACGGAAATCGGTGAGGTGGCCGAACCATTCTCACGGCGGCAGCGGGGGTCGTCGGCGATGCCGCACAAGAAGAACCCGATTATCTGCGAGCGGGTTACGAGTCTGGCCCGGGTCATCCGCAGCTATGCTTTCGTCGGGATGGAGAACGTTCCGCTCTGGCACGAGCGCGACCTGACCAACTCGGCCGCGGAGCGGATTGCCATTCCCGGCGCCTTCACCCTTCTTCACTACATTACCCGCAAGCTGACAGCGGTGCTGGCCGGGCTGGTTGTCCGTCCGGAGCGTATGGAGCAGAATCTGATGCTTACCGGCGGCACGTATTTCTCGCAGGCACTGATGCTGGCTCTGGTCAAAGCCGGCATGGACAAAGACCGGGCATATCAGCTCGTTCAGTCATTGTCGTTCCGCGCCGTGCAGGAGAACGCCGACCTGCCGACGCTTGCCAGGGCCGACCGCGAAGTGACCTGCCGGCTCAGCTCCCGGCAGCTTGACCGGGTGTTCGATGCCCGGCGGCTGCTGAGTCAGGTTCGCCGCATATACCGCCGCTGCGGACTGGAGAACCCGCGGTCGCGGGGCTAGAGTCCGGCGGTGGTTCTGCTTGACGGCTCCCGGCTGGTCGTCGAGTCGCTGGCCAGAGCCGGTGCCGATGTCTTCGTCGGCTACCCGATAACTCCGGCCAATCTGCTCTACAGTTACTCGATGCGCCGTCTGCCATCGGCACTGGCCGCGCCGGACGAGATTACCGCGGCGCAGTGGCTCTGCGGTTTTGCCGCGACCGGACTGCTGCCGATCAGTGCGACTTCTTTCCCGGGATTTGCGTTGATGCTCGAGAGCCTGAACATGGCCTGCATGATGGAGCTGCCGCTCGTCGTGGTGCTGGCCCAGCGTCTCGGGCCGGCCACCGGCTCGGCGACCGCCGGTGCCGACGGCGACCTGTTACTCCTGCAGGGAGCGATTTCCGGTGGTTTTCCGCTGCCGGTCATCGCCATCAACAGCCTTGAAGACTGCTGGAATCAGCCGCCGCTGGCGCTGGCACTGGCGGCGAAGCTGCGAACTCCGGTAGTTCTGCTCTCGGCCAAGGAGATGCTGATGACCCAGTTCAGCTTCGAGCTCGATTCGCTGCCCCGGATTGAGCCGGTGCCGAGGCGGGGCGACAGCGGGCGCCGGCCGCACGAGCCGTATGCGGCCGGTCCGGACCTTGTCCCGGATTTCCTCCCCGTCGGCAATCACGAAGCACAGGTGCGGCTGAATGCGTCGACTCACGACGCCGGCGGTATCATCCAGCATCTCGCGCCGCCCGCGCTGGAGAACACGGCCCGGCTGGAACTGAAGCTGCTGGCCAATCTGGCCGAGTTTACCAGATTCGTGCTGGACGAGGAAGCCGGTGCGGATACGGTCGTCGTTGCCTGGAGCGTGACCGCGTCCGCCGCCCGGGAGGCGGTCGCATCGCTGCGCAGCCGCGGGCGGAAGGTTTCACTGTTGTTGCCGAATACGCTGCTGCCGGTCCCGGAAGACTATCTCAGGATACTCGCCCGGTATCGGCGCGTCGTAATCGCCGAAGAGAACTTCTCCGGTCACCTTCGTCGAATTCTGTTCGGCCGGGCCGGCCGCAATGGTGTAGTCGGGGTCAATGCGCTGGGCAGGATGGTGACGCCGGAGGAGATTGCCGCGGCGGTGGATAGCGATGACTGATTCCGATTTTCTCAAACCCGGGTCGCTGCCGTTCTGTGCCGGCTGCGGTCATCACCTTGTCGCCCGCAACACCGCCCGGGCGCTGGCCCGGCTCAGCCTGGACCCGCTTGACGTCGTGCTCGTTACCGACATCGGCTGTCACGGCATCGTTGACCGCTTTTTCCTGACGCACACGGTCCACGGGCTGCACGGTCGGGCAGCGGCGCTGGGAGCCGGAATTGCCGCCGGTCTGGGCCGGGGCAAGGTGATTGTCTTCATGGGCGACGGCGGTGCGTCAATCGGGATTCAGCATCTGGTGGAGTGCGCAAGCCGAAACTTCCCTCTGAGTGTGGTGGTTCACAACAACATGCTTTACGGGATGACCGGCGGACAGCCCAGCGCGATGACGCCCTGCGGGTTTCGGACCGCGGTCATGCCCGGAGGCAAGGTCGAGCCGGGGTACGACCTCTGCCGCATCATTCATGCGGCCGGAGCGGAGAACGTCCGGCGCATCAGCGGCGCCGGCGACTTTTCGGAAGAGCTGGCCGAGGCTTTCGCGGTGCCGGGGTTCTCGCTGGTCGAGGTGGTTGAGTCGTGTCCCAGCTACGGAATCAGGCACAACCCGGGCCGGAAGCCGGCCGACATCGCCCGCGACGCCGGTCTTGAGTTCGGGGTGTGGCAGAATCCCGGGCGTCCGGTTGCCCGGCTGTCGCCGAGGGCAGACTGTCAGTCGCTGCTCGAGCTCGAGCGTCTTACGGTGAACTGGAGCTCGCCGCTGCGCGGGCGGTTTTCGGTGCTGGTGGCCGGGTCGGCCGGCGGCCGGGTGCAGCAGGCGGCCGAAGCACTGGCCCGGGCCGCTGTCAGCACCGGGCTTAATGCCAGCAAGAAAGGGGCCTATCCGGTGACGGTCGGAACCGGCTACTCGGCGGCCGAGCTGATTCTGTCGTCCGAGCCGATTCTTCATACCGGTGTCGTCCAACCGGATGCGGCGGTCGTTGTCTCCGCCGACGGGCTCAATTATGCCGGCAAGGTGGTGCAGCGGATGGCGGCGGGTCAACTGGTGATTGACGATGGTCTCGAGTTGCCGCCGACCGGCGCCAGAGTCTGGCGGCGGCCTTTTCAGAAGCTGGCCGGAGTGAAAGACGCGGCGCTGCTAGCGCTGCTGTTCCTGCTGCGCTGCAACCCAGTAATCCCGACCGCAGCGCTGCTGGCGGCGGCGAAGTCAGGGCGCGGCACAGACCTTTTCGCTTTGCTCGAGCGGCTGGATGAAGTCAGGGATTCGGCAATCAGCTAAG
>Ga0101944_10003795_pt1 | contig 20157 bp, 17 predicted proteins | sample DewCreD2012metaG_FD_75245 | JGI IMG/M metagenome (GOLD analysis project Ga0101944, IMG submission 75245) | Hot spring sediment bacterial and archeal communities from British Columbia, Canada, to study Microbial Dark Matter (Phase II) - Dewar... ... | reverse complement strand
TAGCCCCTTAGCAATTCACCCCTCCCCAAACTCCTCCCCACTATGAACAAGGTCTTCAACTGGCAACTGGGCCGCGAGATGGGCTTCCCTTACCCGGCCGCCTATCCGGACCGGCAATTCGCTTTCGTCTTCAACCTCAACCGCTGCATCGGCTGCCAAAGCTGCACCATGGCCTGCAAGTCCACTTGGACCTTCTCCAAAGGCCAGGAATACATGTGGTGGAACAACGTCGAGACCAAGCCCTACGGCGGCTACCCGCATCACTGGGATGTCAAAACGCTGAACCTGCTCGAAGAAGCCAATCCCGGCGGCCAGACCTGGAACGGCAAACCCACGGACCTCCAAGCGCCTTACGGCCAGTTCAACGGCAAGACCATCTTTGAAGCCGCAGAAACCTTCCTCGGCCCGGCGGGCGCCAACCGTGCGCTGGGCTATCTGCCTGCCGATGACGAGTGGACGGCGCCCAATCGTTACGAAGATCATCCCGTCGGCGCGGAGAAAGGCGCGAAGGGCCGATACTTCAAAGGCGGCGAGCAGTTGCCGGCTCACCAGACCTGGTTTTTCTATCTGGCGCGCATCTGCAACCACTGCTCCTACCCCGCTTGTCTCGCGGCCTGTCCGCGCAACGCCATTTACAAGCGCCCCGAGGACGGCATCGTGCTCATTGACCAGGAACGGTGCCGCGGCTACCGCAAGTGCATGGAGGCGTGTCCCTACAAAAAGACGTTCTATCGCGGCACCACGCGAGTCAGCGAGAAGTGCATTGCCTGTTACCCGCGCGTCGAGGGTCGCGACCCGCAGGGCCGCGGCGTGCCCATGCAAACCCGTTGCATGGCGGCCTGCATCGGCCACATCCGCTTGCAAGGCCTGGTGGAGTTGAACAAGGACGGCACCTGGAAAGAGGCGCGTTCCAACCCGCTTTACTACCTGATTCACGTGGCCAAGGTCGCCCTGCCGCTTTATCCGCAGTTCGGCACGGAACCGAACGGCTATTACATCCCGCCGCGTTGGGTGCCGCGTCCCTACCTCAAGCAGATGTTTGGCCCCGGGGTGGATGCGGCGGTCGAGAAATACAGCGCGCCCGATCGTGAACTGCTGGCCGTTTTGCAACTCTTCGGCAAGGACCACCGCATCTGCTTCCGTTACGAAATCAAGGAAGGCCCGAAGGTGTTTGAGACCGAGGTGCGCGGGAAGAAGTTCGAGCTGTACAACGATACCATCATCGGTTACGCCCACGACGGGTCCAAGGTCATTGAAACCACCGTGGAGGAACCCCTACACGTCCGCCCTGACAAACATGCCAACTCCATCTAGCGAAGTCCAAAGTCCGCAGTCCGAAGCCCGAGTGAAAGAGTGGATCGCCCGCAGCGACCAGCCGCGCCGGTCGGTGTTCGGGAACTACCACCTTGCCGGGGACGAACCTGACCCGACCCAGCGCGAGTCCGCGCCGCGTCCGTCCGCTCAGGTTGCGGCGGAAAACACCGGCCCCCTCCAGGGCGCCATTGATGCCGCCATCGCCCGCTCTTTCCTCTACAGCTTCCTGGCCAATGCGTTCCGCTATCCCGCCGCGGACAACTGGACGACGCTGACCGTTCCAGTCTGCCAGAACGCCTTCCACTCCGCCATCGAGACCCTGGCCGCCGACGCGCCGGCCCTGCGCGAACGCGGTCGCCGGCTGACGGCCCGGTTCACGGCCGACCAGTTCGAGGCCTTCGAGTCAGCCTATCTCGCCGCCTTTGGCCACGCGGCCCGCGGTTCCTGCCCGCTGAACGAACTCGAGTACGGCGACCTCAAGGCCGATCCGTTGTTCCAACCCCATCGCCTGGCGGACCTCGCGGCTTTCTATCGCGCCTTCGGGCTTGACCTCAGCCCCGAGGCCGACGAGCGCCAGGACCACATCTGCCTGGAACTCGAGTTCCTTTGCGTGCTGACGGCGAAGGAAGCCTACGCGCTGGAGCATCAACTCGACGCGGAAGACCTCGCGGTCTGCCGCGCGGCCCAGAAGCAGTTCCTGCGCGAGCATCTGGGCCGCTGGGCGCCGGCCTTTGCGCGACGCTTGGCCGACTGCGTTGGGGACGGGCCGCTGGGCGCTCTGGCGGACTTCCTCCGCGCCTTCCTCGAGGCGGAATGCGCCCGGTTCCACCTGGCCCCCGGCAGCGAGGACTTGTTGCTCCGTCCGGTGGACGAAGCGGCCGAGAGCCTGTGCAGCACGTGTGGCCTGCTGGCGTTACCCCCCGGGGCGTCGGCGCCGGCAGCCGTGGCTTGAGAGCGGCCGATGCGTCTCCGCTACGACGAAGATTTGCTCGAAGCCGCCGTGTTTCGGTGCGCCCATGGGCGGCGGCCCGGCGTGCCGTCCCTCCAGGTCAGCCGCTTCCACTGCGAACGCGAGCGGCTTTACGGCCTTCTCGATCCAGACGAACGGCAAGCGGCCTTCTTCCAACTCCACTGGCGATGGTTTCGGGAATGGGGTCTGGAGCGCGGCCTGACCGACGTGCTGCGCGACTTCCCGCTCCTGTTTGAATCGCTGGGCACGCTGGCCATCATGCTGGGCGGCTGGGCGTCCAACAACAAGTACGCGCTGCTCGGCGCGTTCCGCACCGTGGCGCAGCTGGTGTGCTACGAAGTGCCCATGATCCTGGCCCTGATCGTGCCCGTCCTGCTGGCGAGCAGTGTGGGGGTCGAGAACCCGATGAGCATGCAGGAGGTGGTCCGCGCCCAGTCCGGGGCCTGGCACGAGTGGTTCCTGTTCAAGGCGCCGATCGCGTTCCTGATCTTCTTCATCGCCTCGGTGGCCGAGACCGGCCGCGCGCCGTTCGACCTGCTGGAGGCCGAGTCCGAGATCGTGGCCGGCTTCAACATTGAATACTCGGGCATGAAGTTCGGCATGTTCTTCGTGGCCGAGTTCCTGCACGCCTTCACCGTCGGCGCGCTGGTGGCCACCCTGTTCCTGGGCGGCTGGAGCGGCCCGTTCGTGGACCAGGCGCCTTTGCTCGGCGTGGTCTACTTCGTGGTCAAGGCCTTCGCCGCCTACTTCATCATCATCCTGATGCGGGCCGCGCTGCCGCGCATCCGCATTGACCATATGCTCGACCTCAATTGGAAGTTCCTGGTGCCGATCATGCTGGGCGCGATCGTCGCCGTCGCCGTGACCGACAAACTGGTGTCGCGCGCCGCGGTCGGGCCGCTGTGGAATGCCGTGGCGCTGTTCGGGTCCAACCTGGTCGTCGCCGCGATCGCGCTGGCCTGGGTGGGCCGGGCCGCGCGCCACCTGCGCAGCGCCGAGGCCTCCCGGACGCCGCCGGGCGCCGCGCCGGCGGTCAGCGCCGCGCACGATGAGCGCGGCCATGCCGCCGACGCGCACGGGCATCCCGCGCCGCACGCCGCGCATTGAACGGAAGGGCCTGCTATGACCGGTCTGCAAATCGTCTTTCTCGCCGTCGCCGCCGCCATCCTGGCGGCCGCCGTCCAGGTGGTGACCACGCGCAACCTGGTCCACGCCGCGCTGTGGCTGATCGCCACGCTGTTCGGGATGGCGATCCTGTTCGTCCTGCTGGAGGCCGGCTTCCTGGCCGTCGTGCAGGTGGTGGTCTACATCGGCGCGATCTCGATCCTGATCATCTTCGCCGTCATGCTCACCCGGCGCGTGATGCAGGACACCGGCCCGCAGACCAACGACCTGCGCTGGCTGGCGCTGGTCATCGCGGCGGCGCTGGGCGGCGCCATCGTCTACACCCTGTTTCAGACCGACCGGCAGGGCGGTTTCCCGCTGGCGAACGCGCCCGTCCCGGCCGACAGCCTGGAGACCCTCGGCCTGTACCTGGTGGACCCGAACGCCTACATGCTCGCGCTGGTCGCCATCGGGGTGCTGCTGGCGGTGGGGATGGTCGGTTCCATCGCCATCGCGCGCGACGACCGGGAGAAGGAGTAGCCGATGATCCCGCTGTCCTGGTACCTCGTCCTCGGTGCCGCGCTGTTCTGCGTCGGCGTGTACGGCGTCCTGGCCCGGCGCAACGCGGTCGCCATCCTGATGAGCGTGGAGTTGATGCTGAACGCCGTCAACATCAACCTGGTGGCGTTCTGGCACTATCTGACGCCGAGCGCCGTCTCCGGCATGACCTTTGCCCTGATCGTCTTCGCCGTCGCCGCGGCGGAGGCGGCCGTGGGCCTGGCCCTGATCATCTCCATCTACCGCCGGCGCCAGACGGTCGTGGCGGAAGATGTGAGTATGATGAAGTTCTAGCTGCTGCTCACGGATCACCTGGGCGTGACCGTCATCCGTGATCCGTGAGCCGTAAGCAGTCATTGGCAAGCGTGGAGCAATCATGCAGCTTGACCCCACCACCCTCACCTGGCTGATCCCGGTCCCGCCGCTGCTGGCGTTCTTCCTCATTGTCCTGTTCACGAACCGCAGCAAGTGGCTGAGTCACACGGTGGCTATCGGCCTGATGCTGGTCTCCTGGCTGATGAGCTGGGCGGTGCTGGCCGACGTGCTGGGGCGCGCGGACTTCGGCAAAGACGGGACGATCATCGCCGGCGCCGTGGAATGGCTGCCGTTCGGGGCCGAGGGCGTGGCCGGGACCGAGCCGTTCCGAATGGGCGTGCTGGTGGACCCGTTGACGGCCGTGATGTTGTTCTTCGTGCCGCTGGTCTGTCTGATGATCTTCCTCTACAGCGTCGGCTACAGCAATTTCCAGAAGCCGGCCGACCCGCACGACAAGCCCGGCGAGCCGCCGCATCACGGCGTTGAGCCGCTCTACGCGCGCTTCTTCGCTTACCTGTCGCTGTTCGCCTTCGGCATGCTCCTGCTGTGCGTGGCCGATAACCTGCTGCTGATGTTCGTCGGCTGGGAGATCATGGGCCTGTGCTCGTTCCTGCTGATCGGCTTCTGGTACGCGCGCACGTACGAGAACCCCAGGCAGATCACGCCGCGCCAGGCGGCCGTCAAGGCTTTCATCACCACGCGCGTCGCCGACGTGGTGATGCTGCTCGGCATCGCCTACCTGTACGCGGCCACCGGCACGCTCTCCTTCCGCGAGATCATGTACGCCGAGGAAGGTCATAAGCTGATGGAGCTGGCCGCCATGGCCTCGCCCATCGCCGGCCTCTCGGCCGCCGGCCTGATCGGCCTCCTGCTGCTGACCGGCACGGTCGGCAAATCCGCGCAGTTCCCGCTGCACACCTGGCTGCCGGACGCCATGGAAGGCCCGACGCCCGTCTCGGCCATGATCCACGCCGCGGCCATGGTCTCGGCCGGCGTGTACGCCATGATCCGCGTCTACCCGATCCTGGCGGCCACGGCCGAGCACGGCGCCGGGCACGGGCTGACGCCGCCGGCCCTGGTCCTGGCGGCCATCGGCGCGTTCACGGCGCTGTTCGCGGCCACCATCGCCGTGGCCCAGAACGACGTCAAGAAGGTGCTGGCCTATTCCACCATCTCGCAGCTCGGCTTCATGCTGGCGGCGCTGGGCATCGGCGGTTACATCGCGGCGGCCTTCCACCTGATGACGCACGCCTTCTTCAAGGCCCTGCTCTTCCTCGGCTCCGGCTCCATCATCCACGGCGTGGAGCACGGGATGCACCACTCGCACGAGAAGATCGACCCGCAGGACATGCGCTTCATGGGCGGCCTGCGGACCAAGATGCCCGTGACCTTCTGGACCTTCCTGATCGGCGGCTTCGCGCTGGCCGGCTTCCCGCTGGTGACGGCCGGCTTCTGGTCCAAGGACGAGATCCTGCTGGACGCCTGGCTGCACGCGCCGGTGGTGTTCTACACGCTGGCGGCGGCGGCGCTGCTGACGGCCTTCTACACCATGCGCCAGATCATGATGGTGTTCTTCGGCAAGCCGCGCACGGAGGCGGCCGCGCACGCGCAGGAGAGCCATTGGACGATGACGGCGCCGCTGATCGTGCTGGCGGTCTTCGCCGTCGGGATCGGCTGGGTGAACATCCCCAAGGAGTTCCCGGGGCTGGGCGCGCTGGTCACCGGCCTGGGCGGGGAGACGTTCTGGTTCAAGAACTTCGTCGGCGGCGCGCTGGTGGAGAAGCCCGAGACCCCGCCCTTCGACTGGGTGCCGCTGATCACGTCGTTCGTCGTGGCGCTGGGCGGCCTGGGCCTGGGCTGGTGGGTGTACCGGAGCGCGTGGGCCAGGGCCGACGACCGGGACCCGGTGGACGCCGGCTTGAGCCGCCTGGGTTTAGGCGCCGTTTACCGCCTCCTTAAGAACAAATACTACTTCGACGAGCTGTACGACTGGGCCTTCGTGCGGCCAACCTTCTGGCTGGGCGAGAAGTTCTTCTCGGACTTCCTGGACCGCGGGATCATCGACGGGATCCTCCACGGCGTGGCCCGGATCAGCCTGCGCCTCGGGCTGGCCGTGCGCGACTGGATCGATATCCCGGTGGTCAACCGGACGCTGAGCGACGGCTCCGGCGAGGTGGTGAAGGCGTTCGGGCGCGAAATCCGCGTCATCCAGACGGGCCGGGTCCAGCAATACCTGGTCATCGCCATGGCCATCATGCTGGTGATCGGCGCGGTGCTGATCGTGCCCGGCCTGGGGCAGTAAGACGCCTTGTCCGTAGCCGGGCGGTCGGCCGACCGCCCCTACGCGTGGGACCTGATATGGACTCGATCCTGCAAACCAATCTCCTCAGCCTGATCCTGTTCCTCCCGGCGGCGGGCGCGGCGCTGTTGCTCTTCTTCCCGCGGGACCAGGTGGACGCCATCCGCTGGACGGCGTTCCTGGTCTCGCTGGCGCCGCTGGGATTATCGCTCTACCTCTGGCTGCAATACGATCCGACCCTGCCCGGCTACCAGTTCGTCGAGAACTATCGCTGGTTCTCGGTGATCAACTCCAACTACCACCTGGGGGTGGACGGCATCAGCCTGCCGATGGTGTTGCTGACCACGCTGCTCACGCCACTCTCGATCCTGTTCTCGTTCAGCGTCGCGGACAAGGTCAAGGCCTTCATGATCCTGTTCCTGCTGCTGGAGACGGGCTCGCTGGGCGTGTTCCTGGCGCTGGACCTGCTGATCTTCTTCGTCTTCTACGAGGTCGGCCTGATCCCGATGTACTTCCTGATCAACCTCTGGGGCAGCGCCAACCGCCAGTATGCGTCGCTCAAGTTCATCCTGTACACCATGACGGCCTCGCTGGGCCTGCTGCTGGCGACGCAGGTCATCGGCCTGACGCTGGGCAATTTCAGCATCCCGTACGCCACCGAGTTCTGGCCCAAGCTCACCGGCAACTTCTTCGGGCTGACGGCCGAGGGCCTGCGCACGGTGGCCTTCTGGGCGTTCGTGATCGCCTTCGCGCTCAAGGTGCCGGTCTGGCCGCTGCACACCTGGCTGCCGGACGCCCACACCGAGGCGCCCACGGGCGGCTCGATGATCCTGGCCGGCGTGCTGCTGAAGCTGGGCGCCTACGGCTTCCTGCGCCTGGTCCTGCCGCTCTATCCGGCCGAGTCGGCCCAGTTCGCCCCCTGGCTGGCCTTCTTCGCCCTGATGGCGATCGTGGCCGGCGCCTACGCCTCTTTCGGCCAGACCGACTTCAAGCGCCTGGTAGCCTACTCGTCCATCAATCACATGGGCTTCGTGGTGATGGGCGTGGCCGCGGCGGCCGCCACGCGCGCCACCGCCGACGCCAGCCACGGCATCATCGCCCTCAACGGCGCGGTGCTGCAGATGTTCACGCACGGCCTGAGCTCGGCCGGCATGTTCCTGCTGGTCGGCGTGCTCTACGAGCGCACCCACACGCGCAACCTGGAGGATTTCGGCGGGCTGTTCCCGCTGGCGCCGGTGTATGGCGGCCTGCTGCTCTTCACCAGCATGGGCTCGCTGGGCCTGCCCGGCCTGGCGGGCTTCGTCTCCGAGTTCATGGTGGTGCGGGGCGCGTGGCCGGTCTTCACGGTCTTCACGGCCCTGGCCATGCTCGGCCTGCTGATGACGGGCGCCTACATCCTGAAAGGGATCTACAAGAGCATCTACGGCCCGCTGAACCCGAAATGGGCCGGGCACCGCCTGGAGATCTCGGCGCGCGAGGTGGTCGCCATCGCGCCGCTGCTGGCGCTCATGCTGGTCATCGGCGTCTGGCCGACCTGGCTGGTGGGCGTCATCAACGAGACGATCACGCGGTTTATGGCGGGGTGATCCCGATTTGCAAGTAAGGGCGACCGAGCCGGTCGCCCCTACGAGGTGCGCGCTATGAATTTCCCCTTTCTGTCTGTCATCACCTTCACGCCCCTGGTCGCGGCGCTGATCATCCTGATGCTGCCGGCCGAGCGCAAGAGCGAGGCGCGCGTCACCGCGCTGGCGGCGGCGGTCTTCACCACGCTCCTGTCGCTCTATATCTATTTCGGCTATGACATGAGCGCCGGCGGTTACCAGTTCGTGGAGCACTGGCAGTGGGTGCCGCAGCTCGGCATCACCTACCATATGGGCGTGGACGGCTTCAGCCTGCCGATGGTGCTGCTGACGGCGCTGGTGCTGTTGACGGGCGTGATGATCTCGTGGGGCATCGAGGACCGCACGCGCGAGTTCATGGCCTTCTTCCTGATCCTGTCGGTGGGCGTGTTCGGCGTGTTCGCGGCGCTGGACCTGTTCCTGTTTTTCTTCCTGCTCGAAATCGCGGTCTTCCCCAAATTCCTGATGATCGTGGTCTGGGGCTGGCCCAAGACGCGCGAGTACGGCGGCATGAAGCTGACGCTGTATCTGTTCATCGCCTCGGTGGTCGCCCTGCTGGGCGTGCTGGCGATGTATGTGCAGGCCGGGTCCGGGTCGTTCGACCTGCTGGCGCTGGCGCAGGCGGACTTCCCCGTGGACTTCCAGCGCGTCTGGTTCCCGGTGGTCTTCTTCGGTTTCTGCATCATGGGCGCCATCTTCCCGTTCCACTCCTGGGCGCCGGACGGCCACGTGGCCGCGCCGACGGCCATCTCCATGATGCTGGCCGGCGTGGAAATGAAGATCGGCATGTACGCGGCCCTGCGGCTGGGGATCGCGCTGATGCCGGAGGGCGCCAAGTTCTGGGCGCCCGTCATCGTGATCTTCGGCCTGGTGAACGTGCTCTACGCCGCCTACATCGCCCTGATCCAGACCGACTTCAAGTACATCATCGGCTTCTCGTCGGTCTCGCACATGGGCCTGGTGATGATCGGCTTCGCCACGCTCTCCACCGAGGGCCTGGTGGGCGCCGGCCTGCAAATGTTCTCGCACGGCATCATGACGGCCCTCTTCTTCTCCGTCGTCGGCATGGTGTACGACCGCGCCCACACGCGCATGATCCCGGAGCTGGGCGGCCTGGCCAGGAAGATGCCGTGGGCGGCCATCGGCTTCATCATCGGGGGGTTCACGTCGATGGGCATGCCCGGCTTCTCCGGGTTCATCGCCGAGATCCCGATCTATCTGGGCGTCTGGAAGGCCAGGGCGCAGGCCCTGGACGGGATGCCGGCCTGGTTCGCGGGGCTGGCGAGCCAGCCGTGGTTCTTCCCGCTGGTGGCGGTCCTCTCGGTCATCTCGATCGTCATCACGGCCGCCTATATCCTGCTGGCCGTGCAGCGCGTGTTCTTCGGCAACCTGCCCGCGCACTTCGACCACGGCGAGCACGCGGTGGGCGACGTGCGGGCGCTGGACAAAGTGGCGATGGCCATCCTGTGCGGGCTGATGATCCTGATCGGCGTGTACCCGGCCATCATGTATCCGCTGGTCTACACCGGCCTCCAGCCGGTGTTGCGGCTGCTGGGCGCGTTGTAAACGATGCGCCAGGTCGCGTCTGCGCCGTAAGGGCGCCGGGCCGTGCGCTCCTGCGTGGGAATCTCTATGACGCCTGAACTCCTCTCCTTCTCCCCCTCCCACCTCCTGGCGGTGCTGCCGGAGATCCTGCTGATCGTGCTGGGCGGCGTGATCATCGTCGTCGACCTGGCGCTGCCGGCCGAGCGCAAGCGCGCCGTGGGGCTCTACACGGCGGTGGGCTTCGGGGCGGTGCTGGTCGTGATGCTGCTCGTGGCGTTGCCCACCGTGGACGGCCGGCTGATCTTCGGCGGCCTGCTGCGCAACGACATGACGGCCTTCGTCTTCCGCGTGCTGTTTTTGTTCGCAGGCGTGGTGACGGCGCTGATCTCGGTGGATTCGCCCACCATCGGCAAGGAGGGCGAGTACTTCCTGGTGGTGACGGCGGCGGTGCTGGGGATGAGCCTGATGGCGTCGGCCGCCGACCTGATCATGCTCTATCTGGCGCTGGAGATGACGTCCATCGGCCTGTACGCGCTGGCCGGTTTCCTGCGCGAGAACGTCAAGAGCGCCGAGGCCGGCCTGAAGTATTTCCTGTTCGGGGCCTTCACGTCGTCGATCATGCTGTACGGCTTCAGCCTGCTGTACGGCTTCACGGGCCAGACCAACCTGTACGCGTTGAGCGCGGCGCTGGGCGCCGCGCCGCCGGAGGCCGCGCTGCTGGCGCTGCTGCTGATCCTGGTCGGCTTCGGGTTCAAGGTCTCGGCCGTGCCCTTCCACTTCTGGGCGCCGGACGTGTACGAAGGCGCGCCGACGCCGATCACGGCCTTCCTGTCGGTGGCGTCCAAGGCGGCCGGGTTCGCCGTGCTCATCCGCGTCCTGCTGGCCGTCTTCCCCGGCGTCGAGACGGTCTGGACGACGTTGATCATCGTCGTCGCGATGGCGACCATGACGCTGGGCAACGTCATCGCCCTGACCCAGCGCAATATCAAACGCCTGCTGGCCTACTCCTCCATCGCCCAGGCCGGCTACATGCTGATGGGGCTGGCGGCGCTCTCGGCGAACGGCGTGGCCGCCATCCTGTACTACCTGGGCATGTACACCCTCACCAACCTGGCCGCCTTCGGCGTGATCGTGCTCGTCTCGCGCGTCACCGGCTCGGACGAGATCGCCGACTACGCCGGCCTCTCCCGCCGCTCGCCCGGCCTGGCCCTGGCGCTGCTGGTGGCGTTTCTGTCGCTGGGCGGCATCCCGCCGCTGGCCGGGTTCTTCGGCAAGTTCTACCTGTTCACGTCCGTGATGCAACAATGGCAGGCGACCGCCAACGGCTGGCTGCTGGCGCTGGCGGTCGTCGGCCTGCTCAACGCCATCATCAGCCTGTACTACTATCTGATCGTGCTCAAGGTCGTCTACCTGGGCGCGCCCAAGGACGAGGCCCTGGTCTACCCGGTGCCGCGCCCCTACACCCTGGCGTTGTGGGCGTGCGTGCTGGGCGTGATCGTCGTCGGCGCCGTGATCGGCCCGTGGGTGAGCCTCGCGGCGGCGGCGGCGGGCGGGCTGTTTTGAGGCGCGCCCGGACGCGTCGCGGCGGGCGCAGGTGACGCCCGCTTTGACTCCTGTTCAATGGGTGTGATAAACTGCACAATCAATGAGCCAGGGTTCAGACCCTAATTCAGAACAGGCGCGATCGCGCTTTATGCTGTCCGTCATCAACGTGGTCGGGGGGGGCGGCTTCGTCATGCTGGCGGTCGTGCTGGCGGCCCTGTTCCTGGGGCTGGCGGCGGATAACTTCCTGGGCACACGCCCGCTCTTTACGATCGGGCTGCTGGTGTTGAGCGCGCCGCTCAGCATTTTTTTGATGATGCGGATCGCGATGAAGGCGATCGCAAAAATCAAACCTTTGACGCAAACCCGGTCTGAAACGCAAGGAGAGGACAAAACTTGAGCGCACACGCAACCCCTCAACGCCGTTTCGGCTTCTGGCGCTGGGTCTGGCTGGGCCTGATGATCCTGGGCGGCGTCCTGGCCTGGTACGTGGGCGGGATCTGGAAGGCGGTGCCGCCGGCGGTGGTGTTGCCGGCCGAGCCGGCCTGGCCGGGCCTGTACCTGGCTCCGGGCCTGCCGTTCACCAACACCATGCTGTCGGTGCTGGTGGCCAGCCTGCTTCTGTTCGCCCTGACGGTCATCCCGGTCCAGGTGTATGTCCGCAGCGGCCGCGAGGTGCCGTCCGGCCTGTATCAACTGGTCGAGATGGCGGTGGAGTTCTTCTGGAACACCACCCAGAGCGCGGCCGGCAAGTGGGCCCGGCGCATCTTCCCGTTCACGATGACGATCTTCCTGTATGTGCTGATCGTCAACCTGTTCAAGCTGGTGCCGATCCACGAGACCATCGGCTACACCAAGATTGCGCACGGCAACATCCAGGGCTACGCGACGGTGGTGGTCGGCGGCGTGCACCTGCTGGACGGCTCGCGCCCCTACGACGCCGCGGCGCACGCCGCGGAAGAGGGCGCGGCGCACGGCGAGGAGTCGGAATACTGGCACAGCCCCGAGCCGTGCGAGAACTGCGAGATCGTGCCCACCTTCCGCGGCGCCGCCACCGACCTGAACTTCACGGCCTCGCTGGCCCTGATCACCATGTTGATGGTCCAGGTCTTCGGCGTCTGGGCGCTCGGGCCGGGCTATTTCACCAAGTTCATCAACCTGCGGACCATCATCAGCAAACCGTTCTTCGGCCTGATGGATTTCATCGTCGGCCTGCTGGAGTTGATCTCCGAGATCGCCAAAATCCTGTCGTTCTCGCTGCGTCTCTTCGGCGTGATCTTCGCCGGCACGCTGCTGCTCTCGATCGTCAGCACGCTGAGTTTCGGCGGCGTGCAGCCGACGGTCTTCTTCGTGCCCGGTCTGCTGGTCGGCCTGGAGTTGTTCGTGGGCATCATCCAGGCCTACGTCTTCTCCACGCTGGCGCTGACGTTCATGAGCCAGGCGACCGTGTCCCACCACGGCGACGAGCATTCTGAAGCCCACTAACACTTATTTTTCTTGGAGGCAGATCCACATGGAATTCAACGAGCTCTTCCGCGAGACGATGATCCAGGTCGCGCGTTACCTGGGCGCGGGGCTGGCCGTGATCGGCGTGGCGGGCGCGGGCGCGGGCATCGGCATCGTGGTCGGCGGCGCGGTGCAGGCGATGGCGCGCAACCCCGATTACACCCCCACGATCCAGACCAACATGATCCTGGGCATCGCGTTCGCCGAAGCCGTGGCCATCTACGCCCTGGCCGTCGCCCTGATCATCCTGTTTGTCTAAGGAGCCGCCATGGAAGCACTTGCTAATCTGGGCATCAACCCGGGCTTCCTGCTCGTCTTTGGCCTGTACTTCCTCCTGGTCGTCTTCGTGATGACGGTCTGGGTGTACAACCCGGTCATCAAGGCGCTGGACGCCCGCAAGCAAAAGATTGCGCAGGGTCTGGAGGACGCGCGCGTCGCGGCGGCGGCCAAGGAGAACGCCGAGGCGCAGGCCCGGAAGATCATCGCCGAGGCGCAGGCCGAGGCCAACCGCCGCGTGGCGGAGGCGACCGAGCGGGCCGAGAAGGCGGCCGCCGACGTCCGGGCCGCGGCCGAGGCGGAGCGCAAACGCATCGTGGACGCGGCGCGCGAAGAGATCGAAGCCGAGCGCAACCGCATCCTGGGCGACCTGCGCGGCCAGGTGGCGGCGCTGTCGATCGCGGCGGCCAATAAGCTGATCAAGGACACGCTCGACGAGCAGCGCCAGCGCGCCCTGATCGACGAGTTCTTCAGCGGCGTCCGCTCCGGCCGGGTGACCGTGCTGGAGGGCGAAACCATGGCCGGCCTGTCGGCCGAAGTCACCAGCGCCCTGCCGCTGACGACGGCGGAACAGGAGGCCGTCAAGCGCGATATCACGTCCCGGATGGGCGCGACCGCGTCGGTGGCCTTCCGGGTGGACCCGAACATCCTGGGCGGCCTGGTCATCCGCGTCGGCGACAAGATCATCGACGGCTCGGTGGCCGGGCAACTGGAGAGTCTGCGCCAGGCGGTCCGCTGACCGCGGCCCACGAACCGGCTAAAATCAACCACGCCTGACGCCGGGTGCGGGGCCAGCCAGGGCCGGCATCCGGCGCTTTGTTTAAGCGCCAAGACGCCGCGGCAAGACCCGGTCGAGCCGTGGGCGCCTTGGCGGTTCGACCGATGCGCCTCTCAGAACTGTTAGCCGCTTTGCCGGCGATCACGGCGCGGGCCGGCGACGCCGACCCGGAGATCACGCTCATCACGGCCGACTCGCGCCAGGCGGCGCCGGGCGCGCTGTTCGTGGCCGCGCGCGGCGGGACGGTGGACGGCCACCGCTTCATCCCGGAGGCGCTGGCGCGCGGCGCGGCGGCCGTCGTCGGGGAAGCGCTGCCTTCGCCCCTGCCCCCGGGACCTTCCACCTTCGTCCAGGTCCCCCATTCCCGGGAAGCCCTGGCCTGGCTGGCCGCCGCCTGGCATGGCTTCCCGGCCCGCCGCCTGGTGATGATCGGCGTGACCGGCACGGACGGCAAGACGACCACGGCGACGCTGATCCACTCCATCCTCACGGCGGCCGGCCTGAAGGCGGGCCTGATCTCGACCGTCGGCGCCGTTATCGGCGACGAGGTGCTGGACACCGGCTTTCACGTCACGACCCCGGACGCGCCCGATCTGCAAGGCTACCTGGCGCGCATGGCGGCGGCCGGCTTCACGCACGGCGTGCTGGAAGTCACCTCGCACGGTCTGCACCAGCACCGCGCCACGGCCTGCGAGTTCGACGTGGCCGTGGTCACCAATATCACGCACGAGCACCTCGATTATCACAAGACCTATGCGGACTACCGCGCCGCCAAGGCGCGGCTGTTCCAGAGCCTGACGACGGCGGCGCGCAAGCCGGGCGTGCCCAAGACGGGCGTGCTCAACGCCGACGACAGCTCCTTCCCGTACCTGGCCAGCCTGCGGACCGAGAAAACCCTGAGCTACAGCCTGAAGCCGGGCGCGTCTTTCACCGCCCACGACATCCGCTTCGAGCCGGACGGGGTCGGGTTCACGGCCGCCGGCCCGGGCGTCGAGTTCCCGGTGACCACGCCGCTGGTCGGCGCTTTCAACGTGTCCAACTGCCTGGCCGCCATAGCGGCCACCGTCGGGGCGCTGGGCGTGCCGCCGGAGGCAGCCCGGCGCGGCATCGCGGCGCTGACGGGCGTGCCGGGGCGCATGGAGCGCATCGACCTGGGCCAGCCGTTCACGGCCATCGTGGACTTCGCCCATACGCCCAACGCGCTCCGGCGCGCGCTGGAGACGGCGCGGGCTATGATGGCGAGCGCGGAGCGCTCGCTTAACGCGCCGGCGAAGCCGGCGCGCGTCATTGCGGTGTTTGGCTCGGCCGGCCTGCGCGATGTGGAGAAGCGCCGGTTGATGGCCGAGACTTCGGCCGAGCTGGCCGACCTCACGGTGCTCACCGCCGAGGACCCGCGCACCGAGCGCCTGGACGACATTCTGGAGATGATGGCCTTCGGGGCGCGCGGCAAGGGCGGGGTGGAAGGCGAGACGTTCTTCCGGGTGCCGGACCGGGGCGAGGCGCTGCGGCTGGCCTGCCGTCTGGCGCGCCCCGGCGACATCGTCCTGGTCTGCGGCAAAGGCCACGAGCAATCCATGTGCTTCGGCGTGACGGAGCACGCCTGGGACGACCGGACGGCGCTGCGCGCGGCGCTGGCGGAACTGCTGGGGGTGCCTGGACCGGAGATGCCGCGTTTGCCGACCGCGGCCAACTAAACCGGTCCGGTCTTTAAGACCGGTCCGGTATGCGGGCGGCGGAGGTCTGCCGCGACGCCGCTCCGTCGCCCCCGCCCGGGTCCCGACCTCACCGTCTCCGCGTCTCCTCTGCTAGAATCTCCCCGTGCTCGACCTCGGCATCGTGATCCTCAACTGGAACACGCGCGATCTGCTGCGCGCGTGCCTGCAGTCGGTCTTCGCCTCGCAGGGGGCGCTTTCGTTCCGCGTCTGCGTGGTGGACAACGCCTCGTCCGACGGCTCGGCGGCCATGGTGCGGGCCGAATTCCCGGATGTGCTGCTGATCGAGAACCCGGTCAACAGCGGCTACGCCGCCGGCAATAACCTCGGCCTGCGCGCGCTGGGGTTTGGCCCGCCCCCCCTATCCCGGCCCGACGGCGCGGGGGCGGGGGGCGAGGCCCCCCGCCACGCCCTGCTCCTCAACCCGGACACGGTCGTCCCGGAGACCGCGTTGACGGAGCTGGCGGCCTATCTGGACTCGCATCCGGAGTGCGGCGTGGTCGGCCCCAAGCTGGTGCTCCCGGATGGCAGCCTGGACCTGGCCTGCCGGCGCAGTTTCCCGACGCCGGAAGTATCCTTCTGGCGCCTGACCGGGCTGAGCAAGCTCTTCCCGCGCAGCCGCCTGTTTGGGCGCTATAACCTGACGTACCTGGACCCGGATGTCGAAACCGAGGTGGACTCGGTCGTCGGCGCCTGCATGCTGGTGCGCGGCGAGGCCATCGCCCGCGCCGGCCTGCTGGACGAGCACTTCTTCATGTACGGCGAGGACCTGGACTGGGCCCTGGAGATCCGCAAGGCGGGCTGGACCGCGCGCTACTACCCGAAAGTGACCGTCCTGCACGTCAAGCGCGCCGCCAGCCGCCGCAGCCGCCGCGCCCAACTGGCCTTCCACGAAGCCATGCTCTATTTTTATCGCAAGCATTACGCGGCCACGACCCCGCCGCTGGTCGGCGCGCTGGTGGAGCTGGGCATACGGCTCAACCTGGGGCTGACCATCCTGCGCGAGGCCTTCATCCGGCGCGACGCCGGCCGCCCGGCCGCCCCGTCTTCCGCCTGGGCTTCGGCCAACCGCCGCTGAATCACTATGGACGCACGCCGCTTCAGTCGCTTGTTTTCGCTCTCCCTGGCGATCATGGATACGGCCATGCTCTCGCTGGCCTTCCTGCTGGCCTACCGTCTGCGCCGCGATATCCATTGGCCGGCCGAGGCCGTGGAGCTGGAACGTCTGGCCGATTACGCCGGCCTGTGGCTGGTCTTTGTCGGCGCAACGCTGTTGGTGTTCTTCCTGATCCGGTTGTATCACCTGCCGCGCGCCCTGTCGCGCGTCGACGAGTTCTATGCTGTCTTCCGGGGCCTCACCCTCGGGATCCTGCTCGCGCTGGCCCTCAACGAGTTGCTCCTGAAAAACACCGCTTTCCAGGCGACGGTTTCGCGCCTGATGGTTGTCTACGATTGGGCGGCCGCCCTCGTGTTGGTCACCCTGGGGCGCTGGACGCTGCAAGGCTTGCGCGACATCCTGCGCAGCCGGGGCTGGGCGCAGGATCGCGCGCTCATCGTCGGCACGGGCGAAGCCGCCGAGCTGGTCTTGCAGAAGATTCTGGGCTCGCCGTTCCTGGGTTATCGCGTGCTGGGGCTGGTCAACGACGACGGCACGCCGGAGCGCGTGCTGGACGTGCCCGTCATCGGCGGCGTCAACGACCTGCCGCGCCTGATCGAGGACCAGAGCGTGGACGAGGTCATCATCGCCCTGCCGGACGCGCCGGACGACGAGCTGGTCTACCTGATCGGCCTGTGCCACCGCGAGCGCGTCAGCATCAAAATTGCGCCGAGCGTGTACGACATCCTGGCCTCCGGCGTCACCATCGACGACCTGGGCGGTCTGCCGCTGCTCACCATCCGCGACGTGGCCCTGCGCGGCTGGAAACTGAGCTTCAAGCGCGCCATGGACCTGGCCGGGAGCGCGCTGGGCCTGATCGTGCTCTCGCCGCTGATGATGCTGACCGCGCTGCTCATCAAGCTCGATTCCCGGGGACCGGTGTTCTTCGTCCAGGAACGGATGGGGCTGGACTCGAAGCCCTTCCCGATGCTCAAGTTCCGGTCCATGCGCCTGGACGCCGAGGAGGGCGGCCCGGGTTGGACGGTGAAGGACGACCCGCGCGTCACGCGGCTGGGCCGCTTCCTCCGCCGGCTGTCGATTGACGAACTGCCGCAGTTCATCAACGTCCTGCTGGGCGACATGAGTCTGGTGGGGCCGCGCCCCGAACAGCCGGCGTTCGTCGAGCGTTTCCGCCAGATGGTCCCGCGCTATATGGAGCGTCATCGCGAGAAGGCCGGCATCACGGGCTGGGCCCAGGTCAACGGCCTGCGCGGGGATACCTCTATCGCCGAGCGCACCAAGTATGACCTGTGGTACATCGAGAACTGGTCCGTCTGGCTCGACATCAAGATCATCATCCGCACCGTGGCGCGCTTCCTGTTTGACCGCAATGCCTACTGAGGCCTAGGTGGCGAGCGGCGGGCGGCGCGTGAGACGGACGGCGCCCGTCGCTGGTCGCGCGCTTTTCGCCGCCTTCACCATGCCCAGGCTCTCCAGCGTCACGGCCTTTTTTCCCGCTTATAACGACGCCGGCACCATCCCGACCATGGTCCTGCGGGCCTTGCAGACGTTGCCGGAGGTGACCGACGACTATGAAGTGGTGGTGATTAACGACGGCTCGACCGACGACACCGGCCGCCTGCTGGACGAGCTGGCTTGCCACTACCCGCACCTGCGCGTCCTGCACCGGGACCGGCCGAGCGGCTACGGCGGCGTCCTGCGCGCCGGCTTCGCGGCGGCGTCGCGCGACTGGATCTTCTATACCGACGGCGACGCGCAGTATGACGCGCGCGAATTGGCGGCGCTGGCCCAGGCCGCCGGCGACGGCGTCGATATGGTCCAGGGCTACAAGATCAAGCGCCACGACCCGGCCCACCGGGTGGTGATCGGGCTGGCCTACCAGTACTTCGTGAAGTTTGCGTTCGGCCTGGCAATTCGCGACGTGGACTGCGATTTCCGCCTGATGCGGCGCGCGATCTTCGACCGGGTGACGCTCGAGTCGACAACCGGCACGATCACGTTCGAGATGGTCAAGAAAATCCAGGACGCCGGCTTCCGGATCGTCGAAGTGCCGGTCCACCACTGGTACCGCCAGTACGGCCTCTCGCAGTTCTTCAATTTTCCGCGCGTCGCGCGTACCCTGGTCGCCCTGGTCGGCTGGTGGTGGCGGCTGGTGGTGAAGCGCGAACACTTGCGGCAGAACGAGCAGAGGAAAGGGTGACCTGGACCACGCCTGCGCCCTCCGCCGAAGCCGCCTCCGGGCCGGGCGCGGACCGGCGCGCCGCGCGGGCCCTGCGCGCTGTCCAGTTCACGGTCCTGGCCGCGTTCCTGTGGGCGCAACTGGCGGCCCTCCCGGGCGAGGCGCCCACTGTGGACGAGCAGAATCACGTGGCCCGCGGCCTGTCTTACCTGCTGACGGGCGACCTGCGGCTGCGCATCGGCCATCCGCCTTTGTTGAACGTGATGGCTGCGCTGCCCCTGGCGCTGGACCCGCGACTGCGGCTGCCCCTGGACGACCCCGCCTGGCGGACCGCGAACTGGATCGAGTTCGCCATCGCGCTGTTCTGGGAGAACGGCAACCCGGCCCGGATGATGATCTACGCGGCGCGGGTCATGATGGCGCTGCTGGGCGTCCTGGGGCTGGCCGGGCTGGGCCGCCTGGCCGAGGATGTGGGCGGGCCCTGGGCCGGCGCTGCGGGGGTCATGCTGGTCGCTCTGGAGCCGAATTTCCGCGCGCATGCGCGCCTGGTCACCACGGATGCAGGCGCGCTGGTCGCCCTGGCTCTCACCTTCTGGCTCTGGCGCCGGTGGCTGCGGCGCCCCCGCCCGACGCTGGCGCTCGCAGCCGGGCTGGCGCTGGGCGCGGCGCTCCTGAGCAAATTCACCGCCCTGCTCTTTGTCCCGCCCCTGATGATCGCGGCGCTGGCGGCCTGGGGCTGGAATGGGCGCGCCGCGGGGCGCCTGGCCTTCGGGCTCGGCGTGGCCGGCCTGGCCACGTGGGCCTTCTATGGCTTTGAGGCCCGGCCGGCGGTCGGGCTGGCGTGGCCGGTCCCGTTGGCTACGTACTGGGAGGAATTCCTGGGGACGGCCCTCGAGCGGCGCGCGCGCGTTTACCTGCTCGGCCAGGTGCTGGACCACGGCACACCGCTCTACTTCCCCGTCGTGCTGCTCGCCAAAGCCCCGCTGCCGCTCCTGGCGCTGGCGGCCGTCGGCCTGACCGCCTGGCTGCGGCGGGCCTGGCGGGCCGAGAGCGTGCTCTGGCTGCCGGCCGTGGTCTATTTCGGCGCTGTCACCGCCGCCGGGGTAAACCTCGGCTACCGGCACCTGTTCCCGGCGCTGCCGTTGCTTTACCTGGGTGGGGCGCTCGGGTTAGGCCGCTGGGCGCTGGCGGCCGGCCCGCGGCGCTGGGCGGCCGGCGGGCTGTTGGCCTGGCTGGCGCTGAACACGCTTCTGATCTACCCGCGCGATCTGACGTTTTTCAACGAAGCGGTCGGCGGGCCGGACAACGGCTGGCGGGTGCTGG
>Ga0101944_10003792_pt1 | contig 20169 bp, 22 predicted proteins | sample DewCreD2012metaG_FD_75245 | JGI IMG/M metagenome (GOLD analysis project Ga0101944, IMG submission 75245) | Hot spring sediment bacterial and archeal communities from British Columbia, Canada, to study Microbial Dark Matter (Phase II) - Dewar... ... | reverse complement strand
CATAGCGAGATTTCGACATGTTCTGGACCCCGGCTTTCGCCGGGGTGACGGGTATGGATTGGGCGAACACAAGGTTCGCCCCTACAGACTACCGATTATTTTCATGATAAATGGTCATGGCGCAGCGGACGCCAACCCCGGGGATGAAAATGGGCCATATATTTACTACCGACTACCGACTACCGACTACCGACTGCCGACTGTCGACTGCCGACTGCCGACTGCCCACTGCCCACTGCCCACTGCCCACTATTTTCACGATTAGAAAGAAATAGATGCTCATCCTGGGTCTGAACACCTACCATGCCGATTCGGCAGCCTGTCTGGTGATGGATGGAAAACTGGTGGCTGCAGCCGAAGAAGAGCGCTTTCGTCGGGTCAAGCACTGGGCCGGGTTTCCGGCGATGGCCGCCGCCTATTGTTTGGATGCCGCCGGGGTTTCGATGCGGGATGTGCAGCATGTCACCCTGAACCGCAGCCTTTCGGCCAACCTGGTTCGAAAAGGGCTTTTTGTGCTCACCCGTTGGCCCGGCGTGGCGGCCCTGGGGGATCGGTTGCGGCAGATGCGAAAAGATGTCGGCGTGGAGCAGGAGATCGACCGCCATCTGATCCAAGGTGGCGACGGAAGCGGCTCTTCTTCTGGTGGGGCCGGTCGAAGGGCCTTTCGGATTCATGCCGTGGAGCATCATCGCTCCCATTTGGCCAGCTCTTTTCTGGTCTCCCCCTATGATTCCGCTACGGTGGTTTCGGTGGACGGCTTCGGGGACTTTGTCAGCACCATGTGGGGTGAAGGGCAAGGCGGCCGGATTCGTGTGGCGGGCCGGGTATTTTTTCCCCACTCCCTGGGCCTGCTCTATCTTGCCGTCACGCAGTATCTGGGGTTTTGGAGCTACGGAGACGAATACAAGGTGATGGGGCTTGCGCCTTATGGCAAACCCCGGTACATGCATGCCATGCGTCAACTGGTGAGGCCCGTTTCCGGCGGGCGATTCGAACTCAACCTGTCCTGTTTCGTTCACCATGCCGACGGGGTTTCGATGCAGTGGAACAATTGTGCCCCAGTCATCGGAAAGGCTTACAGCCCCGGCCTGATCTCTCTGCTGGGGCCCGAGCGTCAGCCGCAGGATGCCATCGAAGAGCGGCATTGCGACATCGCCGCGTCGCTGCAGGAAGCCTACGAAGAGATGTTTTTCCATGTACTGCGTCACGCCTATGCCTGCACCCAAAATCCCGTCTTGTGTTTGTCGGGCGGTTGCGCTATGAATTCGGTGGCAAACGGAAAGATCTACGAAGCCACTCCTTTTCGCCGCATATATGTGCAAAGCGCCGCAGGCGATGGAGGAGGAGCCATCGGATCGGCGTTTTACCTGTGGAACACGCGGATGGGGGAACCCAGAAATCAGGTCATGGATCATGCCTTTTGGGGGCCGGCCTTCAGCAACGAGCAGATCGAAGTCCTGCTGCATCAAAAAGCCAAGGCGCTTCAAGATAATGGATGCCAGTGGCAGCGCATTTCGGATGAGCGGGCCTTGTGCAGTCGGGTTGCCGAAGCCATTGATGCCGGATGGGTTGTCGGATGGTTTCAGGGGCGCATGGAGTGGGGGCCGCGGGCGCTCGGCAATCGATCCATCCTGTGCGATCCCCGGCGGGCCGATATGAAAGACATCCTGAACGCCAAAATCAAGCGCCGCGAGTCCTTTCGACCCTTTGCCCCGGCCATCCTGCGGGAAGCCGTATCCGACTGGTTCGAGCAGGACGACGAGGTTCCCTTCATGTTGCAGGTCTATCCCATCCGATCCCACAAACGGGCCCTCATTCCGGCGGTCACCCATGTGAACGGGACCGGAAGGCTCCAGACCGTGCGGCTGGAACAAAATCCCCGATTTTACCGGTTGATTCAGGCCTTTCAGGAACGGACGGGGGTTCCCATCCTGCTCAACACCTCCTTTAATGAAAACGAACCCGTCGTGTGCAAGCCAGAAGAAGCTCTGGCCTGTTTTCTGCGCACGCAAATGGATATGCTGGTGATGGCGGACTGGGTGGTGGAGCGTGTTCGGCAGCCGAAGGAAAAGGCTTTGGGATGAACATGACCGGCTGCGATCCGTCGGAACGAAAGCCGCAGATTTCCGGCGGCGGCCCCCGTGTTTGTGTGCTCATTCCGGCTCTCAATGAGGCCAAAAGCATCGCCGACGTCCTTTCGGATGTGCGCCTGCATCTCGATGCCGAATTGGTGGTCATCGACGACGCCAGCACGGATGAGACTGCAGCCATCGCAGCAGGCTGCGGCGCGGTCGTGCTTTCGCTTCCCATCCGTCTCGGGGCCTGGGGGGCCATGCGTACCGGGTTTCGCTATGTCCGCACCAGGCGCTTCGATGCGGTCGTCACCATGGATGCCGATGGGCAGCACCGCTCCCAGGACCTTGCCCGGCTGGTGCGTCCCGTTCTGGAAGGGCGGGCGGATGTGGTGATCGGAGCCTGCACCGAGCGCGGCAACTGGGGAAGGCGGATGGCCTGGCGGCTGTTTCGCTGGTTGTCCGGGCTTGCGGTGTCGGATTTGACCTCGGGGTTTCGGGTATATTCACCCGCAGCCGTCGATGTCATCCTGGGGGACGACACGGCCTTGCTCGACTATCAGGACATCGGGGTGCTTTTGGCCATGCGAAAGGCAGGGCTTCGACTGACCGAGGTGCCCGTTTCGATGTGCCACAGGCGGCAGGGGGCTTCCCGGGTGTATGCCACCTGGCTTCATGTGATGCACTATATGGCCATTACGGTGGTGTTGTGCCTGGCCAAGTTCGATGTGACCCAAAGGGGCGGGGTTCGATTGGGAGAGGACGGCTGAAATGGGGCACGGCTCTGCTTCGTGGATCACCATGCTGGTGGGGGTGCTGGTTGCAGCCGTCATTCTATGGATGGTGCGGCGCAACAAACTGCTGGCCGGAAGATCGCTCTGGTGGCTGATGGTGGCCTCAGGCAGCGTGATCCTGGGATTTTTCCCCCGGCTGATGGACTGGGCAGCCCTTCGGGTGGGGGTGTATTACCCGCCCATTTTTGTGGCGATGATCGTCATCGCCATGCTTCTGATCAAGATTCTCGCGATGGATCTGGACTTGTCCGAAAAAGAGCGAAAAATCCGGGCACTCGCCCAGAAGATCGCCATTCTGGAACATGAAATCGGGCAGGGCCGGAAGGCAAACGAATCCTTCGACAACGGAATATGACACAAAAAAAGTCTTCTAAAAATCAAAAAGCTCCGCTGGCCCCCCATCGGTCGAACGGCAAAACCACCGGATTTTCGGGCGTGGTATCGGGAGGGGCCATCGCCCGAAATCTTGGGGCCGTTTCTGCAGCTGCTGGATTCGAGGGGAAAGCGAACCTTTTGGGTCGACTTGGGGCCGTGCTGCTGCGATATGGGCGGATCACCCAGATCGTGCTGGCCGCGATTGCGGTGCTGCTGACCTACGGCCACACGCTGGATGTGCCCTTTTATCTCGATGATTTTTCCAATATCGAGGAAAACCCCAGCATCTATCAATGGGACGGCACGCTCAAAAGCCTTTGGGGGTTTGGCAAGCTGCGGACCATGGCCTATCTGACCCTGGGCATCAATTACAAACTGCACGCCTTTCAGGTGGCCGGATACCATGTTGTCAACATCGCCATTCACCTCATCACGGGCCTTCTGGTGATGGCGCTTGTCCGAAGCCTTGCCAAAAGCCCGGTGCTCAAAGACAGGGCCGATGGAACGCTGGTTTTCTGGGCATCCACGCTGGCAGGTATCCTCTTCTTGGTGCATCCCCTGCACATCCAGGCGGTCACCTACATCGTGCAGCGGATGGCCTCACTTGCCGCCTTGTTTTATGTGGGTTCTCTCGTGGGCTATGTTGAAGGCAGGACGGCTTCGACCCACTTGAAACAGGTCCTGTGGTTTTCGTTCTGCGCGCTGTTTGCGGCTTTTGCCTTCATCACCAAACAAAACACGGCAACCCTTCCGGTGGCCATCACCTTGGTCGAGATCGTCTTTTTCGGCCACAGCCGCAAAAAGCTGCTTTTGATCGGATTGGGAGGAGTCGGCGCCATTTTCGGTGTATGGGTGGTTTTCTCCTTTATTCTGGACTACAACCCGTTTTCTCTCGAGGTCATGGAGAAAATGACCCAGGAGACTTCCGCCATCAGCCGCATTTCGTATTTCGCCACCCAGACTCGGGTGCTTTGGCTCTATTTGAAACATTTTCTGTGGCCCACCCAGCTTCTGATGGACTATCAGAGCTATCCCATCTCACAAGATTTCTGGGAAGGAATCGTTCCCTTTGCCCTGTTGGGGCACCTGTTGCTGGCAGGGGTCGGCTTTTTTTCGATTGAACGTCAACCAATGCTTGCATTTGGCATTTTTTTCTATTATGTTGCTCATGCAGTGGAGTCGAGCTTCATCCCCATCACCGATGTGGTCTTCGAGCATCGGGCCTACCTTCCCGATGTGGGGCTGTGCTGCCTGGCCGGTTGGGCGTTGGGGATCGGTTCGCAAAAACCGGTTGGCTGGCTTCGGCCGGGATGGGTACGTGGCACATCCATTGCTCTGCTGGTCGTCCTTGGAATCCTTTGCTTTGAGCGGAACCAGGTGTGGCGGGATCCGGTCGCCCTGTGGCAAGACAACGCCAACAAGCTGCCGAGCAACAGAAGGGCGTGGGAAATTTTAGGAAAGTATCTTGTGTTGGCCGGGCGATATGAAGAAAGCCTTGCAGCTTCCGGAAAATCGGCCATTGTTACCAAGGAAGAAAACGGTGTAACTCAGTATACTTACAGCCACGAAGCCCTGCTCAATTTGATTGTGGCCAACATCAAGTTGAAGCGTTTTGATATGGCCAAAAAGCTGGTTGCCGATGGCTTAAAAAGCGGGATGAGCCCCCTCAATAGAAGCAAGCTTCTCACCAATTATGCCAATATTTTCTATCAGGAGGGGAATCTCAGCGAAGCTGAAAAGCTCTACAAGGAAGCCATCGATGTTTTTCCAGCCGGTTTGCCACCTCGAATTAACTTGGGGGCGATTTATGCGGGCACAGGAAGATATGACGAGGCGGAGCAAATTTGGAAGGAGGCCGCCCAAATCGATCCAAACAACCTGTCGGTTTTGCAAAACATGAAGTTGTTGAAAGAAATTCGAAGCAAGTAAATACGCCTCGATGTATTTTTATGAGATCTGAACTTCTGAATAATAGTCTTGCTGCGCTTTTCATTCGGGATAGCTATTCTCTTTTCGTTTTTTTTTCGTTGCCTTGAAAAGTGAATTGTCTTAGGGCTCTTAGCAAAATAAAAACGTTTCATGCGCATGCACATACAGGGGAAAATCGAGATGGCGCTTCACAAGTAGAACGGCAGAGCTTGACGAAATAATCGCACTATTCTTAATTTTTAAATACTGTGAGATATTTCGCAAGGGTTGGGTCGTGGTTCGAAATTATTTTTCATTTAGGTGAAGGGCAGAAAAAAATGGTATTTGTTCAGGTGGGTAAAGCTTGTTGCTGAGTCGGCGGATAAACTTGTATCGCCTGATTCAAAGGGACGAAAAACCTGTTGACTTTTTATCCCGATATGGATAGAGAGGGAATAAGGGTGTTATGGTCTTTACTTGATAGAGAAATGGAACGGTTGGCAGTCAACAATGCATGGTCCGATTTTAGAAGATTAAGTAGCGTGTGATAGACAACCCATGATTATATCAATTTTTGAAAGAAGATTGCAAAAGGAGGTGGTGGGAAAATAGCCAGACGATCAGTAAGGAAAGCTTAGATGTACAGGCTGAAGCATTGGTCTTTGTTGGGCAACAATCAGACAGGAGGAAAAGGATGAAAAAGACGATAAAGTTTGGATTAATGGCGATCGCGCTGTTTGCGATTCTTGGCGTGATGGCCGACGGTGCATGGGCAGATACATCCACCGTTTCGGGAGCTTATATTTTCGACAAGACCTCCGTCAGTGCGGGAGATTATGTCAATGTATCGATCCTTGGTTTGGATAAAAACGGAGCGGTTGATGTGTATGGCGAGCAGTTTGGAGCCACCATATTCGCCACGGTCAGCTCCGTGTTTGGTACCATTACAGCAGGTGGATCGTCAGCTTCTTCACCATCCCCCGGTGTATATTCAACGGATGTTAAGTATGTTTCACTGAATCAAGGAAAAGGAAAAGCCTCTATCTATTACGACCCCACAGTTTCCGGAAACGATTCCGTCAATATCACGCTCCAAGAAAAATACCAGGCTGAAGGTGGCGGGTTCGTATACAGAACCATATCTACGTATACCCAGACCATTGCGGTAGCGGGTAAGGCGGCCAAGGCGGGGTGGCTTTTAGTGACGGATATTGTTGGTACGGCAAAAAGTTTTACGGGTGATACTATAGGAACGATGACGGCAGGTGCAAGCGGTAAACAGTTCCAAGTCGTTGCCTATACGGCTGTCGGAAACACCACAACGGATACGGCAGCTAGCGGTCCTGTTACGCTTACTATTAGGCCGGCCCATGATATGGACAAATATGGTAATCAAGCGAAAACGACATACAATTTGACGGGTACGATGACAGGGGGGATCGCTTACATCACTACGGATGGCTCCATCAAAGAAGCCGGCCGGTACTATGTAGAGGCTATGTTTGATGGAAAGAGCAGCGTTCAGCCGCTGTTTGAGGATGTGCTGGATGTTATGCCCAAATCAACAGCTCATCATTTTGAGTTGACCGCTTCGAGTAAGTTTTTTCCAACGGCGAGCGGATTTACTCCCAATCTATGGCCCGGGGCATCCATTACGATTTCCAGCTACCTGAACGATGAGTATGGCAATCGTATGACGTTGCCGAGCGGAAAGGTAGACGTAAAAATCAAGGACAAAAATGGCATTATTGCCGATCAATCTGGTTCGTTCACACCAGCCGATGCGAAACTGGATTTCCTCATCGATAGAACGGATATCCTATCGAATGGCCTAGATAAAGATGGTACGGCCATACTAGTGGCATCCGATCCTACCAAATCGATTCTCGATTCGAATAACCTCGAATTAGAGGGGAAAAAGTCTGGGCTATGGGTTGATTGGAATGTGTTGGGTACTAATTTGACGGCAGGAAATAACAATGCGTTCTTCCAGAATTTTTCTTACGGAACTGGAACTACGAATACATTTACTTCGGGTAGTACAGTAACAGTCCAATACATTTCAAAAAAAGGAACAGATACCTGCCCGACATCCGTAAACCCAGACAATACGGTGACAGTCAAATTTAACAAGGCATTGACTGGCGGTTATTTTCTTTTCAGCAAAGATGGGTACGCTCCTTATTGGGTGCCTGGAAAAGACATCGCTCCTGGTGATGCTGATTCGGCCAAAATCGTAAATGCTCATGGTTCAAGCTTGACTGCATTGAGTGTGGTCGGAAATCGAACAACTGTTTGGTCCAATCGTGTTATTGTAACGGATAAGAACGGGAACAGCGTCAAAAATAATTATAACTATAAGGTTTCGTCCTCAAAGAGCGGGGTATCCTTCGATCCGACGGCGGCAACAGGTACAGCGAACGATACGGTAAAAGGGAATAATGTAACCGTCACGTACGATCCGACCAAATTTACGGGTACAGACGATACCTTCACGATTTCTATACTGGGTGCACCAGGGGTAGACCCACTCAAGCCGATCGTGACGATACCTGGTACCACGAGCTTGAAGACGATTCTGATGAGTATTTCTACCACAACGCTCCCCTTGAACGGTGAAGCGCCACTTTGTGTTGAAACGCTCGATGCAAATGGTAATAGAGTCAACAGCGATATCTTCATGACCTTGACCGGAAGCGTTACGCCGACGGTGAAAGACAATGCGGGTAACTCCTACATCAATGGATCTAAACTGATAAGCACCGGAAGAACAATTCTCGTCCTTACGGTTCCAAGCAAGACCGGTGATTTTACCATCACTTTCAAAAATGCCGCTGGAACTATTGTTGCTGAAAAACAGTTCACGGTTACTGGATCGGCGCAACAATCTAAAACCGTCGGTGATAAGCCGGGAGAGCAGAAGGTAGATGTTGCTCCCTCAGAAAATCTGAACATTGTCGTCAACACCACCAACAAGTACGGCGATACGCCTAAGTACCAGTGGTTTGTGTTCACGGCAACCGCCGGTGGCGCTCAGCTGCCGCTGTACTTGCTCTCTGACAAGGGAATTGTACCGATCCTTCCCGGGTTGGATATCTATCAGTATACCTACAGCTATCCGACCGGAAGCACGGTCCAGATCGCCCAGTTGAAGATGAGCGATCTCGGTCTCAAGGCGGGCGATACCTTCGCCTATGCATATGCGTATGAGACGGCTGCCGGGAAGTTTGTCATGGACAACGTGGTGATTATTACCGTGAAATAAACGCACCACACAACCTTGCATGACGGCGGAGCAACAGGTAACTGGCTTCTGCCGTCATTGCAAACCAAATGGCAAAGGCAAGGTGAGCAATCATCTTGCCTTTGCTGTTTTATAATGAAACGCATTTCTTTGAAGGACGAAGCAATAGGTGGCGCTATGGCGAGGAGAGGACGTTACCATCGAAAAAGATTGTTGCGGCGGATCAAGTCGCTTTTTTTCTGGTAAGAAGACGGCAACCGTTTTTCTTTCGGTGTTTGGCTTCTGCACTCTGACTCCTGCTTTCACGGTATATTTTCGAAGACTCTGATAAATCAAATGAATCCAAACCAGTACGCCAAGGATCTTGTGCTGCAAACCGACAAACGAGGAAAATCGATGATCGGGCCTTTGACGCAATGGCGAAAACGAAGGTTTTGGATCCCTCTTGCTGCAGCGACAGCATGTATCTTCCTGCTGGGCTCCGGGATTGTTTGTACGGTCTGTGCGAAGGAATGGATTTGCTATCTGGATGGCAAAGAGGACGCCGGTTTTTCGGAACTTGGCAAAATGGATATCCGATTCATTCCCGGAAGCAGGCTGATTCGGGTGATGAGTCGCGATGTTATGGAAGCAGAACTGCTCAGCCGATTGGCAAACAATAGAATTGGGATGCTTCGAAAGGCAAATCGGGGAAGCTTTCCGCCGTTGATCGTGCCTGTGGAACGGGCGCTGGATAGCGTTTGGCTTTCCACGGATTGGAAAGCCATGCTGAAATTGGATGCGATTCAGCGGCTTTCGGCAGGAGACGGGGCCGTCATTGCCCTGATCGATACTGGAATCGATCTGAACAACGCCAACCTGGGGGCCATGCTGTGGACCAACGGCGGCGAGATCCCCGGAGACCGGATCGACAACGACGGCAACGGCTATGTGGATGATGTCCACGGCTGGAACATGGGAGATGGGAACAGCACGCTTCAGGACAGTTACGGGCATGGCACGGCTATGGCCTCGATCATCCGGGAGATTGCGCCCAAGACCCGAATCATGGTATTGAAGATCAACCCGGACGGGCAGGGAAGCTTTACGGAAGGGGCATTGCTGGAGGCGCTGCTCTATGCCAAACACAACGGGGCAAGCATCGTCAATTTGAGCCTGAGTATCGCATCTTCCAAAGAGCTTCAAGAGGCGATCCGGCAATTGTACGATGACGGAGCCGTGCCTGTGGCTGCCGCTGGAAACGGCGGATCCACCAGTGGTGTCGAGTTTCCGGCCTCGATGTCTGAAACCGTGACGGTCGGGGCCATGTACACAGACACCCAGGTGGCCAGTTGGATCTCCCCTGTCGGGCCTGAGCTCGATGTGATGGCCCCGGGTGTGGCCATACCGGTTGCCACCATCGGCGGGGGGGTGACATTGACCACCGGCACATCCATCAGCACGGCCATGGCCAGCGCTGTTGCAGGCGTCATACGGGGGATGAACCCGAACCTGGGAAGGGATGGCATCCGCAACGCGCTGTTTCACGGGGTGCGTGATCTGGGGGCTGCCGGGAAAGACCCTGTCTATGGGTATGGGGCGATTGACGGTGAAAAGCTGTATGAGGCTGTGACGGTGACCGTTGGGGATACGAGCGGATCATCGAGCTATCGCGTGACAGCCCGGACCCCTGTAAAATTGTGCGTTCTTGCAGCAAACGGCCTGAATGAAACGCCGGCTGCAGAATGGTTCCTGATGACTGCCCTTGTTCGAGGAACGATGCTGCCGGTATATCTGTTCGACGGCAAGCAACTGCTGGTGCTGAGCGGCGCTACCGATATTCAGCAGCACACGTATCCTTATGTAGGCAATGCCGTCAATGTTGTCGCTACCCTGTCGATGTACGATTTGGGGTTGGATGTCGGGGATGTGTTGTATTACGCGTATGCGTATCAGAACGAGCAAGGCGATGTCCGGTTCCCGGAGGTGGTTGCAGTGGAAGTGAGCGGTCCGTGATCGGGTGGCCAGGCGAAATCAGTCGGCCTGAAATTCTGCTGAGTTGGGATCAATGGAGGAAAGATGATGGATACCATTTTGCAGGATTTGAAAAGAAACTTGGAGAGAAGTGATCGGAATGTTGAACTTCTCCAGGATCAATTCGAAACGTTTCAGGACAGGATGGTACGGAGAATCGACGAGGGGCTTCGGGAAAATCGTAACCCTTCGGCTGTTCTTCATTGCCATCTCTTGGGTTTTGATGGTGTTGATCAGCCTCATCTATGGGTTTAGTCGTGTGGCGGAAATCTTGTGGTGAATTCCTTCTGGTTCCTTTCAGTCATTGTCTCATTTCAAGGGGATTGAGTAACACCGCATAGGAGGAGGAAATCCGGATGAAACGGATGACGTTGATCATTGTATGTGCTGGGATTTGGTTGAGCGCCGTCTGTGCCTGGGCGGCCCCACCGATGGTTCAAAAACATATCTTTACACCCGGACCCGAGGCCGAGGAAAACAAGCCTGCAGCGCCTGCGGCAGCCGAGCCGAAAAAGCCGACCATCGATCCCAAGCTCAAAACTGAAATTCTCTTCACCGGGGTGATCATCGGGCCGAAGGGAAAGATCGCCTTGTGCCGGGAAGCCAAGGACAAGAACACCAAGCTTCAGAAGCGGGAAGGGGATACGATTCTGGGCCTTACAGTCAAGCGGATCGAGCCGAACTACATGCTGCTGGCCGATGCCGATGGCAAGGAGATGCGCTTTAACGTGTACCAATCCGATCGCAAACGGCCGGATGCGCCTCCCCCACCCCCGCCGCCCGCCCAACCGCAGGCTGGGCCTGCCGGTCAGCCGGGCCAACCGAATGCCCCAGCCGGAGCATCTGGCTCTGCAGGTGGCGCAGCGGCAGCGCAAGGTGGTCAAGTGTTGCCTGGTCCGGCTGGCGCCCAACCGGGGCAGCAGCCTGCAAATCCACAGGCCGATTCTCAGCAGCAGCAGAATGCCGCACGGGTGAATGCCTTCAAAGAAGCCTTCAACAAGGCCAATCAAGATCGGGCCGCAGGCAAGGTTCCCTTTGACAGTGGACCGCCCAATCCCTTTCAGCAGGCGATTCAGAAAGCACTGAGGCCCTGAATATGGATGTCTTCCTGCAATGGCTGCTTGCGCCTTTTCGATACGCCACGCTCTTTTTCGGGTTCATCCGGCAGGAAATCCGGGGTCGGTACGCGGGCTCGATGGGCGGGCTTCTGTGGAGCGTGGTCACGCCGCTTACGAACATGCTCGTTTATATCTTCGTGTTTGCGGTGGTGTTTCAAATCCGGTTGAAGCCGATCGAAACCGGAACGGACAATTTCGTTCTCTTTCTGTTGGCAGGGCTTCTTCCCTGGATGGCGTTTTCCGAGGCCGTCGCCAACAGCAGCGGGATGTTCGTGGGCAAGGCCAACCTCATCACCAAGGTGGCCTTTCCGCTCGAGGTGGTGCCGCTTGCGGCCGTTTCGGTCACCTTCATTTTGAACGGGGTGGGGTTTCTGCTGTTTTTGGGGTATCTGACCATGCAGGGGTATGCCCATCTGATGTGGCTGTGGCTGATACCGATTACCGGGCTTCTGCTTTGCTTCACCCTCGGCATTGTCATTTTGATCGGAAGCCTCAGCGTTTTCGTTCGGGACATTCAGCAGATGATCGGGATCGTGCTCTCTTTGTGGATGTATCTGAGCCCGGTGGTCTATCCGGTTTCGATGCTCTCCGAACGGCTTCGGATGCTGATGCGCATCAACCCGATGTTTTCCTTCATCGAACTGTATCATGAAGTGCTGCTGCGGCACCAGCTTCCGATGGATCTGCTGGGAATGGCCGCAGGCTTTGCGGTGATATCCTTTCTGATCGGCGCATGGTTTTATGGAAAGAGCCGGAACGCATTTGCGGACGTCTTGTGATAGGCTCTGATTCCGGCTTTGGCACCATCCGGGAAAATGCGGTGTTCCATCCGGTTTTCGAAGTTTGACGAGACGGACCATCCATGAAAGATTTCGAACTGTCGGTTCATGCAAAACACATGCTGATGGAAAGGGGAATTTCTGAAAAATGGGTATGGGCTACCCTAGAAAATGCCGACAGAATCATAAAAGGAGATGATCACAATTTGCACTATTTCAAGGCCATAAGTGCGTGCAATGGACGTGTGCTTCACGTCGTCGTGAATGCGAACGTTGTACCGAAACAATTGGTGACGGTCTTCTTTGACCGTCGAGCACGGAGACATTCATGAAACTCAGGATCGATCGGGAAAACGACGCACTCTATTTGCGCCTGGACGAATCCGCCATCGTGGAATCTGAAGAAGTTCAACCGGGCGTCATTATGGATTTCAACGAAGAAGGAAAGGTCGTCGGTGTCGAAATCCTGCAATTGAGTCTTCGAACGAAACCGGAGATGTTGCAGCATTTCCTATATGAAGCTGCATAATCAGGTCGTAGAAGCGGATCAACCCGATGTTTTCCTTCATCGAACTGTATCATGAAGTGCTGCTGCGGCCCCGGCACCCGATGGATCTGTTGGGGATGGCAGCAGGATTTGCGGTGATCTCCTTTCTGATCGGCGCATGGTTTTATGGAAAGAGCCGGAACGCATTCGCGGATGTGCTGTGACCGACGATGTCGAAACCCGTGGAATCCACGCTCCAAAAGGAGGCGAAAATCGACAGACGACTGCTGCCAATGAAAAATCATGCGGGAGACGACGATGGATATGCTGAAAAATACCGCTTCCAACATCCTGGACCGGATAACGATCGATCCGAATGTTTCCTTTGGGAAACCTTGTATACGGGGTACCCGTATTTGGGTTTCACTGATCATGGATAATCTGGCTGCAGGTGTTTCGGAAGACGAGATATTGGCTGCGTTTCCGATATTGAAAAAAGAGGATATTCGGGCAGCCGTGGTTTACGCAGCCAAACTGACACATGACAGGTATATCCCTTTTCCGCCACCGCTGGAAGCTGAAGGCGTGTCATGCGTGTGAAACTGGATGAATGCGTCGATGTCCGATTGAAAGCCCGGTTTGAAAGCTATGGCCATGACACGGAAACCGTCTATAGCGAGAAAGTCTCGGGAGCTTCAGATTCGTCTATCTATGAATTGTGTCTGCTTGAAAAGCGGGCACTGGTAACCCAGGATATGGATTTTGGCAATCCTTTTCGATTCGATCCGCTTCCGACGGAAGGGATCATCGTGTTGCGAAATCCTTCCCAAGGCTTGTCCGAATTGGCGTTACTTGTGGAAATGACCCTGTTGCATCTGTGCGTGGAGATATCTGCCGGACATCTATGGGTGGTTGGGAAACAGGGGATTCGCATATGGCCCGCATGATGGTGCGCGGCTTTTTCCTGCAAGGAGCGGGCAACGTGGTATCGATGGACGCGGATCAGGCTTGTGGATCGAGTGAGTGTGGGTATCATGAACGCGATTGAGGCCGAAGGCCTGAGCAAGCAATACCGGGTATACAACCAGCCCATCGACCGGCTGAAGGAGTCGATCCGCAGAAGGCCCTACCACCATCTGGTCAGCTCTCTGCAGGATGTGAGCTTTCGGGTGGCCTTCGGGGAGACCCTGGGAATCATTGGGGAGAATGGGGCCGGAAAGTCCACCTTGCTCAAAATCCTGGCCGGAACCACCCAGCCGAGCTCCGGGCGGCTGGTGCGAAGGGGCCGATTTGCGGCTCTGCTGGAGTTGGGTTCGGGGTTCAATCCGGAGTTTTCCGGCAGAGCCAACATCCACTTGAATGCGGCTCTTCTGGGGCTCACAGAAAAGGAGATCCGGGCTCGGGAAGCCGCCATCATCGAATTTTCCGAGCTCTCGGAGGTCATCGACCGGCCCGTGAAAACCTATTCCTCGGGAATGCACGTGCGGCTTGCCTTTTCCATCGCAACTAGCGTGGATCCGGATGTACTCATCGTGGACGAGGCCCTTTCGGTGGGGGACCAGCGGTTTTCCCAGAAGTGTGTGGAACGGATGGTCGGTTTCCGGAAGGCCGGAAAGACCATCATCGTCTGCAGCCATTCGATGTTTCTGATCAACGAACTCTGCGAGCGAAGCATCTGGCTGGACCACGGCAGGATGCGCGCCATCGGAAAGACGTCGAGCGTCATCTCGGAATACTTGGCCTATCTGGAGGAGAAGGAGCGGCCGGTATCCAAGGAAGCGAAGGCTGCGGCCGCAGCGGCCCAGGCCGCAGGGGCCTTGCCGGAGGTGATCGTGGAAGAAATCCGCTTCGTGAAACCGCAGTCCGAGGAAGAGCTGGCCTTTATCCGTCAGTTCGATCCGGTGGAGATTCAGGTGTTGGCCAGAAGCACCAACGGCGATTTTTGGGGCCATGTGGGCATCGGGCTCGAGCGAAACGACGGCCAAATCCTCTTTGCCACGACCACCAAAAGCCAAGGGCTCTCACCGGTTTGTTTCCGCGGACGAAAAGAAATCCGGCTTGCACTCCCCGCCTTTCCCATTCTCAAGGGTTCCTTTCGCGCCAAAGCCGTCATTGCAGACGAGCATCAACTGCGGGTCATCGACGAGAAGACCAGCGACCCGTTGATGATCGAAAGCGAGCATCCGGAATTCGGGATGCTGTGGATGGAGCACGAATGGAAGTGCTGATCGTTGTCGTGTCCTACAATGGCGAGACGACGATCGCAAACACCTTGAACGCCGCACTCGCCCTGGATGCCGATGCCCCCATTCTGCTGATCGACAATGCCTCCCAGGACCGGACCAGGGATGTGACTCGGGCCATGGGAAGTCCTCGGATTCGGGTGCTTGAAAACGAAGAAAACCTTGGTGTAGGAGCCGCCTTCAACATCGGAATCCGAGAAGCAAAGGCCATGGAAGCCAAGTGGCTGATGCTCTTGGATCAGGACAGCGAGCCAAAAGCCGATGCCTTGCGGGTGATGCAAGATGCCCTGAAGGCGATCCAAGGATCCGGATTGGTGCAAGGAACGGAGGCCGAAGAAACACCGACCGCAGATCGGTGCCGAGGAAGGACGGCGGGACGAGGGGGCATCGGGGCGCTTTTTCCGACCGTACGATGCAAGCAGTATCCTGAGGTCGTCCACTATCCGATGGATTGGACGGGAGCGGGATTTGAGGCCGTGGTGCCAGCCCAGGGCCTGGGGGCGCCGACGTGGATTACCGTCGATACGGCGATCAGCTCGGGCGCCTTGTATCGGGTGGCGGCCCTGGAGGCTGTCGGCGGGTTCAACGAGGGGTATTTCATCGATTTTGTGGACCATGAGTGTCATCTTCGTCTGCGGGAAGCAGGCTATCGTTTGTGGTGGGTGCGGGAGGCCGAACTCCGGCACGATCTGGGCAGGATACAGCAGATGACCGATTCCGGGCTTTGGATCGAGCATCCCCCGTATCGGTATTATTATATGGCCCGAAACATGGTTCGGGGCTATTGGCGATTTGGCGGGATGCGGGCGCTGTGGCATCTGGTCGGCGACATGCGGGAGCACGCCGGAAGGCTTCTGGCCAACAGCCGAAACGCTACGGAGGCCATTTCCTGGATGCGCTTGGGAGTGTTGCATGGGGTGTTGGGAAAAACCGGAAAACTTTCTTCTCGGTTTCGACTATAAGATCGTGCTGCCGTTTTTGGGGTCTCTTCCCTTGGCTGCCGGTCAGGTGCTTTCGATGAGCCGGGGGCTTGTCCAGGCTGCCTTCGATTACGACTGGCGCTCGATTGCCGTGGGCTTTCCCTATATCCGGCAAAGAACCTATGCGGCCATGGGGATGATCCGGCCCGAAAAAGGCCGGCTTTGGAAAGCCGTGAAAACGGCCCAGCGTTTTCTGCACAATTCAAAAGAAGAATGGCAGGCCTGCCTGTTCGGTCGGGATGCCGTGATGCGGCGGATTGCGGCAGACAGCACGGTGGAAGGCATCGAGGAACTGCGGGATCTGCAGCGTCAGGGCCGGGGTGTCGTGCTGGTGGGTTGCCATTTGGACAGTTTTTGTATGGGCATGGTGCTGATGGGGATGATGGGCCTTCGGGTGCACATCATCAATACGGCGGCCATCGAAGACGAGCGGATCCATCCGGAGGTGCGGGCGTTTTTCCAAAAAAAATACCGGGCGATGGAACGCTTGCTGAACGGTTTGATGGCCTATCATGAAACGGATATGGCCCATTTCTATCGGGCGCTCGAACGGGGGGAAACGGTCTGCCTGATGGGGGATGTGCCGGGAAGCAAGAGCGATGTCTTCATCCCCTTTTTGGGTGCACGGCTTCGGATGCCTGTGGGCGCCTGGCACATGGCCAAGCGGACGGGGGCCTTGGTGGGGGGATTTGTGGCCCTTCACGAGGGTGTGGGCCGCTACCGGGTGGTGATGCACATGCCGCAGGAAATCGATCCCCAAGGCCCCGAAAAAACGCTTATTCCGATTTACCGATTTTTGGAGCGGTGGCTTCGGAAACTGCCCGAGCGCTGGGTGTCTGCGGATTTGCTGCCGGCGTATGGCGCATAGCTGCTATGGACATCAGCGATGACATTGGACGGTGAATCTCATGAACGAAATGAACAAGAAACAGATTGTCGATATCATCCGCAGTCATAAACCGGAAATGGAAGCACGCTATGGCGTTCGGCGGCTTGGTCTTTTCGGTTCTTACGTTCGCGAAAGTCAAAGACATCGGAGCGATATTGATATTCTGGTTTCTTTTGATCGTGATGTGGACCTCTTCGATTTTCTGGATCTTCGTGAGTATCTGGAAAGCAAACTGCATCATCGGGTTGATCTGGTCATGGAGTCGGCGCTCAAACCAGCCATCGGAAAGCATATTCTGACTGAGGTCGAAGATGTCTGAAAAGCATGAGCTTTCGGACTACCTCGAGGACATTTTGACTGCACTTTCCGATGTGGAAGAATTTACACGTGGGATAGATTTTGAGGCGTTTTCGGATGATCGAAAGACGATTTTTGCAGTGATCCGATGTCTTGAGATCGTAGGTGAAGCTACCAAGCGGATTCCCATGTCTTTTCGGTTGAAATATCCCGATATCCCTTGGAATAAAATGGCTGGTATGCGCGATGTTCTTATCCATGACTATATGAGAGTTGATCTGAAGATTGTTTGGAAAGTGGTGCAGGACCGGTTGCCGGGCCTGAAATCGATGATGGAACAGGTTGTTCAGGAAAACCGGAAAACCTGAAAATAGTGGGCAGCGGGCAGTTGTCGGGGCGATTTTATCCCACTACGTGATTATTGCAAATCGTTTTGTCGCTGGGGTTGGCGGCATTCAAATTGATAGTGAATGATGATACCGTTTTTCGAAGTGATCGATCGATCCGGCGGCGCCGTTTCCGCGGAAAGTCGACTTGCACGAGACATGGGGCGGCCTGCGTTCGATGTCGCGCTTGTGGATGGGATACAGCGGGTACGCCAGTGGGCAAAGGGTATTGAGGCAACTCGTGTCGGTCTCGTTTTCGATCCGCATTTCTGGTACAGCCAGTCGCTTTGGATGCAGTGGATCGAAGCGGTGGAGGCGGAGGATCGTGGGGGCGGCGGGCTCGATGCACCGCTTGGCAACCAGAATCCCCAGTGGCGATCCGGGCTTTTCGTTCCGCTCTATGCAACGCTTCGGCAATTGGAGGAAGCGGCTGCGCAAACGATCCGAAACCCGCTGTGGATCGAGCGAACCGTTGTCTCTCCGTCGGATGTGGCCGTCGTCATGGTGGATGCGGCGATGTTGCGGAAAGCGCCGGACGATCTGCGCTTATGCGATCTGCCGCGGTTCTGGGCAGAGCGGGGCGCGCCGCTTCGGATCTTCTGCCGAGGATGGTTGCATGCCTTCTCCGCCGTTGCGGAGGAAGGGGCTCGGGAGGATTTGCTGGCCATGACCGACTGGCATGGTCGCGTTCTGGAACTCGGATGCGGGGCCGGTCGGATGGGCAGGCGCTGCCTTGAGATGGGCAATGCGGTGTGGTGGATGGGGGTGGACGTCGATCGGAGCTGCCTTTCTCGGGCCAGGGAGCATCTGGATGCCGTTTTGTGCTGCGATCTTGATCTTGGGCTTCCGATATCGGAGAAGATGCGCTTCGATCGGATCGTGTGCGCCGATGTGCTGGAGCATCTGGCGTTTCCGTGGCGGCTTCTGGCTGCGCTTCGCCGTCACATCGCAGACGATGGGTTTCTTGTCGCCTCCTTTCCCAATGTCGGCCATTGGTCCGCCGTCGAGGATCTGCTAGCCGGCAGATGGGATGAAGCCCCGTCTGGTCTTTGTTGCGTGACCCATTTGCGCTTTGGAACAAAGGCCACTTGGAGCCGGTGGATCGAGACCGCCGGGTGGCGTCCCGTGCGCTGGGAGTCGGAGCGGTTTGCGATGCCGCAAGCCTGGGAAACGATGCTTTCTCGTTCACCGGTCCCCTGGGATCGGGACGCTCTGGAAACCCTCAGGTACAGGGTGACGGCGAAGCCTGCCGATTGAGATGAAGGAGGAACCATGAAAAAGCGTATTATCCAGTGGGGCCATGGGTTCATGACATGGAATGGTGGGATCGGCGCAGCGTGATCTTCAGTGGGCAGTGGGCAGTGTTTTCCGGCCTATTTTCATCCCCGGGGGTGGCGCCCATCTCCATGAGGATTTATTGTAGGGATCGGATAAAACCACCCATTCTGACGGCTTTAACAGGATTGGAGAACGATTGGGAAGCGCAATTGACGCAAAGACCCAGAGACCGAAAATGGGCATACCGATGAGAGGACAAACCGAAAGCGGTTGCTCTTGCGATACCATCGATGATTTCGGGGAACAATGGAGAAGCTACACCCGCAACACGGGCTACTACGGATCGACGGAATCGCTGATCGCCTTGTTCGGCGACTTGTTGACCCCAGAAGATATCCGGGGAAAACACCTTGCAGATGTAGGCGCCGGATCCGGCCGCTATACGCGGATGTTTCATGCCTTGGGTGCTCGTTCGATTCTGGCGATGGAGCCTTCTTCTGCAATCGATGTGCTGAAAGCCAATACCTCCGATTTGGATCGGATCGAATACCTGCAGGCCAGGGCCGACGAGATTCCAGCGCGTGGTTTCGACTGGGTTTTTTGCATCGGGGTGTTGCAGTTCATTGCAGAGCCGGACGCTTCGCTTCAGGCGATGGGAAAGGCCCTCGGGCCGGGCGGAAAGCTGTTCCTCTGGGTCTATGGGCTGGAAAACAATGAAGTCTATCTGCGGTTGACTGCTCCACTACGCGCATTAACCTGCAACATGCCGCATGCGATCCTCGATCCTGTTGCCGCTTTTCTTGCTGCCGTGGCTTCCGCCTATGCAGGCTTGTGTCGATGTGTGCCCCACCCTTTGCCGCTTTCCGATTATCTTTTGGGCTACTACTCGAAGCTCGATTTCTACAGCCGAAAATTGATCGCCTATGATCAACTGAATCCCAAGTACGCCAAATATTATCGAAAAGAGGAGCTTGATGCCTTGCTCAGACGAAACGGATTCTCGGATGTTCGGATGTTTCACTATCTGAACTACAGCTGGAGTGCTGTGGCGAGCTATGCCGGCGCATGAGCGTTCCTGGATGCGATGGGAAACGCATGGTGGGTGGTATCTATCTGCTGTTTTTATTCTTTTGATACTTCTTTGGCTGCAGGGTGAGATGGGGGTTGTTCCCCTTGCCGGCGCTTACGACAGTGAGCTGTATTTGCGCCTGGCCCGGTCCATTCTCCAAGGGAATTGGCTTGGGCCTTACGATGTCTTGACCCTGATCCGGATGCCGGTGTATCCGCAGTTTCTCGCACAGGCGAT
>Ga0101944_10003791_pt1 | contig 20180 bp, 13 predicted proteins | sample DewCreD2012metaG_FD_75245 | JGI IMG/M metagenome (GOLD analysis project Ga0101944, IMG submission 75245) | Hot spring sediment bacterial and archeal communities from British Columbia, Canada, to study Microbial Dark Matter (Phase II) - Dewar... ... | reverse complement strand
AGGCCCAGTATGCGCTGTTCGACAGCAGCCTGCACCAGCAGGCCACCGAGCAGCTGAGCCTCGAAGCCGATCTGCGGCGCGCGATCGAGAGCGACCAGCTGTCGCTCGTCTTCCAGCCGATCTTCGACCTCGGCAAGCGCGAGGTGCTCGAGGTCTACCTCAACAGCGTGCCGTTCGGCGGCGACCGGGTGGTCGTGCACGGCGTGCAGGCCGCGGCGCGCGTCTATTTCGGCAAGTACGCCGAGGAGCTGACCGTGCTCGAGGCCGCCGTCCTGGCCCAGCTCCTGCCCGCGCCGAACCGCTACAACCCGCACAAGGCGCCGGACCTCGCCCGTGAGCGCGCGTTGCGTCTGCTCCAGCGCATGGTCCGCGCGGGGCGCCTGTCGGCCGCGGCGGAGCTGACCGCGCAGCGCCAGGAGCTGCGCGTCGCGCCCTCGATCAGCGGTCTGCCCGGCTACTTCGCGGGTGGCCCGCAGCTCGCCTGGTACGCGCTCTGGGCGCGTGACGAGGCGCGCCGCACGGTCGGGCCCCAGGCCGGCGTGCTGACGGTCGCGACCACGCTGCGTCCAGGCATCCAGGCCGCGGCCGAGCGCGCCCTCGGCCAGACCCTGCGCCGGCACGGCAAGGAGCACGCGATCGGCCAGGGCGCGGTGGTCGTGCTCAGCCACGCCGGTGACGTCCTCGCCATGGTCGGTGGCCGCGACTTCCGCGCGCTCGAATGGAACAATGCCACCCAGGCCCGCCGCCAGCCGGGCTCGGCCTTCAAGCCGTTCGTCTGGGCGGCGGCCCTCGAGCGCGGGCTGACGGCCGCGAGCCGGGTGCTCGACCGGCCGATCGAGCTGGGCGGCGTCACCATCGGCAACCATGACGGCCGCTACCGCGGCGAGGTGACGCTGGGCACCGCGCTCGCCTGGTCCTCGAACCCGGCCGCGGTGCGCCTCGCGCGCGGCCACGTGCCACAGATCGTCGAGGTCGCGCACCGCCTGGGGATCGTCTCGCCGCTCGTCGACGATGCCGGCATCGCGCTCGGCACGAGCGAGGTGACCCTGCTCGAGCTGACCAGCGCCTATGCCGCCGCCGCCGCCGACTCCGCGCTCCTCTATCGCGTGCTTGCCGCCGAGGACCGCGGCGACACGACGGACGCGGCGCTCGCCCGGGCGACGCGCCACGGCGATCCGCGCGTGCGGCTCGTCGCCACCCGGGCGCTGGGCCGCCTGCGCGACCCGACGTTCGCCCTCCGCGACTCGCTGCCGCCCGTGGCGGCGGCGCCCGTGTGGCCCGAGCCGGCGTGGCGGCTGCGCCTCCGCGCCCTCGGGCGCGGCACCGACTGCGGCACCCTGCGGCGCGCGCTGGCCGACTCCGCCTGGCCGGTGCGGCTCCGCGCCGCCGACCTCGCGGGGCAGCGCTGCGCGGGCGACAGCGCGGCGATCGGCCTGCTGCGCGGCTGGCTCGACCGCGCGCCGGTGGACGCGCCGGTGCGCGAGCCGGGAGGCGTGACCTGGCACGCGGCGGCGCACGCGCTCGTCGCGCTCGCCCGGCTCGACCCCGCGCGCATGCGCGACGCGCTGCCCGGCCTCGCCGTGAAGCCGCGGTGGCAGCTGCGGCGCGCGGTCGCGCGCGCGGCGCTCGTGCTTGCCGACACGGCGCGGCTCCGCGCGCTGGCGGCGGACCGCGACCCGAACGTGCAGGAGGAGGCGATCGCCGCGCTGGCGACGCTCACGGGCCACGCGAGCGACGAGCTGTACCTGCGCGCCATCGAGGGCGACCGGGTGCCGCCCGTGCGCGCCGCGGCCGAGGCGCTCGCGGGGTCGCCGCGCCCGGACGTGGCGCCCCGGGCGATGGCGGCCTTCCGCCGCTGGGTGAGGCGCGGCAATGCCTCGGAGCGCGACGTGCGCGTGGCGCTCCTGAAGGCCGCCGGCCGGCCCGCGAGCGACGACGAGCCCCCCGCGGCGCGCTCCGCGCTCCCGCGCGACGCCGTGGCGCTCGCGCTGGGCGCCGACGTGCGGCTCCGGGTCACCATGGACCGGGCCAGCGGCGGCGGCGGGAGCTTCGTCGTGCGGCTGCGGGGCGACGTGGCGCCGATCATGGCCGCGCGCATCCTCGAGCTCGTCCGCCGCCGCTACTACGACGGGCTCACCTGGCACCGCGTCGAGCACGACTTCGTGATCCAGGGCGGGAGCCCCGGCGCGAACGAGTACGTGGGGTGGAAGGAGTACCTGCGCGACGAGCTGGGCACGCTCGCGCACCCGCGCGGCACGGTGGGGATGAGCACCCGCGGCCACGACACGGGCGACGCGCAGTGGTTCGTGAACCTGCGCGACAACGCGCGGCTCCGGACGGACTACACCGTCTTCGGCGAGGTCGTGGAGGGGATCGAGGTCGTGGACGGGGTGATGGAGGGTGACGCGATCGCCTCGATCCGCGTGGTGCGCTGAGGCGGTCCCTCGCAATGATGGGCTGAAACGGAACCGGCCGGCTCCCGAATGGAAGCCGGCCGGTTCGCTGCCAGGACTCCTCCGATGTCAGTCGATCACTGGGACCACTGCGCCGACGGCCCTTGCATCGAAGTAGCTGCTCACCCCGCGGTCACGGCCCACGATGGTGATCGTGTGCACGGTCCCGTTGAGGCCGGTCGCGGTGAACTTGAAGGTGTCCTGGTTCGGGCACCCCTCGTGGATCACGAACCCGCTGCCGAGGGTCAGGGGTGACCCGACGAGGCGCTGTGCCGTGGCTGTCACGTCGGCCCCGTTGACCCACACGCGGACGTCGTTGTCGATCGCGACGTAGAGGTACGCCGCATTGCTTCCCGCGGCGATCGTGAAGGTACGGCTCGCCGTGAGCCAGGTGTTCGGCGCCCACTGTGTCGCGATGCCCGCGCTGTTCAGGGTGCAGCCTGCATTCTCCGACCCGAACGGCGCGCTCCCGGTGTTCGGCAAGGTCGCCGGGTTCCCGGCGGCCGCAAGCGCCGCTGCCTCCGACGTGAACACGCCGTGCTTCCACCCGCCGGCGCCGTAGCCCAGCGGATCGGCCACGGTGGACGTGAACGTCACCGGGTTGCCGTACGCTGCCGGGATCGGCACCTGCGCGATCGCCAGCGGCGGCGCCGCGCGCTCGCGGCCGAGCAGGCCGGTCGCGGTGAGCGTGCCGTTCGCGGCGCCGAGGGTCCAGGTGGCCTGCGCCTGCCCGTCGCCCGACTGCGCGGTCTGCACCGTCAGGGGGGCCACGCTGCCGCCACCGCTCGTCACGAGGAACTTCACGGTCTCGCCACGGAGCCCCCAGCCGCTGGTGCGGTTGGTCAGCTTCACCGTCGGGGTCGCCGTCGTGCCCGGGGCGCCGGAGAACGACGTCGGCCCCACGGCCTCGATCCTCGCGGAGTTGATGTCCACCGCGCCGAAGGGGCTGAAGCTCCCGGTCTGGCCGCCCAGGCGGCAGCACCCGAGGAGGGCGACGTTCGCCGCCTGCAACTGCTCCGGAAGGAGCAGGTTGGCCATGGCGGGCGTCACGCGGCGGGCGAACTGCCGCAGCGACGCGCCGAGGGACCCGATCACCGTCTGGGATGGATGCCCGATGTTCACCGGGCTGAGCAACACGTCCTGGAACCCGGCGCAGTCGAGGAAGTCGAGGTCGGGCCCATCGGGCACGAACGGCAGGATCTCGATGTCGCCGACGTTCCCGCCGCCAGTGCCGCGCGCGAGGCGCAGGTCGAGGCCCGCCGTGAGCGCCGGGTTCCCCTGCAGGCAGATGGCGACGAGCACCGGCTGCTGGAAGGTCGTCGGCGTGCCCGTCTCGAACTTGAAGAAGAGCGGATACTGCGTGAGGTCGGTCGGGAGCGGCGTGTCGATCGGCGTGATGCGCACCACGGTGGGCTCGCTCACGGCGTTCGCCGGCACGGTGGTGCCGGCCAGCCGGTCGGCGCGGACGATCGTGGTGGGCACGTTCGGATAGACGATGCCGACGGTCGTCGTGCCCTCCTCGATGCTCGTCGGATAGGGGAGGCCGACGAGGCAGAGGATCCCCGTCTTGAGCTGCAGCAGCTGAAGGCGCGCCGCCTCGGTCTTCCCGAGCACGAATTGGCCGTTGTCATACCGCTGCTGCAACCAGCCGATCAGTCCGAGCGCCTTGTCCTGCGCCTTCGAGATCTTGACCTCGTAGAACCGGTCGATCGTGGTGAACTGCGCCGTCGCCGCGGTCTCGAGGCCCGTGGGCAGGGCGTCCAGCAGGAGCCGATCGACGTCGATCGCGGGGCAGCCCGTCGCGAAGGGCTGGGTCGCGGGCGCGCCCACGGTCGGTGGGGACGCCCCCGGTGACGTGGGAAGGGTGTCGCCGCCGCCGCACGCGGCGAGCACGGTGACGACCAGGGCGGCCGCCAGGCCTCGATTGGTGTGCACGGGATTGCCTCCCCGACGCGAGGTCGGGCCCCTTGGGGGACAGGTCGTGCCACCGAGGGGATGCGGCGGCGCGCGGAGATGGGACAAGGTGACTGGACCTGGGTTCCGGCACCCTGCCCGCACCTCCGGAGCGCGCAACGAGTTGCGCGACGGCGGCTGCGCCGGCATGGTGTCCTATCGTGCTGCAAATAGCGAGCGAAACGCCGGGTCGCCCTCCATGTCGCGGAACCACCAGCCGGAATCCTCCGCCAGGCCGCGCCGCGCGGAGGGGTTGGCGGCGAAGTACACCTTGAGCGCCTCGACGGCGCCGGGCCTGTCGCCCGCAGTGGCGAGGGCGAAGGCGAGGTTGAGGGCAAGCTCGCGGGCGGGATCCACGTCGGCGTCGGCTCGCGCGGCGCTCCGCGCGACCGACCTGGCGCTGTCGGCGAGCCCGGCGCGGGCGATGCCGGTGGCCAAGGCGAGGCGTGCGCGCCGCACCTGGAGCTCCTCGCTGCCGCGTCCGGGCACCACCACGTTGCCGGAGTCCACGATCCGCCACCCTTCGGCGACATCCGGCTTCGCGCCCTTCATGGTCATGAGCCAGAGCCGGCAGACCTGGAACCGCGGATCGGCCGGGAACCGCCGGCCCCCTTCCGCGCACCAGCGCTGGGCGTCGGTCAACTGGCCGAGGTCGTAGGAGGCGTTGAACAGTCGCTCCAGCACCAGGTTCGCGGTGGCGAGGTAGGTGTCGGCCTCGTAGGCCCGCTGGGCGGCGATGAGCGCGTCGGTGGTGCGGCCGTCCTCGACCTGGTAGTAGAGGTGGCTCAGCGTCGCCCAGGCACCGGCCTGCGTCGGCGAGAGCTTCGTGGCCTGCTCGAGGTCGTTCCGGGCGCGCTCCAGGTCCCGGGCCGCGGTCGCGTCGTCGGGGGCGATCCGCTGGATGTACCCCCAGTAGCGCAGGGTGCCGCGGATCTCGAGCGCGTCCGGGTCGGCGGCATCGTGGGCCACGGCCGAGTCGGCGAGGGCGAGCCCGCGCTCGATCCACGGCTTCACCTCGAGCGGCGCGCCGGCGGCCAGCCGCGACCGGCCGTAGGCGAGCTGCGCGCGCCCCACCCAGGGCGTGCTCCAGCGCCGGTCGCGCTGCGCGGCCTGCGCGAAGAGCGAGTCGGCCTCCGAGAAGCGCGCGGCGAGCACCGCGCTCGTGTCGCCCGCCGAGGCGCCGGCCTGCCACGCCTTGCGTGCCACCTCCGCGCGCTGCACCAGCGACCAGGCCTCGGGGTTCCGCGTCGAGGCGAGCTGCTCGCGCACCCGGATCTCCTCGCCCAGGCGCTCGCGCAGAAAGGTCGCGACGCGGCTCGCCAGCGAGTCGCGGATCGCCAGCGGGTCGCCGGCGGCCTGCTCGAAGCTGCCGCGCTTGAAGTCGGCGCCGCTCGCGTCGGCGAGCTGGATGTTCACGCGGATGCGGTCGCCGCCGGCGGGCTCCACGCTTCCCGCCACGAGCGTCCCCGCGCGGAGCGCCCGCGCGATGCTGTCGCGCGAGGCGCCGCTCCCGCGGAACTGCGCGACGCCGTTCCGCGACACGAGCTCGAGGCCGCGCACGCCCGTGAGGTCGCGGATGAGGTCCTCGGTGATGCCGTCGGCGAGGAAGCCGAGCTCGCCGCCGCTGCGGTCCTCGAAGTAGAGCACCGCGACGCGGCGGCTGTCGGGTCCGGCGGCGGCCGGCGCGGCCCCGGCGCCGCCGCGCAGGAGGAACACGCCGACCCCGGCCGCGGCGAGCACGGCCGCGGCGACTCCGCCGTAGTGGAGCCCGCGTCGCTTCGGCGGCGCCCCCACCGCCTCGACCTGCTGGGTAGGGAGCCGGTGCTGCATGGTGCGCCGGGGGATCGCCCGCGCGGTGGTGCGCGAGGAGACCATCCCGAGGTCGGCGCTCGCGAGCGCCTCCGCGAACGCCTGCACGGTCTGGTAGCGGTCGGCGGGGGTCTTGGCGAGCGCCGTGAAGACGATCTCCTCGACCTCGTCCGGCACGGTGGCGCGCACGATCTGCAGGCTCGGCACCGCCTCCATCGCGTGCCGGGCCAGGATCGCGAGCGCGTTCGGGCCGTCGAACGGCGGCTGGCCCGCGAGCATCTCGTACAGCACGCAGGCGAGCGAGTAGAGGTCGCTCCGCCCGTCCACGTGCTCCTGCCCGGTCGCCTGCTCCGGGCTCATGTAGTGCGGCGTGCCGACCGCCATCCCGGTCTGCGTGAGCTTGTCGCCCCCCGCGGCGGTGACGGCGCGCGCGATGCCGAAGTCCATCACGAGCGCGTGCCCGCTCGCCTTGAGCAGCAGCACGTTGTCGGGCTTGATGTCGCGGTGGACGACCCCGCTCGCGTGCGCGCAGTGCAGCGCGTCGGCGACCTCGAGGGTGAGCCGGATCGCCTCGTCGATGGGGAGCTGCTTCTCGCGGTCGAGGCGGTCGCGCAGCGACTCGCCCTCGACGAAGGGCATGACGTAGTACACGAGGCCGTCGGCCTCGCCCGAGTCGTAGAGCGCGAGGATGTTGGGGTGCTGGAGCTGCGCGGCGAGCTTGATCTCGCGAAGGAACCGCTCGGCGCCGATGCTCGCGGCGAGCTCGGGCTTGAGGACCTTGATCGCGACCGCGCGCTCGTGCTTCTCGTCGCGCGCGAGGTAGACCGTGGCCATGCCGCCCTCGCCCACGGCCCGTTCCACCGCGTACCGTCCGGCGAAGGCCTCGCGGACTCGCTCGAGACTGTCGGCCAAGGCCGCCTCTCTCAGGGGATTCCTTCAGTATACAGCGGCACCCGCACCGCACGCGACCGCGCGGTTCGCGCGCGCCTCCACCTCCTCCCCGTGGTGGTCGAACAGGCGCACCGCCCCCTTCACGGGGGTCGTGAACGTCGTCTCCGAGATCCCCCGGGCCGGCTCGGCGGGCGTGAGCGTGAGCGTCCCTCGCCCCCCGGGCTGGCGCCCGCGGCGCAGCACCTCCCAGCTCACGAGCCGGTAGGTGGGGCCCGGGTTCACGACGGTCCACACGTGCACCGCCTCCCCGGTGGCGGCGTCGGCCCGGGTGCAGACGTAGCGGAGCCGCGGGGCGCCGCCCCGCTCGCTGCCGGTGAGGTCCACGGCGCCGACGATCGTGGGCTGCGTGCTTCGCCCGGTCACGCAGTCGCCGCGCTCGGGGACGCGGGCGTGGGCCGGGGTGGGCAGGAGGGCCCGGCCGAGCCGGCGCGGGAGGGCGGTGAACGGCCGCTCGAACCATCCGCCCTCCGGCTCGCCCGGGTAGGGCTCGACCGTGGCCCCCTGCACCGGCGCCGGGCACGCGATCGGTGGCGCATCCATCAGCTCGAAGTCGGCCGCCGAGAGGCCGGTGGCGACGGCCCACTGGCTCGCCGGCGTCCCCTCGGGCAGTCGGAGCGAGACGAGGGCCGGGGCGCCGAGGGCGACCGTGCGCGGCAGCAGCTGGATGCGATAGAACGGATGGACCGCCCCGAGGGTGGTGATCCCCGCGAACGGCGACGTGTCGGGCAGGCGATCGATGACCACGAGCGCGTCGCCGGACAGCGCCCCGGCCGGGAAGCTGACGGCGCCGCCCTCGTCGGCGGCGTACGCGATCCCGCCCGCCCGCGCGGCGATCGGCGTCACGCGCGTCCATTCCCCGCCCAGGTGCACGAGCTGGAAGAGGTCGGTGAGGAAGCCGCCCGCGGTGATCCCCTGCGCCGAGCAGTCGGCCAGGCGGCCCGCGGCGAGTTCGCGCAGGGTCAGTTCGCCGAGGTCCTGCGCCAGCGCCTGCGCCTGGCCGCGCCACCGCTGCACGCCGAGCCCCCGGAGCGTGCCGCGCAGCCGGTCGAAGTCGCCACCCGAGGCGAAGAGCCGTCGGACCTGGTCGTCGGCGGTGAAGATGCAGAGCGCCTGCGACTTCACGTCGTCGAACGACGCGTCGCGGCGGGTGCCGGCCGGGAAGGCCAGCCGGGTCAGGGCGTCGAGGGTGCCGCCGGTGGCCAACGGCCCGTCGCTGCGGCAGGCCGGGAGCAGGGCGGCGACGAGCAGGCACCACGCGCGGGGGTGCACGCCTCGCATGTCGTCCTCAGGGGGTGGGGGACGAGCGCACGACGCAGGTTGCGCGCCGATGCCCGATCGTCGTGCGGCAGGGGACAAGGGGCCGTCGGGGCGCCGCCAGCCGCGTTGGCGGCGCGACAGCCGTGGCCGTGGGGCCACGTGCAACGGTTCGCGCGGCGGGTTACCGCAGGAGCGCGAGCGCGCCGCCGACGAGCACGAGGAACGCCGCCGCCGAGGCGCCGCAGCCTGGCTTCCGGGCAGCCGGCGCGGCGGCCGATGGGGCCGGTGCGGGGCTCGGGCCCGCCGCGGACGGCCGCGCCGGGATCGGCGCGGTGTCCGCCATCTCGAGCGACGCGCTGCCCACCAGGATCTTCCCCTCGAGCGCGTCGGCGAAGTCGGCGACGGTCGCGAAGCGCTGCTCGGGCTGCTTGGCGAGCGCGCGCCTGATCGCGCCCTCCACGTGCTCGGGGACCTCCGGCCGGGTGACGCGCACGCCGGGCGGGGCCTCCATCGCGTGCTTCGCCATCACCACCAGCGGCGTGGGCCCGGTGAACGGCTCGCGGCCGGCGAGCATCTCGAAGGTGATGCAGGCGAGCCCGTACTGGTCGGCGGCCGGGCTGGCGGGCCCCGTGCCCGCCGTCTGCTCCGGGCTCATGTAGCCCGGGGTGCCCACGATCATCCCCGTCCTGGTGAGCTTCTCGCCGCCCGCGATGGTGATGGCGCGCGCCACGCCGAAGTCGGCGACGATCACCTCGTCGCCGGCGAGGAGGACGTTCTCGGGTTTCACGTCGCGGTGGACGATCCCCTGCTGGTGCGCGTGGTGCAGCGCGTCGGCCACGCGGCGCGTGATGCGCAGCGCCTCGGCGACCGGCAGCGGGCGCTCGCGGTCGAGCCGCTCGCGCAGCGACTCCCCCTCCACGAACGGCATCACGTACCACGGCAGCCCGTCGGCGTCGCCGGAGTCGAGCACGCCCATGATCCCGGGATGCCGCAGCGTGCTCTCGAGCGCGATCTCGCGGAGGAAGCGGTCGCCGCCGACCGAGGCGGCGAGCTCGGGGAGGAGCGCCTTGATCGCGACGCGGCGGCCGTCGTCCCGCCGGTGCGCGAGGAAGACGGTCGCCATGCCGCCGCGGCCGACGGCGCGGTCGATCTCGTAGCGATCGCCGACGGCGCGCGTCAGGCGCTCGACGAGGGCGGGGTCGGTCGGTCGGGCCATCGGGAATCCCCGGGGAGGGAGTACGGAAGGTCGCGCCGGTCGCCCGATCGCGCTAGCATCCGCGCGATCCCGCGTCCCCGCCACCCCGGAGCTGCCCCCATGTCCCTCGCCCAGAGCCTGCTGCCCGAGTTCGACCACGAGATGGCCACCACCCGGCGCCTGCTGGAGCGCGTCCCCGAGGCGGACGCCGGCTGGAAGCCGCACCCGAAGTCCATGTCGCTGGGCGAGCTGGCCGCGCACGTCGCCAACATCCCGGGCTGGGCCCAGGTCACCCTCGGGCCCGACGAGTTCGACGTGGCGCCGCCGGGCGCGGCACCGTACGTGCCCCCGGGCTACACCGGCACGCCGGCGCTGCTGCAGCGCTTCGACGAGGCGGTGGCGACCTCGCGCGCGATGCTCGCCGCCACGACCGACGAGGCGATGATGCGCACCTGGAGCTTCAAGCGGGGCGGGGCGGTGATGATGGCGATGCCCCGCGCGGCGGCGTACCGCTCGTTCATCATGAACCACCTCATCCACCACCGCGGCCAGCTCAGCGTGTACCTGCGCCTCCGCGACGTGCCGCTCCCCAGCGTGTACGGGCCGTCGGCCGACGAGGCCCGCTCCTAGCGGGCCGTGAGCGGGGCGGCGGAGCCGCCGAAGCGCACGGCGGTGATCTCGGCCAGGATGGCGAGGGCGGTCTCGAGCGGCTCGCGCCCGCCGAGGTCGAGGCCGATCGGCCCGTGCAGGCGGGCGAGCTGCTCCTCGGTGAGGCCGGCGGCGCGGAGCCGCTCGCGCCGCGCCGCCTGCGTCTTCCGCGAGCCGATGGCGCCGACGTAGCGGGCCGGCGAGCGGAGCGCGGCGAGCAGCGCGGGCTCGTCGAACTTGGGGTCGTGCGAGAGGACGCAGACGCAGGTGTCGCCGTCGAGCCCGACCCGCGCGAACGCCTCGTCGGGCCAGGCGAGGATCAGCTCGTCGGCGGTGGGGAACCGCTCGCGCGAGAGGAACGCCTCGCGCCCGTCGGCCACGATGGTGCGGTAGCCGAGCGGGCCGGCGAGCTGCACGAGCGCGGCGGCGACGTGCACGCCGCCGAAGCAGAGCAGGACGGGACGGCGCGGGAACACCTCCAGGAGCACGCGCAGCGTGGTGCCGTCCGGCGCCGCGATCTCCTCGACGCGGCTCGCGGTGCGCCGGTACGCCGCCACCGCCGCGTCGGTCACGGCGCCAGCGGCCTGCTCGAGCTCGCGCGCGGCGGCCGCCGCGGCGCCGGCATCGGGGGAGGGCGCCGCGAGCAGCGCCACCCGCTCGCCTTCCGCCGTCACCACGAGCTGGGCGCCGGGCACCCCCGCGCCGGCGAGTACCGTCGCCACCACCGCGCCGCCCGGCCCCTCGATGGCGGCCGCGACCTCGGGCCGCACCACGGGCTCGACCCACACCCGGATCGTGCCCCCGCACGCGAGCCCCACGGTCCACGCCGTCTCGTCGCTCACGCCGTATGACACGAGCGCCGGCGTGCCGCGCGCGATCGCCTCGCCGATCTCGCCGATGACCGCGGTCTCGACGCAGCCGCCGGAGACGCCGCCCGCGAAGTGCACCTGCGCGTCGGCCACCATCATGGCCCCGGTGCCGCGCGGCGCCGAGCCCCACACCTCCGTCACCACGGCGCGGCCGAACGGCGCGCCGGCGGCGCGGAATCGGGCGAGGTCGGGCGCGAGCGGGTGGGCCATCCCCCGAATCTAGCCGGCGAGCTCGTCGCGCAGGCGGTGCGCCAGCTGCTCGAGCGAGGCGACGCTGGCGCAGGGGACGAGCGCGTCGCAGTGCGGGAGCGCCGCCCGCAGCCCCTGCGTGAGCGGCGCGAACCCCGGGCGGCTCGCGAGCGGGTCGAGCCAGAGGAGCCGGTGGCAGGAGCGGCGCAGGAACGCCGTCTCGCGGCCGAGGCGCGCGGGGTCGCCGCGCTCCCAGCCGTCGGAGACGAGGAGCACGATGGCCCCGCTGCGGATCGCGCGCCGGCGCCAGGTGCGGTTGAGGACGTGGAGCGAGTCGCCGATGCGGGTGCCGCCGTTCCAGTCGGTCACCTGGCCCGCGACGCGGCGGATCGCCTCGTCGGCGCTGCGCACGCGGAGCTGCCGGGTGATGCGCGTGAGGCGGGTGGCGAACACGAACACCTCGAGCGGCGCGCCGCTCCGCTCCAGCGCGTGCGCGAACCGCAGCAGGAGCCGGCTGTAGCGCTCCATCGAGCCGCTGATGTCGCAGACGAGCACGAGCGGCCGCGGCCGCGTGCGCCGGCGGCGCCAGACCCAGTGGAGCGGCTCGCCCCCGGTGGCGAGCGCGCGCCGCAGCATGCGCCGGGGGGCGGGCCGCTGGCCGCGCGGCGCGAAGTCGGGCCGCCGGCTCCGCCGCCGCGGCACGCGGGGCCGCAGCTGGTCGAGGAGTGCCAGCGCGTCGCGGGCCTCGGCGGGGGTGAGGGCGGCGAAGTCGGCGGTGCGCACCCGGTCGGCGTCGCTGGCACCGGCCTGGCGCGGCGGCGCCACCAGGTCGTCGCGCCCGGGGGCGTCGTCGGGGACGGGGGCGAGCGGGTCGGCCTTCTGCTCCCGCTGGCGCAGGCGGGGAAGCGCGTCGCTCGCCCCGCCGTGCCGGCGCCAGAAGAGGTCGAACGCGGCGTCCACGAGGGCGAGGTCCTCGCGGCGGCGCGCGTACACGCACCGCGCGGCGGCCCGCGCGTCGCGCCGGCGGCCGATGCCGACGTGGCGGAGCGCCGTCGCGAAGTCGCGCGTCTGGCCGGCGTCCACCCGGAGCCCCGACCGCCGCAGCAGCCGCCCGAACGCCACGGCGTTCGCGAGCAGCGCGTCGGCGCGGACATCCCATTCGATCGAATGTCCGGCCGGCTCGCTGGCCACCCCTGCTTTGTCAGGGTCATGGCGCATTCCTGATTCTTGACTCCATAAGCGAGTCTTCTTTAACTTATCCTCAGTCTTGGCTATGAAGGCCTACCGATGCGCATGCTTCCGCGCCCCCCACTTCGTCCTGCCGTCCTCGCCTCGTCCTTCGCTTTGCTCATCCTGTTGCTGTTCCCGACGCACTCCTCAGCTGGCGGAGCGACGTCGGGATGCTTTGCTGCGGGACAGTATCCGTCTACCTGCAGCTGGAACGGCTGTGTCGGCTGGGGAGAGCCGTGCTTCGAGACGTCAAGTGGGTACCGCTGCTATCGGTACTGCACCGGGTCTGGCTGCCCTGCTGTCGCACCGTGAGCCGTGGGAGAGAGTCTCCGGACGACGCGTCGATGGTGGTAGACCGGTCCATTGGGCCGGATGTCGTGGTGCCATTGCTGGCGATGGCGGTGCTCGCATCATCGTTGCCCGCACAGGCCGTGCGCGCGCCGCGCGTGCTGCTGCCGGTCACGTGGAGCCCGGTCTGCACGATCCGCTCGACCGCCGCCGCGAGCCCGCAACCCGGGTACGTCGCCAGACGCGGCGACACGCTGCTCGTGCTCGACTATTCGGACCGTGACCTCCGGGCCTGGCATTGCGACGGCCGCGAGCTCTGGCGTCTCGGGCGCGCCGGCTCCGGCCCGGGAGAGTTCCGGACCCCGACGGGACTCCACGTCGATGGCCACGGCCGCGTCCTCGTGCATGACTACGAGACGTCGCGGGTCACCGTGATCGATCCCCGGTCGCGCGCGACGCGCACGGTGCCTCTCGATCGCAACGTGTACGCCATCGTGCCGCACGCCGCGGGAGGATTCGTCGCGTTCCCGGTGCGGGGTTCGCCATTCGCGGTCGTGTACGACAGCCTCGGCAAGGAGCGCTCGCGGCTGCCCCGTCCGGAAGGGCTGGACGGGGGCAACTCGATCGCCGATGGCATCGTCGTCGGCGTCGGCGACGGCCTGCTCCTCGCCGCCTCACAGGTCACCGACCGGCTCTTCCTCTACGCACCGTCGGCGCGCCGCTGGCGCTCCCTGCGCGGCGTGGAGCCGGTCGACTACCCTCGCGTCGAGCGGTTCCGCGCGGTCCTGCCCGACGGGCGTGTCGAGCAGGCGATCCGGCCCGGGCGGGACACCCGGTACACGGCATCGAGGGTGTCCGCGGACCGGGGGCTGCTCTTCGTGGACTCGCGGAGCACCGAGCCGTACGACCGCGTGCTCGACGTCTACGGCGTCGCCGACGGCCGGTACTGTGGCTCGCTCGTCATGCCGATGCGCGTGGCCCGACCGAGTGTCGCCGGCGACGTCCTCACCGCGATCGCGATCGAGGAGAGCGGGGTCACGTCCGTCCGGGCCTGGCGCCTCGATCCCGGCGTGCTGCGTCCATGCCGCGCGGCGGCCGGCTGAGCACCGCCGGTCAACGCCCGGTGCCCGCGCGCGCCTCCGCCAGCACCTGCCGCGCCGGCCCGCCGCGGAGCGCGGCGAGGTCTTCCTGGTACTTGAGGAGCACCCCGAGGGTCTGGTCGAGCCGCGCCTCGTCCACACGGTCGAGGCCGAGCGCCACGAGCGCGCTCGCCCAGTCGATCGTCTCGGCGACGCCGGGGACCTTGGCGAGGTCGGCGCCGCGCAGCCGCTGCACGAAGGCGACCACGTCGCGCGCGAGCGCGTCGCCGATCCCCGGGAGCCGCGCCTGCAGGATGGCGAGCTCGCGCTCGGCGGCGGGGTAGTCGATCCAGTGGTAGAAGCACCGGCGCTTGAGCGCGTCGTGGATCTCGCGCGTGCGGTTGCCGGTGAGGATCACGATCGGCTTCACCACGGCGCGCACCGTGCCGATCTCCGGGATCGAGACGGCGAAATCGCTCAGCACCTCGAGGAGGAACGCCTCGAACTCCTCGTCGGCGCGGTCCACCTCGTCGATCAGCAGCACCGGCGCCGGGCCGAGGGAGCGCAGCGCCTGCAGCAGCGGGCGCCGCAGCAGGAACTCCTCCGCGAAGATGTCGGTCGTCTTCGCGCTCCCCGCCTCGCCGCGCGCCTCGAGCAGGCGGATGGCCATCATCTGCCGCGGATAGTCCCACTCGTACACGGCGGTCGAGAGGTCGATCCCCTCGTAGCACTGCAGGCGGATCAGCTCCGTGCCGAGCGCCTGCGCCAGCGTGCGCGCCACCTCGGTCTTCCCGACCCCCGCCTCGCCCTCGAGGAGGAGCGGGCGCTCGAGCCGCAGCGCGAGCCAGAGGGAGGTGGCGAGGTCGCGGTCGGCGATGTAGCCGGCGGCGCCGAGCGCGGCCTGCAGGGCGTCGATGGTGGCGAAGGGCCCCGGGCCCGGGCTAGCGGTCGCCATGCGTGATCTCCCCGAGGGCGCGCGCGTACGGCGGGAAGCGGAAGCGCATCTCGCGGCCGAGCACGCCGCCGTGCGCGAGCTCCGCGAGCGCCGCGGCGTCGAGCGCCTCGCCGGTGAGGAGCCGCGGCAGCACGAGGTCGGCGGCGGTGGCGAGGCCGAACATCCCGCACTGCGGCAGCCCGAGGAAGCGGGTGCGCGCGAGTTCCGCGAGCCAGATCATCGAGCCCGGGTGCGCCGGGAGCCCGCGCCGCACGAAGCGGCCGCCGAGCGCGACGAGCGCCTCGCAGAGCGGCGACGCCGGGTCGGCGGCCGAGACGTTGCCCACGAGCACGAGCGGCGTGTCGGGCCGGCTCGCGACGTCGCGGAGGAGCCCCACGGCCCGCTCGACCGCCGCGGTGTCGTCGCCGGGCGGGAGGATGGCAGCGCCCGCGAACGCGGAGCCCAGCGCCTCGAGCCGCGTGCGCGCGGCGGCCTCGAAGCGGGCGAGCGTCCCCGGCTCGACCGGGCCGGCGACGATCGCCGGCACCCGGTGCGGCAGGTACGGGCGCACCTCGACGATCGGCCCGTCGGCGCGCGCCACGTGCAGCCCCTCGCGCAGCACCGCCCCCTCCAGCAGGTGCGGGCCCACCTTCACCGACGCGATCGTGTCGCCGGCGGTGACCGCCTGGCCGTGGAAGAGGGTGAACACCTCCAGCGGGTCGATCGCGTTGACCGCCAGCAGCGGGGCCGTGCGCACGTGCAGCACGCCGTCCCACAGGGCGACGAGGTCGTAGCGGCTCTGCCGCGGGCCGACGAGGTCCACGCCGCCGCCCCCGGCCGCGAGCGCGAGGCGGTGGGCCGCCTCGTCCTCGTGCACGTCCCCCTCCTCGGGCCAGCCGAGGTGGAGCGCGGCCGCGAGGCGGCCGGCGGCCGCGTGGTCGCGCAGCAGTTGCGCCTGCTCCGGGTCGAGGCGGAGCCCCTTGGCGAGGCGCTGTCCCCCGACCTCGACGCTCGCGAGCAGCACCGCGCCCGCGAGCGCGGGCGCGCCGCGCGCGACCTCCGCCGGCGGGACCCGGGCGCAGAGCACGCGGTCAGCCCCGCGCGGCGGCGCCGACCCGCTGCGCGAAGTCGGTCCAGAACGCCTCGCTCAGCCGCCGCGCCGTCCCCTCGAGCAGGCGGCCGCCGACGCTCGCCACGGTGCCGCTCACCTCGCTGTCGGCCTTCCAGCGCATGATGGTCTTCCCGTCGGGGGCGTCCTCGAGCTCGATGAAGGAGTCCACCTCGACGGCCGAGCCCGGGGCCTTGCCGCGCGCCGTCATGCGGGCCTGGCGCGGCGGCACGACGTCGCTCAGGGCGACGTCGAGGGTGAAGCGCACCTTCACGGCGCCGACACCGAGGGCGGAGACCACCTTGAAGTGCTCCGGGTCCACCTGCTCGACCTGCTCCACACCGGGCGCCGACTGCGCCACGAAGTCGGGATCCATGAGGTGCTTCCACACCACGTCGCGCGGGGCGGCCACCTCGGGGGCACCGGAGAACGAGAGTCGCATCAGGGAAGGTCCTCGAGTCGGGTGAGGTCGGCGGCGGTGTCCACGTCCGGGTTGCCGCCGGGGACGTCCACGGGGACGATCGTGACGCCGCGCGCGCGCAGCACCGCGCCGAGCCCGCTGTCGCCCTGCGCCTCGGCGGCGAGCGGCCAGAGCCGCCGGTCGAGCAGCAGCGGGTGGCCGGGCACGCCCGGCTCGGCGGCGTAGCGCGCGCGCGCGGCGAGGGCCCCGCCGCGCCACGCGGCGACGAGCCCCGCGATCGCCGCGAGCGGCACGCGCGGCTGGTCGCCCAGGAGGATCACCGCCGCCTGCGGCACGGTGGGGATCACGTGCCGCGCGAGCTCGCCGAGCCCCGCGCGGAGCGACTCCGACAGGCCGCGCGCGGGTGCCGGCACCACCACCGGCGTCACCCGGTGCTGGCGCGCGAGCGCGGCCGCCGGGTGGTCGGCGCTGCGCACGGTCACGCAGCCGTCGCGCAGCAGCCCCGCCTCGCGCGCGTCGCGGACGGTGGCGAGCACGTGCGCGAGCACCGGCCGCCCGTGCAGCGGCGCGAGGAGCTTCTCGCCGCCGAAGCGCGAGCCCGCGCCGGCAGCGAGGACGACCGCCTCGACCGGCGCGGGCTGGGGGCCGGCGCTCAACGGGCGCGCGACAGCGCGAGCTGCAGCGCGCGGCCCGCGATGACCTTCGCGAGGTGCGCGCGGTACTCGGCGGGCGCGTGCACGTCGCCCTGCACGTCGAGCCCGTCCACGGCGCCCGCCGCGGCCGCCGCGATCGCCGCGGCGTCGCCCGCCGTGCCCACCAGCGCGGCGACCGAGGGGATGAGCCGGGTCATGTCGCCGACGCCGGTGAGCGCGGCGGCCGCCGCGGTGACCGTCCCGGCGCTCCGGGTCACCAGCGCCGCGCACGCCGCGATGGCGTAGCCCGACGCGGCAGCGTTCTGCGCCACGTAGGCCGTCCCCGCCCCCGCGGGCAGCGCCGGGACGAGCACGTGCGTGAGCAGTTCGTCCTCCGCGAGCGCCGTGGTGAACGGGCCCTCGAAGAACTCCCGCGCCCGCACGCGGCGCTCGCCGCGCGCGGAGCGGAGCACCATCGTCGCGTCGAGCACCACCATCACGGCCGGCAGGTCGCTCGCGGGGTCGGCGTGCGCGAGCGCGCCGCCGATCGTGCCGCGGTTGCGCACCTGCACGTCGCCGATCTGGTGCGTGCACTCGACGAGGATCGGGACGCGGGCCTGCACGAGCGGCGCGTCGAGCAGCTCGCGATACGTGGTGGCCGCGCCGATCCGGACACCGCCCTCGTGGTCGGCGATCCCCTTCAGCTCGGCGAGCCCGCCGATGTCCAGCAGCCGCGGGGGCTGCGCGAGCCGGAACTTCATCACCGGCAGCAGCGAGTGGCTGCCGGCGATCACCTTCGTGCCGTCCTTCGCCGCGAGCGCGGCCAGGGCGTCGGCGAGCGAGCCGGCGCGGACGTAGTCGAATGCGACCGGGATCATCTCAGTGCGCCCCCTTCCTCGCCGCCTGGATCGCCGCCCAGACGCGGGCGGGCGTGACGGGTTTGTCGATGTGCTCCACGCCGAACGGCTGCAGCGCGTCCACCACGGCGTTCACCACCGCCGCCGCGGAGGCGATCGTCCCCGCCTCGCCGCACCCCTTCACGCCGAGGGGGTTCACCGGCGACGGCGTCACGGTGCAGGCCGTCTCCACGAACGGCGCCTGCGTCGCCTTGGGGATCGCGTAGTCCATGAGCGTGCCGGTGAGGAGCTGGCCGTCCTCGTCGTACACGGCGATCTCCTGCATCGCCTCGCCGATCCCCTGCACCACGCCGCCGTGGATCTGGCCCTGGACGATCACCGGGTTGATGTGCGGCCCGCAGTCGTCCACCGCGATGTAGCGGAGGATCGTCACCACGCCCGTCTCCGGGTCCACCTCGACGGTGCAGACGTGCGTCCCGAACGGGTACACGAAGTTCGTGGGGTCGAAGAAGGCGTTCGCCTCGAGCCCCGGCTCCATCCCGGCGGGCAGGTTCCACGCGACGTTGGCCATGAGGGCGAGCTCGGCGAAGGCCTTGCCGGCGCCGGGCGTGCCCTTCACCACGAACTGCGTGCCGTCCCACTCGAGGTCGGCCTCGTTCGCCTCCATCAGGTGCGCGGCGAGCTTCTTCGCCTTCTCCTTGACCCGCTGCGCCGCGAGCTTCACCGCCGAGCCGCAGACCGCCGTGGTGCGGCTCCCGTAGGTGCCCCATCCCTGCGGCGTCGTCTCGGTGTCGCCGTGGACGATCTCCACGTGCTCGACCGGGATCCCGAACTCGTCGGCCACGATCTGCGCGAAGGTGGTCTCCTCGCCCTGCCCGTGCGGCGACGCGCCGATGTACACCCGCACCATGCCGGTCGGGTAGACGCGCACGATCGCCGAGTCGTAGAGCCCCGCGCCGAAGCCGATCTGCCCCGCCACCTGCGAGGGGCCGAGGCCGCAGATCTCGATGTACGAGACGACGCCGATGCCCAGGTACTTCCCCTGCGCCCGCGCCGCCGCCTGCTGCCGGCGGAAGCCCTGGTAGTCCACCATCGCGAGCGCCTTGTCGAGCGCCGCGGCGTAGTCGCCGGAGTCGTAGGTGACGCCGGTCGGCGTGGTGTACGGGAACCTGTCCTTCGGGATGAAGTTCTTGCGCCGCACGTCCACCGGGTCGAGCCCCGCGGCGCGCGCGTAGGCGTCCACCAGCCGCTCGATGAGGTACGCCGCCTCGGGGCGGCCGGCGCCGCGGTAGGCGTCGACCGGCGTCGCCGAGGTGTAGGCGCCGTGCACCACGCATTTCACGTTCGGGATCGTGTAGGCGCCGGCGTACACGAGGCCGTGCAGGATCGTGGGGATCCCGGGGCCCGCCGTGGAGGCGTAGGCGCCGAGCCCGGCGTACACGGTCGAGCGGATCCCGGTGATCGTGCCGTCCCGCGTGCCGCACATCTCCACGTGCTCGACGTGGTCGCGGCCGTGGATGGTGACCTTGAAGTTCTCGCTGCGGTCCTCCGTCCACTTCACCGGGCGGCCGAGGCGCATCGAGGCGAAGCTCACGAGGGCCTCGTCGGCATACGCCGGGATCTTGCTGCCGAAGCCGCCTCCCACCTCGGGCGCGATGACGCGCACGCGCACAGTGGCCGTGTCAAAGCCGCCCTGGCCGTCCTCCATCGTGTAAGTGAAGGTCTCCTCGCCCACGAAGCTGATGGCCGGCGTGTAAAGCACGGCGGTGCCGAGGGCATGGATCGCCGCGCTGCCGCCATTGTCCGGCAGGCCGACCGCGGTGATGCGCAAGCTTCCGCCGGCGCCGGTGAGCGTGACGTCGTTGGCCAGGACGGGGAGCGTCACCTGGCTCGTGGTGTCCGCCAGCACGCTGAATTCGTCCTGGTTGGCGATGGTCAGGCTGTCGTCCACGACGGTGTAGGTGAAGCTGTCTGTGAAAGTTTCATCCTGCTTGAGCCAGTCGAACGCGCTGCGCGGGTCAAAGGCAAAGCTGCCGTCGGCGGCGACGCTGAAAGCGCCTCCGCCCGCCGTGATCCCGTTGGTCACGGGGAGGACGCGCAGGACATCATCCGGCGGCAGACCATTCACGTCGGGGTCCGTGTCGTTGGCCAGCACGCCGGGCGCGGGTTGAGCCACCGGCGTGTCCTCGTCCACGGTGAAGGCGTCCGGTTGCGCCACCGGTTGGTCGTTCACGCCGGTGATCCGAATGGTGACGGTGGCGGTGGCCGAGCCGCCCTGGCCGTCGGACACGGTGTAAGTGAACGTGT
>Ga0101944_10003790_pt1 | contig 20184 bp, 16 predicted proteins | sample DewCreD2012metaG_FD_75245 | JGI IMG/M metagenome (GOLD analysis project Ga0101944, IMG submission 75245) | Hot spring sediment bacterial and archeal communities from British Columbia, Canada, to study Microbial Dark Matter (Phase II) - Dewar... ... | reverse complement strand
TGCGAAATCATAACGGGCTAAGCCGCAAACGAAAAGAAAAGTTTATAAATGGGTTTTTGAAGGCATTTACTCTTGGAATAGTCAATAAATAAAGGCTGACGATCGCCAGCCTTTATGACCATTCCAGTCGGTCAGGGTATTCCTGACAGGTTGCTCCCCAGCAGAGCCTGTTTCTGCTTACCTGACATACAAAATTATTAATACAATTTGCTTATCTCGAAAAACATTAAAAATAAAAAGCCTGAAAAATGTCCATTAGAACAGATTATCTAAAAAATAGCCTGAATTTTGTCCATTACGCCGAAAATGATTTTAAATTGCGGAATTAGTTCAGTTAACCCTATATTCAAGTAGATAAGCTTTTACTGAGCCAATCAAGATTTTTGCTTCAACAGCAATGGGTACCCTTTTCTCATCGCGCGAAACCCAAACCACCATATCTTCCCCACCCTTGAAAATAGTACCCTCAACTAGCTTAACGCTAAACTTATATGTGTCGAATACTCCTCCATTGCGATGTTTAATATTTTCAGTTCCCAGGTATCGGATGTACAGGTCGTAAACCCCATCATCCACAGCCATTGCCAGGGGAACACGATCGCCTCTTCTTAATCGGCTAAAATCAATAGTTCTGCAGTAATAAATTGCCGTTAGCACATCGAAAATGCGTTTGTCGAGGTTAAAGGTTTTCTGAGTAAAGGGGCGGTTTGATGTGTAGCTATCAATAACCAGCTTAGAAGTGCTATAGCTAAAGCTATACCTATTAAATGCCTTATAGCCACCCTCATAGCTATCGCGTAAAAACCATAAAGGTGCTAGGTTTTCCTTTTGGGCTACCGATTCAAACCTCTCCCGTACTTTAAAGAACCAATCGTAGCTACTATGCGAGCTCCCAATCGATTTGAAGTGAAAAGATGGAACTCCATTGAATACGGTATCGGTTACGTAAAATTCTGCCGTTCCAGCATAAAACCATACAAACTGCCAGTTGTAGTAGGCGTTGTATTTTACTACTTCACCCACACGAAAGGGAAATTCCAAGGGCTTATCCTGTGCTTTTACGCCGCAGGAAACGATTAAAACAAAAAGGATTGCCTTTACCTGTTTGGGTAGCAGCAATCCTTTATAACCAAAAATTTTAATGTTACAAACCAAGTTTCTCTCTTAAATCAACCTCTTTAGTAACAGGTTTAGAAAAAAATCGTTCAAAAAGGATAATTATTATTGCGCCAAGAATAGCAAAGCCGATTGCGCCCAGCATGTATGGTTCGGCCTTATTTTCAACAAGGTAGGTTGATGGTAATACATTTTTCTCGATAAGTGGCCGAATTGCACCCTGCGCATCGATAAAGGTTTGGGTTGCCACCTTCCATGGCCATACCTTATTTAGCGAACCAAGCATAAACCCAGCAAGAACTGCAATGGTAGCAGCATGGAAATTGTGCAGTAGCCAAGATAAAAAGTTTGAAAAGGCCAGAATGCCAACTGCAGCGCCTACCAAAAAAACCATTACAACTGGTATATTAAAGCTGCTTAAAGCTGACATCATGTAAATGTACTTACCCATCAACAGAAGAATGAAACTTCCAGAGATTCCAGGCAGAATCATTGCACAAATGGCCACGGCACCACAAATAAAAATAAACCACAAGTTATTGGGGGTTTCGGTTGGGGTTATGGTAGTAATGGCAAAGCCAAGAAAGACTCCAATAATGAAGAACAAGTATGTTGAAACATTCCATTTCTCAATAATCTTTGCCACAAACCATACCGACGCAAAAATAAGTCCAAAAAAGAACGACCATACAAAAATGGGATGATTGGTTAATAGGAATTGCATCAGCTTTGCTAAGGATAGAAAACTTATTGCAATACCCCCAAGTACAGCTAGAAGAAAATTAGTATTAATGGCTTTAAAGTAGTTAAGGAGCGAAAATGATTTAAGATATTTTATCGATTCAGGCGCTACTACGCTTTTAATGGAATCGATAAGTTCCTCATAGATTCCAGTAATGAATGCAATAGTACCACCCGACACCCCGGGGATTACATCGGCAGCCCCCATTCCAATTCCCTTTAAAACTAAAAGGATGTAATCCTTTAATCCACGTTTTACCATGCCTGATTACTGTTTTAGTTCGTCAGGTAGGAATTGAAAGAATGTGTCACCACGTAAGCCAAGCCTAAGGGTTTCCAGAGAAATTACCTCGTTTGGTGCAATATTCCCAAGGTTAACATTAGCGCCTAGCATCTTTATAAACCATGCCTGTTGGCTTTTAAGCGGGGCTTCCCAAATCACATTTTCAACCTTTACATGCCTAACAATGTCGTCAATGAGCTTGGTGTTGGCCGAGTGGTCCTGGTTGTAAATGCCAATGTTACCACTTTCGCGAGCCTCGGCAATAACCTTCCAGCTTCCGGCCGATAGTTCATGCTTCATCATGTTAATCCACTCATCGTCAGGGATATGAACCTCTGCGCGCTTTGATCCAACCTCTGAGATAACAGTATAACGTTTGGCTAACTTACTGATATAATCGCATTTAACATGATTGTCGAGCTCCATTGAGCCATCGGAAACCTCAACCAGGTCAAGCTCGAGCTCATCGACAAACTTTACAAAGTCGTCGAACATTCCCCGAATGATAAAAATCTCGAACAGAGTACCACCCAGGTAAGGCCGCAAGCCTGCATTCTTATAAAGCTTAACTTTTTCCTTCAAATTATTAGTTACCAGCGATGTTCCAAAACCTAGCTTAACAAAATCGACGTATTGTCCACTGCTTTCAATTAGATTTTGGGCCTCGGTAAAGCTTAAACCCTTATCCATCACCATGGTTAACCCATACTCGCGGGGCTTCTGGGTTCGAGCAGGAATGTACGATAAGTTGTAATTCATAGCAAAAATTTTTTTAGTTTAAAGCCAAATGTATGATTTTTAAAATAAAAAAACTGCATTTACATGCAGCTAATTATCAACATTGCTTATGCTCAAAAAAACTAATTTCAGTAATTAAATGATTTAAAGTTTATTGATATTCTCAATGAATTCCTTATCGGCATCAGGATTGATCAGGTTAATGAAGTCGTCGATTGATGAGGGGTCGATGCTTTTGGCATCTTTGAGAATATCTAGTGCTTCCTTGGGTCTATGCGATAGGTAAAGGGCTGCTGCGTTGATTATTTTGATTGAGACATTTGAGTCGAACTTATTGCCAAGGCCATCAATGAGCTGCTCTACTTCCGTAAAGCGTTCCTCGTAAAGTAAAACCTCAGCAAGGGATAGGTATGCATCGGGCAAGTCGGGGTTTAGGCTAGTGGCCTCGCGGTACGCTTTAAGGGAATTCTCCAAATCGTTTGTTTCAAAGTAAACCCTTCCCAGTCCTAGCCAAAAATCGTATTCCTCAGGGTTAAGGGTAATAGCCCTACGTATGAAATTAAGGCTAAGGTCGTACTTTTTCCGTGCAGCCAGCACTACTCCTATACCATAGTACCCCTCAGCAAAATCAGGATCAATTACAATTGATTTATTGTAGGCCTCAAGGGCTTTGTCGAATTGCTCAAGTTTCTCGTAACACTCGCCAATTAGCGCGTACACCCTTGGGTTATCGGACTCTAGCTCCGCCAGCTCATTGAATACCTTTAAAGCATCGGCATACTTCTCAAGCGATGCAAGGGTATTACCCTTATTATGGTAAGCCGAAGAGTATTGTGGATCAACTGCAGTGCAAAAGTCGTAACATTCTATGGCCTTTTCAAATTCACCAAGCTTGGTATGAACTATTCCTAAGTTATACCATGCAGGAGCTGAGAATGGGTTAATATCGAGGTACTCATTATAGTACCTAACGCTCTTATCGAGCTCATTCAATCGTTCAAAGCAGTAACCCAAGTCAAAAAGAACCGCTAAATTATTCCTCTCCTTGCTGTATGATATCAGTAAGTACTTTAGTGCCAGGTTTATCTCCTCGTTTTCCAGAAAAAAGGTTGAAATGCGATGTAATAACTCAATATTATCGTCAGTATCAGCTGAAATAGCTTTATCGAAACATTCTACAGCGTCATTCAGTTTACCGAGTTCAAAGAGTATTTCACCTTTTACGTATAGCAGGTCAGCGTTAAATTTTTCAATCTTTTCTACCTCAAGAATAAACTCTAGAGCTTTTACATTATCTCCAGTAAAATGGTAAAATTCCGCCCACTTGTATTTTATTTCAATTGAACTCGGGAAAATATTCTCAGCATGCATTAATGCAATCAGTGCTTTATCATCGTCCTCATGATCGATGTAAAAATCAATTAGCTCAACAAACTCATGAACATCGAAAAACTGAGCCCGCCCGCTTTGAATGCTTTCCTCAAAACGTTCAACCAAATTAAATAATTCCTCAAAACTCAGATAATCGCTGCTCTCGTCCCTCATGCTCTAAATAATTAACCTACAAACATAGTAATAAAATGAATGTGGCCTTTAGTAAAGTTAGTTAAAATAAGTGTAAATACCTAAAATACTCCCAAAAAAAGGGAATAAATTATTAACATCAAATGTATGTTATGAACACAGTTGATTAAACCATGAAAAATGTAATGGATAATAGCGATTCAAAGGTTGCTACAGGTCATGAAAGTACTTCATGAACTGTACCCTTTCAAAGGCAGCCGGATTGTATGTTTTTTTCTGGCTCATTTTGCCACGGAAGTCATCTACAGTTTTAAATCCATTAGAATTCATCCACTCCTCAAGCTGGCGAATGATAAATGAGGCTTGTTCCTTACCATTACGGTAAAAGGTTGAACAAGCCTGAACGGCATTGGCCCCAGCAAGAAGCTGCTTAACCATTGCATAGCCATCGTGCACACCGGTTGATGCGGCAATATCGCAGCTAACCCTACCGGACATAATAGCTACCCAACGCAACGAAGTGGAGATCTCTGAAGGAGTACTAAAAACACTTGCAGGAGTAAACTCCAGGGTGTTAACATCAAAATCGGGATTATAGAACCTGTTAAACAGAACCAACGCCTTTATTGGCGTATTGCTTAACCTTACAAGGAAGTTTGCAAGCGCTCCATGGTAGTAGCTAACTTTCATGGCTACCGGTAGCTTAATAACACTGGTAACACGATCAGCAATTTCAAAGTAAATACGTTCATTCTCTTCGGCTGAACGGTTAGGATCGGAAGGCAATGAGAACACATTCAGCTCAAGGCCATCAACTCCAGTATCCTCAATGCGCTTTGCAAAATCTATCCACCCCTCGGATGTTACACAGTTAATGCTGGCAAAAATAGGTATCGATGTTTCCTTTTTAACCCTCTTAAGGAAATCAAGGTAGTTGGATATGGGATCTTCCATGCTGTCGTAATCAAAATACTCCATGGTTTCAGGGTAAATGAATCCTGATGTCTGCATCCTATTTAGATTGTCATGAGCTTTGGCAATAATCTCCTCCTCAAAAATTGATTTAATAACGACAGCCCCAGCACCACGCGCTTCAAACTCAACAATATCATCGATGTTTTCAGTTAAACCCGAGCTTGCGACTACTAGAGGATTGCGCAGGCTTAACCCCATATAAGTTGTTGATAGATTAGCCATAACCGAATGATTTAATTTTATTTAAACACTAAATTAATTTAATAGTTCATTAAATATAGGGCAAATTATTTACACAGCAAAAAGGGAAGCAAAAGCTTCCCTTTTTAAACACTCAAAAGATCGATTATAGCTTTTCAATTTCCATTTTAATTTTATCGTAGGTTGAATTGCTTACAGGCGCAAGGGGTAAGCGAAGTATATTTTCAACTAAGCCTAGGGCATTAAGTGCGGCTTTAACGCCACCAGGATTACCTTCCACAAAAAGTAAATCGATAAGTTCAATTAGGTTTAGGTGGATTTTTGCAGCTTCGGCAAAATTGCCCTGAAGGGCAAGGTTAACCATGCGGGAGAACTTTGCTGGGGCGCAATTGCCTAAAACTGAGATTACACCATCGGCACCCATAGCAATTTGTGGTAATGTTAAGCCATCGTCACCCGAAAGAACCCTAAAACCTGTTGGCCTATCACGAAGTATGTATCCCATCTGGGTCAAATTGCCCGATGCCTCTTTAACAGCTATAATTTTCCCCTGAAATTCATGAGCAAGCTTAAGGGTGGTTTCGGCTGTCATATTCACACCAGTTCTACCGGGAACGTTGTACACAATAATGGGTAAGTGGGTATTTTGAGCAATGGTTTTAAAGTGAAGGTATAATCCCTTCTGCGTGGGTTTATTGTAGTATGGTGTTACTGAAAGAATAGCATCGATTCCGGTTAAATCAAACTTTGTGTAAGCTTCAATTACTTTATGGGTATCGTTACCACCAATACCTATAACAATGGGTACCCGGCCATTTACCATTTTAACAACGTAATCGGCCAATTGGCGCTTTTCTGAATCGTTTAGGGTTGCGGTTTCGGCAGTTGTACCCTGAACTACAAGGTAATTAACCCCATTGCCTATTAAAAACTCTATTAGCTTACCGAGTGCAGGGTAGTCAATTTGATAGTTTGAATTGAAAGGGGTAACCATTGCCACCCCTAAGCCTCTAAGTTTTGCAGTGTCCATATAAATATCTTTTTAAACTGTTTGCTGGGCAAAGCGGTTGTTTAGAACCTCCAATGTATTGTAAATTTGTTGAGTAAGATACTCTAAACCCAACGATTTATCAACTGTTACAATCAGGTCAAAAGGATTATTGAAGTAATTTAAAGCGCCAACCTTAAACTTAGCCTTGGAAAGCGATGAAACCCAACGAAGCGGCAAAATTTCATCCTGTGTTAAATCAATTAGTATATCAAAGTCCTTTGATACAAATTCCGATACAACAGGGGTTTCGGGCTTCTTATACCAATTAAGATCAACCTTTGAGAAAACTTTTATCCCTTTTTCCATAGTATAAAGCTGTGGTACCTCCTTATCGTTATAGTAACCAATGGCCTCTGTGATAATTGGAATGCGCTCTAGCATGGACTTTAATCCAATTACTGCATCAAAGACACTAGAATCGGTAAGGTTAAAAACTATACCAATATGGCGAGCGGTGGTTAGATTATACATCTGTCGTTGGCGTTTCAGGAATTTAGTTAGCCTACTAAGTTCCTTTAACGACTTATTATACTTGAGATTATCGAACATCTATCTAGTATTATGTTGAAATGCAATTTTACAAAAAAATTCGCCTTTAATCAAAAAATAATGAGTGGCGGTTAGCCTTCAATCATCTCAAAAAATTCGTCCTCGCTAATAATTTTTATTCCCAGCTTGGTAGCCTTATCAAGTTTGGCTGGCCCCATATTTTCACCAGCCACAAGCAATGAAGTTGATGCAGAGATTGAACTCACATTTTTACCCCCATGGCGTGCTATTAACTCTTTAAGCTCGTCGCGCGAAATGCGGGCAAATGTACCCGAAATTACAATGGACAAACCTTTGAGTTTATCGGAAATCACAATGTTTTCATCAGATTTTATAGCCATTTGCACACCTGCAGCCTTAAGCTTCTCTATAAGCAAGCGGTTTCGCTCATCGCTGAAGAAATCAACAATACTTAATGCAATACGTTCGCCAACATCTTCAACTTCAATAAGCTGCTCAACCTTAGCGGAAGCCAAAGCATCGATGCTACCGAAGTGCTGAGCTAACTTTTTAGCGGTGGTTTCGCCCACGTAACGAATACCTATTCCATAAAGAACGCGTGGAAAAGGCACCAACTTTGACTTTTCAATACTTTTAATGGCATTGTCGGCCGATTTATCGGCAAAACGCTCCAATGCTAAGAGTTGTTCGCGTGTTAAAGAATACAAATCGGCTGCATCGCGAATTAGATTTTTATCGTAAAGTAGTGCAACGGTTTCCTCGCCTAAACCATCGATATTGAGAGCCTTTCGGCTTATAAAGTGCTCAATCCTACCCTTGATTTGCGGTGGACAGCCATACTGGTTTGGGCAGAAATGGCGAGCCTCACCTTCGGGCCTAACCAATGGCGTTCCGCACTCAGGGCATAAAGTAGGGAAATCGATAGGTTTGCTGAAAAGTGACCGTTTCGACTGTTCAACCCCAACAATTTTTGGTATTATCTCACCACCCTTTTCAACAAATACCCAATCGCCAACTCTAATATCAAGCAATTGAATTTGATCCGCATTATGGAGCGAGGCGCGTTTAACTGTGGTACCAGCCAACTTTACAGGTTTAAGATTGGCAACAGGCGTAACCGCTCCAGTGCGCCCCACCTGAAAATCGACCGAAAACAACTCGGTTGAAACCCTTTCGGGCTTATACTTAAAAGCAACTGCCCACCTTGGCGTTTTTGCAGTGAGACCCAGTATATTTTGCTGACGGTAACTATTTACTTTAATAACAACCCCATCGGTATCAAAGGGCAATTTTTTGCGCGCCTTATCCCAATGCTCAATGTACTGCTGAACTTCTGTCAAATTTTTACAAAGAGTCATATGTTCCGAGACCTTAAAGCCCCATTCCTTGGCCTTAAGCATATTCTCGTAGTGGTTATCGGCAGGGAGGTTATCACCTAAAAGGTAGTATAGGGTGCAATCGAGTTTACGGCGAGCCACCTCAGCAGAGTTAAGTAACTTCAGTGTACCGGCGGCCGCATTGCGTGGGTTGGCAAAAGGTGTCTCGCCAATATCCTCACGTTCACGGTTTAAGTCGTCGAAAACACTGCGGGGCATAAATATCTCCCCCCGAATTTCAAACTCTTCGGGGAAATCGATTCCGTGTAACTCGAGCGGTATGGTTCTTATGGTTCGAACGTTAGTGGTTACATCGTCGCCCATGGTTCCATCGCCACGTGTAACAGCCTGAACTAATTGCCCATTCCTATAGGTAAGGCCAATGGCCACCCCATCGAACTTTAGCTCACAAACATACTGAAAAGGTTCAGGTAAAGCCTTGCGGATCCTATTGTCAAATTCGGCTAACTCGGCATATGAGTATGCGTTTGCTAAAGAAAGCATTGGGTATTTATGCCTTACCTGAACGAACTCCTGCGAGATATCGCTACCCACCCTACGCGATGGAGAATTGGGATCGTCAAATTCATGGAATTGCTTTTCCAAATCAATTAGTTCGCGTAAGAGCTGATCGTAATCGTAATCGCTAATCTCAGGCTGCGCCTTTACGTAGTAAAGGTAATTATGCCTATTCAGCTCACTTCGCAAGAACCTAATTCGTTCCAACGCCTTTTGACTATCCATCTTTAAAAATAGTTTATGAATTCAAATTTAGGCTGAAAATTGATTGAATGAATTAGGGCAATATATGAGTTATTAACAAAATTGATTTATGCAATAAAAACATAGGACAAGCCAACCTTTATCCTTTATTTTCGCTAATGCGGGACAGGCTCTTAATCCTTTAACCTTTATCCTTGTCAATATCCGTTTGCAATTGATTAACTAAATATCGTATTTTTATGGTAAAGCAAAGTAGGGCAAATGAAAAACAATGATTTGAATTTCAAGGCGTTCGAATTGTCCAAGAGTTCGTTAATGAAGAGCATTCAGGAACTTCAACCCGAAGGCAAAGCCAATCAGGTTGTTGAGGCTCTAGATATAGCCAAATCGATTTATGAAAAGCATGGAGAGTGGACCGATTCCAATGCCACACATCTTGTTAACGTTGCTCAAATCTGCTTAAATGAGATTGGTCTTGGCACTACTAGTTCAATTGCCGCGTTGTTGCACGAGACTATTGAACGCAAATGGCTTACCCCAGTTGAGATTGAGAAAAGGTTTGGGAAAGCGGTTGCATCAATAGTGATGAATTTTACTCAAATTTCGGGGCTCGACCCAAAAGATCCCAAAACACAGGCAGAGCTTTTCAGGCAAATGCTAATAAGCCTATCGTCCGATGCACGGGTGATACTGATTAAGTTAGCTGACAGGCTTGACACCATGCGAAGCCTAAGCAAGAAACAACCCGATGTCAGGCTAAAACGATCCTGGGAAACCTTTCACCTCTATGCGCCACTTGCACACCGCCTTGGCTTGTACAGGCTAAAGTCCGAAATGGAAGATTTAGCCATGAAATACATTTACCCCAAGGAGTACAAGTACATCATAAAAAGGTTACAGGAAACCACAGCCAGCCGTAATCGATTCCTGCAAAGCTTTATGTCACCTATTGAGGAAGAACTCCGTAAGCGAGGATTTCTGTTTACCATTAAAGGAAGGACTAAATCGGTTTACTCCATATTCAGGAAGATGCAAAATCAGGAAGTAGATTTTGACGAGGTTCACGACATTTTTGCTATCAGAATAATACTTGATTCTAAGCCCGAAAACGAAAAATCCGACTGCTGGCAGGTTTACTCCATTATTACCGATAAGTACACGCCCAACACTGAACGTCTGCGCGATTGGATTTCGGTTCCTAAAAGCAACGGTTACGAAAGCCTTCACACCACTGTGCTTGGCCCCGAAAATAAGTGGATTGAGGTTCAAATTCGCACGGTTAGAATGGATGAGATAGCCGAAAAGGGCCTTGCAGCGCACTGGAAATACAAAGGTATAAGGCAGGAACAAGGTATTGATGAATGGGTTGCCCGCGTAAGGGAAATGCTGGAGTCGCCCGACACCACCCCCGAGGATAAGGTGGAGCAATTCCAGATGAACCTTACCAGCAGCGATATCTATGTTTTTACACCAAAGGGTGATATTCGTAAGCTACCCGCAAAATCGACAGTGCTCGACTTTGCCTTCGATATTCATACCGAGGTGGGCTCCCAGTGTATTGGAGCCATTGTAAACGGAAAGAATACCACTATCAAGCAGGAACTTCAGAACGGCGATGTAGTCGAAATTCTTACCTCCAAAAAGCAAAAGCCCAAAAAGGACTGGCTAACATTTGTAATCACCTCAAAGGCTAAAAGTAGAATAAAGCAACAGCTACGCGATATTGAGAATAGTGAAATTCAGGAAGGGAAAGAGATCCTACTACGTAGGCTAAAGAACTGGAAAATTGAAGATGTTGATGAAGCCTTGCGAAAGGTTAACAAACATCTTAAGCTAAAGAAACCGACTGATATATTTATACTCATTGCCCAGAATAAGGTTGACCTAACTGCCATTAAGACTCTACTAACTGCCGAAGAGGAAAAACCTGCCGTTAAGGAAGATATCCCAAAGCCCGAAGCTGAAAAGGCAGAGGTAAAGGAAAGTTCCGATTACCTTGTGATTGATGAAAAATTGGTAAACATTGAGTACAAGCTTGCCAAATGCTGTAACCCAATATTTGGTGACGACATTTTTGGTTTTGTTACCGTTAACGAGGGTATAAAAATCCACAGAACCACGTGCCCCAATGCGGGTCAGCTGAACCAGCGTTGGCCATACCGTGTGGTAAAAGCACGGTGGAAAGGATCATCAAAAGCGGGAGCGTTCCAAACAACCATAAGGGTTACCGGAACCGATGAAATTGGAATTCTGAACCGAATTTCGGAAGTTATCAGTAAGGATTTGCGGGTTAACATGCGTAATCTGAATGTTAGCTCCCGCGATGGCCTTTTTGAAGCCCAAATCCAGCTATACGTTGAGGATACCAAGCATCTTGAAATGCTGCTTTACCGCCTAGGCCGAGTGCAGGGTGTGCACAAAGCGGTTAGGATGAAATGATTTGCGCAATAGAATAGAATAGTATAGAATAGTATAGTATAGTATAATTAAAACAATTATCCTACTAGTGTTCAGTGTATGAGGTGTTTAGGGTTTGGTGTTTAGTGTTTGGTGTTCTTTTTTGTTGAGGAACAACCATCAACTTAACCTGTCATCCTGAACTTAGCGAGGGATCTAAGGCAAAGCAGAAGGTCAAAGGAGCATAGAGATGCTTCGGCGAGCTCAGCATGACAAAGAGATGTTTCGGCAGAGTGGTCTATACCAAACCTTTATCCTTTATTCCCGCTAATGCGGGACTGTCTCTTTATCCTTTATCCTTTATCCTTTATCCTTTTTTCACCCTTCCCTAAACTTTTTTTAACCTAATCCCTTAACCATTTTCGCATATTTGCATTATATTGGTAGCAGGAAAATTTATGGGTTATGAGAAAGATTTTTTTAACAGTAGTAACAGCGTTTTTTGCCATAAATTCATTACAGGCACAGCTTGTACAGGATTTATACAGAATTTACGAACCGGTATATAGACATTCTGAGACCGATTCAACCGCTGTGTTTACCCCATATGGTATTGTTAAGCCCGGAATAAATTACGGTTTAAGCATGGGAACAGGCTATTCCTTTTTGGGCAACGGGATTGGTATGTCCGGGAGCTATATAGCCCCAAGTGTGACCTATTCAAATAACCGTTTGCAGGTGATTGCAGGCGTTACGCTCTCACGCACAAACATGCATGGCATAAACTCCACCGAAGGAGCCAATGTTGCCCAACCCTTCAATGGCGCTAACCCCTACCAGGCATGGGCTTATACCCAGTACCAATTCTCGAACCGTTTTAGTGTTTTCGCCATGGGTTCTGTTTCGCAAAACCAAACATTCTTTTCGCCATACCAGAACTATATGGGCACTTACAATAGCCAACAATTTGGAGTGGGTTTTAACTACCGCTTAGGCCCTAAAACTACTATTGGTGCCAGTTTGAACTTTGTAAACCGAAATCCAAATAATCTTTTCTACAATCCTTATTCACCTTTTGGCTGGTAAGGCACATTTCTAATGATACTAAAAAAATATCAACAGAAAAGGCTGCCCGGTGAGCAGCCTTTCTTGTTTTGATAAAGTTATCTATTTCTTTAAACCGCTTCGTTTGAGTAATGCATCGATAGTTGGCTCCTGACCACGGAAACGTTTGTAGAGGGTCATGGGATGCTCGCTACCTCCTTTCGATAGAATATTATCACGGAAACTCTGGGCAACCTCGCGGTTAAATATTCCCTTTTCCTTGAAGAGTTCAAAAGCGTCGGCATCAAGTACTTCGGCCCACTTGTAGCCGTAGTATCCGGCAGCGTATCCACCCTCAAATATATGACCAAATGTTACGCTCATATTGGTTCCTTTTACCGGAGGTAAAATATCGAGCGGATTAAGAACCTTTTTCTCAAAGCTGTCAACATCCTCAGTAACAGGCTTAGTAATGGTGTGCCAAGCCATATCGAGTACTCCAAAACCAAGCTGACGCAACGAGAAGTAGCCTGCCTGAAAATTACGGCTATCGATAATCTTTTGTACAAGTTCCTGAGGAATTTTCTCACCGGTTTGGTAGTGTACGGCAAAAAGGTCGAGATACTCCTTTTCAACCGCAAAATTCTCCATTATCTGCGATGGCAGTTCCACAAAATCGCGGTAAACCGAAGTTCCACTAAGCGATGTGTAGTTGCAGTCCGTTAGCATACCATGCAATGCATGGCCAAACTCGTGCAGGAAGGTTGAGAACTCATAGAAAGTAAGCAGTGAGGGTTGTTTATCGGTAGGTTTGGTGAAATTTGTAACAATGGAAACAAGAGGACGAACATCTTTACCATTTTCGCGATACTGGGAACGGAACGAGGTCATCCACGCCCCACCGCTCTTTCCTTCGCGAGGGAAGAAATCGAGGTAAAGCACAGCCATAAACCTGCCACTACCATCGTAAACCTCGTATGCCTTAACGTCGGGATGGTAAACAGGAATATTGGCGTTGGGCGAAAAGGTAAGCCCGTAAAGTTTATTGGCCAAAAGGAATACGCCATCAATTACCTTCTCGAGTTGGAAGTATGGTTTTAATTCTTCCTCGTTATAACTATACTTGGCATTCTTAAGCTTTTCCGAATAGTACGACCAGTCCCAACGCTCAAGCTTGCCCTTAAATCCCTGCTGGCGGGCAAATTCTTCAACTTCTTTAACTTCCTCACGGGCAGCAGGCAACGATGCGGCAACCAATTGGTCAAGAAACTGATTTACACGTTCAGGTGTTTCGGCCATTCGGTTTTCTAGGACAAAGGTGGCAAAGTTTGAGTACCCGAGTAGGTTTGCTAACTCTAACCTTAGATTTGCAATACGTTGAGCAATCTTTTGGTTATCGTACTCATTGCCCTTGAAACAACGATTACCGTAAGCCATATAGAACTGCTTGCGGAGTTCGCGGTTATCGGCATACTTCATGAATGGCCCATACATAGGGTAGTCGAGAGTGATAACCCAACCATCCAACCCTTTCTGCTTAGCCGTATAGGCTGCTGCATCTATCAAACTTTGTGGTAAACCAGCTAAATCGGCTTGGTTGGTAATATGCAACTTGTAGCTGTTGGTTTCGGCCAAAACGTTTTGGTTAAACTTTACGGTTAGCTCGGAAAGCTCACGGCTAATGGCACGGTACTTCTCCTTATCGGCCTCATTCAGGTTGGCACCATTACGAACAAAGCCCTTATAGGTTTTTTCGAGCAGCATTTGCTGCTCAGCGGTGAGCTTGAGCGAGTCGCGTTTTTCCCAAACGGCCTTAACCCGTTTGAAAAGTTCAGGGTTAAGGTTGATGTCGTTGGAGAAATCGGTAAGTATTGGCGAAGCCTCAATCACAATCTGCTGAAGAATGCTATCGGTTTCAGCCTCATTTAAGTTGAAAAGGATATTCGACACATCGGCAAGCAGCTTACCGCTCCTGTCAAGTGCCTCAATGGTGTTCTCAAAGGTTGGCTCTGCCGGATTGTTTACTATTGCATCAATCTCGTGGCGAGCCATTGATATAGCTGAATCCAGCGCTGGCCTATAATGCTCATGCTTTATTTTATCGAAAGGTGGCGTTTGATAAGGTGTATCAAACTTACTCAACAGCGGATTGCTATCGGTCTTATCCTGACACGACACAGCAAGTAAAACCATCATAATTCCAAAAATTGAATTTGTACGTTTAATCATATTGAATTTAACCTTTTAAAATTTGTGCCCAAAAGTAGTTCTTTTTATGAAGATAGAATTTGAATGGTAAAGTTATGCTTTGTTAATATTTTCGAACAGGGCACCAAGCATTCGGTTCAACTCCATTACCTCAATGGGTTTAAGGTTTTGCATAACCTGTCCCACTGCCTCTAAAACAATTCTTTCGGCCTCGGGTTTAAAGTTGATAGCTGTTTTAGTGGGAGATATTAGCTCCTTCCGTTTATCGAACGGTTCGGCAGTTTTTAAAACTAAATCGATTCGCTCCATGCAAGCTATTGTGCGCGAGAGCGAAGCCCTATCGCGATTGGTTAGCTCTGCCAATTGCCCTTGTGTTAAAGGATTCTCGTTAAACAGATGGTTCAGTATGAACCAGTAATCGGCAGTAAACTCCTCGCCAAATGCCCGGGTAAGCCGTCGCGTAATCTCCCCCCTTATGGCAATTGCTGCCCTGTAAAGATTTACAGGCAAATTCAATATTTCCTGGTTAAACTCGTTCATTCCATTTTTTTATAAAGATGCAAAAATAATAGTTAGGCTTTTCCGTTAACATAATTTAAGTATTTTCGCAAAAGTTTTGAATTTAAGTATTTATAAGTAGATGAAAAGAAAATCAACCCTATTTGCTCTAATTGGATTACTATTTTTATTTGCCTGCAAGGAAAAGGTTGAATACGGCGTTAGCCAACAGCTTGCCAATCTACGAAAACAAAATGTTTCCAACATTGAATATAGTATTTACCTCGATATTCCTGAAAGCGAGACCGCTGCTATTCCCGGACGCGTTGAATTAACATTTGAGCTTGCTGAGCGCATCAATCTGCCCATCGATTTTCGGAATGCCGATAGCTGCTTGCTTAACATCTCCGTGAATTATCGCCAGCTCCGCACCAGAATTGAGAATGGACATATTGTAATACCCAAGGGTTATCTTTACAAGGGTCAAAATAAGATTTCTATCGATTTTTTGGCTGGAAAAACCTCGCTCAACCGCAAAGGCGATTACCTTTTCAGCCTGCTGGTACCCGACAGGGCATCAACCGTATTCCCTTGCTTTGACCAGCCCAACCTGAAAGCCAGCTTCAACTTAACCCTTCAAACTCCCCAAAATTGGATAGCCGTGGGTAATGCTCCGCTAATCAATAAAATGGAGACCGATACCACTACCCTATGGATATTCGATAAAACTTACCCCATTAGCACTTACCTTTTTGCCTTTGCTGCCGGCAGGTTCCAGGCCATTGATTGTGTTTCGGATAGCTTAAAAATGACTATCTACCATCGTGAAACCGATGCCCAAAAGGTAGCCAGAAATATCAAAAAAGTGTTTGAACTGCACCAAAGTGCTATCAAATGGCTCGAAGACTATACCAGAATTAATTACCCCTTCCAGAAGCTCGATGTGGTTCTAATTCCCGATTTCCCTTACAGCGGCATGGAGCATCCGGGAGCGATATTTTACAGGGATAGCCGTATCCTACTCGACGAAAATCCCTCGGTTACCCAGCAGCTGAGCCAGGCTAACCTAATTGCCCACGAGGTTTCGCACCAGTGGTTTGGGAATCTGGTTACCATGAAATGGTTCAACGATGTTTGGCTAAAGGAAGTTTTTGCCGGGCTTATGGCCGATAAGATTGTAAACCCGCAATACCCCAAGCTAAACCATCAGCTGAGCTTTGTACTTTCGCACTACCCCAGGGCCTACTCGGTTGACAGGACTGGCGGTGCAAATCCAATTCGTCAGAACCTCGATAACTTGCTACTTGCCGGAACCCTTTACGGCGATATCATCTACCATAAGGCACCCATTGCACTTCAACAGCTGGAGCTAATGATGGGTTCTGAAAAATTCAGGGAAGGCCTAAATATCTACCTGAAAAAATTTGCATACGATAATGCTGGTTGGAGCGAACTAATTGATATTTTCGATAAGCTATCGTCCGACGATATCAAATCGTGGAGTAAACGGTGGATCGACACACCCGGTATGCCCGCCATCAATGTTAATTTAACCAACGATAAGCTCATTTTTACCCAAACCGATAGCTGGTTACCCATGCAATTCGATATCATGTTGCCCATAAAAACCGAATACCAAACTTTAACTGTAAAACTTACCGGAAAAACGTGCGAAATTCCTTTGCCAAATAACGTATCAACCCAAAAAAACATCATTGTCAACAGTAATGGTTTAGGATATGGCCTTTATGTTGCCGAAAACCACAACCTCACCCTTATCCAACCCGATGAGTTAACCAGTAACGATTTGGCTCGCGCCTCATTCTTCATCAACCTACATGAGCTTTTCCTGAATCATTTTATTGATTCCGATACCTACTTCCGCTATTTAGCCAATGCCCTTACCCGCGAGAAGGATTCACAAATCAGAAACTACCTGCTCAATAACCTGGAAACCGCTTGGTGGCAGTTCCTTGACCGCACAAACCGGATTATCCTATCGCAAACCCTCGAAGAAACCTTATCTGGTTTATTCAAAAACCAGAAAATACCTGCCGATGAACGCAAGCCTGCGTTCCTAACCTATTGCAGAACAATCATCTCGCCCGAGGCCACCGAGTTTATGCAAAAGATTTGGGCAAAAGAAGCTCAGGTTAAAGGGATTACGATTAGCGAAAACGACTATATAGACCTGTCATTACAATTGGCTGTACGGGATATTCACGATGCCGATAGCATTCTGCAAGTGCAGGAAGAACGTATTCAGAATGCCGATAGGCTTGCCAAGTTCCGATTTGTTAAGCGTGCCGCAACCCCCGACGAAGCCCTGCGCGACGACTTTTTCCATAGCTTGCTGGATGCACAAAACCGCCGGCCTGAACCATGGGTGGCCGAAGGGCTGCGGCTTTTCTTTCATCCCTTACGTGCCAGCCACTCCATCCATTACCTAAATGCTGCACTCGACCTGCTACCCGAAATACAGCAAACCAACGATATATTCTTCCCTAAAATCTGGCTCGATGCGGTGCTCTACGGGCATAACTCAACCGAAGCCTCAAGGATTGTAGCCAGGTGGATAAAGGAACATCCGCAAGTTTCACCCAATCTTAAAGGGAAGTTACTGCAATCGGCCGACCCGCTTTTCAGGGCTGCTGGTAGCAAGTAGTTATGCCTGCATAAACAGCTGCCTGGCAAGGTATTCAACCACCTTTACGTTAACTGCATTACCAAACTGCTTATAGGCTTGCTGGGTGTTATTGTTTATCCTGTAATCATCAGGAAAACTCTGTAGGTTGGCAACCTCACGGGGTGTAAGCCGGCGTTTTTCCCATCCAACTATTGGTATATGCACCATAGCCACCAGTGCTGGAAACTCCGTAGGACGCTTAACCCTGATGCCCGAAGGACGAAACTGTATTATTCCTTTCCAAACCGTATCGATATGTTCACCAGCTTGCCATTCAAATTTGGTGTGGGTGGGAACAAACTCCGAAAGGTAGTTGTGCTTTTTCAACCATTTATCAATAAAGGGTTTATTTTGGCTGTAAAGCATTCGATTTTTCAAGACAAAACCAGCCTTCCATCCGGGTAAATTGCTTAAATCATAGTTTTTTCCAAACTCATTAGCCCAAATGGGAAAGCCAAGATTTAGCCGGCCTACACCCCTAATAAACTCATCCCACGCAGTAAGCACGTACACCTCGTACTGGCTAATGGCATACCTCTTATCGGCTTTGCCATTCAGTATTACCTCACCGCTTGTTTGGTTACGATGCGATGGGGGTATTTCGAAATGAAGTTTTTTAGCCTTTGTCATCGACGAATGAACGCCAAGGATGAAAACCCTTTCGCGCAACTGCGGAACCCCAACCTGATGCGGACTAACAATAAGCGGCTTTTCAGTGATGATATAACCTAATTCCCTTAAGTTCTCTGAAATTACCTTCCATGTTCTGCCCCCATCGTGCGAGGCAAGGTTACGAACATTCTCAAGAACAATGTATTTGGGTTGATGATGCTTTAGAATACGCTTTATTTCGAAAAAAAGTGTTCCCCGCGTATCGTCGAATCCCTCCTGCTTACCGGCCTTGGAAAAGGCTTGACAAGGGAAGCCTGCACAAAGAACATCGTGAGCAGGAATGACCCGTTCATCAACGCTCCGAATATCGCCAAAGGGTTCAATTCCAAAATTACTTTTGTAGGTGGCAACCGCATAAGGGTCAATCTCCGAAGCAAAAACACACTGGCCACCAAGCCTACTCATGGCTATGTGGAACCCTCCCACACCGGCAAAAAGATCGATAAACCGAAAACTGCTCATTCCTGAAATTTACGCCAAAAATAGCATTTATTCACCTTGAAAAAACAGGTAAGGGTAAAGGCAAATTGTTTTTAGTGTTTAGTTTTTAGTGTTTAGTTGAGTAGATGATAAATTCACTACCAAACTTTATGTAAAGCCATTACCACGGAGTTACACAGAGTTTAACACAGAGTATCTCAGTGAAAATCAGCTTAATCTGCGTTATCTATGTTCCATTTAAATTCACTATAAACAGACAACGTCTCCTGTCATTCCGAGCATATGCGAGGAATCTCATTATCAAGAGGAATATAGAAGGAGTTAGAGGAAGTTAGACGAATTTAAAACGTTAAATGTGAACCGTGAGCCGTTAAACGTTAAACGAAATCGAACAACGAACAACTATATCTAGTCATTGAATGCGGTCATATACCGTTTTTAATATGCCACTAAATCACAAACCTCGCCAAGTGATTGATACCATCACATGTTAGCAAAAATTGAAGGCAAAAAACTAAAAGCCGCTTTGATGATTTGCAAAACTTTCTTATGTTTGACTTTAGTATGATTATAGTCATACATATCTACCCAATTTAGGAGATATTGTATGATTTTGTCATACCTATAAACGAGTTAGCGGTCATTTGTAAAATAGAGACTATACGCTATTAAAAGATTAAATTATGGATAATAAAGAGTACATAAGTGAATTTGAAGAATTGTTGAAAATAAAGGATTTTCATAATAACAAGAAGATGAAAATGGCATTTGATTGTACTTATGAAAAAATAGCTAAATCAATAAAAGAAGAATATACACAAAATATTAGTGAAAAAATAAATAGATGGGTAAGCGTGACACATGTTCAATATTTTAAAGGGTAGTATAAAAAAGATTGTGTAAACACTCATACATGCAAATGGATAATGCTGCCCTGCGAAATGAAACGTAGGCGTAGCCGGAGTGAAATGTAGCAGGGCAGCATTATCTTTGTTTAACC
>Ga0101944_10003789_pt1 | contig 20186 bp, 11 predicted proteins | sample DewCreD2012metaG_FD_75245 | JGI IMG/M metagenome (GOLD analysis project Ga0101944, IMG submission 75245) | Hot spring sediment bacterial and archeal communities from British Columbia, Canada, to study Microbial Dark Matter (Phase II) - Dewar... ... | reverse complement strand
ACTCGTGCTGGCGATCCCTGGCCCGCGCCTGCGCCGCCGGCGACTACGACCGCTGCCTGGCCCTGGCTGACGAGGCCGAAGGCCAGGCGGCCCAGAGCGACGCCCGGCGCTGGATCGCCTGGATGCGCGTGGTCGCCCTCGGCCGCCTGGGCCGTGACGCCGACCGCGACAAGCACCACGCCGAACTCCAGCGCCTGCTCGCCCCGCCGCCGAAGGTGACGACGGATGAGACCTCGCCGGTGTCGGTGACGATCGTCACTCAGCTTGCCGACGGGGATCAGACCACCGAAGAGATCCCCGAAGCCCCTGGCCCGTTGATCCGCTTCCCCGATGGCCTGTGCGCCGGGCCGGCCACCGCCCTCACCGCCGCCCGGCCGCCGGCCCCGCCAGCCACAACCCGGCCCCAAGGATCAGGACACTTCTACAATGTATGTCACTTCGATGGAACATGATGACGCGCCTGTTGCCCGGTAGCTCCAGCTATCCCGGAATTGAAACTGCAAAGTTACGCTGAACCTTTCCACATTCTTCGTCTGTATCCCCCCGGCGATCACCTGCGGGACCGGGGAAAGGTCGACTCCGTGTGCGGGTAGTCGGAGCCCCAGCACAGGGTCTCGACGCCGATGACGTCCCGCAACCGCACGCCGTGGGCGTCCTCCTGGAAGCTGGCGAACTGCTCGGTCGCCGACTTGTGGCCCACCAGTCCCTCGTGCCACGGCTGGTCGCCGCGCTCCAAGGTGGGCAGGCTGGGCGGGGCGACGGCCGCCGCGCGCCGCGCGAAACCGGCTTCGCGCTCCAGGGACATCCACCCGATCGGGTAGGTGTAGCAGGCAAGGTGCCTGAAGCCACGCTCCAGAAAATGCTCGGCCGCCATCCGGCCGACCTGGTGGTCGTCCGAATGGACGGCGGGGACCGCGCGCAAGCGGCACAAGTTGCCGACGTCCACGATCGGCGTCCGCAAACCGAACATGCGCCGCAGCCGCCGGGCGTGCCGAGCGTCGCTGATGTGGGCGATGATGCCGTCAATCCGCGTCTGTATCCCGCCTTCGAGGCAGGGGTCGTCGCCGACCAGATTACGGAGAATCCAGGGGGTGTGGCTGTGTGTATAGGAGGCGATGCCCCGCAGAATGCCGCGGCCATAGCTGCTGCCCATGATAAGGTTGAGGAGCACCGTCTTCACGGCGTATCGGCTCCCAATATGCCAGACCCGCGGCAGCCTGCAAAGCGAAAAACCGGAGCGCCACCGAAGGGGGTCGGAACCCCTGCGACGCCCATGCGTGAAACGCGATATTTTTTGCGCAATATGGGATTTTCATGTTGGGCCGATCCGTGCATACTGTCCGCCCAATGAAAGCGGAAGGGAGAAAGGGGCCGATGGAGATTCGAAACCGCAGGTTCAAGGTCTGTTGGCTCGGAAGGGGGGCAGGGGAGCGTGCGGCGTATTGGACGGGGAAGGTCTGGGCGCCGCTGGCTCGGAGCATCGGCCACCTGTCGTACTGGACAACGCCGAAAGGTCGGGCGCGGGGCCTGGCGCTCGTTTTGCGCGAAACGGGACCTGAACGGTTGTTGTTGGCGGGCAACGTGCGGGGGTTGGGCGAGTTTTTCCTGGAATACCGGACGCCCGCCGATCGCGACGTGCTGGAGGTGGACAGCCGTTTCGTTTGCCGGGCCGCCGCGCCGGTTGCGGTCGGATTCTATCTGCCCGCCATCGAGCCGCCGGAGGACGTGGACGCTTTGCGGTTGTTGATGGGAACCTACGGGGGCTACACGCGCCGGGGGATGACGCTGCTGTTTCGCCACACGTACGACGAGGCCGCGGGTCCGTTGCAGACCGCCTTGGCCGTGGACATGGCGCCGCATCCCCGCGGGACGACGCGCACGCGCTATCAGCGCCTGGTCTTGTCGTTTCCGCCCGCGTATTGTCACGGTGCGATGCGGGTGGAGCCGGGGCAGGAAGTCCGCGGTGGATTGATCGTCGAGCGGCGGCCGGAGCACATCTGGAGCCCGGCGTTGAGCGCGCGCGAGCGGCGGCGCCGGCTGCCCGCGCCGATTCTGCCGCCGCGCTACCGGTTGCGGAGGTATCTGGCCAACTGGGAGCGTTTTGCCAAGCATCCCGATTTGTGGGTGCCGTTGGGGGCGGAGATGGGCCTTTATCATGTAGGGTTCTACGGTATGCTGACCAAGACCCAGATGGGCGGACCGTACGGCTGGAGTCTGAACGGCAAGCCGATCCGTTATCGGGACGTGCACGATTGGTTCCACGGCAGCGCGCGGCATGCCGGGAAGGTTCTCAAGGGTTATCAAGAACATGCGCGGCAATGCGAAATTGGCTGGGGTAACGGCGGCAATGCCATGGTGGCCTACGCGCATTTTCTTTGCGAAAAGCCCTGGTTTGTTCGACGGGCGCATCAGATGGTCAACGCCATCCTGGGGTTGGAAGGACGGGGTTTTCAGATTCCGGACGGACCGCTGGCCGGCGCCTGGATCAACGGCTATGACGCCGATGCCCGGCGTTTTCAGGATCATTACGGCGGCCAGCAGGTTTTTCTGCCGGACCAGGGCATTGTGAACTTTTTTCTCACACGCTGCTACGTCGAGGGGCACCATCGGGACCCGCGAATCGTCGAGCGCGTGACGACGAACTGCGACCGCTTTCTGGATTCGGTCGAAAGCCGCTACGGCTTCTATCCCAATGCCTTCGGCCCGGACGGTTCGATCGGCTACTCGCGCGAAGGGGTGCGCTACGATTGGACCAATGCCCCGGCCGTGGCCTATACGATGGTCAGCTATCTGGGCGCTTACCAACTGACGCGCCGAAAAACCTATCTGGACCGGGCGGAGGACCTGCTGGCCCGCTGGCTGGCGCCGGAAATCGCGGCCCATCGGTTCGGGTTCCTCGAGTACGACCACGCCGGATGGGACAGTTCCGGGCCGGCGGCCATGCTGATCTGTCTGGGCGCCTATTTGCGGGAGCCGGCCGCCCGGCAGAAGCCTCTGGCGCGCCGCATCGAGGGGCAGGTTTTCGATCATCTGATGAGCTTTCGCCACGAACACGACTATTTTCTGGGAGCGCATTCGCATAACACGGACGGCTGGGGCGCGATTCCGCGCAACCGGTTCGGCTTTTTGCACGGCTTTACGCCCGGCAGTTCCCAAGGCGCGATCTGCCTCCATTTGCGCTACGAATACGCATACGGCCTGTTGCAGGCTTATTTGACCCGTCCCACGGCGGAACGGTACGAGGCGTTGATGAACTACCTTAACCTGCGCACGTACCACCAATTTGTGAACGCGAAACTGCCGTTCGGATTCGGCGGGGCGACGGAACACATTGCCCTTGCGCCCTACGTGCAGGACACGACCCACGTTCTGCACAGCACGCCGCTGGCCGCCCTGGCCTTGCGGCGGTGGCCCGCGTTTCTGTCCGCCTGCACAGCCCCCGCGCGACAGGTGCGATTGACGACGGCTGGCGTCGTCTTCCGGCTCCGAACGCCGGCCAAGGCCAGCGTGGACAGCTTGTCGTCAGAAACGCTGTGGCGCGACGGCGAATCCGTCAAGCCTGGGAAACTTTTTGCCGTCGGTTCGTCGTTTTGCCGCGTGCGGAGCGCCTGCGCGGACGGCGGGGCCTGCGCCCGCCCGAAGAGGCGTCGCGCCGCGGCGGAATCCGCCCCGCCGGCTCCGGCGGGCAAAGGGGCGGCAGATGCAGGTCGCCAGGAGCAACGAGTATGATCCGTCAACATCCTTTACACGCCAAGTTTCGAATCCCGGCTTTGCGGAGTGTCCAGCGGCTGGTTCAGACCCAACTCGTGCGCGGTCGGGCGGCCGCGGAGGCTCTTTATCTGCAGGATCCGACGCCCGAGTCCTTTGCGTGTCCATCGGATAGCGGTTCGTGGATTCCAGCGGCAACGCCGTTGGCCTGGGGACAACGGCAGGGATGGACGGCGTTTCGGGCGCGGATGCGCGCGCCCTCGGAGTGGAACGCGGGCGCCGTGGAGCTGGTCATGTTGCAGCGGCCGGGCTACCGGGATGCCGTGCGCATTGACGACCACTACCCCGCCGGACCGGAAGGCCAGGTCTTCGTGGACGGACAGCGCGTGGGCGCCGTGGACGCGCAGCATCGGCGCCTGCGGTTGCCGTTCGAACCCGGCCGGGCCTACGATGTGCGGGCGGTGTTTTTCGCGGGCCGCTGCGAACTGCGTCACGAGCTGGAACACTGGCGACTGGAGTGGGTCGCTCCGGAGGTGGAACGGTTTTACCACGATTTGCGCGTGCTGTTGGATGTCGCGGTTTTACTGCCGGAGGCGGACCCCGCTCGCGAAGGCTTGCTGGCTGCTTTGGAGCAAGCGGTTGCCCGGCTGGATTTGCGCGGCGTAAGCGAAACCGCTCCGGCGCCGTCGCCCGCCTTCCGCGCCTCGCTGCCCGCCGCGCAAGCCGTCCTGGAGGCTGCCTACGCGCTTCCGAAAGCCGCCGCCGGCGGCGCGGGCGTGCGCGCCGTCGGACACGCGCACATCGATCTCGCCTGGCTCTGGCCGATTCGGCAGACCCGTCACAAGTGCGTTCGCACCTTCGCCACCCAATGCCGACTGCTCGACCAATATCCCGGTTTTGTCTTCCTCCAATCCCAGCCGCAAGCCTATGCGTGGGTGGCGCAAGAAGCGCCGGATCTCTTCGAGCGTATCCGCCGCCACGTCGCCGCGGGCCGGTGGGAAGTCGAAGGCGCTTCCTGGGTCGAAATGGACACCAACGTTACCGGCCAGGAGTCGCTCGTCCGGCAATTGCTCTACGGCAAGCGGTTTATTCGCGAAGCCTTCGGCCTCGAGAGCAAGGTCCTGTGGCTGCCGGACGTCTTCGGCTATTCGGCGGCGCTGCCGCAACTGCTGCGTTTGGCCGGGATTGACGCCTTTGTGACCAGCAAAATCAGTTGGAATCAGTACAACCGTTTCCCGTACGATACCTTTGCCTGGCGCGGTCTCGACGGCAGCGTCGTGGCGGCGCATTTCATTACGACGCCTTGGGCCGAAGAAGGGCAGTACTTTTCCACGGCGCTCGGCATCTTGACCTACAATGCCCGCCTCACCGCCGCCGAAGTCAAGGGCTGCTGGGAGGTTTACCGAGGGAAATCGCTGGGCACGGAAGCGCTGATGAGCTTCGGCTGGGGCGACGGCGGCGGCGGGCCGACCGAGGAAATGTTGGAAACCGGAACCCGATTGGAGCGCCTCGGCGGCGTTGGCGCGGTGCCGGCCTTGCGGATGGCCCCGATCGGTCCGCTGATGGCTCGGCTGAGCGAACGCTTGGCGGAATTGCCGGTCTGGGACGGCGAACTCTATCTGGAGTATCATCGCGGAACCTACACGACTCAGGCATGGCTGAAACGCGCCAACCGCAAAAACGAAATCCGGCTCCACAATCTCGAATGGCTGGCCGTCCTGGCGCGGCCGCTGGGGTTCGAATACGACCGGGCGGCCGTCGAAAGCCTGTGGAAGGATTTGCTGCTGTGTCAATTTCACGACATTCTGCCGGGGTCCTCCGTGGGCGAGGTCTATCGGGACGAGGTCCGGCCCATGCAGGAGCGGATTGCCGCCCAGACGGAGGCCATGACCGCCGCCGCGGCGGCCCGAATCGTCGAACGGCTCGATACGACCGGCGCCCGCCAACCGGTGGCGCTGTTCAATACGCTGTCTTGGGATCGAAGCGATCCGGTGCGGTTGCCCGACGGCACGTGGCGGGACGACATTACAGTTCCCGCCGGAGGGTGGTCCGTGGCCGATGCGGCCGCCGCTCCCCCGCCCGCGGACGAAGCGCCGCGCGCGGAGGAAAATGGGCGACTGCTGGTTAACCGTTTCTGGCGACTGCGCTTGGGGTCGAACGGCGAAATCGTCGAGTTGTACGATCGCTTGCGCGCGCGCCAGGTATTGGCCCCAGGCGCCCGCGGGAACGAATGGCAGATTTTCGACGACCGGCCCAACGACAACGACGCCTGGGATATCGACGCGCATTACCAGGATCGCCGGACGGCGAGTCCTCGGCTTACGGCGCTGCGCACGGTGGAGAACGGACCGCGCCGCGCCGCCGTCGCCTTGTGCTGGGAAGTGCCGGGCGTGGACGGCGCGCCCGCCACGATCCTGCGGCAGGAGCTGGCGCTGTACGCCGCGCACCCGCGGATTGATTTCCGCACCGAAGTGGATTGGCATGCGCACCACCGGCTGCTGAAAGTCGCCTTCCCGGTCGCGATTCGATCGCGAGAGGCAACGTACGAGATTCAATTCGGCCATCTCCAGCGGCCCACCCACGCGAATACGAGTTGGGATTTCGCGCAATTCGAGGTTTGCGCCCAGCGCTTCGTGGATCTCAGCGAGCACGGTTACGGCGTGGCGCTGCTGAACGACGGCAAGTACGGGTTCGATGTCGAGGGCGGCACGATGCGTATGACCTGCATCAAGAGCCCGCAAATGCCGGACGCCACGGCCGACCAGGGCCGGCACGAATTTGCCTATGCGCTGTTGCCGCACGCGGGCACGTTCCAGGAGGCGGGCGTCGTTCGGGCCGCCGCCGAATTCAACACCCCGCCCATCGCCGTGGCCGCGCCCTCGCACGGCGGCGATCTGCCGCCCGCGTTTGCGGCGCTCCGATGCGACACCCCGGCCATTGTCGTGGACACGATCAAGCCGGCCGAGGACGGCCAGGGCCGCATTCTACGGCTTTACGAAGCCCATGGCTCGCGCGGACGCGCCACGCTGACGCTGGCGACGGCGCCACGCGCGGTCAGCGCCGTAAACCTTCTCGAAGAGCCGAGCGGCGACGAGCGTTTGGCGTTGCGCGCGGAAGGCAATCGGATCGGCTTCGATTTCCTTCCGTTTCAAGTCATCAGTCTGCGAGTCGGAGAGTGAGCATACCGCATGAAAGAGAATAAATTGGAGGTAGGTTTCATCGGCGCTGGCGCCTATGTGTCGGGGAATCATCTGCCGAACGCGCAGCGCAACCCGGCGTTGCGTATTCGGGCGATTTGCGATCTGAGCGCGGAAACGCTCGAACGCCATCGCGCCGCGTACCAGCCGGACTACGTCACGACGGATTACCGCGACGTGCTGCGCGACGAGCGTGTGGACTTTGTGGTCATCGGAACGCAGCATGACGTGCGCCTGCCCTTGATCCGCGCCGCCGCCGAGGCCGGCAAGCCGATCTGGGTCGAGAAACCCATGAGCACGACCAACGCCGAATCGCGGCAAATCCTGGACATCGTGCGCCGCACCGGCGTGCTTTTTCAGGTGGGGTTCAATCGCCGTTTTGCGCCGGGGATTGTGGATTTGAAACGGGTCCTGGGGAGATTCCCGCGCCTGCAAACGCTGTATTTGCGGGCGATCGAAGAGCGCAAGCTTTGGCCGGACTGGCCGTTTACGCCGCAGCATGGCGGCACCCTGGGATCGGAAGCCTGTCACTTCATGGACCTGGCCACCTTTCTGGCGGGCGCCGAGCCGGTCCGCCTTCGGGCGCGGGGCGACGCGATGTACGCCCTGGCGGTCTCCATTGACTTTGCCAATGGCACGGTGGCGGAGTTCTTCTGCGGCGTGCACGGTTCCGCCGGCTATCCGAAGGAGTACATCGAGGCGTTTGGCGGGGAATGCACGGCCGTGTTGCGGTCGTTCGTGGAGTTGAACGTCTGCGGCGTGGACGGGGAAACGGATCGCTCCTATCCCCTGGAATTCGACCCGCAGCCGGAGGCGTTCCGGGACTTGCCGGCGTTCGAAGCGCTTTATCGCAAGAATCGGCATTGGCGGGATCACATTCCGCCCGAGGATTTTGCCGCCCGCCATTACTACCGCTCGCAGCCCCAGGTCAACAAAGGGCGGTACGAGGCGCTGGACGATTTCGCCCGCGCCGTGCGGGAGCGGCGAGCCGCGACGGGCTGCGACGCGACGGATGGCGCCCGGGCCACGGCCATGGTGCTCGCGGCCGAAAAGTCCATTCGCAGCGGCGGGCCGGTGGAATTTTCCCTGGAGGCGGCTCTGCGTGAAACCTGACCTTCGCTTCCCACGGCGCGCGGGATGGCGGCGGCGGGTTGGCCGCCGCGCCGCGGCGCTGCTGGCGTGCGCGGCGGCGCCGCTCTGGGCGACCGAGAGCGCGCCCCGCGAGCCGGTCGAACTGCGGCTGTGGAATATCCCCACCAAGACCGCCACGGACGCCGTCGGCGTGGCGCGCCGACGCGTGTTCGACGAGTTCTGCCGCCGCCGTCCGGACATTCGGGTGCGGGCGCTGGTGCCGCTCAAGATCGAGGGACCGGCGGCGGAAGGCAACGAGTTTCTGGCCGTGGCCGGCGGCGTGGCGCCCGATGTGTTCTATCTCTATGGCCGCAAGCTCGGCGACTACAAACAGCAAGGGTTTCTCTATCCCCTCAACGACCATCTGCGGGAGTACAACCAGCGCATGGGCAAGCCCTACAGCGGCGTGGCGGCCCCCCATCAGGTCTGGGAATTGTGCTACGAGCGGGGGAACGTTCTGGCCGTGCCCGTGAGCTATTACTACATGGCGTTGATCTGCGACAATGCGGCCTTCGCCCGCCGCGGCCGCGCGGGGCGCTTCCCGCGCACCTGGGACGAGCTCTACGAGACGGCGCGCCACCTCACGGTGGACCCCGCCAAGGAGCCGGACGGCGATCCGCGCGCGCCCGTGGTCTATGGGCTGAACGTGTACATGGGCCCGGCCGCGGGCTGGTACTATCTGCAGTATGTGTGGGCGGCGGGGGGCGAGGTGGTGCAGTCCTATCTGCCCCGCGCGGGAACTCTGCAGCCCGTGCCGTCGCCGCCGATCGACTTCCGTGGCTTGGGAATCCTGTTGAGCGACGAAAACGGCTACGCGCGCCGCAGCGAGGACATCCGGCAAGAGCTGCGGCGGCAAGGGCTGCCGACCGAGTATTCGCCCAGCGACCTGGAATGGCGGCTGGTCACCGATCAACCCGAAGCGATGGAGGCGCTGTATTTCTACCGCAGGCTCTGGCACCAGCCGTGGCTGCGCAATGGCGACCATGAATTCGATCTGACGCCGGACATGCTCAGCTCGCGGCGCGCGGTGGACCCCGTCAACGGGCAGGTGTTCGATCTTGACGATCCGGCCGTCCGTAAGCGCATCTACTATGGCGTGACCGTGGCCGGCGACGCCCAGGCCGGCCGCCAATTGGCCAACTACACCTTTGCGATGAACCTCGGCACCATAGCCGAAGCGGGCGGCGACCCGAACATCTACACGTTTGTCCCGTTCCCGACGCGCGATGGGAGTCCGCCGCGGGCGTTTATCGCCGGCTCCTATCTGGGCATCAACGCGGCCTTGCAGTCGGAACCCCGTCCGGGACGGCGCGACGTGCAAGCCATTCGGGACGCGGCCTGGGCCTATATCGAGTTTGTCACCGGTCCGGAAGCGCAGCGGATTACCGTCGCCACCCTCGTGGAATACGGCTTGGCGGATTTCGTGAGGCCCGCCCTGCTGGAGCAGGCCGGTTTCAGCGATATTCTGAGGCGGATTCCGCCGGAACGGCTGGCGTTGTGGGACGGATTGGTGGAGAACGCGCGGGTCGAACCCTACTGTCGCGGCTTCACGCATGTGATGACGCGGGAGCTCGGCATGGCGTTGGAAGCGGCCTACGCCGACGTGCCCGATCCGCTCACCGGCCGCTACGCGCGCGATCTGCAAGGGGTCATGAGCGAAGTGTGCCGCAACGTCAACACCATGATTCTGGGGCGGATTCCCGACGCGGTGGTCCGAAAACGGGCGCGCGTGGGTTGGGTCGTGCTGGCCGTCATGGCCGGCGGTCTTGTCGCCGGGGCCTGGATGGTCGTGCGCCTGGCCATGCGGGCGCAGCAACGCTACCAGGATGCGGAGGGTTTCGGTGTGGGAGGACATACCGCCCGGCGCCGCCTGTACGCCTGGCTGCTGCTGCTGCCGGCCGTGGCGAGTATCGCGCTCTGGAGCTACTATCCCTTGTCGCGAGGCCTGACCATGGCCTTTCAGGACTACCGGATTCTGGGCGGTTCGACGTATGTGGGCCTGCGGAACTTTGTGGAGGCCGTCAGCGAACCGAAGTTCTGGCGTTACCTGCTGCAGACGTTTCAGTACATGCTCATGTTGGTCGGCATCGGCTTCTGCGTGCCGATCCTGCTGGCCGTGCTGCTGACGGAGATTCCCAAAGGCAAAGTGCTGTTTCGCACGCTGTACTATCTTCCGGCCGTAACCACCGGCCTGGTCACGCTCTTCTTGTGGAAGGGACTGTTGTACGATCCTTCCAATAGCGGGGTTTTGAACGAGTTGATTCAATGGGTGAACACCTGGCCGGCCTGGCTGGCGGCGTTGTTCCGCCTCGGAGTGGTGGCCGCGATTCTGAGCGCGGCGGGAGGCTTGTTCTCGGCCGCGCTGCGAGACACCGGAACGCTCCGTGGCCGCTGGCTTTCCGGTCTGCTGGGCGCGGCTCTGCTTGGGGCGCTGGCGACGCTCGCCTACGAGACCGTGCGGCAAGGCGGCCTGGGAGCGCTCGGCAGCGCCTTGGTTGCCCCCTTCAGTTTCAAAGTCCAAAAGTTTCTCCAGGATCCCGACCGGGCGCTCTTCTGGCTGGTGCTGCCGGTGATCTGGGCCGGCGCCGGCCCGGGCTGCTTGATCTATCTGGCGGCGCTGAAGGGCATCCCGGAGGAACAATACGAGGCCGCCGACCTCGACGGCGCCGGTCTGCGTCACAAGCTCGTGCATGTGATGTTCCCCAACCTCAAGGCGCTGGTGATCATCAACTTCGTGGGCGCCGTGGTTGGCGGCTTTCAGGCCTCCGGCAACATCTTTGTGATGACGGGCGGCGGTCCCGAAGACGCGACCATGACCGTCGGTCTCTACATCTGGTATAACGCGTTCATGTTCTTGAACTTCGGATTGGCGACGGCGATGGGGTGGATTATGGGGGCACTGCTGATCGGCTTTACCCTGACGCAGTTGCGGATCCTCAACAAGTTGGAGTTCCGGAACGTCGCCGTGGAACAAAAAATGAAATGAGCAAGGAGGCGTCAGAATTCGGATTGGGCCACAACGCGCCACCCGAAGGCTGACCATTCGCTATGCCACTGATCAGTCAAGTCGGACGGCGCTCTCTCAAGGTGCGGCTGCTGTTTCTGAGCATGTACCTGTTGCTGGCCTTGGGCGCCGCCTCCATGGTGTATCCGTTCTGGCTCATGCTGGCGATGAGCTTCAGCGGTCGCAGCGATTTCCACGATATGCGTCTCGTCCCCCGCTATTGGGTCAGCGAGGCCGCCTTGTTCCGCAAGTACCTGCTGGACCTGACGCCCGGCGACCGTCCGGCCTGGTCGGCCAACGAACAGATGCCCGTGGGCGTCAACGCCGCCTGGTTCGGTTACGACCGCTGGTTTACCGTGCGCGATGTGCACGAAGAGGATCTGGCGGCCGTCATGGCCATTCCGACGGCCCAACGGCAAGCCATGGCGCGCGATCTGCGCGATTTCCTCGACAGCCGCTGCCCGCGCGAGTTTCGCTATCCTTGCGGCGTGTTCGATGCGGACGCGGCCATCTCCTTGCGGGCGGACTACTATGCCTGGCTCGAAGCGCGTTACGGAAGTCTCGAGGCGGTCAACCGCGCTTACCATGACACGGCGGCGACCTGGGCCGAACTGGGCCTGGTGATCGAGAACCTGCATCGCCAACCCGGCACGACGCCGCGCGAACGCGACTGGCGTGAGTTCTTGGAAACACGGCCGCCGGAACGGGCGGCGCTGATCGATGCCGATTTCGCGGTGAGTTATTTTCTCCGCAACGACGAATTGCCGGCGGACTACGACGGGGAACGCGATGCGGCCGGCAACATTATCCGCGCGCGCATCCGTTTCGACGATTTGGAGGCCGGCAAGTTCGGCGCGGCCCGCCGCGAAGCGTTTCTGCGCTCCCATGCGCCGGCGCGCTTTATCACGCTGGATACCGAGCGCGCCACGCCGGCGTGGCGGGAATTCCTGCGCTCGAAGCAGCAGAATCCGGACTTGGCATTGCCCGCCCGACTGCCGGAAGGCGGCGAAATTGCCGGGCTTTGGAGTCAGTTCCTGCAACGCGCCTGCCCGCCCGAGGCGATCCGTTTGCGGCGGACGGACGATTACTGGAGACCGTTTCTGCGCGAGCGCTATGGAACCGTGGAGCGTCTGAACGCCGCCTACGGCGCCGCCTACGCGTCGTTCGAGGATGTGCGCATGCCCTGGGCTGCCTTCCGCTACGATAATTTCTTGCGAGAAAAAGGCCTGCGATTGCGCTATCTGACCCACAACTTCCGCGAAGTGTTCGCCTTCATCGCCAAGCACGGCAGCGCTCTGCGGGTAACGGCCATCTACATTGCGCTGACGCTGTTGGCCGCGCTGACCGTCAATCCTCTGGCGGCTTATGCCATGTCGCGCTTCCGGTTGCGGGAATCCCACCATATTCTGATTTTCTTGCTGGCCACCATGACCTTTCCGGCAGAAGTCTTGATGATACCCAACTTCCTGATGATCAAAAACTTTCCGCTGGCGGCGGTTTTGCTGGTCGTCGGGGCGATGGTCCTTTTTTTCGTTTTGACCCAGACGCTCGGAAAACGGATCCCGTTGGCGCTCTCCGCCACCCTGGCGTTGGCGACGCTGGCGGTTCTGCTCCTGAAAGGATTGCCGTGGCTTGAGCGGAAGATGAACTTGCCGCTCTCGGTCAGCCTGATGAACACCTTTTGGGCGCTGGTATTGCCCGGCCTGGCCAACGGTTACGGCATCTTCCTCCTCAAAGGATTCTTCGACAGTCTGCCCCCGGAGTTGTACGAAGCGGGTCTGATCGACGGCGCCGGCGAATTGACCATGTTTTGGCGCATCACCATGCCCATGAGCAAACCGATTCTCGCCGTCATTGCCCTGGGGGCCTTCGGTTCCGCCTATGGAGCCTTCATGCATGCGTTCCTGATCTGTCAGGATCCCAAGATGTGGACGCTGATGGTCTTTCTGTATGAATTCCAGCAGCTGCATATTGTCCCGATGGTCATGGCCTCCCTCGTCGTGGCCGCGCTGCCGACCCTCCTGGTCTTTATCGTCTGCCAGAACATCATTCTGCGGGGCATCGTGATTCCGACGTTTAAGTAAGGCATGGCAGGAGAGGTTCGTTATGCTTGTCGGAACGGGCGGATTGGGATAAGGTCGGGGCCATGAACGATTCGCCGCGTCTCTTAGCCTTGGCGGCCGCGCTAGTGTTGGCCTGGGCTGCGCCGGCGGGGGCCAAGAACGAACCGGTGCTGCGCAAACCCGCGGAACTGCCGGGGCTGGGCTTGAAGCTCAAGCTGCTGTCCGAAAGCCGGGAAGCGCCGCTGCCGCCGCCCAACGCCTGGACTCGCACGTACGGCAATGGCCGCCAGGAAGAGGTGTACCTGCCGCGCGACTTGTGGGTGGCCGAGCAATTCGCCGGCCGCTGGAGGGACGAGCGCGGCAACTCCCTGACGCTGGCGCAGATTCGCCGGCCGTTTCCCGAAAAACTCTCGCCCGAAGAGCGCGTCACCCGGGCCGAGTACGAGGCCGGGGCCGCGGCGACCGCGGCGCCGGACTGGACACCGGAAGCCCTAGCGGCCTGGGCCGCGGTGTTTGCCGATGCCAAAGCGGCCCGGCTGGAACCGCTGCGCAAAACCTTCTACCGCGTGCCGCAGATCATCGGTTTTGCCCTGGAAGGGCAGCCGCCGACGCGGCTGTGCTATGCGTTCCGCGTCTCCCCGCCGTCCGGCGCCCCCGCGGGCGGCCCGGCGCGCTGGTGCTTCGCGATGCTGGACACCGCGGCCGATGCCGACCGCAACAAGGTCGCGGCGACGCTGTTGCAGGATTTCTTTCCCTCCATAGAGCCCTTGCGCGGCGCGGCGGCGGCCGCGGCCGAGGTGGGACCCTCCCGCAAGTATCAAAAAACCACGGTCCAGCCGGCGGAGCGCTCGCCGGAATACCTGGCCAGCCGGGAGCAGGTCGTTAACAGCATTCGCAACGCCAAGAACTGGTGGTTCGTCGAGACGGAGCATTACCTCATCCTCTCGAACCTGAAGGGCATGACGGGGATGGTCAAGGACCTGCAAGCGCACATCGAGGTTCTGCGCCGGGGCTACGAGAAGCTGATTCCGCCCCGGGCGCCGATCACGGCCGTGAGCGTGATCCGGGTGTTCGGTTCGCCCGAGGAGTACACGGCCTACGTGCCGGCGGACTCGAGCTGGTCGTCGGGAATCTGGATGCCGGGCCGCAAGGAGCTGGCGATCAAGCCGGTGGATTGGGAAGCCGGCGCGGCGCGGGAGAACACGCTGAGCATCATGGCGCACGAGGCGTTTCATCAATATCTGGAGTACGCGCTGGGCCGGATCGCGCCGGCGACGTGGTTCAACGAGGGCCACGCCGATTTCTTCGGCGGCGCCAGGGTCGAGGGCCGCCGTTTGCGCATCGAGGAGCATCCCAACCGCGCGCCGCTGGTCGAGCGCCTGGCCGCCGCGGGCGAATTGGATTTTCGGACGGTGCTGCGCCTGACCCAGGAGCAGTTCTACGGCGGCGGCGACGCGGTCCGTTCGCGCAACTACGCCGTGGCCTGGGCGCTGGTCTATTACCTGCGCAAGCAGGCCGCGTTCGAATCCGCGTCGCCGTATGCCGGCATTCTGGAGCGCTACGTGGACGCCTTGTGGCGGGAGAAGGACCGGGACAAGGCCACCACCGCCGCTTTCGAAGGGGTGGACCAGGCCGCGCTGCAGCGCGACTTCACCAAGTTCTGGCGCTCCCCAGGCCAGCGCAGCGGCGCACGGCGGAACGAGACACCCGCCGAAGGCCGGCTGTAGCCTGGCGTCGGCGGCCCGCAGAATGCGGCTTGACGCGGCGCGCGCGGCGGCCGAACATCGGCGCGATGGAGTTTTCGACCCTCGATACGCTGTTCAACCTGGCCCTGTTCGTCTTCTGGTTCCGCATCTGGACGCCGGGCAACGAGGGCTTCTTGTTGAACCCCTATCTGGCGCCGCTGGGCGGCCTGGCCGATTCGGCCCTGAATTTTGTGACGCCGGTTTTCGGTCGCGTGCCGCGCCGCTGGGCGGCCGCGGCGGTGCTGGTGGCGCTGCTCGTCTTGCGCGGGCTGGCCCTGCCGGTCGAGCGCATGGCGTGGGTCCTGGGGCTGGGGTTTCAGATTCGGGAAGCCGCGGGCGGAGGTCTGGCGGCGCCGCTGGCGTTCAGCGGCCTCTCGTTTGCGCTGTTTCTGTTCAAGTTGTGGACCTTGTCGCTGCTGTACGTTCCGCCGCGCGGCGGGCCGGCGGCGAGCCTGGCGCACAGCGCGCTGTACTACGCGGCCCGGCCGTTCACGGACGTGTGGGGCGCGTTGCGGCCGCTGGTCTGGCTGGCGTTCGGCATGGGGGCGGGCTGGCTGCTGCTGGCGCACGGCCGCGAGCCGGCCGCTCTGCCCCTGCCGTTGCTGCGGGTGCGGATGGCTCCGGTGAGCTCGGATCCGCCGGCGCTGCTGCCGCTGAAGCTGGCCCTGGGCGCGCTGAGCGGGGGCGTGGAGGCGGTGGGCGTGGCGGCGCAGCTCATGGTGTGGTTGATCCTGGCCTCGTGGGTGTTTCAGTTGCTGGGGCTGGGCGGCGCGGTGGTGCATTGCCGGGAATGGTTGAGCTTGCTGCTGGGGCCGATGCGGCGCTGGTCCGTGCGCCTCGGCCCGCTGGAGCTGGCCCCGGCGCTGGCCCTGCTGGTGTTGTTGCTGGCGCAGGTGCTGCTGCAGGGCTTGTTGCTGGAGACTTACTTGAGGTTGCCATGACCTGGGCCGTGGCGCATGCGGAAGGGGCGGTGCTCAGCGTGCGCGTCACGCCGCGCGCCGCGCGCGACGGCGTGGCCGGCGAGCTGGGCGACGCCCTGCGCGTGCGCCTGCGGGCGCCGCCGGTGGAGGGGCAGGCCAACCGGGCCCTGGTCGAGTTCCTGGCGCGGATGCTGGGCCTGCGCGTCCGCGAGGTCGTGTTGCTCGGCGGGGCGGCCGGCCGCGCCAAGCGCGTGCTCGTCCGCGGCCTGTCCGCGGCCGAGGCGCGGCAACGCCTGCTCGACGCCGCGGCGCCAAAAAAAACGTAGAAATTTTCGATTCCCTATTGACACGCCCAGCGCGAGTCACTAAATGGCGACAGTGAAAACGGGAATGGCGCTGCCGAGGCAGTGACGGCAACGGCCGGCCGGAGGGCCGGCCGCAAAATGGGGCGGCAGCGCCGGCCGCAGTTCCCGCGGATCGCACTCAGTGTGTAAGGAGCAGCGCACGATGCAGGACTCGCATGGTTGCCCCGATGTTGGCGACTCGAGCGACGAACCCCCTCCGGAACCCGGCACCCAACTTGCCAGCGCAGAGCCATACGAGCCGCGCGGCTGGGAACCTGACATCCAATGGAACGACTGGCGGTGGCAGATGCGCAACCGCATCCGCACCGTGCAGGACTTGACCCGACGCTTTCCCGCCTTGCCCGTTTCGCAGGGCCTGGCGGAAGCGGCGGAGCGCTTCCCGCTGGCCATCACGCCCTACTACGCCTCGTTGATCCGCACGCTGGACAGCAGCGATCCGATCTTCCGCATGTGCGTGCCGCAGCGGCAGGAGTTGTTCGATCCGCCCTGCCTGAAGGACGACCCCTTGGAAGAGGACGAGGACATGCCGGTGCCGGGACTGGTACACCGCTATCCCGACCGGGCCTTGCTGATCGCCACCACGACCTGCGCGGCCTACTGCCGGCACTGCACTCGCAAGCGCGTGGCCGGCCACCGCGAGACCTGCATCTCGACCATCCGGCTCGGCCAGGTGGTCGAATACCTCTCGGTGCATCCGGAGATCAAGGACGTGGTGGTCTCGGGCGGCGATCCGTTCACCATGTCAACCCCGGCGCTGGACAAAGTGCTGACCGCGGTGCGCTCCGTGCCGAGCGTGGAGATCGTGCGGGTGGGCACCCGCACGCCGGTGGTGCTGCCCATGCGCATCACGGCCGAACTGCTCAAGGTGCTGCGCCGGCATCAGCCGGTGTTCGTGAACACGCACTTCAACCATCCCGTCGAACTGACGGCGGAAGCGGCGGCCGCCTGCGGGCGGCTGGCGGACGCCGGCGTGCCGGTGGGCAACCAGACGGTGCTGTTGCGGGGGGTGAACGACGATCCGCGGATTCTGGAGGACTTGTTCCGCCGGCTGCTGCGGGCGCGGGTGCGGCCCTACTACCTGTTTCAGTGCGACTTGGTGCGGGGCGTGGAGCATTTCCGCACGCCGATCTCGCGGGGGATCGAGATCATGGAATACCTGCGCGGCCGCTTGAGCGGGTTGGGCATCCCGGCCTTCGTCGTGGACGCGCCGCACGGCGGAGGCAAAATCCCGATCCTGCCGAACTACGTGGTCTCCTCCAGTCCGACGCACACCGTGCTGCGCAACTACGAAGGCGTGCTGGTGTCCTACCCCGAGCCGGGCGATCTGCCCATCGGCCGCGCGCCGGCGGAGCGCAACGCGCCGGGCGTGTGGGAACTGGCCGCCGGCCACCAGACCAAGATTCAGCCGCGGCAGACCGCGCGCCACAACCGCCGCCGGCGGCATCCCCAACCGCTGAACGCCTTCCAGATGGACATGCACTTGCTCTGAGGCGCGAACCGCGCGCGGCCGGATGGTGGAATATCCGCAAAACTTCCCCGGGCGGCGAGCGAGGCCCGGCGGCGGACGCGCCGCCGCCGCCGCCCATCCGCTGCAGGCAGGGTTGAAACGATGACGTTGCACATCGGCATGGTCTATGACCTGCGGAGCGCCTACCTGGCCGAAGGCTATGCGCCGGAGGATGTGGCCGAGTTCGACGCGGAGACCACGATCGAGGCCATCGTTGCGGCGCTGAGCGGTCTGGGGCACCGGGTCGAGCGCATCGGACACGGCCGCGAGCTGTGCCGCCGCCTGGCCGCGGGGGACCGCTGGGACTTGGTGTTCAACTTCGCCGAAGGCCGGCGCGGACGCAGCCGCGAGGCGCAGGTGCCGGCGCTGCTGGAACTCTTCGAGATCCCCTACACCTTCTCCGACCCGCTGGTCTGCGCCGTGACGCTGGACAAAGCCGTGGCCAAACGCCTGGTGCGGTCGGCGGGGCTGGCGACGCCCGCCTTCCGGCTGGTGAACCGCGAGGCCGACCTGGCGGCCCTGGATCTGGCGTTCCCCGTGTTTGCCAAACCCGTGGCGGAGGGCACGGGCAAAGGCATCGACGACCGCTCGCGCATCGAAACGCGGGAAGAACTGGCCGCGGCCTGCCGCCGCCTGCGGCAGCGGTTCCGGCAGCCCGTGCTCGTCGAGGAATACCTGCCGGGCCGCGAATTTACGACCGGCATTCTGGGCACCGAGGACGCCGCGCGGGTGCTGGGGACGATGGAAATCCGCGCCCGGTCCAACGCGCCGACGCTCGATTATTCCTTCGAGATGAAGGAACGCTGCGAGGAATTCGTCGAATACACGGCGCTGGAGCGCGGCCCGCTGCGCGCGGAGGTCGAAGCCCTGGCGTTGGCGGCCTACCGCGCGTTGCAGTGCCGCGACGCCGGGCGGGTGGATATCCGCCTCGACCGGCAGGGTCGGCCGGCGTTCCTGGAAGTCAATCCGTTGCCGGGTCTCAATCCGGCGCATTCCGATCTGCCCATGATTGCCGCGCAGAACGGCCTGTCGTTCGACGGCTTGATCGGCGCCATTGTGGAGAGCGCCCTGGAGCGTGTGCCGGGCGCCGGGCGGCCGGCGACGCCGAAGCCCTCATGATCTGCCGCGACGGAGTTCTGATCCTCTACAACCTGCCGCGGCCGCGGGGGCGGGTGGGCCTGTCCTTGGGCGGCGAGTCCGATGCCAGCGTGATGGACGAGGTTCTGGCGGTGGCGGCCGCGCTGGAGCGGTTGGGCATTCCCTCGCGCAGCGTGGGCCTCGGCGCGCTGCGCGACGTGCCCGACGCCGTGGCCACCGGCGCGGAGCGCGTCGTCTTCAACCTGGTGGAAGACCTGCGCGGCGGCGTGTCGGACTACTGTTTGACGCCCGTGGTGTGCGAAGCCCTGGGCCGCGGCTGCACCGGCAACGAAGGGGTCTGCCAGGCCGTCTGCCTCGATAAGTGGCTGTGCAAGGCGGCGCTGGCCGCGCGCGGCGTGCGGGTGCCGGCGGCGGCGGTGGTGGGGCCCGGTCGGCGCGGGGCGGAAGCCGAACTGCCGGCGGGCGACGTGATCGTCAAGCCGTTGTGCTCGGACGCCAGCGAGGGCATCGACAGCTGCTCCGTGGTCCGAGCGGCGAACCGGCGGGCGTTGGCGTCGCGCATCCGGCGGGTGCAGCGCTGCACGGGGCAGGCGGCGTTGGTGGAGCAGTTCATCGAGGGCCGGGAAATCAACGTTTCGCTTTTGCAGACAGGCGAGCGGGTCGAGGTTTTGCCGCCGGCGGAGATCGATTTTTCGGCCTTTCCGCCGGAGCAGCCGCGGATTGTGGACTACGCCGCCAAGTGGCACGAGGGGTCGTTCGAGTATCAGCACTCCCCCCGCCTGCTGCCCGCGCCGTTGGCGCCGGCCACCGAGCGCGCAATTCGCGAGCAGGCGCTGGCGGCCTGGCGGGCGCTGGGCTGCCGCGACTATGCGCGGGTGGATTTCCGTCTGGACGCCGAGGAGCGGCCCTACGTGCTGGAGGTGAACCCGAACCCCGATATTTCGCCCGACGCGGGATTCGCCGCCGCGCTGCAGGCCAGCGGGCGCAGCTACGAGGATTTCGTCCTGACCGTGCTGGGCAACGCGGAGCGGCGCTGGAGCGCGGCGCGGCCGGCGCCGGCGGCGCGGCGGCGCGGCGGACGCGCCGCGCCCTGCCGGCTGCGGCGGACGGCGCGGGCGGACCGCGAGGCGATCGCCAGCTTCACGCGCGCGACGGGCTTTTTCCGTCCGGACGAAATGGACGTGGCGCTGGAGGTGCTCGACGAAGCCTTGGCGCAGGGCCCGCGCGGGCACTACCAGAGTTACACCGCCGAGCTTGAGGGGCGGCCCGTGGGCTGGGTGTGCTTCGGCCCGACCGCCTGCGCGCTGGGCACCTATGACATCTACTGGATCGTCACGGCGCCCGAATGGCGCGGGCGGGGAATCGGCGCCGCGCTGCTGGCGCGGGCGGAGGAGGAAATCCGCCGTGCCGGCGGCCGGCTGGCCGTGGCCGAAACCGCCGGGCGGCCC
>Ga0101944_10003788_pt1 | contig 20191 bp, 20 predicted proteins | sample DewCreD2012metaG_FD_75245 | JGI IMG/M metagenome (GOLD analysis project Ga0101944, IMG submission 75245) | Hot spring sediment bacterial and archeal communities from British Columbia, Canada, to study Microbial Dark Matter (Phase II) - Dewar... ... | reverse complement strand
CAGCCTCCCCAACGGGATTCTCACACCTCATGCGAATGAGTTCTATGCATTGACCGGAGAACGATTGCCAGCTGACTGCGAAGATGGATGGAAAGAAAGGCTTACAATCGTCATGGGTTGGGCAAACAAATTCAATACGACCGTGCTCCTTAAGTCCAGGCACGACATCATCACTGACGGAAAGCGTTACAAGATAAAGACCATAGGAAACCCCGGGATGACCGTCGGTGGGACTGGTGATGTGCTTGCAGGAATCGCCGGTGCGATGGTCTGCCGCGGGGCACCGCCTTTCCGTGCTGCAGTTGCAGCCTCGTTCCTCAACTCCAGAGCCGGAGATCTCCTCGCGGACGAAGTAGGAATGAACTTCACTGCAAGGCAGCTTATAGACTACATCCCCGCAGTGATAAGGGCACTTGAAAGCTGAAAGATTGGCCCAGCATGGCAAGCGTACTTGCCAAACTGGGCCAGAGGAGTCCTTGTGTACATCTAGGGAAATGGACTAATAAAATGATTGTTTCAAATGAAACAAAGTTTTAAGGATAGCCGTTACGGAGACCTGTACAATTTAAAACGGGCTGATTAGTTTTCAAAGCTGCAATTGAAAAGGCGCCTAACGATTGGCTCCTAATCCTCCCTACCCAAGTTTACGTACCATGGAATATACCAATCTTAGGGGGTCTGCTTCAGAAATGCCAATAATCCCTGTCCTCGTCGTATGTGGGGAACGAAAGGAGGTCCGCTGGATAGGGCTCCAATATCGTCTGTCTAAGTAGGTAGTCAATGCCGAACCTGGTGACGAGTGATCTGGTCAAGTTGAGGCTAACAATAAGTGGCATCTTGCCTGATCTGTAGCCATCAATCGTATCCATGAAAAACTTTTTCTCTTGGCTTGACAGTTTTTCCGAAAAGTAGCCAAAAATGTGCATGAGGGCGTTTACCATGCTTCCTTTTTTGGGCGGACGAGAGATCGCTGCCATCAGCCTCTGACGATACGATCTAATCGCCTCATCGATGCCCGCCTTCTTCTGATTGGCTACAATGTGCCCGAGCTCCCTCAGCTCTTTCTGGCTGAACGCCATCAAGAGGAACTTGTTATCTGAATGGAAGTTAACGAGCTCAGCCGGGTCGCGAAGCATCTGTACCTCCCTGAACCTGGCTATGGTGAATAATTTCGTCAAAAAATGCTCCCTTATCATGACATTTGCGAGCCTCTCGTCGTCTTCAACCGCCAAATCTGGGAACATATCGACCACTGCCTTCCCAAAGAAGCCACTGCCCTTCTCTTTTACCGATGGGTTTTCGAAACCTGAATAGATCTTCACGTTCTTTATACCGCAAGAGGGGGAGCTCCCCTTCAATATGAAGCCATCTACGCCCCCTACGCCCTTTAGGTAACTCTCACAGAACTCCTCCATGGGCTTGCTGAAGTCCTTGCCGGTCGCAGGCTGGTACAGAACCAATCTGCCGTGATCGTCGACAACCCTTATGGGGTTCCTAGGTATCCCCAGCCCGATCTCTACTTCGGGGCAGACTGTCTGGAAATCTGCGTGCTTCCCGAGCAGTTTCACAAAGTCATTGGAAATTATCTGGGCATTCCAACGGCAGGGTGCAAATCCCAGGCACTTGCTCGCGACGAGCTTTGGCCTTATGAAATCCCGCAATCGCGCTCACCCGAAAAACAAACCGCGGTCATCCCGTCCAATTCAAAAATAAAAAAAGGGTTTATTTTGTCATTTTGGAAGAATTACTTTATCAATCGCATGGCATACGCCATTGTCAACAATCATGTCCGCCTGTATCACTAGGGCATCATTGACCCTTAGCGCTCCCTTTGTCGCATCTATCTTTATCTTCTGACCCTGCACCGTAGTCAATTCGGTCATCTTCTTAAGGTCAACAAAAACATGCTTTCCTGGGACCACATGATACGTCAATATGGACTTCAACTTTGGCACGTCCTTAAGAAGTGCCTCAACCGTCCCTGGCGGCAATTTCGAAAAAGCCTCGTCTATTGGCGCAAACACAGTAAATGGCCCTTTGCTCTTTAGGGTATCCACGAGACCAGCTGCCTTTACAGCCGCAACCAATGTATTGAATTTCCCACTCGCTACTGCAGCCTCAACAATATCTGGCATATAAATCCCCAATAACAATATATATAACTCTGTTATTTATGTCTTATTGTAATAAGTTCATTTTTGGTGCATAAAATGTTAGAGATAGCGACATTCGGGATGGGCTGCTTCTGGGGCGCAGAATCCATTTTCATGAGGATCAAGGGAGTAAAGAAAACTTCAGTCGGCTATATGGGCGGGCACACAAAGAACCCAACTTATGAGGAGGTCTGCACAGACAAGACAGGGCACACGGAAGTGGTCCAAATTGAATATGACCCGAACGAAGTGACATATGAAGAGTTATTGAATGCCTTTTGGGAAAACCATGATCCGACAACACCTAACCAGCAGGGACCCGACTATGGAACGCAATACCGTTCAGTGATTTTCTACCATAATGATGAACAGAAGAAAAAGGCTGAAGAGGTGCTAAAAAGGCTAGAGTCCTCAAAAAAATACAAGGGGAGAATAGTTACAGAGATCATCCCTGCTTCAGAATTTTATCGCGCCGAAGAATACCATCAAAAATATTTTGAGAAGAAAAGGATCAGAACCCATCGTTTTTGGTGAAGATTAAGTTGCACATTCGCCTTAACGCAATGATCCCTCCTAATCATGGAATCATGCTGAAAAGCCAAACCATTTCCGCGCCTATTTTTTTTCACCAATTGAAGGGCTAGGATTAAACCGTTCCGCCTAGTCCTGTTGGTGCTGCTAATTAATGCTGGACCGTGAAATGCTTCCCAGCGCCCTCTCAATAAAACTTGATATGATGCTTTTCAAGGTCGGCTCGCCGATCTCTGCGAACGTGTATGATGCTTGGCATAAAGGCTTGCTGAACCTGAACACCCTCGAAAGGTCGATGGGGGTGCCACTGACGACCACGTCGCAATCTATGCTGTCTATTGTGGCTTGCAGGTCCGCCCTCTGCCCTCCGTTGTAGCCTATAGCTGGCAGTACTTTCCCGATGTGCGGATGATCCATAAACACCTCCTTGATTGATCCTTTGGCATGGGGCCTCGGATCGACTATCTCTGCCGCCCCCGCCCTTGTTGCCGCCACATATCCTGCGCCATAAGGCATCCCCCCGTGGGTTATTGTTGGGCCGTCTTCAATGACGAGGGCCCTCTTACCCCTCACCGCAACTCCGCAATCCAATTGAATCTCCAGCTTACCCTTGATTACAACGGCTCCAGGGTTCAATTCGCTTATGGCCTTCTCTATCTCGTGGGCTCCGCTGATGCCTTCCTCGATCTTGTTTATCACAATCACATCCGCCATCCGGAGATTGACCTCGCCAGGGTGGTACTTGGTCTCATGCCCCGGCCTCAGCGCGTCAGCCACGGTAATTAAGAGGTCTGGCTTGAGGAAGCTGAAATCGTTATTCCCTCCGTCCCATATTATCACATCGCCTTCCCTCTCAGCCTCGCTCACCACCGCCACGTAATCCACTCCCGAGAAGACAGTGTAGCCATTCTTCAGGTGTTTTTCATATTCTTCCCTCTCCTCGATCGTGACACCTTCAGTTTCGAGGTCCTCAAGCCTACTGAACCTCTGCACTACCTGCCTGTCTATTGCGCCATATGGCATGGGGTGCCTCACTATGACTGGGCGCAGCCCCATCCCCTTCAAGATGTCGGCTATCCTCAGCGAGATGGGGCTCTTACCCGCCCCGGTCCTGACCGCGCAAACGGCGATAACGGGCTTCTTGCACCCTATCATAGTCGAGCGCGTCCCCATCAGCCGGAAATCAGCTCCGGCTGCAATCGCCTCTGAAGCCTTATGCATCACGTGCTCATGCGAGACGTCGCTGTAAGCGAAGACCACCTCGTCCGCGCCGCTCTTCCTGATCAACTCAGTCAGCTTTTCTTCAGAGACAATGGGGATCCCTCTGGGGTACATAGGGCCAGCCAACTCTTTCGGGAAGAGCCTTTCGCCAATTCCGGGTATCTGGGCAGCCGTGAAGGCGACAACTTCGTGATTGGGGTCATCCTTGAAAGCGACATTGAAGTTGTGGAAGTCCCTCCCTGCAGCACCCATGATTATGACTTTCTTTCTGCGAGACATAATTCATGCCTATTTAATAATTCATATACTTTTGTAAAAATCTTTCTATAAATATGAAAGGCAAAAAGCTGCCCTTTTTCAGGCGCGACTTCATTGCAGCTCTTGGAGCCCTCTGATCAGCGCCTCGAACTGGGCGATGCCCAGCTGCCAGAACTTCTCATCATTGACATCAAGGTCCATCAAGTGGGCAATCTCGTTCGGCGAGAGGCTCCCCCCTGCTTCCAATGCCCTCTTCAGCTTGGGGGGGAAGCCGATCCCCTCAGATTTGTACTTGTTGTACAGGGCATAGACGAACATCTGCGCATATACGTAGGGGTAATTGTAGAACCTGAAGTTGGGTATGTAGTAGTGGGGTTTCATCGTCCATTCCGCCTCCATCTCCGGGAACCATTCGACCGAATCTCCGTAGATCCGGTCCCTGGCGCTTACCCAGTATCTGCATATCGTCTTGTAGTCCAAGAACTCGCCGTTCTTTATCGCCGCATACAGGCTTTCCTCGAACCAAACCCTGGCAGTCACCTGGAACGCCGCCATTCCGGCCTCGTCCAGCATCTGGCAGAGTATGGCTTTCTTGACAGCGTTGTCCGCCGTTTCGCTGAGCATGAGATCGGCTAGTAGGAGCTCGCCAAATATCGAAGCGGTCTCGGCGACTATCATTGGGATGCTCCCATTAAGTATGGTCTGGTTCCTCGTCCAGTAGTAATCGTGAGTCGCGTGGCCCAGCTCGTGAGCCAGCGTAAATACGTCATTGAGAGTCCCGTTGTAGCTTTGGAGAATGAACGCCGATCTGCCACTGTACCAGCTGGCGCAGAACGCCCCATTCCTCTTTCCGAACCTTGGCTTCAGGTCTAGGTGGCGCCTCTGGAACATGTCCCTCACTGCGAACGAGTAATCGGCATCGAACCTACTGTAGGCCTCGAGGATCATCTCCTTGGCCCTCTTGAGGTCGTATCTCACTGCTCGCGAAGTCGGCAAGGGGGCGATTATGTCGTGGCACCCCAGCTTCGGCAGCCCCATCGTCTTTGCCTTGAGCATTAGGTATCTCTGGTACGTTCCAGTATTGCCTCCTATGGTCTTCAATAGGGATTCGATCACGCGCATCTCGGTGTCGTTTGAGATCAGGCTAGCGTCCATGGGGCCGCTGAACCCTCTCCTCTCGCAGACCGTGACCCAGTCGTTGCATATCGCCCTAAGGGCTGCGGAGAATATCTCCCCGTCCTTTCCAAGGGTAGCATATATGGACCTGTATGCGGATTCGCGCGTCCCCCGGTCAGGGTGGGCAAAGAGGCCGTTCGCCTCCCCGTAAGGCAGCACCTTCTTCTGACCTTCGACCTCGACCTCTATCATCCTTGTATTGAGCCACTTGCTCTGAAGCTCCTGCCAGGCGTTTATCCCGAACTGGTCCTTCTCTATGATCAGCTGCTCCTCCACCTCCGAGAGCTGGTGGGCGGCCCTTCTCCTCATCCTCTCAAGGAAATGGCGGTAATTCGCCAGCGCCTCAGAATAAATTATCTCCGGGTCCTCCTTGACGCGCCTTCCGAGCTCAAGTTCGAAGAACGCCAGGTCCTTACCGAGCTTCGCCTCAAGTTTGCTGGTCCGATCATAAAGCGATTGAATCTCAGGGACCGTCATATCAGCGGAGAAAGCGAGGCTCGCATAGAGGGTGATGTCGTTCAGCTTGGCGAGAAAGCCCTCGTACTCCTCAAGTCCTGATTTGATGCCGTCCCTGCTGAGCCCTGAGAGCTTGCCCTTATACCTCTGAACAATCCCCTCAGCCCTCTCCTTAGCATCTTCGACAGCCGAGCCAAGCTTGCTGTCTATGGCGGAGGGGAAGATCTCCGTCAGATCCCACGATGGAAGTTCTTGAAGATCGTCAGCCATGGCGCCTCTTCTATGGTTTGCCCAATATATTGTTTTTGAAGTTGGGGGTAATTGTTGCAACAATCAAGCCCATCAGATTAATATCTTTGGATTGGTAATACATCAGTATGACGCAGATAAAGTCTGCCAAGATATTCTGCCATAAATGTGGCGCAGAGATCCCAAAGGAATCGACATATTGCCATGCTTGCGGGGAGGCCGTAGGCGGAAAGCATTAAACCGGGATGAATGCCAGCGCAAAAAATGGGTAAAGGACGGATCAATCCGTCATCTCCTCGAACATTTCCTTCGGCGCCCCGCATGCCGGGCATGTCCAGTCTTCTGGGATACTCTCAAAAGGGGTGCCTGGCTCTATTCCCGAATCTGGATCGCCCTTCTGGGGGTCGTATATGTAGCCGCACACAGAGCATTTCCACTTGTTCAAAGCTTCACCCCCTTGACTCGCTCTCCAAGTTCAACTCCTGCCTCGTAGCACCTTTTAAGGTCTGCGTCAGTCGGGGTGAACCTCACCTCGATGCCTTCCCGGATTGGTGTGGCGTCTATCGCCTTGAGCTCCTCGTCCAGTTTCTTTGTGATCCCGGGTCCCCACCCGTAAGCCCCAAAAGAGAGGCCCGCTTTGCCCTTAGTCCTTACTAGCCTGAGAAGCATTGTGGCGTACATCAACTGAGGGAACGGGCCACCAAGGACCGTCAACGATCCGATAGCAATCCCCCTGGACTCCATCGCATCCGCCAAGAGATCAGACCACCCTGCCCAATCGAGATCGCCGCTGTCCTTCAAGACGACCTCTACCCCTGTGGACTGGACGCCTTCGGCTATGGCATGCGCCATCCTCTCGACATCCTTCCAGATTGAGGAATAGAGTATCAGGACTTTCTCTCTGTCTGGGCGGGTTGCCAGCTTCTCGTAGAGGCTCACTATTCTCATAGCGTCGCGCCAGACGGGCCCATGAGAGGGGCAGATCATCTTGGGCGCCAGCTCCTTCGTCTTCTCGATGCCCTTCAGAACAATTGGTGCCAACGGTCTGAATATGAAAGCGAAATACCTGCGTGCGAAGGATTCTATGTCTGGAACAGCCTCAGCTTTCATGTCAGATTCTATGACTTGGGTGCCGTACATGTCGCAGGGGAACAGGATCCCCTCGCCTTCAAGAAATGTCCACATGACTTCTGGCCAATGGAGCATAGGGGCCTCGATGAACCTCATGCGCTTTGAGCCTGTTGAGAGGACGTCGCCGTCCTTGACAACTGTGAACCTGCCAGAGACTCCCATGTGAGTCAAGAAATCTTTGCATTTCGAGGTGCAGACGATGTCCGCGCCCTTCGCGACGTCCAAGAGTTCCTTCAGTGAAGATGCATGATCCGGCTCAGCGTGGTTCACAATTATGTGCTTTATGGCGGACGGCTCCGTGTACTCGGAGACATGCCTCAAGAATTCGTCAAAGAACGGAAGGTAGACCGTGTCAATTACTGATACCTCATCGTCAATTATGAGATACGCGTTGTAAGTCCCGCCCCTTGGGGTGGCTACGCCATGGAAATTCTTCAGCTTCCAGTCAAAAGCGCCGACCCAGAATACTCCATCAGATAATTTTATCGACAAGTTGAACCGCCTTTATCTAACATTAATCGGTCACCAATATTTTCCTTTCCCTCAATCTTCCGTCTCGCTAAAATCACCCTATTTGCGGACAGGCAACATTAATAACACCATCAACCAGATCGTAAAGAAAGGTGAAAGCTCATGCGGAGGGGGATGGTTGCAGGACTCGTATTCGTGTCGCTCGCCGTCCTCTACTTCTTCTCCATCCTGCACCGCGTAGGGATTGCCGTGATCGCTTACGACATCATGAGTGAGTTCCAGACCGACGCCTCGCTCCTGGGCCTCATGTCCTCGTCATACTTCTTCCCCTACGCATTCGCCCAGATACCGGTTGGGATAATGCTAGACAGGATAGGGATAAGGAAGACCGTCGCCATACTCGCCACAATAGCGTGCGCGGGGAGCCTCGTCTTCTCCTTCGGCTCGTCTATAGGCATGCTCTCGGTCGGGAGGGCTCTGGTGGGGTTCGGGGTAGGCGGCTTCTACATATCCTCTCTCAAGGCGATCGCTGTCTGGTACAAACCGGGGCAGTTCGCCACTCTCGCGGGGCTGCTCACCGCCATTGGCAACATCGGGGGCATCGTAGCCTCCTCGCCGCTAGCCCTCCTGACCCTGATGATGGGATGGAGGGGGGCATTCCTCGTGATCTTTTTCCTGATGTCCGTTTTCACAGTAATCGCTTGGTTCGTGGTAAAGGACGGCGATGATTCCTCTTTCAGATCAAAGTCTAGCATACTGGACGACCTAAAAGCCGTTTTCTCGCAGAGGGAATTCATCAAGATAATGTTCATCCCGTTCTTCGTCTATGGGTTCTTCATCAGCTTCCAGGGGCTGTGGGGCGGGCCGTTCCTGATGGACGTTTATGGCATGACAAAAGAGGCTGCTGGCGGCTACCTCATGATGATAGGGATAGGCTTTGCCCTCGGCGGTCCCATAGCGGGCATAATTTCCGACTCCGTCAAGCGGCGGAAGCCCATACTTCTTGCTGGCCAGGCGCTGAGCCTTGCCTTCTGGGTAATAATGGCATCTTTTGGTAGCGGGCTCGCCGCCCTCCCGATGTACTCGGCGTTCTTCTTGCTGGGCCTGGCTTTTGGATTTGCTAACATCTACATGACCATCTCCAAAGAGCTCTTCCACCCTGGCATGACAGGGATGGCCCTTGCGTGCTTCAACACATTCAATTTCGTTGGCGCTGGGATCTTCCAATCGCTGATGGGGTTCATGCTTGACCTGACATTCGGCGGGGCCCGCTCATTCGAGGCTTACCAGCTGATATTCGTCATGTGCTCCATCTGCGTATTCATGACGATCTTCCTCGCCCTGATCAGCAAGGAGACTTATGGCATCGTGCATAGGACCTAGGCAGCGGGATTATTTCTTCAGTTCAAAAAGCCTCTTCTGGTACTTTGGATCAACGGCAAGGAAATCGCTTATCGCTTTTATGAGCTTCTTCTGTGAGGGGCTGCAGACCAGCTTGCCGTCGCTGACCTTCCGCTTGTAGCCTGAGGCGATCTCCGCAAAATCGTAGATCCCCCTCCCCCTGCAGTCCTTGGCATAATCGAAGAACTCCCTAAGGATCTTCTCGCCCTCAGAATTCATATGGCTCAATAATCAGCGCAGGATTTAAAGTTCAGCAGGAGATAGTAATAAACCGCAAATAACCGTTTTGGGGGCTCAATATGGCGAAGATACTGATGGTAATCTCCGAGAGAGGCTTCAGGGACGAAGAGTTTGCTGAACCGTATTCTCTCTTCAAGTCTGCCAATCACGATGTGACGGTTGCGAGCACGGGCCCTGGGGAGGCCGTCGGGAAGCTTGGAATGAGGGTGAACCCTGACACTACCATAGACAAGGTGGACCCAGCCGCTTACGACGCGGTCGTCGTCGCGGGCGGGCCGACCACCCCCACTTACATCTGGGGGAACAGGCACGTCCAGAAAGCGCTCCAGGAGACTCACAAGAAAGGCGGGGTAATCGCTGCCATATGCCTGGCGCCCGTCGTGATGGCGAAAGCATCGTTGGTGAGCGGGAAGCGGTGCACGGTCTACCCGACTGAGGAATCGATATCCGAGATGAAGAAAGGCGGCTGCACGCTCGTCAAGGATCACGTCGTCGCAGACGGCAGGATCATAACCGCAGACGGGCCGGTCGCTGCCTCTGAGTTTGGCAAGGTCGTGCTGAGGGCGCTCCAGAAGTAGTCGATGATCTGGTCGTCCCCCTCAGCCAAGTCGTGCCTAGCTCCTTGCCAGAAGCAGCGGCAAATGACAGCCAACACGGAAACGGATCGTTTCCCTGATCTGCCTCTACTTTATCCGCTTATGGCGCCTCATCTGATGTGCCAAAATTGAAATGATGATCATCGCTGCCACGAAGAATGCAAGCAATGGGACATTGGGCGCTGGCTGGGTGCCTTGGAAGAGATCAGCCTTGCGCACGAAGAGGTCCCAAGAGGATGGGCTAAATTCATTTTGATGGTCATAAAGCCTGGCAAGCCCTTCCCCGAGCAGGGCCTTGTTGGCGTTGATCATGTGCGTGGAGTTGTATTCCACATAGACGACGCATACGAGCCTGCCGTACGAATCGATGCGGTACACGTCGTCGACGTCAAGATATGCTGTTTTGTTGTAGATCAGGGCATAAAGGAATTCCTTCGCCTCCTGGTATCCCTGCTCGTTCACCTCCGGCGTATCGATATCAGCCATTCTCACCCTGTCCCCTGTCTCTATCCTGAAGGTATCGCCGTCCGTTATCTGCGTCACTCTTGACGCCAAATCTACCTCGACCGCCAGCACTACTTGCGGAAAAAGAGCCCCCGTGGTTATTAGGGCGACCAATATGAGCGACCCTTTCATGTCAACAATCACGCCCTCTCTAGATGATCTGCGGAATGCCGCCCTACTTTAAAAGCGATTCCGATCCTCATTCAGAACAAATGTTATATCCGCTCTTGACTTCTGAATAGATTAAGGGCGCACTAATCATGATAGATTTCCCGAAAGAAGAGAAGCGTAAGATCGCAGAGGTCCTCGTTAAGGAATCAATGAGGATCGGCAAAAAGAGAGACGGATCATTCGATTCCGTATACCTGAGGTACAATGGGACCGACCCTTCCTGCGAGGAGTTCGCCTACATGGTTGAGGAGGAATGCTGGAAAGTGGGCGCGTACGTCCTGCCGAGGAGGTACAGCTCCTTGAGGATGCGGGAGATGTACTCATTGGCTCCTGAAGAATCGATAAAGCAGATGGACCCGTTGGCGGAGGCGATCGCCAAGACAGCTGACGTGAGGATGTTCATAGGGGAGGAAGATGACCCCAACTGGTCAGAGGGCCTCACAGAAAAGTACAAGGCAAGCGCACCCATAAGGCAGCGCCTCTGGGAGATAATGGACGCGAAAGGCATGAGGTGGGTGTACTTCGGCTGGCCTATACCTGGCTCAGCAAAAGCGTACGGCTGTGGCATAGACGAATTCCGGAAGATTTTCTTCGACAGCATACGCCACTCTTTCTCAGCCGAGACAAGGGCGCTCTCGGATTACTACCATTCTGCGCTCAAGGACGCTAAGGAAGTCAGGATCGTCTCAAAAGACACCGACCTCTCTTTCAGCGTTGAGGGGAGGCACGCTTTGGTCGACGATCATGTCATCTCTGACGAGGACCTTAAGAATGGGGACGTAGGCATGAACATCCCTTGCGGGGAGGTATTCGTCGCCCCTATCGAGACTTCTGCCAACGGGCACATCCTCTTTCCGACCGTCGTCATACCTGGGTTCGGGAAGATCAATGACCTCAGACTGACATTCAAGGATGGCAAAGTCGTGAGGTATGATGCCCGATCTGGCGCGGAAAGGTTCGGTCGCTTCCTTTCTGCGAACACTGGGGAGAAGGATCGGATCGCCGAGCTGGGCATTGGCACAAACCCGGGAGCAAAATTCACGGGCGGGAGCATCATCATCGACGAGAAGATCTACAGGACTATCCATATCGCGATAGGCAACAACACAGGATCATACCACGGCAAGAACAAGGCATCAAGCCACTTGGACATGATAAAGGACATGTCTGAAGGCAGGATGTACTTCGACGGCAGGCTGGTGATGGACAACGGCGTGCCGGCGAAGAAAGGGTAGAGGTGCAGAGGGGGCGCTTCGTTCAGCAAAGCCAGATGGTCGGAATGCAGTAAGAACCAAGATAAACAAAAAAAGGGTTATTTTTTACGCAGGTAGTAAATGGCTGCGCCGATGATCGCTGCTGCTGCTATAACAACGGCTAAATACAAGGCTGTATCAGTGTTGCCAGTCGCCTGCACTTCTGTGGCTATCATTTCCAAGTCTTTCGGGTAATTAAGACCTGTCGCCAGCACTGTGCTAGTCCCGTCTTGCAGATTGACCCTGTAGACCTTACCGGCAAAGTTCACGGCGACATACGCATATCCATCGGCAACGACTATTCCTGCTATGTTCCCTTCAGCTATCTCTGCAACCTTAGTGATGTTCCCAACTTCTGAGAACCTGTAGATGGACTTAGGGCCTGTGGCATAATAGGAGCCGTTCGAGTATGTTATGTGCCCCACCCATGAATACATCGCACTCAGATTCTTGAAGACCGAGACCTCGTAAGTTGTCAGATCGATCCGCAGGACGTTCCTGTCCCCGTCCTCGGAGAAGATGAGCGCATTATTCACGACTACCCCGTCCAGGTTTTGTAGGGTATCGTCAGGGTAATCCCTGATATTGACGGTGGCGATCAAAGCCCCGGTGGAGTTGACGAAGCAGATCTTGTCATTCTCGTTGTCCATTAAGGCGACCCGTTCGTCGGGAAGCACAACGAATGTTAGGAACGAGACACTAGACGGCGTGCTTATGTTCTTGACGTTAACCCCATCAAGGGTATATGCCATTATTTTGGACCCTTTGTTCACATAGAGCTTGTTGTTAAGTATCTCAATCGAATAGCCGGAGCTAATGCCTTGGAGGATCTCCACGCTACCATTCGGGTATACCCTCGCAACGCCGCTTCCCGTCGACGTGTAAAGCTGGATCGCTGTCTGGGTTTCTGATCTTGCTGCCTGCGCGAAAGAAGATGCTGTGATTGCAGCCAAAATGACTACTGCTGCAAAGAGCAAAAGTTCTCTCCCCCTTTCGTCAGGGGGGCATTCCTTCGACATTTTTTGCACCATCTGAGGGCGTGCATCCATTTCTTAGGGACGCCCCGCCCCACGTTTGGCACTCTCTTCTTTGGCGGATATTAAATTATCGAAAATGCTGAATTAGAGGAGACCCGAAATGCCACGGACTGCATAAGGTTATGTTAAATGATTTTTATTTATTAAACAAAAAGTTGAATAAAAATATGCATGATCGAGAAAATATGTGGCAAAAATTACATCCGCTCTAATCTTTTCGCTTTACGAAAGCATAGGTATGATTATGCCAAGATTGAGCAGACCGTGGGCCAAACTTGGAGCAATGATATTCCCTGTTTTTTCCCTTACAAAGCCGAACAGAAATCCTGTAAAAGTGGAAATTATTCCACTATTAACTGCCAAGGCGTATTGTCCTGTGAAAGGGTTACAAGGATTTAGAAGGTGAATGATCCCGAAGAGGAAAGAGGTTATAAATAAACCTGGACCGAATTTAACTCCTGCATAATTCCAAGTATAGCCAAAACCTTCGTTTAGTCTAGACTGTACATACCCCCTAAACATGATCTCTTCCCCAAAACCTACAAAAAAGAATTGAAAAATAACGGTCGACACGACTAGTTCGGAATCGATAATATTGGCCATTATAAAAATAGAGAAAATTGGTAAAATAATAGGCCGTTCTTCCCTCTGAGATGACAGTGCCCCCTCATCCCCTGTTCGTTCTCTTGAAACGAGTAGCAGAGCCAGAAGTGTTGCCATGATCTGAAACAGTGAATTCAAGGGTTCGTCGTTTAATAGTGATGGAAAAAATAATTGAGGAATATAGCCTGCAGCTACTATCATGCAAGGCATGGCAATTCTGACGTCATTACGAAAATTTATGTTTGTTAAACCAATGGATCTTAAACCTCTTTTTGTGAGAGCAGTTGCCACAACGGACACCGAAATCATTAAAACATGACTAAAATAATTCCAATGAAGGATCTCTCTTTGTAATAGGTATAGAGGGGAGGAATTAAAAACCCACACTACAATAAGGAAAAAAGCGAAGACAAAAATAACGGAAAGAAGGTTCTTAATTTTCTTTCCGAACATTTAATCCACATAAGTTTATTGTGTTAATATCTTTTAAATACCCAACTCTGTGGTCGCCATCTAGATCATGGCAGCCTAATTTTGGGCATGCCTTTTTTATTTTCTACTGATGAATCGTTCTCGATCTGACGCAACAAAAAAGTAGATCCAAAATAAGAAGTAAGGTCAATAGCCTTCTGGCACAAAAGGAACGTAAGGCTCATCCATCTCCTGATAGATCTTTGGCATCGTCTTGGCGTCAACGACTATGACGTCACCGTTCGCAAGTCCCGAATACCTGCCTCCGTCTAGGATTTCGCCTGTATCGACATTGACCTTCATCTCGTACTTCCTCCTTAGCCTTCCTGAGAATATCCATGAGACAACCTTGGCTATCATCGTAGGGTGCACGACGCCGTATTTCACCGCCTCGATCCGCTCCTTCTCATCGTAGGAATTCCATGTGGATGGGTTAAAGACGTCGCCTGGGGCTAACGTGTACAACTCAACGCCCCACCCTTCCCTCGTCGATCTGAGGGCCGTAGAGGTGGCAAGCCCCTCGTTCGCCCTCTTGTAGGGGATGTAATCGACGTCCTCGGAGAAGCCGTATACTGATGTTATCGCGGAAATGAGTATTATCTTTCCGCCCTTTTTCTCGATCATATGGGGGAGCGCATACTTCAGGACCCTGACTGATCCGAAGTGGTCAACTTCCGCGATTTCCTTGAAATGCGATATCGGGAGCTCATGGACCGCCTTCCTGCGATCGCCAGTGGCGTACCCAACGGGGTTCCCGGCAAAGTTTGCAACGAAATCCAGCCTCCCGTACCCCTCGATTATGGATTTGATTCCCCCCTCCACATCCGCGTCGCTGCTAACGTCCATCCTGATTGGCAGAGCCTCGGCGCCATATTTCTTCGCCACCTCTTCGGCGATTGCCTTCGTCACCTCTGCCCTCCGCGCTGCCATCGCGACAATGCATCCGAGCGATGCCAGGTACGCGGAAGTGACTTTCCCCATCCCATCGCTTGCCCCCGTAACCAGTGCGACTTTATCTTTAAGGTCCAATGGCCCCATAAGCAAACCTTCTTCTCATTTAAACGGTGCCCCGCATGACGCTTTCCAACGATTCCTCTGATTCCCTGCACCCTCCGCAAATACCACACGGCGATTCCCCGTTAAGGTAGCAGCTCCATGTGAGCCCTATCGGGACGCCGAGATCGATCGCCTTCCTGGCGACTTCTTTTTTCGTAAGGCTAAGGTAAGGCGCAGAGATTATCTGGCCCCCCTCGGCCCTCAGAAATGTTCCTGCCAACAGTGCCTCATTGACTATGTCAATGAATGCTTCCCCTGAATCTGGAAACTTGTCGCTGAAGATGTGCCCCGTCATTATCCTGCGGGCTCCAATGAGCTCTGCATAATGGGCTGCAATCCCGAAGAGGATCAGGTTCCTGCTCGGTATATATGTAGGGGGCACGCCGGCTGGAACGGATCCATTCCCGGCTTCAGAAACCTCTCTCAAGAACCCAAGGTCAACCGTTATGTGCCTCTTCACGCCTGCCAACTTTGCAAGGCTTTCAGCCGCCGCGACTTCCCTTGTGTTGGAATCCCCGTATTTTGCAGTGATCGCTACTATCTCATCCATGCCCTTCATTTCCCACAGCAGAGTGGCAGAGTCCAATCCACCCGAGAGCAGGAGTATGGAAATAGCTTTCAGCATCATGCTCGTCCTGGAATGGTATCCGCAGCAGAGACCTAAAAACACTTCCCATCCGTCGAAGCCACGTGGATGACAATTGACTGTGATCCATTGGAAAATGTTTTATATCTTATATAAGGCTGTTAATAGAGGTGCTATTTTTTGCTCAATGGCTATGGAAACCTGAAGCGGGAGATCATAACCCCTGATCTCTGCACCCTCTGCGGTGCCTGCGAAGCTGCCTGCCCGATCTCTGCAATAGACATCTTGCCCGACAAGAATGTTCAGACTTTCGACTGCTCTTCGGACTTCGAATCATGCCACATCTGCCACGAGGTCTGCCCCCACACGGCCCCGAACCTTGAGGAGGCGTTCAACAGCTTCACCAAAGGGCAATATGCGCTGCCAGGGATCGGCCCCTTCATCACAATGAAAGCCGCGAGGAGCAGCTTCGAGGATATCCGCGACATAACCAGGAGCGGTGGCGTGGCGACTACGCTGGCGATATGCGGGATGGAGCACAACCTCCTCGACTCAGTCGTCTCTTCCGAGACGAGGGACCTGAAGGATCTCCCCCTCCCCATGAAAGGCAAGATCCAGCCCGTGAGCGATTACCTCCCCTCCATGTTCAGCTACAGCTTCCACCCCGCCGCCGTCGCCAAGGCATACGACTCGGTCGTCAAGGGCTATTCCAGCTCGAGGGTGGCTTTCATAGGCGTGCCGTGCCACATGACCGCCCTCAGGAAGCTCCAGCTCTTCGGGCACAAGTCCAGCGACCAGCTCGGCTTCCTCATCGGGCAGTTCTGCCTCTGGAGCATATCGTCGATCGGGAGCCTTTCGCTGCTGCTTGAGGAGAGCGGTGTCCGCTTCGAGGAAGTCGAGGACATATCTGTCTCAGACAAGTTCGTCGTAAAGTCCAAGGCCAAGACGCTCGAGTTCCCCTTAAACGCGATTTGGAAGAACGTCCGTGAGGGGTGCAAAACTTGCATGGACTTCACCGGCTATTTCTCCGACATCTCGGTAGGGCGCGTTGAGGGCCTCTCTTGGGACTGGTCTGTTTTGATCGTCAGGTCAAAGCAGGGAGAAGCGCTATTGAGAGCTGCAGAGGAGGAGGGCTATGTGGAGACGGTGAAGCTCCCGCACGCAGTCCCTGAGTTCGTAGGGTCGTTGGCCTCCAAAAAGAAGGAGCTCGCGAAGCAGGAAGTCGAAGAAGACATAAAGAGGGGCATAGGGGCTCCGGGGGCCTTTCGAATAATGGAAAAAAACATTCGGTGAAATCAGGTCTCTCCCTTCATTATGCGCTTCATGCTTTTGAATAGGATGTAGCCGAGCCCTGGCGTTGCGATCGCGTTCCCTATCAAGACGTACGCGAAAGTGATTAGGTAAGGCAGCTCAAAGAGGTATGACAGAAGGTATCCGACCCAGACTGCTATTATCACCGAATAGGATACGAGTCCTGCAAAAACGGAAACCCTCCTAAGTGCATAAACGATCAGGAGCGCCAAGAACGTCGGCAGCGTGCTCAGGAGATCGATCGGCCCAAGCGGGCTCGGTATGTTCCCAATGAAAACGCCCAGCGTTATCCCGAATACTGCAGGCATCCCTGCTATCGGAACGAGCCCCACCAAGGCATCGGCTATCCTGACGTTTACCATCTCGTAACTCAACTGTGGAAGTACTAAAACCAGTATTGAATATAGGGCTGCAAACAAAGCAGCCATAGGTATGGCTTTTATTCGGCTTATGCTCTTCACACGCTTTACCTCCCTACTCCGGGATTGATTGGCGGAACGGGTGGGAGGCCCCACTCACCCGCCTTCGAATAGCGGACGCAGAGGGAACTAAAAAACTTTCCTGTACAGCATGGCGCGCCTCATGGAAGTAGTTAATGCCCGCACCCGGAAATGAGGATGTTGACTTTTTTCGCTTATTTATATTAAAATAAAAAAATATATAGATATATATCTAATTTAAAAGATATATTGTATCTATATCTTCGGTATCTCTTTTCCGCACTTTATGCAATATTTTGCCTTCAAGACGTTCGTGGTGCCACAGTACGGGCAGAAGAGCGCCTTCCCCTCATCTCCGGTCTTCTTCATCTCCTCAGAGGGAGCGATCTCTGGCGTGATTGCAGGAGGGGGGATGGTTCCGCTCACCGGCGGTGCCGGTGGAGGAGGGGCGGTGCCCCTGGCGTGGTCATAGAGCAACCCTATGCTGCGGCTGAGGAAAACGACGAGAAGCACCGAAAGGAAGGCGTCGATTATCCATCCGAGCACTGGTACCCTGGAGAATATGGCTATTATAGTGCCGAGTATGATCGCCACGACGATCCAGCCCAAATACCTGATATACCCGATCTTCGAGATTATCTCGTGTATCTCGCCTATCGCGAAGGCCTTGCCGAATGAACCTGTCTTGAACATGTGCACAATGCCGGTTATTGCAAATAGGCCAATCGCTATCGAGACCACTATCACGAGTAGCATGGCCGGTATGAAGGTCAGCAAAAGGCCGCCGTAAGGCCTCATGCCCTGTCGGATCAGCTCGCCTATGTGGGTCCAATTGCCCATCTGATCCATCGGCAACATGCCTGTCCAGTTGCCTAGCCCCCCGCTCAAGGCTATGAGCAGAGGTATCGAAGCGAACGCCATGATCGCTATGGCGATAATGATTATCGGGATCGCCCATATTATTGATGCGACAAGCGCCTTCAAGCCGTTGACGAACATATCCATGTATCTCTCGAGCTTTGGCGGCCGATCCGAGGACCCGCTCTCCTTTATTATCCGCCCCCCGTAGCCCCAAATCACCAAGTTTACTATTGGGATTATCGCGAGGATGGTGAGGATTATCACGTCTCCTGCCCTAGAAAGTAGCTTTTTTGTGTAATCTGCAGCGTTTGAAAGGCTTTCTGAAAGGTTCACCTTTATCACCTGCTAGACCCGATCTCGGGGCACGGATTTTAACCTATCACATTTCAAATATTTGTTGGCGATTTCAAAAATTTGAAAACAATAAACCCCCAGATCGTGGGGCTTCCCCTCAACCCCGCGGAGCCAACTTTCTTCGGGAATTCTTAAATAGAATCCATCGTTTCCTGAATACTGCTAAAAGCACCAGTCCGAAGGGAGTATTAAGCTGAATGGGGCATTCCGATGGACGACATAATGAAAAACCCTCACCGCAGAAGGATCTTGGAGATACTTTACTCGAAGAAAGTGGCCACTCCCAATGAACTGGCGCAGGCGCTCGGCATCGGCACACCTGCGGTCTATTACCACCTGGATCTGATGAAGGAGTACGTCTACAAGACCTCACGCGGGGAATTCGGCGTCACAGAGAAGGGGATCTCCCTTTACCGGGAAATGATGAGGGAGAACCTGTACGCCAGAATGCCTGTGAGCAGGGTCGCTCCGTATCTGAGGCTTTTTGAACCGAGGCTCTTAACCTGGCTGCTCATCCCTGCAGGGTTTCTTGCCGCCGCAACCGAGGCGTTCCTGTGCCAGACTTTCGGATTTAGGCCTTACCTCTTCGGTTACGCGCCTTCCGCCGCTGGACAGTACAGCCCCATGCTCCTGCTGATCGTAACGTTGGTCCTTCTCTTCGTCATACTGGAGGGCTTCTCATTCGGGTTGACGAGGAGGGCGGGCGGGGAGAAAGCCCTCCTGGCGGGGGTGCTGATCTCTAGGCTGCCTCTCCTGCTCATAATAGCGGCGAACCTGTACCCGTCCCCGCTTTCAGCGATCGCGTTCTCGGTCGGTCCGCTCTTGTCATTGGCGATCCTCGCCCTCTTCCTCTCGATCTCGAAGGGGATAAGGCCTGAGATAGCGATAATCATCTGCTTCATAACATTCTATTTGGACATCACCGTATACTCGCTGACATGACCGCGAAATGCTTTTTATAATGATGGCACCAATACTTCGACTGTGTTTCAAAATGGAGCTCTCGTCCCGACTTAACAGGGTCAAGGAATCAGGAACCTTCAAGATAATAGATAAGGTAAGGGCCCTCCAGGCCCAGGGCCGCAGGATCATCCAGCTGGACGTCGGGGAGCCGGACTTCAATACGCCGATCCAGATCGTCGAGGCCGCCCACTCCGCGATGCTATCCGGCTTCACCCACTACACGCCGAGCATGGGGATCCCAGAGTTGAGGGACGCCATAGTCCAGAAGCTGAAGGCGGAGAACGGGCTCGACTACAAGAGGGAAGAGGTCATCGTGACCCCGGGGTCAAAGCAAGCGCTATTCTACGCAATCATGGCTTTGGTGGACGAGGGCGACGAGGTGATCATCCCAACGCCTGCATGGCCATCCTACATGGAGATGGTGTCGTTGGCTGGAGGGAAGTGCGTTGAGGTGAAGCCAGAGAGCGGCTTCAAGCCTGACATCGATGCAATCAGGGGTTCCATAACGAGCAAGACGAAGGCAATAATGATCAACTCGCCCAATAACCCGACGGGCTACGTGTGCGGCAGGAGCGAGCTCAGCGCACTGGCCGAGGTCGCAGAAGAAGCCGGCATAGCGGTGATCTCCGATGAGATCTATGAGAAGATACTCTATGAGGGGGAGACCACCAGCATCGCCTCGTTGGCAAGCCCAGGCA
>Ga0101944_10003787_pt1 | contig 20193 bp, 17 predicted proteins | sample DewCreD2012metaG_FD_75245 | JGI IMG/M metagenome (GOLD analysis project Ga0101944, IMG submission 75245) | Hot spring sediment bacterial and archeal communities from British Columbia, Canada, to study Microbial Dark Matter (Phase II) - Dewar... ... | reverse complement strand
GGGCGCTCGGCAAGTTCATGTCGCCCGCCCGGAGCCACGCTCATTCCGGGCGGCAAGGATGCCGCCCTCTACGGCAGGCAGGATGCCTGCCGCCACCGCCTGCAATAAACTGAGATGCGCCCCAGCGGTGCGGGGCGGAAGCGCGGCTTGCCAGCGCCGCAGCCTTTCCGTAAAACGCCCGCAGCACGCAAGGCTCCCGCATGTATAAGATTCTTGGTGGCGACGGGCAGGAATACGGGCCGGTTTCGGCTGCGACCGTGCGGGAGTGGATTCTCCAGGGCCGGGTCAGCGGGGCCACCCAGGTCCGCCGGGCGGATGAGTCTGCCTGGCAGCCCCTCGGTTCCGTCCCCGAACTCGCCGCCCACCTTCCCGCCGCCGCCGTGCCGATTGCGGCCGTCACGCCCACCAATTCCCTCGCCATCTGGTCGCTCGTGCTGGGGATACTCGGTTTCTTCTGCGGCATCACTGGCCCGGTCGGGCTGGTGCTGGGCTGGATGGCGCGGAAACAGATTCGCGCGGCCCACCCGCCGCAGGAAGGGGCGGCGCTGGCGCTCGCCGGCATGATCACCGGCGGGCTGTCCACGTTGTTCATCCTCGGCTACGCCATTGTAATGTTTGTCGCCTTCCGGCATGGCTTTGAAAGCTCGTTCTCCCAAGCCCGCGGACGGGCGCAAACCATCAACTGCGTCAACAACGTCAAGCAACTCGCGCTCGCCCTGCGCATCCACGCCGCGGACAACGACGACGCTTTCCCCGCCGCCACCAACTGGTGCGACGCCATCAGCGCCGAGGTTGGCGGCGCGCGCAACGTGTTCTGGTGCCCGTCGGAAACCAACTCCCTGCGCAGCGCGTATGCCTTCAACGCCGCACTCGGCGGCCTCAAGGACAGTGACGCCGCGCCCGACACCGTGATGTTGTTTGAATCCGACGCCGGGTGGAACGCCAGCGGCGGCTCCGAACTGCTCGTGGCCCAGCCCCGGCACAACGACGTCTGGGTCATCGGCTTTGCGGACGGCAGTGTGCAACAAATCAACGCGGCGCGGCTGGCCACGCTGCGGTGGAATCCGACCAATGAACCTCCAAACCAGAACTAAAACCTATGTATAAAATCCTCGGCGGTGACGGCAAAGAATACGGCCCGGTCCCGGCGGAAACCCTGCGGCAATGGATGGCCGAGGGCCGCGCCAACGCGCAAACCCAGGTGCAACTCGAAGGCACCACCGGCTGGGTGCCGCTCGGCAGCCTGCCGGAGTTCGCGGCGGCTGCTCCCGCGGTCACGCCCCTGGCCGCGCCGGGCACCGGGGTGCAGGTTCCCGCGGCCAATGCGGCCGAACTGGTTTCCGGGCCGGCCATCGGCCTGATCGTCACCGCCATTCTCGGCGGCCTGTTGAATGTGGTGGGCATCCTCATGCACGTCCTCGGAGTCGGCCTGGCCGGCGCGGGCATCTCCGGCAACCAGGATCTGCCCCCGGGGTTCGAGATGCTGTCGGGCGGTCTCGGAATCGTTTCAGGGATCCTTGGCCTCGCCATGGCCGTTGTCGTCCTGCTCGGCGCGCTCAAGATGAAGAAGCTTGAAAGCTACGGCTTCGCCCTGACCGCCGCCATCATCGCGATGGTGCCGTGCGTTTCGCCTTGCTGTCTGTTGGGCCTCCCCATCGGCATCTGGGCGCTCGTCGTTTTGAACAAGCCCGAGGTCAAGGGGGCCTTCCACTGAACCGCCCACCTTTCGCGCGCCATGTATCAAATCATCGGCGGTGACGGGCGCGAATACGGCCCCGTCGCCGCCGGCCAATTGCGGCAATGGCTGCTGGAGGGCCGCGTTGGCGGCGCCACGCTGGTCCGAACGGCGGAAACGGGCGCGTGGCAACCCTTGAGCGCGTTGCCGGAATTCGCGGACCTGCTTCGCCCGGCTGTCGCAGACAAGGGATTGGCGTTGACGGCCGACGCGGCTCCCTTGCCCGCTTCCGTCCGCTGGCTGGCCACGGGCATGTTCGTCGTCGCCATCGTGTCCGCGTTGATCACGTTGGTGCATCTGCCCGGAATTCTGCGGGTGCTGCGGGGCGACGACACGGCGCCCGGCCTCTTTTACTGGCTTGGCTGGGGGGCGTCCCTCGTCTCGTTGCCGTTGCGTGTGGCGCTGGGCGTGGGGTTGGGACGAGGCCGACGTTGGGCGTGGTGGACGGCGCTGATTTTTGCGGCGCTCATGGCAGTGCAAGGAGCGTGGGGGCTGGCCCGGACGGCAAACTGGTTGCTGACCGACGGGAGCCTCGCGGCCCTGTTGTCCGCCCCGCTGTTTCTGGTGACCCTGCTGGTCAACATCGGGATCTGGCTGTTCAACCTCGCCACCCTCATCATCCTGTTGCGCCCGTCCGCGCGGGCGGCGTTCCTTGGCCCAAAAAACTGACCCCTGCCTGCGCCCATGAACCTCCCCCCCGTCATCCTCGCCTCCGCGTCGCCCCGGCGGGTGGAATTGCTGCGCCAGGTGGTCTTCCGCTTCCGCGTCCTGCCCAGTGCCGCGCCCGAGTGCGAACAGGAACAGTTCACCGCCTGGGAAGTCGCGCAGTTGAACGCCCACCGCAAGGCCCGCCGCATCGCCAAACAACACCCCGACCACCTCGTGATCGGCGCGGACACGGTGGTCTGCCGCGGCACGAAGTTTTACAACAAGCCGGCGGACGCGGCGGACGCGCGGCGCATGTTGCGCGAATTGTCGGGCAAGACGCACCAGGTCATCACCGGCGTCTGTCTGTTGCATTTGCGCGGCCATCGCGAGGCGCTGTTTGCCGAGACCACGATGGTCAAATTCCATCGCCTGACCCCGGCGACCATCCAGCGGTATGTGACAACCGCCAACCCGCTCGACAAGGCGGGCGCCTACGGCATCCAGGACCAGGGCGAACTGCTCGTCGAGAGCATTGACGGCTCCTACACGAACGTCATGGGCCTGCCGGTGGAACGCTTGCGCGCCGAAATGCAGGCGTGGCTGGCGGACCGGTGAGGGCGATCCCCCCCTCGGCTGCGCCGCTGTTTCGCCGCGCGTCGGGCGTTTCCGAACGCCCACCAAAAAGCCTGCCCCCGCCGCCCGCCTCCGGCATACTCGCCGCGTGTTCGAACTGCTGAAAACCGATTCCACCTCGAAGGCCCGGCTGGGTCGCCTGACTACCGCCCACGGCGTCATCGAGACGCCCGTGTTCATGCCCGTCGGCACCCAGGCCAGCGTCAAGGCGCTCGACCCGCGCGAGCTGGACGAGATGGGCACGCAGATCATCCTCGGCAACACCTACCACCTCAACATCCGCCCCGGCATGGACATCATCCGCGCGGCGGGCGGCCTGCACCGCTTCATGAACTGGCCCAAGCCCATCCTTACCGACAGCGGCGGCTTCCAGGTCTTCAGCCTCGGGGACATCCGCAAGGTCAAGGCGCACGGCGTGGAATTTCGCTCGCACCTCGACGGCACCCTGCTGTTCCTCGGGCCGAAGGAATCCATGGAGATTCAGCGCATTCTCGGCTCGGACATCGCCATGGTCTTCGACGAATGTCCGCCCCATGACGCGCCGATGAAGGAATTGAAGGCCGCCGTCGAACGCACCATCCGCTGGGCGAAAGAATGTCGCGAACAGCCCCGCGCCGACGGGCAGCAGGTGTTCGGCATCGTGCAGGGCGGCGGCGACGCCCACCTCCGCGAACACTGCGCGAAAGAAATCACCCGGCTGGATTTCGACGGTTACGCCATTGGCGGCGTCAGTGTCGGTGAACCCGAGCCGGAAATGATGCGCGCCGTCGAGCTGACCGAGCCGTTCCTGCCCGCCGACAAGGCGCGTTACGCGATGGGCCTCGGCACGCCCGCGCAACTGGTGGAACTGGTCGCGCGCGGTGTGGACATGTTCGACTGCGTGCTGCCGACCCGCGTGGCCCGGAACGGCACGGTGTTCACCTATGACGGCGCGTATGTGCTCAAGGGCGGCCAATACAAGGCCGACTTCCGGCCCATCGAGGAGGGCTGCGATTGTTTCGCCTGCCAGCGTTTCACCCGCGCCTACCTGCGGCACCTGTTCAACGTGGGTGAAATTCTCGCCGCCCGCATGTTGAGCGTCCACAACTCGCACCTGTTCCTCCGCCTGATGCGCGACCTCCGGGCGCATCTGGCGGCGGGCACGTTTGGCGAATTCCGCCGCGAGTTCATCGCCCGCTATGTGCCTTCGCGCCGCGTGCTCGCGCAGCGGCGAAGCTGACAGTTGGGGAGTTTGTGGTTCGGACCGGAGGCGGTTCCGTCCGAGCCGCTGCCGCGGCAGGCTCGGGTGGCCGGCGCCCCGGGCGCGCCGGGCGGGGTGGCTTTCACCCTGTAAACGGGGTTGGAGAAGCCACGAAACACACGCACGATGCGAAAGCGGACCGTTACGGCGGGAGCTTCACGAACTTTTTCATCCGTGTCTGTTTTCCCACCGGGCAGGGGTGCGTGGCTTCCTGGCAGGCAGAATGGCCGCCGCCACGCCTCCCGCGCCTTTCACGGATGGCAATTTTGGGCAAGCTTTTGGCAATCGAGGGTTTGCGTGGCCTTCCATTGAGTCTGAAACCTGCAACCAGCACCGCTGGCAGAATCAGTTCTGCCCGGCTGTCGCTTCTCTATGAAACACTTCCTCTACTGGCTGTGTGTCCCCTTCCTCTGGTTGCCCGCAGGAACCAACGCCACCGTCTGGTTCACCGACTCGTTTGAAAGCGGCCTCGGCCAGTGGACCGCCCAGAGTCCGTGGGGCTTGACCACCGCGCGCTTCGCCTCGCCCACCCGCTCGGCCACGGACAGTCCGGGCACCTTTTACACCAACAACACTGACGCCGCGCTGGCGCTGGCCAGTTCCCTCAACCTTTCGGGTGCCGTCCGGCCTGCGCTGAGTTTTCAGCATCAATACGCCTTGGAGAGCGGCTACGATTTCGGCCAGGTGGAAGTTTCCACCAATGGCGGAGCGACTTGGATCGCCGCGCCGCTGGCCGCCTACACCGGCAACCTGGGCACAATGAGCCGGGAGCAACTGGACCTCTCCGCCTTTGCCGGCCGAACCAACGTCCGCCTCCGCTTCCGGCTCGTCACGGACAGTTCCGTGGTCATGGACGGCTGGTATGTGGACGACGTGCTCGTGGCCGAAGCGCCCGCGCCGGTCACGCTCGCCGCCACGCTCACCAACCGCAATTCTATCGGGCTGGCCTGGACGCAATCGGCCGCAACGAATTTTGCCGCTTATCGTCTCTACCGTTCGCTCACATCCAGTGTGGACTGGCGCACGGCGACGCTTGTCGCGGAAGTCGGCAACATCGCCACGACCAACCTCACCGACATCACCGTCAGCCCGAAGACGAAATACTTTTACCGCATCGCGGTCGTCAACGCCGACGGCCTGTTGACTTTGGGCAACGAAATCATCGTCACCACGCCGCCGGGCATGGATTATCCATTTCTCGACAACGGCGAAGGCGGGCCTAACACCTGGATCGCCGATGCGCCCTGGGCCTTGAGCGACGAGGACGCGGCTTCGCCCACGCGCGCCTGGAGCGATTCGCCGGGCACGAACTACGCCAACGGCATCCCCTCGCAGGCGTTGACGCTGGCCGCGCCCTTGTTCCTGGCGGGCAAGGCGGCGTCGCCCGTGCTCTCATTCAACCACAAATACGACTTTGCCTCCGGTGACTCCGCCAACGTGGAAATCTCCACCAACGCCGGCGTGACCTGGCAAACGCTGGCCAGTTACACCGGCACGGCAACGAACAATTGGAGCCGCGGACGCATCAGCCTGGCCGCGTGGACAAACGCCGCGGTCCTGATCCGCTTCCGCATCACCACCGACCCCTCGGCCAACGCGGACGGCTGGCGCGTTGACGACATTTCCGTGGCCGAGTCGCCCACCACGATTGCCGCGCCATTCCTGGATCAGATCACTTCCCACACCATCCGCATCAACTGGGCGGCCAGCACCGACACGTCCTTTTCCCACTACGCCATTTTCCGCTCCACCTCGGCGGCGGTGGGCATCAACTCCTCGCTGGTCGCCACCATCACCAACCGGAGCGTCATCAGCTTCACCGACACAAACCTGCCGCTCGACACGCTCTACTACTATCGCGTCTATGCCGTAAGCTCCTACGGCACATTCTCGGCGGACAGCCCGGAGGCGAATTCCGCGCGCACGCTGAACCATCCGCTGCCGTTCGCGGACGATTTTGAAGGCGGCCTGATCAACTGGAATCTCACCGGAAGTTGGGGATTGGAAACCAACAACCCTCGCGCCGGGCTTTTTTCGCTCACCGATTCGCCGCAGGGCACTTATGGCAACGGCACGGACAGCCATGCGTTGACGGCGGTGAACTTGACGGGCAGCACGTGGCCGGTGTTGAAGTTCTGGGATCGGCATCGGCTGGTGGACAACGACTGGGCGCGGGTGGAGGTAAGCACGGATGGGAGCGGATGGACGCCGGTGTATGGGGCTTATGGCGTGCGGAGCGGGTGGCGGGAGCAGAGCATTGACCTGTCGCCGTGGAAGAACCAGAGCAACCTGCGGATTCGCTTCCGGCTGATCACCGACGGCGGCGGGACGGACGATGGCTGGAGCATTGATGATTTGGCGGTGGTGGAGCACGCGCCGGTGGCGGTGAGCCTGCCGTTTGCGGACGGGTTTGAGACGGGTCTGACCAACTGGCTGCGCAGCTCGTGGGCGTTGGACACCAACGGGCCGTATGCAGGGAGCAACGCGGTGCGGGACGTGCCGGGGCGGATCAATCCGGACACGCAGTATTGGCTGGCGTTGGGCGGGGAGTTGAACCTGATGGGGGCGGTCAATCCGCAACTGGTGTTCTGGGTGAAGGGGCAGATGCAATGGCGGTCACGTTTCCGGGTGCAGTATTCGACGGATGGCGGGCTGACCTGGCCGGAGTTGACGGGCTGGAACAACGACTGGAATGCGGACTGGACGCGGGTGCAGGTGAATTTGCAGAGCCTGACCAACCGGGTGGTGCGGCTGCGGTTTGCGACGTGGAGCGAGTGGGGCACCGCACCGGCCCAGAGCCTGTGGCTGGACAATGTGGTGATCAAGGAGATGCCGACGGCGGTCACCTTGCAGACGCCCGCGCCGGGGTTGCGCTCGGTGAGCCTGAGTTGGACACCCAGCACGCTGGGGTCGGCCTTCAAACGCTACGAAGTGTATCGCTCCACCAGTCCGAACGTGACGTGGGACGCGACGCGGATTGGCAGTTTCACCAACGCGGCGGTGACGAACCTGACTGACACGGGCCTGAGCATCGGGGCGACCTACTACTACCGGGTGTTCACGGTGGACATGCAAGACCTGTTCATCCCGTCCAACGAGCGGTCGGCGACGACCGTGCCGGTGGTGCTGCCGCTGACCGATGCGTTCCACACCGCCGACCAGTGGGTGACGACGGGCAATTGGGGCATCGCGCCGGACGGACGCAGCGGGACGTGTTTGAGCGACTCGCCGGCGGGGGATTACGGCAACGGCACGGACAGCCATGCGTTGACGGCGGTGAACTTGACGGGAAGCACCTGGCCGGTGTTGAAGTTCTGGGATCGGCATCGGCTGGTGGACAACGACTGGGCGCGGGTGGAGGTTTCGACCGACGGCAGCGGCTGGACGCCGGTGTATGGGGCTTATGGCGTGCGGAGCGGGTGGCGGGAGCAGAGCATTGACCTGTCGCCGTGGAGGAACCAGAGCAACCTGCGGATTCGCTTCCGGCTGATCACCGACGGGAGCGGGACGGACGACGGCTGGAGCATTGATGATGTGGCGGTGGTGGAGCACGCGCCGGTGGCGGTGAGCCTGCCGTTTGCGGACGGGTTTGAGACGGGTCTGACCAACTGGCTGCGCAGTTCGTGGGCGGTGGACACCAACGGGCCGTATGCGGGGAGCAATGCGGTGCGGGACGTGCCGGGGCGGATGAATCCGGACACGCAGTATTGGCTGGCGTTGGGCGGGGAGTTGAACCTGATGGGGGCGGTCAATCCGCAACTGGTGTTCTGGGTCAAAGGCCAGTTGTGGTATCGGTCGCGTTTCCGCGTGCAGTATTCGACCGACGGGGGTTTGAGCTGGCCGGAGTTGACGGGTTGGAACAACGATTGGAATCAAGGCTGGACGCGGGTGCAGGTGTCGTTGCAAGGGCTGGTCAACCAGCGGGTGCGGCTGCGGTTTGCGACGTGGAACGAGTGGGGCAGCGCGCCGGCCCAGAGCCTCTGGCTCGACAATGTGGTCATTGAGGAGCCACCGCCGCCGGTCGTGCTCAACCCGCCCTCCGACATCACGCCCGCTTCGATGCGGTTGAGCTGGAGCGAGACGGCCATCCCGAACTTCAAGGCCTACCGCGTCCATCGCAGCGAAACGCCCGACGTGACGGAAAACTCGACGCTGCTGGCCGTGATCACCAACCGGGCCTCCACAACATTCACCGACAGCGGGCTGCTGGCGCGCAAGACTTACTATTACCGCGTTTATCTGCACAACCAGAACGACACTGGCATCGGCTCGAACCTGGCCTCGGCCATGACGTCCGGCGTGCCGTTGCCGTTCGCGGACAACTTCGAGACCAATCAGCCGGGCTGGACGTTCACCGGCACATGGACGCTGTGGCCGGGCGCAGGCCGGAACGGCTCAGCCGCGCTGGTGGATTCCCCGGGCGATTATCCCAACAACGCTGCGCACTTCGCGCAATTCGCGGTGGACCCGCGCGGTCTGAACTGGCCGGTGCTCCGCTTCTGGGACCGGCATGCCTTCGCCCCCAACGATTGGGGACGGCTCTTTGTCTCCGGCGACGGCGGCGCAAGCTGGACGTGTGTCTATGGCGTCTCGTCCCTCCGCGCGACCTGGGCCGAGCAGAGCATTGACCTGTCGCCCTGGAAAAACTCCGCCCAGGTCTGGCTGCGGTTCCAGGTCCACACCGACGGCAGCACGCAAGATGACGGTTGGGCGCTGGACGATTTGACGCTGGCCGAGCACGTGCCCGCCGAGACGGTGTATCCCTTCTTCGACGGCATCGAAAGCGGCCCTGGCAACTGGCTGTGCGCGTCCTGGACCCTGGCCACCAATTCGCCGTTCGCCGGCCAATTCGCGATGCGCGACACCGTGCCGCCACAAATTCCGCCGGACGCACAGTTGGCGCTGGTGCTCAACCGCGAGTTGAACCTGAGCAACGCCGTCAATCCGCTGCTCACCTTCCAGGTGCGCGGCCAGCTCTGGAATCGCACACGGTTCCGCGCCCAGGCCTCGACGGACGGGGGCGTCAATTGGAGCGACCTGGTCGGGTTTAACAACGACTGGAATCAAAGCTGGACGCGCCTGCAGGCCTCGTTGAGCGGCTACACCAACCGCACGATTCGCCTGCGCTTCATCGTCTGGAGCGAATGGGGCACCGCGCCGGATCAAGACCTGTTCCTCGACCACATCGGCATTGGCGAGCCGGCGCCCGGCGCGCCCGCGCTGTCCGCGCCCGCGAATTACTCGATCGCCGGCGTTTCCCGTCCCACGCTCGTCGTCAGCAACGCGGTGGATTTCCAGGGCGACCCGCTGACGTATCGGTTCGAGGTATATGGCGACCCGGGCTTGTCGCAGATGGTGGCGCAAGTGCCCGCCATCGCGTCCGGCCCGGTCACCACCGGTTGGCCGGTGGACACCGACCTGCCGAACAACGCGCAGTATTGGTGGCGTTGCTGCGCGATGGATGGAACGAACGTCGGCCCGTGGATGACCACCGCGACGTTCTTCGTCAATGAAACCAACCGCCCGCCGATGGCGCCGGCCATCGCCGGCCCGCCGCCCGGATTGATCCTGACCAACGTGGACGTGCTGCTGCTGTGGTGGCCGTCGGCGGGCGATCCCGATGAGGGCGACCGCGTCGTGTCCTACAACCTTCAAGTGGCGGATAATCCGGCGTTCGCGCTGCCCGTCATCAATGTCACGAACATCCCGGCCATCGCCACGCCGCCCGGCAGCAACTGGGTGTTGACCCTGCCGCTGAACAGCCTGCCCGGCGCGCAGAACTTTGTCTGGCGGACGCAATATCACTGGCGCATCAGCGCGCAGGACCAGCGGGGCCTCAACTCGGCGTGGTCGGCGGCGTGGCCGTTGCAATACGGACCGCCCGCGCCGCGGGCCGGAACCCTCACCGGCATCCGGAACCTTCCGGGCGGCCAGTTGACACTGGAGTGGCGCGACGCAGCCGGGCTGGTTCATGTCGAGTTTTCGCCCTCGCTGGAAAGTCCTTCGTGGCAGACCGTGGCCGGCCCGCTCGGGGGCACCAACTGGACCTTCACTCCGCCGCCCGGCCACGCCACCGGGTTCTACCGGCTCCGCAGCGACTGACCCCCCAAACTTCTCGGTCTGCGCAGCCGATGGGGCGCGCGAACGCTGCGCCACCGAACTCCGGACGGGCGTCCGCTTCAGAACCTTTCGCGGCTCGATGAGCGGAACCATCGTTCGCAGCCTGCCGGACGGGCGCGTCGTGTGGCGCACGGACTCCCGTGCCGAGAAACTCCCAACCGAGGCGGGCGAGTGCCTCCGTCTCGGGCCGGGGAATGAGCGCGACGGGGCTGACGGCGAGTTCAAGGCCGCAGAAGGAAACGGTGCCTTCCGGATGCTGCAAGGGTTGGCGCTGGCCCCGCGCCCGAACCAGCCTGGGGAAGGCATCCACTTCGGCGGCGGACAGGGTGCGATCGAAGGCGAGGTAAAGCTTCATGCGGTTGACCCCAAGCGCATGGGCCGGGAGCGGTTCGGTCTCGAGCCGCGCGCCGCAAAAAACTCCGCTGTCCTCTGGATCACCTCGAGAACGGTCACGCGGGCGAGTCAAAGCGGAAAGGCGGGAGGGGAAAAGGCAAAACCCTGCCGCCGGATTGGTTGCGTCTGTCGGCGTGCGCTGCGGCCCGCTTCAGAGGTCCACCCCGAGGGCGGTGACCAGCCGGAAATCATCGGGTGAAGGCGTGTCACCGCTGGCCTCGGTCTGGGGCTGGCTGATACGGTTCCATTCCAGCGAGAGGTCCAGCTTCAAGCGTTTGTGAATTTCAAACTCCAGCGCGGTCCTGGCGTAGTGCGTGTCGTTGCCCGTGGCCTGGCGCGAAAGCTGTCCGCGATACTCCAGAATGTAATCGAGGCGCTGCGTCAACTCGGTCTCAAAGCGCGAGGACAACACCAGGGCCGCCGAATCGGCCACCGTTCGCTGGCCGGTTTCGACCGAGTTGAACCAGTTGCGCTGCCAGGCGGGGGTGACGGTGACGTTCCATTCCGTGCGCGGGGTCTTGATGAAGTCGTAACCCACGCCCGCGCCGAGGGTGAGCCGGTGATCGAGGTTCTGGAGCGGATCCCGATAGTATTCCACGTCCGGCACGCGCAGGAAGAGCCGCCGCGACAGGAAATAGTCGAACTGGCCGTCGAGCCGGTGGTTCTGCTCGACTTCGGTCCCGTTGACCCGGCTGTAGTTGCCGGAGTAATCGAGGCTGAGGCGCGTGTCGGGGGTGCGGCGCTGAATGGACGTGAAAACGCTCAGGTCGGTTTCCCGGGTGTTGCCGGCGCGGTAGCTGAAGCCGACGGAGATTTTTCCCGTCCACTTGTCCACCTCCCGGTTGCCGGTGGGCGCAAGGCCGAGCAATTCGGAACGCGGGAACACGTTGGTGGTCGTGGTTGCCACGATTTGCACCTCGTTCGAGGTCACCACCACGAGGCCATCCACCGGTTTGAGCTGTTCGAGGCGCACGCTGAACAACTGTCCCGAGCGGAGCACGGCGATTTTGTCCCAGTCGAAGGACAACAGGTCGAGTTCCTCGCTGTTGAATTCGAGGCGTTCATCCTGCAAGGACTTGATTTCCCCTTTGAGCCACTCGCCCGATTTGAGCTGGATCCAGTCGAAGTGCGTAGGGCCGGCCGCCCAGGCTTGCAATGCGACGGGCGGCTGGAAGGCTGGCGCGGCCGGGAGCTCGCGTTCCAGGCGCTCGATCCGCGCGCGGGGAATCTCGACCCGTCCGAGCGTCCGCGATTCAAAGATAATGGTGTCCGGCGCCTCGGTGACCAGCCGGCCCACCAGTTTTTCGCCGTCGCGCAAATGCACGGTGTCGGCGTGCGCGCCGATGGCGAACAGCAGCGCCAGCGCGAGGGAAGCCAGGGGAATGTTCCGGGGATTCATGGGGGAGGGTGCGGATCGCTTCACCGCAGCCGGGCGGCCACCGTGTCGAGCAACTCCTGATACGGCCGCCGGTTGAGCAGCCGCATGCGGTGTTCGGTTTGGAAGAATGGATCGTCCGCGATCTGGATGGCCTGGGCATCCGCGCGCAGCCACCAGCCGCCGCCGGGCTGTTCGGTGCAATTCACGCGCACCCGCACGTTGACGCCGACGCCGCCCAAGTCGCCCCATTGAAGGGCTTCCCGACGCGTCCCAGGCCGCTCGAAGGTTAGTTCCGTGGGCGTGACGAGCTGCTGGCGGTAACCGGCTTCCTGGAAGACCGCGACCGTGGCGCGCTGAATCTCGGCGCGGGAGCGGCCTGGAATCTGGACGGCCGCGTGGCTCTGGCTGCCGGGCGAGGTGCCGGATCGGCAACCCGTGAGGGCACCGATCAGCCACAGGGCGAGGGCGAGGCGCGCGGCGTGTTCGGGAAACGCCAAGGGACCTGCCTTCCCGGCGTGGGAGGGGAGGTGGAGATTCATGATGGCTTGGAGGGTGGGGGAGGGGAGGGTTGGATTGCGCGGCGGGGTCAGGGTCGGGCTTCGGTCCCCTGCAAGGACCGGCCCAGACGTTCGAGTTCCAGCGTCCAGCAGAACAGGGAGAACAACAGGGCAAGCATCAGCAAAATCCGGTGCGGGGGAAGGGACAACTGTTCAAAGCGCACGAAGAAAACGACGGCAAAGGTGGAACTGGCCAGGATGAAGCTGAGTCGCGCAACAAACGCCGCGAAGTGGCCGAGCACCACGTGCCCGCCCTGCGGCAGCGGCGGGCGCAACCGCAGGCGCAACCAGTAGCCGCCCTGGATCAGGACGACGGCCGCCAGCGCCCACCAGAGAATGCCGGGACGTGACTGAAAGCCGGCGAAGTCGCTCGTGAGTTGACGGTAGATGGGCACGCCGTTCCAGAGAATCAGGGCGGCGCCCGTTGTTTGCAGGGCGAGCAGCAGCCCATATTGACCCAGACCCGAACGGGCGGGGATGCCACTCGCGGTCTGTTGCTCGCTCGCCATCGGGTTGCCGGATGGGCTGGCGGTCGCGCGCCCGCTCAAAGGCGGATCGTGAATCCGAGCTGCGGTCCCTGTGTGAGCACGTCGTAGGCGAACCGGTTCGCGCCGGAGCCGTCCGTGTAGTCGTTATAGACCCAGCGGTAGCCGGCCTGCAATGAGCAGCGTTCGGAAAGCCGCCAGTTCAAACAGGGAAAAGCCTGCCACGTCAGGTCGGAGCCGACGCCGAACCCGCCGACATCGGCGCGCGCCTTGAGGCTGAGTTTTTTGCCGAGCGGGAAGGTGAAGTTCGCGCCGACGATCGGGTCGAACCAAGCCTGCGTGCCGCTGCGCGCGGTGCCGAACGGCCCGCGAATTTCCGCTTGAAGGTTGTTGTAACGGACGCCAGCAAACGGCTCGAAGTTCTGGCACACACGATAACTGAGCGTCGGTTCGACCACCCACTGATCCAGATCACCACTGACGGGGCCTTTGGATGCGCCGAGGCCGGTGTAGATGACATCCAGGTTGAAGGCCCAGTCGCCGCGCGCGGCGCGCAGGCCGCCCATCGCGCCGAATTCGAGATTGCTCATGACGTCGCCAAAACCGACGTCCAGATCGGCAGGAATGCCCTTCACCGTCACGTCACCCGACATGCCCGCGGCAAAGAGGTAGAGGGTGCTGTCGAGGGTCCAGCGGTCGTTTTCCGCTGCGGCGGCGACGGCGGTCAGCAGAGTGACGGACAGGCCCAAGGCAGCGAGGGTTTGGCGATTCATGGCGGGAAGTCCTTGCGTGGCCGGGATTCAGTGATGGCGGTCGGGATCGCCGAGGCCGTCATCGGTGATCGAGGGATCGTCCGGGCCGACCATCACCGCCCCCTTGCCGTCCACGGAACCCATCGCGGGCTTGCCGTGCGCGAGGCCGACTTTGGCGACATACATCAGCGCGAGCGGCTTGGCGGCCTGCTTGCCGAGTTCGTTCATGCGGGCTTGAAACGCGGCCACCTTGTCGGGGTGCGCGGCGGCGAGGTTGTTTTGCTCGTAGGGATCCTCGGCGAGGTTGAAGAGGTCAACGCTCGTGGGAATCAACGAGCGCCAGATGCACTTCCAATCGCCCTGCCGGATGGCGGCGCGGAACGGCTCGACGTTGTAGATGACTTCGGTGCGCGGCGAGGCTTTGCCTTCCGCCATCGTGTCCCACACGTTCACGCCATCCAGCGGCTTGCACTTCGCGGTGGAAGCGCCGACGAGCGCGGCGAACGTGGGATAAATGTCCACGGCGTGGATGAGGCCGTCCACAGTGCCGGGCTTGATGCGCCCGGGCCAGTTGGCGCAGGCCGCGACACGGCTGCCGCCCTCGAAAAGCGAGCCTTTGCCGTCGCGATACGGGCCGTTGTCGCAGGGGATTTTGGTCTTGGACAGGTCGGTCATCTGGCCGGCGAACATGGCGTTCTTCGTGCCGCCGTTGTCGCTGTGGAAGAGGATGAGCGTGTTCTCCCGCAGGCCCTTTTTGTCGAGCGCGGCGATGACCTTGCCAATTTCGTCGTCGAGGCAGGTCACCATGCCGGCGTAAATGCGGCGCGTGGGGTCGGCGATGTTCGGGTAACGGTCCACGTAATCCTTCGGCGCCTGATACGGCGTGTGCGGGGCGTTGAAGGTGAGGTAGAGGTAGAACGGTTGGCCGGCGCTCTGCTCATTGATGTATTTCACCGCGTCCGCGCCGATGAGCTGGGTGGTGTAGCCCTTTTCCTTCACGGGCTTGTTGTTGCGGAACCAGTCGAGCACGCCGGCGTCGCTGTGCGTGTAGTAATCCAGCTCGCCGATCATCGCGCCGTATTGGTAATCGAAGCCGCGCTGCTTCGGCCAATACTTGAGGTCCGCGTGGCCGAGGTGCCATTTGCCGATGATGGCCGTTTTGTAACCGGCGTCCTTGAGCGTCTGCGGCAGGAGATATTCGCTCGTGTCGAGGCCGTAACCCGCCGGGCCGGGGATGACGATGGTTTGCAGGCCGTAGCGGAACGGATAGCGGCCCGTCATCAGCGCCGCGCGCGTCGGCGTGCACATGGACTGGACGTAGAACTGGCTGAACTTCGCGCCGCCGGACGCGAGCGCGTCAAGGTTCGGCGTCTTGATGTCCGTGCAGCCGTTGAAGCCGACGTCCTTCCAGCCGAGGTCGTCGGCAACGATGTGGACGATGTTGGGTTGTTTCCCGGCGGCGAGGGCCGGCAGCGCGAGGCTGGCACCCACGAGTGCCGTGAGGGCGGTTTTGTGCAGCAGCGTTAGTTTCATGGTATTGGCTTTCTACAAGAACTGGTTGAGCCGAGTCCCGCAGTCCGATTGCACATTGGGTCCCGATTCCAAACTGATTTTAGGTATGGTAGGAAATAATACCTGACGTGGCTATCCATTTTGCGCACGATGGCGCGGTGCCGATTACCACCTCACACCGAACGCCCGCGTTTCGACATGTGGTGCATCGCCTCGACGAGCCGGAGGAATTCGGCGTGGCCGTCTCCGGGGCCACCTTGACCGCTCAGTTTCTCGAACCGCAGGCGCAGCCGACCCGCATCGAACAGTTCCAATCCCCGGACTGGGTCATTGACTTCCACGAGGCCCATGTGCGGGCCAGGATTCTGGCCGGCCTCCCGGCGGGTTGGGCGTCTTTGGGCATCATGTGCGGGGACCGGCCATCCCCGTGGTATGGGTTTGAAGCCCGACGGGGCACCATGGTCTGCACGCCGCCGGGCGAGATGATTGATGGCTGCACCGTGCCCGCCTTCTACTGCGTGTCCATCGGCTTCTCGCCCCGGCTCTGGGAGCGGTGCCGGCAGATCACGGTGCCCGAACGAAGTGTCTTTGGCGGATGCGCCGCGCATTCGCTCCCGGCGGATGTCTTCACCCGACTGCTGCAGCAGTTACAGCAAGCCGGCCGACGGTTGCAACAGGCCACCCTTGCGCCGCTCCGCGCGCGGCAAACGGCTGCCGAAGTCACCCACCTGGTGGGCGAAATCGGCGTCATTGCGTGGGCGTTGACTGGGGAAGACGCGCGGACGAACGATTCCCTGCGCAACCGCGCCCGCCTCACCCGCCGCGCCGATGTGTGGTTGCGGGAACATCTCGGCCAGGCCGTCCGCGTGCCGGATGTGTGTGCGGCGTTGCAGGTCAGCCGGCGTGAACTCGAGTATGCCTTCCGACACACGCTCGACCTGAGCCCGCAGGAATACCTTCGAACGCTACGCTTAAATGCGATCCACTGCGTGCTGCGCGGACGGGAATCGTCGGACCGATCACTCCTTGAGATCGCGCTCGAACACGGCGTCACCCACCCGGGCCGGTTCGCCGCACAATACCGCGCGCTGTTTGGTCATCGCCCGAGCGAGACGCGCAAGGGGAAAACACCCCCGCCGAGCAGAACTTGAACACGCCGAAAAACCGGCTCAAGGTGGACTCGCTGGCGACGGCTTCGATGCCCAGCACCTCCGCCACGGCGGCATCACTTTGCAACCAGGCCACGCGGGAGAGCTTGTCCGCGCCAGCGAGGATGCCGCCGACGTAGCCCAGCGCGACATCGGTGGGATCGTAAGCGTTGGGGCTGGTGGGATCGTGCGGCAGGACTTCCCGCAGTTGCTGGCGAAAGCGTTTCTGCCGCAGAAAGTGCGACCGGACAATGAGGCCGCCGTGGGCGGTGAGGCGCTGGTCGGTGAAGCCGATGCGGATGGACGGCGCGGCGGCCTGGGTGTCAATTTCGAGGCGCACCGTTTGGTGCGCCTCCGGTCGAGGCCCAGGAACTTGGTTTGGATTCATCACCGCAAGCCCGCCAAACGGTGCTTTTTCAATCTGAATCGTTCCGGCTGAGGCCGAGGCGCGTCGGGCCAGCCGGACTGGGCGGCATGGTGGACCAGCCTGTGCCCGCTACGGGATGAGCGGCGGATGGTATTCATCCGTGCCGCGGAAGAAGGACCGGAGGTAGTTGGCGCGCTTGATGAATTCGGCGTGGCCGTCGGCGAAGACCACGTTCCCGCCTTCGGTCCCGTGGTTGTCGCCGGCGTCGGGATAATCCTCGTTCTTGCGGGTCAGGTCCGCGCCGGAGTAGTCGCGGTCATCGGCGTCGTAAATCAACCAGACGTCCGACGGCCCGCCGGTCTGGCCCTGAAAATTGAGCGCGGGAAACGTGGTGTTCTGGAGCTGGTAGGTCCAACTCAGGATGGTGTTTTCGGTCTTGCGGACGTTCAGGCCGACGACGCCGGCGGCGCGGCGGGCGTTCATGTAGCCGGCGATTTCGTAGCTGTGGCCGGTGGCGCCGTTCTTGCCGGGAGCGTTCTCCAGCAGATCGGGCACGAGGACATTTTCCGAAGCGTGAACCCGATCCGAATAGAGCGCCACGCCCGAATCGTTCACCGCATAGGGCCCCGCGTAGGCGGCCGGGTAAGTCTGCCGGGTGTCCCGCACCACGTTGCGCGTGGCCGGACATTGAAAGGCGCGGAGGTTCGGAACGTAGCTGGGAAAGAGCCAGTTCAGGTCGTCGTCGGAAAAGTTCATCGCGCCGGTCAGGGCGCGTTTGGCGTCGTCGTCCGCGAACATCTGGCTGCCGAGGCCCATCTGCCGGGCGTTGCTGAGGCACTGGATGCGTTTGGCCTTGTCCTTCGCCTGGCTCAGGGCGGGCAGCAGCATCGCGGCGAGAATCGCGATGATGGCGATGACGACGAGCAGTTCAATCAGCGTGAACGCGGCGGGCTGGGCGGGCGGGCGTTTCATTCGATTGACGCATCGTTACCATAAGACTCTTGGGGCGGCAACCCTCGGTCTGGCCGCTCACGACCGGCGGGGCCGTCGGCGCTCCGCTGCCGCGCGGTCAATCCGGATACCCCGCGGGATGCCTCACATGCCAGGCCCAGGCGGTGGCGATGATGTCGTCGAGCTTGGGGAACTGCGGTTTCCAGCCGAGTTCGCGGACGGCCTTCTCCGCCGCCGCGACGAGCCTCGGCGGGTCGCCCGGGCGGCGCGGCCGGGCGATGGCGGGAATTGTTTTCCCGGTGATGCGTTCGCAGGTTTCGATGACCTGCCTGACCGAGTAACCGTCGCCGTTGCCGAGGTTGTAGAAACCGGTTTTGCCCGGCGTCAGGCCGAGGATGTGGGCCTGCGCGAGGTCCTTGATATGGATGTAATCCCGGATGCAGGTGCCGTCAGGCGTCGGGTAATCGGTGCCGTAAATCTCGCAGTGCGTCGCCTGCCCGAGGGCCACCTTGAGGACGTTGGGGATGAGGTGGGTTTCGATGCGGTGGTGCTCGCCGAATTGTTCGCTGGCGCCGGCGGCGTTGAAGTAACGGAAGGCGATGAACTCCAGCTTGTGTATCTGTTGATACCAGCGCAGCGCCTTCTCGAACATGAGCTTGGACTCGCCGTAGGGGTTGATCGGGCACTGTGGCAGATCCTCCGTCATCGGCACGCGGTCGGGCGGGCCGTAGGTGGCGCAGGTGGAACTGAAGACAAACTTCCTGACGCCGTTCTCGACGGCGGCGTCGGCGAGCTGGAGGGCGTTGCAGAAGTTGTTGCGGAAATACTTCGAGGGGTTGGTCATGGACTCGCCAACGAGCGCGCTGGCGGCAAAGTGCATGATGGCGTCGGGCTTCACGCCGGCGACGGCGGCGGCGATGTTGCCGGCCTCGTGGGGCCGGGCATGGATGAACGCGGCGCGGCGGTCCACGGCGGAACGATGCCCCTCCGAAAGGTCGTCATAGACGGTGACTTGATGGCCGGCGTTGAGGAGTTCCTCGACGCAGATGGACCCGATGTAGCCCGCCCCGCCGGTAACGAGAACATTCATGCGGGGGCAGCCTAGCGCAGGAGGGTGCCCCGGTTCAACGGGCAATTCGGCACCGCCGCGGGCGGCCCACGGCTGATTCATCTGGATGAGGGGGGAGGCGGGCTGGAAGGGGGGAGTTCGAAATATGACTGAACTTTTTTGCGCCCAGCGCCGAGGCTCGCTGCCTGCAGATGCCCCAAGTTGCGAGCGAACGCGACGGGTTGGATCGCGTGACGGTGCGGCTCGTCGCCGCGGAGGAACTGGGCCGGCTCAATCATCATCTACAGGAGGGCCATTATCTGGCGAGCCGCCGGCTCGCCGGCCAGGCGTTGCGTTACGTGGCCGAACGCGACGGCCAATGGGTCGCGCTGCTGACCTTCAGCGCGCCGGCCCTGCATCTCAAGGCGCGCGAGCGGTGGATCGGCTGGACCCTGCGGCAGCGCGCCCGGCGAATCGCAACGGGGCGGCCGTGCTGGCCAGCTTGCGCAACCTGGCCAACGGCATTGATGAACTGCAGAAGGAGCGGCAGCGGACCCGGGCCGACTCGCTCAACTCCTGGTGCGCGCAACAAACCTTCACCACGGTCTCGCCCCTCCTCCATCAGTGACCCCCTCGCTCAAGCCGGAACAACACTTTGGGGGTGCGGCGGACCCGATCCGGCGCGCCGCACCCCACGCGCCGGACCGCATACGACCCGCGAGAGTGCCGGGTGCCGAACCGGTTATCCCAGACCACGGCACGCCAACTCTCGGACAGGGTTAGACCAGCCCGCTGACGCGCAGGCTACGCCACCCCATGCCCAAAACCAGATGAATCAGCCGTGCCGTGCGACGTATTTTCGGGCGCATCTCAGTTTATTGCAGGCGGTGGCGGCAGGCATCCTGCCTGCCGTAGAGGGCGGCATCCTTGCCGCCCGGAATGAGCGTGGCTCCGGGCGGGCGACATGAACTTGCCGAGCGCCCCGTGCGGGCGGGCGTTGCTTTCCGCCGGGCTGGGAAGCCCGGCTCCACGTCAGCCAAGGATTGCCGACGCTACCACCGCACACATATGAAACGGACTTGCAAGAAAGTGAGATGCGCCCCGTCACGGCTGATTCATCTGGAGGGTGAGGACGCTGGCTGGGTTGGTTGGGTATTTAATATGACTGGACTTTTTTGCGCCCAACGCCGAGTCTGGCTGCATGATTGCGCCCAAAGCAGCAAGCG
>Ga0101944_10003786_pt1 | contig 20205 bp, 14 predicted proteins | sample DewCreD2012metaG_FD_75245 | JGI IMG/M metagenome (GOLD analysis project Ga0101944, IMG submission 75245) | Hot spring sediment bacterial and archeal communities from British Columbia, Canada, to study Microbial Dark Matter (Phase II) - Dewar... ... | reverse complement strand
CGGGGGACGGGTGCGGGTGCGTGACAACCTGCGCGGGCATCTCATAGAGAAAAGCCGTGTATTCCTTTGCGGCACAGGTGGTTCCGATTTCATAGCCAAGCGCCTAAAGTGTCACGCACCCGACGGGTGCACCCCGCACCTCCTGCACTGGAAGATTTCTCTCTCCTGCGCAAGAATGCGCGCCTTGTTTTCAACGTTACCCCTTGGAGCCAAGAGGCGATCATGTCGCAGAACACGAAACCGTCGGCCGAACCGGAAGTCATGGAGAAGATCGTCAGCCTGTGCAAACGGCGCGGCTTCGTCTTCCAGTCCAGCGAGATCTATGGCGGCCTGAAGAGCTGCTACGACTACGGTCCGCTCGGCGCCGAACTCAAGCGCAACGTCAAGGCCGAATGGTGGCGCAGCATGGTCCACGAGCGCGAGGACGTCGTGGGGCTGGACGCCAGCATCCTCATGCACCCGGACGTCTGGCGCGCCAGCGGCCACCTGGCCGGCTTCACCGACCCGCTGGTCGACTGCAAGGACTGCAAGAACCGCGGCCGCGCCGACAAGTGGCCTCAGGTCGCCGAAGGCACGGAAGTCGAATACAAGGTCATTGTCGATCACCAGTCCGGCAGGAAAGAGACGCGCAAAGGCACCGTCGGCAAGCTCGGCATCACCTGTCCCGTCTGCGGCAGCCCGAACACCAGCGACATCCGCCGCTTCAACCTGATGTTCCGCACCTCGCTGGGCAGCGTCGACAACATCGACACCATCGCCCGTGCCTTGGAAGGCAGGAACCTGTCCGGCGACGCCTTGAAGGCCGCCATCGCCGAAGCCATCGGCGAAACCGCCGTCTACCTGCGCCCTGAAACCGCGCAGGCGATGTTCGTGAACTTCCTGAACGTCCAGCAGGCCGCGCGCATGAAGCCGCCCTTCGGCATCGCGCAGCAGGGCAAGTCGTTCCGCAACGAGATCACCGTCGAACACTTCACATTCCGCTCGTGCGAGTTCGAACAGATGGAAATGGAGTTCTTCGTCCCGCCGCCTCAGTACTGCAATGCAGGCGAGAAGAACGACATGGACTGGTTCGCGTACTGGTGCAACGAGCGGCTCGACTGGTACGCCCGCCTCGGTATCCGCAGGGAGAAGCTCCGCCTGCGTCCGCACGAGACCCGCGAACTGGCGCACTACGCCAAGGCCTGCAGCGACGTCGAGTACGAGTACCCGTGGGGCTGGGGCGAACTGGAAGGCATTGCACACCGCACGGACTTCGACCTCAAGGCGCACGAGAAGGCCAGCGGCAAGAAACTCACGTACTTCGATCCCGAGAAGAAGGCGCACTACCATCCGTATGTCATCGAACCGGCGGCCGGCGCCGACCGCACGGCGCTCGCCTTCCTGCTGGATGCCTACACGGAGGAGCCGCCGTCCGAGATGCGCAAGGAGGGGCGCACGGTCCTGAAACTGCATCCGCGCCTGTCGCCCATCAAGGTCGCCGTCTTCCCGCTGGTCCGCAAGGACGGCATGCCGGAGTCGGCGCGCAAGATCGTGGCCGAGTTCTGGAAGAACGGCATCAACGCCTTTTACGACGAGAAGGATGCCGTGGGCCGCCGCTACGCGCGACAGGACGAGGCCGGCACGCCGTACTGCCTGACCGTCGACGGCCAGACCGCGCAGGACGAAACCGTCACGATCCGCGAGCGGGACAGCATGAAGCAGGACCGCATCAAGATCGCGGAGGCGGTCGAGGTCGTCCGGAAACGACTGGCCACGCAGGTCTGACTTTCAGCCCGGCCCGTGGCCGGACGGCCTTCCCCTTCGCGGCAGCCACGCGCCACCCGCACACCGTCCGCTCTCGGGTCAGCCGGCAAGGCCGGCCTACTTCCGACCGGTTTCCGCCGTCAGGTTGTTGATCAGGACGGCCACAAGGATCAGAACGCCCCGCACCACATACTGCCAGAACTCGCTCACGTTCAGCAGCGTCATCCCGTTCACCAGCACGCCGAGGAAAATGACCCCGATCAGCGTGCCCCACATCGACCCGGAGCCGCCCATCAGACTCGTCCCGCCGATGATCACGGCCGAAATCACATCCAGTTCCCAGCCGGCTGCAACGGATGCGTTGCCGGACATGATCTGGGACGACAGCATGAGGCCGCTCACCGCCGCCAGCGCCGCAACGATACCCATGACCCGGGTCTTCACCTGCGCCACCTGGATGCCGCTCAAACGCGCAGCTTCCGCATTGCCGCCCACCGCGTAGATGGCGCGTCCGAACGCCGTAAAGTCCATCACAAACCACGCCACGACGAACACGACGACAAAGATCAACGCCGGGAACGGAATGCCCAACACATAGCCGCCACCCAGAACATTGTACCCGTCTGGAAATGGCGTGATCGGGAAACCGCCGGTCACCAGCATCGCCGCCCCCTTCAGCACCGTGAACCAAGCCAGCGTCGAAATGAACGTCGGCACGCGAAACCGGACGCGCAGGTAACCCGTCAGACGACCCAAGCCATAGCCCACGGCCACGCTCACGCATGCCGCGATGACTACGGCCGGCATCGCCGGCAGGTTGGGCTTCCACCCAGGCGTTGGGCCGGCTTCGTGCGGCGCGGATAGAAACGCGGTCAACCACGCCGCCAGACACCCCGAAAAAGCCACCATCGAACCGACACTCAGGTCTATCTCGCCGGCAATGATCACCATCGTCATGCCAAACGCGATCACGCCCTGCATCGAAACGTTGCGCAGGATGTTCAGGAGGTTATCCGTCGAGAAGAACCCCTCGGCGCGAAAGGCCAGCACCGCACAGAGCACGAGGAGAACGAGTTCCATCACGTGGCGACGCAGGTGACGCCAGGCAGGCACCGCAGCCCCGATACGTACCGACTCGCTCATCCTGAACTCTCCCCACTGGCGCTTGGGCGATCGGGCAGTTGAGTGCTTGAACAACAGCATCAGGCTCCTGATGCCGTTCGATCGCCCGATTACCCGATCGCTCGATCCATTACTTCTCCATGCACATCACGATCAACTCGTCCACGCCGATTTCTTCGGGTCGCACCTCGCCGACCAGCGTTCCGTGCTTCATGATCAGGATGCGGTGGCAGACCTCGAGGAGTTCCTCCAGTTCGCTGGAAACGAACAGGCATGCGACGCCTTCACGGCTCAAGTCCCACATGATCTGGAAGATATGCTGTTTGGCCTGCACATCGATGCCACGCGTCGGTTCGTCGAAGAGCATCAGTCTTGGCTTCGTGTTCAGCCACTTGCCCACCACCACCTTCTGCTGGTTCCCGCCGCTCAGGTCCGAGACGGGCCGCTCGGAATCGGCGATCTTGATGGCCAGCCGTTCCACCAGCGACGCCACCACGCCACGTTCGCGGCCGCGCATCACGATGCCGCCACGGCCGGAGAGGCGGTCGAGGCTGGCCATGCAGAGATTCTCGCGAACGCTCAGGCCCTGCACCAACCCGTGCGCCTTGCGGTCTTCCGGCGTGAAGGCCACGCCCAGGTTCCGCATGCGATCGGGGGACGCAGCGTTCACGGATGAAGATCCAACGACGAGTTCGCCCTCGTCGAACGGGTCGGCTCCGAAGATTGCGCGGAGAAGCTCGGTGCGCCCCGAGCCCAGCATGCCCGCCAAGCCGACGATCTCGCCCGAATGGACCGCGAAGCTGACGTCGCGGAAGCGGCCGCGCGATCCGAGACGCTTCGCCTCCAGCACTTTCTCTGGGAAGACCTTCAGCCCCTCGGGACGTTCCTTGCGGACGACTTCGCCGAACATCATGTGCACGATCTCGCGCGGGGTGGCGTCGGCCATCGGAATCGCACCGATCAAATGCCCGTCGCGCAGCACGGTCACCGTGTCGGCAATCCGCCGCAGTTCCTGGAGCCGGTGGGTGATGTAGACGATCACCACGCCCATTTCAGCCAGCGCACGCAGAAGACGGAAGAGGTTCTCCGTCTCGTGCTGCGCCAGCGCGCTGGTCGGTTCGTCCAGCATGAGGACCGAAGGCCGAAAGGACATCGCCTTGGCGATCTCGACCACCTGCTGCTGCGCCATCCCCAGGTCTTCCACCCGAGCGCGGACATCCAGCGGGACCTGCATCTCGTCCAACACCGCCTGTGCCTGCTTGAAGACGGCAGGCCAATCGATGACCCACGAACCCAGCAGGCGTTTTTTCGGCAAGCGACCCAGCAGGATATTCTCGCCCACCGTCAAGCCGGGTACCAGACTGAGTTCCTGATAGACCGTCGCAATGCCCTGGGCGAAGGCATCGCCGGCGGAATGCAGTTCTATCGCACGGCCGTTGAGGAGAATCGATCCGCCGGTCGGCTGGACGGTTCCGGCGAGGATCTTGACGAGCGTGCTCTTGCCGGCGCCATTCTTGCCCAGCAGCGCGTGGATCTTGCCGCCCTCGAAGGAAACGGAGACGTCGTCCAGCGCCAGCGTGCCGGGATACTCCTTGCGGATCTTCACGGTCTGGAGTTGGCCGGGCATGGAAGATTCCTGTGGGCCACAGAGATCACAGAGACCACCGAGGCCGGGGGCGGTTGTCCGGTCGGCCATCGAGCGCTCGGAACGCCTTCCATGCGCCGAACCGGTCTCGCGATTGCTCCACCCCTGCGTCAGCTTCTCCGTTCGATCTGCGACCTCGGTGGCTGATCACGCCGTTCACTTCGATCCTTCCGCCATCCACTCCTTCAACTGCGCGGCGTAGGCCTTCACGCCCTCGGGATCGGTCCGCGCCAGGCACATGCCGGTCAGGTACCTGACCTTTTCGACCGGTTCGCCCTTCAGCGCCTTCAACGCCGATTCCACGGCCAGACGACCCACTTCCACGGGCCGCTGCGCGGTGATGGCCTGCAGGATATCGTCAGGCGACTGCAGGAAACCGATGAGTTGCTCGCTGGCATCGGTGCCGAAAACGGCGATCTTGCCGGCCTTGTTGGCATTCTTCACCGCCAGCACGCAGCCGACGGTGCCGCCCTCGTTGGCCGCGTAGAGGATATCGATGTCGGGGTTGGCCGTCAGGATGTCACCGGCCTTCTTGACAGCCATCTCGGGCAGCCAGGCATCCTGCTCGGCGACGATCTCGACACCCGGCAACTGCACGATCTGCTTCTTGAAACCGCCCACCCGTGCGTCGCTCTGCTCGGGCACCTGGGACTTGAAGGCGAGGATCGCGACTTTGGCCTTGCCGCCCAGCTTCTCCTCGATGAATTTCTTCGCCGCCCTGCCGGTCTGTTCGCCCAGGTCCGCGGGCGAGCATTCGACATAGGCCGTCGGGAAGTCCGCCTCGACCGGCGTGTTGTGACAGATGACCTTGATGCCTTTCTCGTGCGCCTGCTTCAGCGCGGCCACGGAGCCTTTCCTGCTTTGCGGCGAAATCAGGATCGCGTCGACCTTGCGAACGATGTACGTATTGACCAACTCCGCTTCCTTGTCGGGCTTGTTGTTGCTGTTGGCCTCCAGCAGCTCGACGCCGGCCTTCTTCGCGGCATCACGCATGCCGAAAAGGACCATGCGGAAGAACTGGTCTTCCTGAAAGACGATCCCGGCCAGTTTCGGCTTCCCGGACTTGCTTCCCTGCGTCGAACCACCCTTATCTCCCGAAGAACAGCCGCCCAGGAATAAGAGGAAGAGGAACGCCATCCGTGTCAGGAAACAGCACACCGCTGTCGTTCGCGTGAGCATTGGAGCCCCTCCTCGATTCGAATGATGCGGTCAGTCTGCCACAACGACGCCACGGATGCAATCGTGCCTCAGCCGCGACCTCCAGCGCAAAGACAATGGCATAAACACGTGCGACGTGCTGCCGGCCCAGAGGTCCTCGGAACCGCGGTGTACGTACGGCCAATCCTTCGCCGCGTCGGACTCGCCGACGATGAAGAAGCCGTCTGTCGCGAAGTCTCCGAAACGGTCAGGCCCGAGGGCAAGCTCCCGCGTGTCGCCGTCGGGCGCGCCGAGATGAAGGAGGGGTTCGACTTTCCCGCCCGGCTCACCGTAGAATCCGTACCGTGCGGCAGAGGCCATGAAGAGGGAGCAGGCGGCAGGCACCGAGCGTGAAGCCGGCTTGCAGGACATCCACCCGCTCCTCGCATCTCTGCCGTTTTCCATTCCCTTTTCCTCATTCCTTCGTCTTGTGGCGGTGTAGTCATACCGGTATGACCAAACCGCCGCAAGAGGGATTGTGGTGGATTCTCGGAAAAGACAGTCGGTGGAACAGGGAGGGCTTGCCATGCGATACATCCACGGACCGGCGATGTCCGGATCGGCAGCGATCGCCTTCCTCTTTTTGTACGCGATCCCCGCCGTCTCCATGGCCGCCTCCGCCACCATCACCGGCGCAAAGCAGAAGCCGTGGATCATCAAGGATGGCGAAGCCCTCAAGTCCGAAACGGATCTGACCATCAACGTCACACAGGGCCCGTTCGACGCCTGGGTCAAGATCGGCGTCGCCGGCAAGAAGGCGTACATGGAATCCCTGGGAAACCTGCCGGTCGGCACGGTCACCCAAACGGTACACGTGCTGGAACTGGATAAGGACGGCGACAACGTCACGTTCACACTCTACGACAACGCCAACGGCAGCGGCACGGCGCTCGATACGCAGACCTACGCGCACAAGAAGATCCGCCACTGGCGGCTCTACGTCGGGCACAACTCGCACTTGGACATCGGCTACACCGACTACCAGGAGGATTTGAAGAACAAGAAATGGCCGGGCTTCTGGGACCAGGCCCTGCTCAAGGACATGCCGGACTCGGACGCCTGGCCCGACGACTCGAAGGTGCGCCTGGAAGTCGAAGGCGTCTACCAACTGGACACCAGCCTCCGCGCACGCGACGCCGACTGGTTGGAGACGCTCAAGACCCGCCTGGCCCAGGGGCGCTTCGCGTACGGCGCCGCGTTCGCCAACAATGCCCACAGCAACTGGGGCGCCGAGCAACTGGCCCGCTCGGCCTACTACGCGGACCGTTTTTTCTACGACAAGACCGGCGTACCGTCCACGAAAAACGTCATCATGCGCGACGAGCCGACGCTGAGCTGGGGCGCGATCGATGCCATGGTCGAGGCCGGCGCCAGGACCTTCGCCATCCACCACAATTCGGACCACAACCCGTGGCGCGGGACCACCGTCTATCCCGAACTCTTCTATGCTCAAGGCCGGAACCCGGCCAACAAGCTGCTCGTGTGGAACTCGCCGGTGGGAAACTATTGCGTCGACGAACTGGGTTTCCGCAACGGGGACCTGAACAAGCTGATGAACAACATCGCGAACAAGCTCATGGGCTACCAGTCGGACAGCCGCTATCCCTACGATGTGGCGATGGTCAATTTCACCAACGGGAGCGACAACGGCCCGATGATTCCCAAGGTCTACCAGAACATCAAGGCGCTGAACGACAAGGGCTACGTCTTTCCCCGGATCATCAACGCCAACTACAACCACTTTTTCGACGACGTGGCGGCCAACTGGAGCGGATCGATCCCGGCGTTCAAGGGTACCATCGAGGACTGGTGGAATTTCGGGGCGGCCTCCACGGCCTACGAAACGGCCATCAACCGCGCCAACCACGACAAACTGGCCGCCGCCGAGTTCGCGGCAACCTTGGCCTGTGTAGCCGTTCCCCAACAACGGTATCCGTACGAAGCCCTGGCCCGCGCCTACGAGAACCTGATGCTATGGGACGAGCACACCTGGGGCTCGCCCAAGCCGGCCGTGGACGAACAGTGGCGCTGGAAGCGCAATACTGCCATCTCCAGCGATGTCGCTTCGACCCAGGTCCTCAAGGACTCCCTCGCGACGCTCAACGCCCTCATCCCGACCACCGGCCAGACGATCGTGGTCTACAACAACCTCTCCTGGAACCGGTCGGACCTGGTCACTGTCAGCCTGCGCGACCTGCCCGCGCACGTTGACCTCGTCGATGTGGAAACCGGCACTCCGGTCAAGTATCAGAAGCTCAGCGACGGCACGATGGTCTTCGTTGCCGCAAACGTGCCGGGGCTGGGCTACCGGACGTTCAAGGTGACCCCTCGTGCCAATGCCCCGACGTTCCCGTCAAGCGTGACGGCGACGGCCACCACGCTGGAAAATCAGTACTTCAAGGTAACCTTCAACGGGGTCGGCCACATCACCAGCATCCTGGACAAGCAGAACGGCAACGCGGAGATGGTGGACGCTTCGGCGCCGTTTCCGCTGAACCAGTACGTGATCTATAAGGAAGGCGCGCTGGCCGGGGAGGTCACCGAGGCCAAGGTGGCCACCAACGTCGGGCCGGTGCTGGGCTGCATGACGGCGGACGGTGCCACCACGGGGCTGGAAAGCCTGGTGCGAAAGGTCATCCTCTACGACTCGCTTCCGCGGATCGATTTCGTCAACGACGCGGTCAAGGGACCGCAGATCGCCAACATCGAAATGGGTTACTTCGCCTTCCCGCTGAACGTGAACCATTTCACGCTGCGGCACGAGATGCCGACGGGCGACATGCGCCCGGGTGTCACGCGCAACATCAACGACCCGACCAGCGAGCAGTACTACACGTCCAGCACCGCGTTCTACACCGTGAACCGGTGGATCGACGCGTCCAACCAGCGCGACTGGGGCATCACCTTCTCGTCGCTCGACGCGCCCCTGGTGTCGTACGGGAAGCCGGACCTGGGGTGGCACAAGAAAGCCTGGAACTGCGACTACCATGCCGACAAACCCTGGATCTACAGCATGGCCTTCAACAACGAGTGGCAGACCAACTTCCAGAAGACGCAGCCGGGGCGGGTGGTCTTCCGCTATTCGCTGCGCGGGCACGCGGGCGGAACGTGGCAGGCGGGGAACGCCGAGACCTTCGGCGCCGAGGTCTTCAGCCCGCTCAAGCCGGCCCTGATCGCCGACGCGCAGGCGGGCCGCGGGTTCAACGCCGCCAAGGGCCAGTTCATCGGCATCGACAAGAGCAACGTTGTGCTGACCACCGCCAAGATGGCCGAAGCGAATGGTGAAGGTCTGATCCTGCGCTTCAACGAGATCAAGGGTCAGGAGACCCCCTTCAGCGTCGATCTGAGTTGGTTCCGGCCCGCAGCGGTCACGGAAACCGACCTGATCGAGAACGACAAGGCACCTCGGACGCTCTCCGGAGGCAAGCTGACGCTGACGATTCCTCCATTCGGATTCAAGACCGTCCGTCTGATGCGCGGTGCGGCACCGGAAACAGTGGCCGGACTGACCGCCACCTTCGATGCCGCAGGTTGCCAAGTGACCTGGACCGGCCAGCCCGGGGCAGCCTGCTATGAAGTCTTCCGCGGCACGGCGAACAACTTCGCTCCGGGCTCGGGAACTCACGTGGCCACCGTGAGCGTCAACCACTATTACGATCCGGCGGTGAAGAACGGGTTGAGCCGTCCGTATTACTACTCGGTGCGCGCGGCCGCCGCGGGAAAGAAGGGCGCCTTCGCATCGCCCGTGCAGGCCGAGAACGGGACGTTAGCCGACAAGACCGCGCCTTCCGCGCCGGCGCTTTCGTGCAAGGCGTTGCATTCCGGCAAGGTGACGCTCGCGTGGCCATCGGCCTCGGACGACTTCGCCGTCAAGGGCTACAAGGTCTATCGCGACCAGGCGCAGATCGCCGACGTTCCGGAAGTCTTCAACAGTTGGCTGGACACCCGGGTGACCGGGGGCAGCACCTGCACCTACACGGTAAAGGCCTACGACGTCGCCGGCAACCTTTCTGCGCCCAGCAATCCGGTAACGGTCACGACGCCGGTAGCTGTTGCGGCTGTGGCCAAGAAAGGAAATGTGGCGCCAACGGCGAAGATCTCCGTCTCCAGCGAATTCAGCGAGGCGTTTTCCGCCGATGGCCTGGTGGATGGGACGGCTGGAATACACGAGGACGGCGAGTGGGCCTCCAAAGGCGAAAAGAATCCATGGATCCAGCTCACCTGGGCCAACGCCCAGACGATCAACCGGGTTGTCCTGTACGACCGTGCCAACCCCGTCGACGATGCGGTCGGCGGAACGCTGAGTTTCAGCGATGGAAGCGCCATTGCGGTCACCGGCATCCCGGCAGACGGCAAGGCCAAAGAGGTGAAGTTCGAGAACAAGACTGTCACCTGGGTCAAGTTCCAAGCGACGGAGGGCAAGGGCAGCAACGTGGGACTGTCGGAGGTTGAGGTATTCGGACCGTAGAACGACCTTTTACCACGAAGACACAGAGGCGCGGAGAACGGCATTAACCATGGTTTGCGACCTACGGCACGTCGCAGGGCGACAATTGACCGACACGCCATTGTGGTGCGAAGACACCACCACAACAAGAGATTCTTCCTCCGCGTCTCCGTGCCTCCGTGGTGAAACGCCTCTGGTGCGTCGCGCATGAAGAAGACCGTCTCTGATCCCTCCGCACCTCCCGCCCCGGGCGCCACCATCCGCGACGTCGCGCGCAAGGCCGGCGTCTGCATCGGCACCGTCTCGCGCGTCATCAACGGCAAGGACCGCGTCGATCCGGAGACCCGCGCTCGAATCCAGGCGCTCATCGAAGAGATGGGCTACCAGCCGAGCGCCCTCGGCCGGAACCTCGCCCTGCGCCGTGCCCGCGTGATCCAGCTCGGCGTCTTCAACATCGCCGACCCGTACTGCGCGCAGTTGCTGAAGGAGATCGCGCGCCACTGCCGCGAGCGCCAGTACGGCACGCTGTTGAGCGACGCGGATTACGACCCGGCACTCGAGGCCGAAGGACTCCGACGCCTGCTCGACGGCCATGTCGATGGGGCCCTCGTCACGCCGGTGCCGGCCACGCAGAACGCGCCGCACTTCAAGCGCCTGATGGCCGCCGGTTTTCCCCTGGTGCTGCTGGACAATCGAGTACCCGGCGTGAAGGCCCACTGCGTGAAGTACGACGATGCCGGCGGCACGCGCATCGCGATGGAATACCTTTTCTCCAAGGGCCACCGGCGCATCGGTTTCTTCGGCTGTCACCTGCACTTCGACACCGTCCGCGACCGCTACCGGGCTTTCGCGAAGAGCCATGAGGCGCGTGGGATCGGCGGATGGGACGAACGCTCGCTGGTGCTGGAAGGCGGCCTTTCGAACGACCGGGTCGCCACGCGCCTTGCGGAGGTGCTGCGCCTGTCCGAACCGCCAACGGCACTCCTGGCCGAAAACGAAATGATGGCGACCGCCTGCATCCATGCGCTGCACGCGCTCGGCCGTCGCGTGCCGCGGGATGTCGCGGTCCTCTCCATCGGCGGCGCCACCTCCCCCGCCCTCGCGCCGATGCCGCTCACCGCCATCTCGCTGCACCCCGAACGGGCGGCCGAAGAGGCGGTCCGCCTGCTGCTCGAGCTGATCGAGCATCCCGCCCGCCGCAAGGCCCCGCCACGAACGGTCACGATCGAACCGGAGCTGGTACTGGGCGATTCGGCGTAGCCACCTCAGCCATCCTCGAATGCCCGACCTGCCCCAAGCCCTTCCTGGCCCTTCGCTCCCGTCCTCCTTCAGGCGCCATCCCGAACGGGTGACGGGTGAGAAACTCCAAGCCCGGAATTCGGATCTTGTTCACGCGGGGAACGCCCAGCCCGTCAGTTCGGCCAACTGCCGCGCGTAGTCCAGGAAGTTCGGCCACGAGACGTCCGGCGGCACCCCGTGATCGCAGCCGGGAAGGTACCCTCCCGCGCGAATCGCGGGTGCCAAACGCTGCATCTCGGCGCGCAGCTCGCCGCCCCCCGCCGCGATCTTGCGCTTGTCCACGCCGCCCTGCCAGGCCATCGAAGGTCCGTAGGTTCGCGCGTAAGCGGGCAGATCGTTGCCCGCGGCGACTTCCAGCGGCGAGTTGCAGTTCACGCCAGCCTCGATCCACAACGGGATCAGCTCGCCGACATACCCGTCCGAATCGATCTCGATCACCGGCACTCCGGCCTGACGGCAAAGCGTCGTCCAGCGGCGCCAGCAGGGCTGCAGGAAGCGGCGGCACATGGCGGCCGAAAGGAACGACTTCTCCTTGAACGCCATGTCTTCGCAGATCAGCACCTGGTCGGGCACATACCCCTTTTCGAAGGCGCGTGCGAGAAGCGTCGCGACGAACTCCTGCCAGAAGCGAATCATTTCGAGGGCCCATTCCGGATCGTCGAGCAGCAGCATGCAGAGCCCTTCGGCCCCCAGCCACTCGCGAAGCTGCCAGAACGGCCCGTGGAAAACGAGCCCCGACGGCCAGGTCCGTTCGCGCAAGCGCGCGACCCGCTCGTGGAAATCTGGCGGAAAGCGGCCCGCGTCATCGACGTCGTATCGGCGTTTCATGTCGTCCCAGTCGGCCTGCGTCTCGACGGGGCATTTGATCCAGCGCCGCGTGACGAAGTCGATCGCATGGCGCAGATACGTCACGTCGAAGCGGTCGGAAATCTCGCAGATGTTCCCCTTCCAGTCCTGAACGATGTAGTGGCCGTTCCGATGCTCCACTACCTTCTCATCGAAGGTCGGGCGCATGCGGAAATCGATCTCCGGAGCGATCGTCTCGACGGGCGGGTCGCGTTCGATCCCGAGTTCCTCGCACAGGACGTCGAACCAGTGGCGGTCCGCCGGCAAGCCTTGCGTGCGCCAGACCTCCAGCGTCGACCGTCGCGGTCCGCCGGGATGGAACGGAATGCGGTCCGGCGATCCGAAGCGGAGCGTCTCGATAAAGCGCTCGCGCGGCGTGAGTCGGGTGGCGAGGGTCATTGCGGTGCTCCCTTCGTGTGCGCGGCGGCCCATGCGGGCCCCGAACGGCCAGCCAGCCTGGCGGAAAAGCCCCTTGACGGCGTCCACGAACGCGACAGCATGGCGTTCGAAAATGAGTCATTCCAGCGCCGGCCGCAAGGCCCAGCCCCCGCATTACCGCTTCCGCACCGAAGCGTACGAGCAATTCCAGACGATCCATGTCAATCAGGGGGAACTGCATTATGCGGACGCGAACGGCGAAGTCGTTCTGAAGCCCGGCGGCGTGGCGCTACTGCGCGAAGGCAGCGCGTTCACTTTATGGACGGAGCGGATCGGCTACGCCGGCGTTTTCCTGATCGCCTCGGGGATGCAGGAACCCCAGCTTCGAGGCGAATCTTCGGCCTTCCAAGGCTCCGCCGGCACGCGGCAACTGGCCGCCTTGATGGCCGTCGAGGCGGCGGCGCCGGGACCGGGCACGGCGGACCTGCTGCGGAACCTGGGCTGGGCCCTAGCCTGGCTGGCCCTCCGTCTCGACCTGCGCCGCCACGCGCGACGCGGCGCGGAGACCGGGGCGCAGGCCGCCGAAAGCGCGCGGCAGGCACTCGAAGCCTCCATCTATACGGGCCAGGGCGCCCGCAAGGTGCTTTCCTCGCTGGGCATGTCCTATCGCCAGCTTTCGCGCCACTTTCTCCGGCACTTCCGCGTGTCGCCCAAACGGTACCAGTTGCAGGCGCGGCTGCGCGAGGCCGAACGTCTGCTGCGCGACACCCGGCATTCCGTGACGGAGATCGCCTTCGAACTGGGCTACTCGTCCTCCCAGCACTTCGCGACGCATTTCGCCGCGCATGCCGGCCTTTCGCCCACGGCATTCCGAAACCGTCAGGCACGGACGGATCGCGGCGAATCGCCGAGGTAATCGTTGCTTCGGTCGAATCCGATGCCGGCCAAGACGGATCGTCGGTCGTTCGGAAAAAACGGGAACGGAAGACCGGGATCGCGAGGACGACGGCGGCAAGGACTACGGCAACGATCGTTGGGCGACAGCCTACTGCTCGGTCGCCGGCTTGGCGTCGGGATCGAAGCCCTCCTTGAGCATGCGCAGATAGCCTTCCAGCGCGGTGCGCAGGGATTCGACCGGCACGCGGAGTTCGAGTTGCACCGCTCCGTCGCCCTGTCCCCAGAAAGCCGACAGCGGAGTGTTGGCCAGACCGTCGAGCACGCGCCGCGTGGCCGCTTCGTCCAGGTGGCACCACTGGCGGAGAAAAACGCGCATGGCGGCCACCGGGTGCAACAGGGCACAACCCGCGGTGCCTTCGGGCGGCTCCGGGAAAAGCGCAGCGCCGGCGCCGCGCGCGACCGGTTCCGCGGCCACGCAGGTCTCCGCGCCCCGGCCCCAGCCCAGCACCAGGCCGCCGGTCGCACGGCGCGCGCAGAATTCCGGCGGCCAGCCGCCCACGGCGCCCAAGCGTTCCCTGGCCCATGCTTCGACCTTCGCCTCCTGAAACTTCAAGGTGTGGCGGACGACACCCGTCGGTCCGTCCGGCATCTTCTCCAGCACCGCAGGGAGCGGCTGGTCGGCGGGCAGTTTGAAATCCGCGCGGAGGCGCTCGGCCAGCGACGTGGCCGCCGGAGCGAGGAACGCATCGAAGGCGGCGAGGACATCCGCATCGTTTTTCGCGCCGAAGAGCGTCAGCGGGAAGAAGGCCCCCTCCGCGTCGACCTGCACGGCACAGGCCAGATCGCCGTCCAACTGTCCCAGCCACGCGGAAAGCGTCCGCGCACAGGCCGCCTGCGCCGCCTGTCCCGCCGCGCTGTCCGCGGGCAGGTAGCGGGCCAACCAGGCCGCCGTGTCCTTTTCGGGACAGGCCCAGGCGGCGGGGAAACGTCCCGTCACGAAAAGCGCCGTTTCGGCGCCGCACCAGGAATTCCAGGTGCCCGCGGGCGCATCCGGCGCCCGGTCCCAGCGCTGGGCAAGTTCCGTGTCGGCCAAGGCGCGCAGCCGCGAGGCCAAGCGGATTTCCTTCGCTTCGATGCGCGCGTGCACCTCCAGCCGATCAAGTTCCCGGAGGAACTTCTGCAGGCGCTGCTGGCCGTCCTCCACCTGCCCGGCGGCCGAGGGCGCGGCCAGGGCGGTGGCCTTAAAGGTCCGCTCCATGAAATCGTCGAGCCGTTTCCGTTCGATGCGCCGGAGCGCTTCGAAGTTCAACTCGGCCACGGCATCGGGACCGTCGGCCGCGACGAACTGCGAGGCGTCTTTCCCCCCGGCCAGCGTTTCGAGTTCCTTGAGGATCTGGGCGTTGGGCGCCACCAGCAGCCCGCCGGGCGCCAGCCGGATCAGCAGCGTGGCATCCGGCTCGGTGAACCCGCGCGGCACGCTGACCTGCAACCGGTTCTCCTGCATGGTCGCGCCGAAGACGGCCTCCAGCGATTCCTTCAGCAGCGCCGGATCGCTTACGGGGAGCAGCAGCGCCTTCTCGTCCTTCCGCCCGCCAGCCTGGCCTGGATCGAGGAAGAAGATGACGGCCGGACCGTCTTTCTTCAGCCCGTCCTCCAGGGGCACGGGAAAAAGCAGCGTGGAAAGCGAGAGCCTGACGAGTGCGCCCGAGTTCGTCGCCGCACGGTCGCAGTACCGGGCGAGTTGGGCCAGCGTGCCGTCGATATTCCTGAGCCCCAGAACGCCCCAGGCCCAGGAAGGCCGCGGAAGCGTGCGCTCCCTCTCGGTCGGTTCGGCAGCGTGAAGAACGAAGGCGAAGCAGCATGCGGGAATCGTCAAGGCCCATCGAAAACGACGCATAGCGCGGAAAACCTCCCGAGTCGGCACGGCGCCTGCCCCTCCACGGTGCGAAACTGTAGTCGGAGGACGGCCGGTGTACAGCGAGGAAGAGCAGGAGCGGGTCGAAACACGGAAGCGGCGGTGTATGCTCCTTTACCCATGCGCATTTCCGTCTTCTTCTTCGTCTACTTCGCCGGCACGGGATTGATCGTCCCGTACCTGACGGCTTACTTCAAGACGCTGGGCTTCGGCGGCAGCGAGCTGGCGGTCCTCATGTCGCTGTCCCCCCTGGCCATGATCTTCGTCCCGCCGGCTTGGGGGCTGTTGGCCGACAGGACACAACGGCCGGTAGGGGTTCTGCGGGCAGCCTGTGCCGGCGTTCTGCTCTGTTTTCTGCCCATGCTGTGGGCACACGAGTTCGTTTCCTGTGTCGGTCTCATGGCCGCGGTGGCGCTCTTCCAGTCGCCGATCACGGCATTGAGCGACACGGTGGCGGTGCAGGAAGCGAAGCGGCGGGGGACGAGCTACGAACGGCTCCGGCTGTGGGGTTCCATCGGGTTCATCCTGTCGGCATGGTCCTTCGGCTGGTTTCTTTCTCACGGAGGCCGTTTCGAGCGGCTTCCGGAAGTCATCCTGGGCACGCTGACCTTGTCGTTTCTCGTCGCCTGCCTCCTCCGTTCCCCGACGGAGCCGGTGCATCTGGCGCCGCCTGCGCTGGCGGACGCATGGCATCTGTTGCAGCAGCCCGGATTTCTGGCTTTTCTGATGGCGGGCGCGATTCACTGGGCGAGCTGTTCGCCGAGCTACATGCTGTTCACGATCCATCTTGAAGACCTGGAGATCGACCTCAAGTACGCGGGCCTGGCGTTCGCGCTGGGAGTGATGGCCGAAGTGGCGATGATGTGGGGGTATCGCTCGGTCTCCAAGCGCATCCCGCTTTTCCCGTTGCTCGGTCTGTCGTTTGCGTTGACCGGCCTGCGCTGGTTCCTGGTGGCGTGCGTGGACGACGGCCCGGCACTGGCGGCCATCCAGGTGTTGCATGCGTTCACCTTTGGCGCGTTTTACGTCGGAGCGATCTCCTACCTGGATCGGACGGTGCCGGCTTCCCTGCGGGCCACGGGCCGGGCCCTGTTCACCTCGATCTCGATCGGGCTGGGCGGTCTCTTCGGTCACCAGGTGGCGGGCCTGGCGTACGACTTGGGACACGCGCGGGAGATCGGAGGCGGTCATCTGGCGTTTCTGGTGGCCGCGGGGATCGAGTGTCTGGCGCCGGTGGCATTGTTCGTTTCGTATCGTCGGACGCCGGCCTGTGCCCGGTCCGAAAGCGCGGCGCTTCGACCGGGCTGAAAAGCGCTTTCGCCGGCAGGGCTTCTCCATACGATAGCAGCCCGTCGAAAAACCTATACCCTTCCCTTTCCCATCAGGGGGAGCGGGCGAACGGCCGTTTTTTCGACGGGTTGACAGGTCCGCGAACGCAGGTCTTGACCCTGGAAGAGCATGAGCCTACGCATTCTCCAACTGAACAGCGCGCGACTGTACATCGGTGAAGCGGCACACACGTTGAATCTGACCGAGGCGCTTCGGCAGGCGGGGCACCAGGTGTGGCTGGGCCTGCGCAGTGGTCATTTGACCATCGAGGTGGCGCGGCGGCGGAAGCTCGAGCCGATCGAATTCGAGATGCGCAGGCGTTGGTGGCCTCCCGGCGAACTGCCCGACATGCGCAAGCTGGCGAAACTGGTGCGCGAGGAAGGCATCCAGGTGGTGCACGTCCACCGGGGCCGGGAGCACTGGCAGGCCGCGCTGACCGCGCAGCTTTTTCGTCTCGGCGTGCCCATCGTCCGCACGCGGCATGTGGTGACGCCGCTGAAAAGGCACTGGGCCAATCGCTGGCTGGCGAGGCGCACCGCGAAGCTGATCGTCGTTTCGCGGGCGGTTGAAGCCGATGTGCGTTCCACGCGTCTGTATCGCGATGAAGACGTGGCGTTCGTCCCGGGCGGCATCGATCTGGAACATTTCCGGGCGAAAGGGCGTCGGGACGAGATGCGGACGAAGCTGGGCCTCGCCACCGACGCGCCGGTTGCGATCTGCGTGGCGCGTTTCGCCAAGGTGAAAGCGCATCGCATCCTGCTGGAGGCGTGGGACCGGGTGCGGCGGGAGGTGCCCAAGGCGATGCTGCTGCTGGTCGGCGACGGGCTGCTGCGCGCCGAGTCGGAGGCGCAGGCGAACCGGTTGGGCCTGACGGCCGGCGAGGTGCGGTTTCTCGGGTGGCAGAGCGGGGAAGACCTTCCCGGATGGCTGGAGGCCTCCGATGTCGGCGTCCTGACTTCGGTCGGTTCGGAGGGTTTTTCGCGGGCCGTCCTGGAGTACCTTGCCCTGCAACTGCCGGTGGTGGCCACGCGGGTCGGCGCGGTGCCGGACCTGGTGACGGAGGGCGTGTCGGGGCGGTTGGTGCCGCCGGGGGATGCCGGCGCGCTGGCGGCTGCGCTGAGCGAAACGCTCCGCTGGCCGCCCGAACGCCGCGCGGAGATGGGCCGGGCGGGACGGGCCAAGGCCGAAAACGAGCACGGCTATGCGGCATGGGCCCGGACGCACGTGCACCTGTACGAAGATGTACTGCGGTAACGGAAAGCGAACTGAGAGAAGCCAGCGATGCAGCGTGCGTCCGCACATCCTCCGCGTCCCTCGCAGCAGGTGAAATGGCACCTGGAACGGAAGGGCCGCTACCACGTCCAGTGTCTGCCGCCCTACAGGCGTTTTCGCGGCAACGAGATGCCCTGGGATCATGCGGGCGAACTGGACGAAACCACCGAACTGGTGGTGAAGAGCACACGCAGTCGGAAAGTGGTCAAGCTTGCGGCCGGCCAGTACGGCACGCCGCTCGAGCTGTTCGTGAAGCGCTACAACTTCAAGACGTGGTACGGCCCGTACCTCCGCATGGCGCGGCAGTCGCGCGCACGGGAGGAATTCGAACTGGGCTGGGCGCTGATGGATGCGGGCATCCGCACCCCCCGCCCGGTCTGGCTGGCGGAGGAGCTGCGCACGCCATCCCGGTTCAGCATCCTGGCGACGGAAGCGATCCCGCTTGCGGAAAACGTCCTGCAGCGCTGGATGCGTCTGAGCGAGGAGTCGGATCGGGTGGATCTGGTCCGAGCGGTCGGGCAGTTCCTCTATCTCCTGCATCAACGCGGCTTCTATCACGACGACTGCAAGGCGGCGCATTTCCTGATCCGCCAGGAGTCGCCTTCGACGCCCAAGGAGTTCTTCGTGATCGACCTGCTGGGGTGCGGGCTGCATGGACGGCTGACGCAGTTGCAGCGGGCCAAGAATCTGTTCCAGGTGATGAGGCACTTTTATCCGCCCAAGGGATCGACCGGATTCGGGCCGGAGCATCGCGAGTTGCTGCTGACGGCCTACGGCGGCTCGCGCCAGGATGCGGAGAAGTGGTCGCGCTGGGTGGATCGCATCGGACGGTTAAAGGGCAAGAAGTACTGAACGGGCGGTCAAGTGCGGCGCGGTACTAAGCCACGTCCTGGCCGTTTTCGAGCACGTGCCAGTAGGCATCGAGCTGTTCGAGGATGATGCCGGTGCCGCGGGCGACGGCGGTCAGCGGTTCGTCCGTGCGCCGCACCGGCAGACCCGTCTCGCGCGCCAACAGGCGGTCCAGGCCGCGAAGCATCGATCCGCCGCCCGCCAGCGTTATGCCGCTTTCCACCAGGTCGGCACAGAGTTCCGGGCAGGTCTGTTCCAGCGTGTTGATGAGCGTCTTCAGGATCTCGTCGAGCGGTTCGCGAAGCGCCTCGCGGATCTCTTCGCTGCAGACCCTGACGGTGCGGGGCAGCCCCTTGAGCGTGTCGCGCCCGCGAACCTCGCGTTCCAGTTCCTCCTCCAGCGGGTAGGCGCTGCCGATCTCCATCTTGATCCGTTCGGCCGTCTGCTCGCCCACCTCCAGATTGTAGACCTGTTTGAGGTAGCGGACGATCGAGTCGTTCATGGTGTCGCCGGCGATACGCAGACTGCTCGAAACGACGATGTCGTTGAGCGAGAGCACCGCGATCTCGGTCGTGCCGCCACCGATGTCCATGATCAGCGAACCGCGGGGCTCGCTGACCGGCAGGCCGGCGCCCACGGCTGCAGCCATGGGCTCCTTGATCAGCCGGACTTCGCGCGCCCCGACGCGTTCGGCCGAATTGATCACGGCGCGCTTTTCGACCGTGGTGATCCCGGAAGGGACGGCCACCAGCACGCGCGGATGGATGAACCGTGACCGGCCATGCGCCTTGCGGATGAAATAGCCCAGCATCGCCTCGGTGATCTCGAAATCCGCGATCACGCCGCTGCGCAAGGGCCGGATGGCCTGGATCGACGGCGGCGCTTTGCCCAGCATCCGCCAGGCGCGTTCCCCGATGGCCGTGCCGTTTTCGGCGATCCGGTTGGTGCCCTGGAATACGGCCACGACGGACGGTTCGGAGATGATAATGCCTTCCCCCCGCGCGCAGACCAGCGTGTTCGCGGTGCCAAGATCGATGCCCAGGTCTTTGGAAAGCAAGCCGAACACGTTATCCAGTATCATGTTGTGTCCTTGGGACCCCCTGTTCGGCCCCGTACCGAACCGCGGGGATACGGCTGGAAGTGTATCGTCAACCGGCGCTTTCGCCGGGATAAAAAAACGGGTCCTTCGAGGAAATGAATGGGTAGCCCCTATATGTTGTGGTTGAGGGGAAGAGGAAAGGACAGAGAGAGGAAGGTCGGCGCACA
>Ga0101944_10003782_pt1 | contig 20226 bp, 19 predicted proteins | sample DewCreD2012metaG_FD_75245 | JGI IMG/M metagenome (GOLD analysis project Ga0101944, IMG submission 75245) | Hot spring sediment bacterial and archeal communities from British Columbia, Canada, to study Microbial Dark Matter (Phase II) - Dewar... ... | reverse complement strand
CCTGCCGCCACGCCGCGCATGATGGAGGCTCCGGGGCTGCTCCGACATGCGCGGCGTGGCGGCAGGGGCCGATGGCAATGTGTGGGTGCTTCGTGCCGATACGACCTTCGCGGCCTCCGGCTCGCGGCTCACTCGCCTCGATGGCTCGAACGGCTCCATTCGCCCGTGGAAGGGGAGTGAGGTCATGCACGCGATCGTGCGCACGGGTGCAGGGGCCTGCAGGCTGGCCGCACTCGGCGGAAAACTCTTCGCTATCGACCCCGAGAAGAACGGCCTCGATGTGATCGATGCTGCCACGGGGGAGCTGTCTGTAAGACCGTTGGACGGAGCGGAACTCCTTGCTTCGGACGAGCATTCCGGCGTGCTGTGGGTCGCCCGCAAGGCTACACTGGATGCCCTCAGCCCAGATCTGCAGGTGCTTGCCAGCCATCCGCTTCCTGTGGCCAGACCGGGCGCGATCGCCGCAAGCAACGGCACCCTCGCCGTCGCCTCGCGCGCTACGGGCAAGGTCCATCTTTTCTCCTGCGCTGACCTGAAGACGCTCAAACCGCTGCGCATTGTCGGCCGTGGCGATGGCCCCTACGGCGAGTTCCGCACCGACCGCTTCCTCTTCCAAGACGCCCCCGGCTGGGAAAACTCGCCCTGCGACGTGGCCATCAGCCCTGCCGGCGAGCTGGCCGTGATCGACCGCGGCCGGCTGATCGTGCTTGATCCCAAGGGCCGGCTGCTGTGGTACACCTTCGGTGTGTTTGGCAACCAGTCTCAGCTCTCTCACGGCACGCAGTACCGCAGGCTGTGGGACACCTACGGCGACCGCTCCTTCACGCTGGACGAGAAGCGCGGCACGTGGGAGCCGGAGGCGTTCTGGGATACCTCCGCAGTGCGCGATGCGCGCGCCGAGTGGAGCAACGTCTTCCTCGGCGACTTCGCCGACGGCGGCAAGGTCTTCGGCGTCTACGTCCGCCCCCTCGCAAACACACCCCACCTGCTTGTCGTGCGTTATGATGGCTACCGCGCGGTGCCGGTGCGCACCACGCCACTCGACGGCGGCCGCGTGGCCGTCGAGGGGCTCGTCGCGGGGCTGCCGGTGGTGGTGAAGGGGGCGTACTTCGTCCGCGCGCAGTTCGAGGGCGCCCCGGCGGAGGAGGGCGCGTGATCGAGCGCCTCATCGGGTTCAGCATCCGCCAGCGCTGGTTCGTCGCCGGCGGCACGGCGACGCTCCTCGGGCTCGGCGTCTGGGCGCTCTCCACGCTGCCGTTCGAGGCGTTCCCCGACCTGACCGCCAACTCGGTGTCGGTCATCGCCGACGCGCCGGGGCTCGCGCCGCAGGAGGCGGAGCAGCTCGTCACCTTCCCGATCGAGCGCGCGCTGCTGGGCCTCCCGGGCACCGAGGCGGTGCGCTCCACCACCAAGTTCGGCGTGTCGATCACGCAGGTCGTCTTCCGCGACGGCGTGGACACGTACTTCGCACGGCAGCTCGTGAGCCAGCGGCTGGGCGACGTGGCGACGCAGCTCCCGCCGGGAGTCACGCCGGTGCTGGGCCCGGTCTCCACCGCGATGGGCGAGGTGTACCAGTACGTGCTCGCCTCGACCTCGGCCGAGTGGTCGCCGACGCGGCTCAAGACGCTGCAGGACTTCACCCTCGCACCGCAGCTCCGCACCGTGCCGGGCGTGGCGGAGGTGAACGGCTGGGGCGGGCTCACCGAGCGGTACGAGGTGGTGGTGGACCCGCGCCGGCTCGCGGCGGCGGGGCTCACCCTGGGCGACGTGGAGCGGGCGATCGCCCAGGACAACACCAACTTCGGCGGCGCCTACACCGAGCACCGCGGCGAGCGCTTCGTGCTGCGCGGCCTCGGCCGGCTCCGCGGTCCCGATGACCTCGCGCGCGTGGCGCTCACCGTGCGCGGCAGCGTCCCCATCCGCCTCGGCGACATCGCCACGGTGACGAGCGGGCACCTGCCACGCAACGGCGCGGTGACCAAGGACGGGCGCGGCGAGGTGGTGAGCGGGATGGTCATCATGCGGAAGGGCGAGAACGCCCGGCAGGTGATCGCCCGCATCAAGGACCGGGTCGCCGAGATCGAGCGCACCCTCCCGCCCGGGGTGGCGCTGGTGCCGTTCTACGACCAGACCGAGCTGGTGAGCCGCACCACGCACACCGTCCAGAAGAACCTGCTGCTCGGGGGGGCGCTCGTCGTCACGCTGCTCTGGGTCTTCCTGCGGAACATCGCGGCGAGCCTCATCGTGGCGGCGGTGATCCCGCTCTCGATGCTCTGGGCGTTCGTGGCGATGAAGCTCTTCGGCTACTCCGCCAACCTGATGAGCCTGGGCGCCCTCGACTTCGGGCTCCTGGTGGACGGGTCCGTGGTGATCGTCGAGAACGTGATGCGCCGCGCGGGGCACCGGCGCGCGATCCACGGCGCCGGCGAGCTGCCGCACACGGTGGCGGAGCGCATCCGCGCCTCCGCCGTCGAGGTGGGCCGCCCGGTCGTCTTCGGGATCGCGATCATCATCGCGGTGTACCTGCCGATCTTCGCGCTCGGCGGCACCGAGCGGAAGATGTTCGTGCCGATGGCGTTCACCGTGGTGGCGGCGGTGCTGGGCTCGCTCCTCATCGCGCTCACGGTGGTGCCGGCGGCGGCGCGCACCTTCCTGGCGCGCGCCCACGAGGTGGAGTGGCCGCTCTTCGAGCGGCTCAAGGGGCGGTACCGCGCGCTGCTCGACCACACCATGGCGCACCGCCGGCTGGTGGTGGGGGCGGCGGTCGCGCTCTTCGCCGCCTCGCTGTACCTCGCGATGCACCTCGGCCGCGAGTTCATGCCGCGGCTCGACGAGGGGAGCGTGCTGGTGCAGGCGCGCCGGCTGCCGTCCACCGCCATCGGGCAGGGGATCGAGTACTCCACGCTCGTGGAGCGGGCCCTCGCGGGGCTCCCGGAGGTGAACACCGTGGTCTCGAAGCTCGGCCGACCCGATCTCGCCACCGAGGCGATGGGGTCGTACGAGTCCGACACGTACGTGATGCTGAAGGAGCGCGGCGAGTGGCGGCCGGGCGGCAAGGACGCCCTGCTCGCCGCGATGGACAGCGCCCTGCAGTCGATCCCGGGGCTCTCGTACGCCTTCACGCAGCCGATCCAGATGCGGCTCGACGAGGCGGAGAGCGGGATCACCACCGATGTCGGCGTCCGCATCTTCGGCGACGATGCCGAGCGGCTCGCCACGCTCGCGCACCGGGTGGAGCGCGAGCTGGCGCAGGTCCCGGGCGCCGCCGAGGTGAAGGCGACCGCCGCCGCGCGCGTGAAGCAGCTCGACATCGTGCTCGACCGCGAGGCGACGGCGCGCTACGGGCTCGACGCCGGCACCATCGGTGCCGAGGTGCAGCGGGCGCTTGGCGCCGTGTCGGGCACGATGATCGTGGACGGCCCGCGCCGCATCCCCGTGGCGGTGCGGGCGCCCGACGCGGGCTCGATGGACCCCGACCGGCTCGGCGGGCTGCCGCTGCCGCGCGCGGGCGGCGGGGTGGTGCCGCTCGCCGCCGTGGCACGTCTCCACGCCGTGGAGGCGCCGGAGGCGTTCGCGCACGAGGGCGGGCAGCGGATGGTGGTGGTAGGCGCCAACGTGCGCGGCCGCGACGTGGTGGGGTGGGTGGAGGAGGCGGCGGCGCGGCTCGAGCAGCGGGTGCCGCTGCCGAGCGGGTACCGCTACGAGTGGGGCGGGCAGTACCGCCACCAGCAGACCGCCGTGCGGCGGCTGCAGGTGCTGATCCCGCTCGCGATCCTCGCGATCTACCTGCTGCTCTTCGCCGCCTTCCGCACGGTGCGCCACGCCGGGCTCATCCTGACGAACGTGCCGTTCGCCCTGGTGGGCGGGATCGCGGCGCTCTTCCTCGCCGGGCTCAACCTCAGCATCTCGGCGTTCGTGGGGTTCATCGCCCTCTTCGGCATCGCGGTGCTGAACGGCGTGGTGCTCGTGAGCTCAATCAACGACCTGCGCGAGGAGGGGCTGGGGCTCGAGGACGCGGTGCTCGCCGGCGCCACCTCGCGCCTGCGCCCCGTGCTGATGACGGCCACCGCCGCCGGCCTCGGCTTCGTGCCGATGGCGGTCTCCACCTCCGCCGGCGCCGAGCTGCAGCGCCCGCTCGCCACGGTCGTGCTCGGCGGGCTCGTCACCTCCACGCTGCTCACGCTGCTCGTGCTGCCGACACTCTACGTGGCGGTGGAGCGGTGGTTCGGGAAGGAGGAGGACGAGGAGGACGAGCCCGAGCCCGACGCGTTCAGCCGGCAGGAGGAGGGGATGGCGACGGTGTAGGGTGGCCGTGCATGCGCGCCGGATTCACCCTCGACTCACGCTGACTTCAGGGCGCGAGACCCGAGGTCGGCACGCACTCCGGTCACATCCGCAGGGACGCCCGAGACGGGAGGTCCTCGTCGTACGCTGCGCCGCTCGCCTCGACCGACCGGGTCGAGGTGGACTACGTGGTGGTGGCACAATGACCGGCTTCGCGTGGCGGACCCTCGAGGTGCTGATCTGCTCGGCCGCAGCAGCGACTTGGCTGTCGGCGCAGACGGCCGTCCGGCTCGCGGCGGACGGCGTCGGGCCGGGGGCGCGTGTCCGCGTGCATCATCGCGCGGGCGCGATCGTCGCGGGAAAGGTCGTCGCGCTGTCCAACTCGCTGCTCGTGGTGGTGGCGACAGGCGCGCCGACCGTGACCGGCTCGACTCCACTTGCACGAGTCACATGCCTGCGGCTGCGTCGCTCGTCACCGCTGCTGATCGGCGGCGCGGTGGGTGCGACGATCGGCGTGGCCACGGGACTCCTGTTGGTGGCATCGTCGCAGGACACGGATGACGGCTCTGTACCGGGCTTCGTCTCCGTGACCGCCGCCGCCGGTGCCGGGCTTGGGGTAGGCGTGGCGGCGCTGCTGCCCCGCTGGCGTGACGTGCGGCTCACGGAACGCCCGCGCTGAACCCGGCGTGGCACGGGGCTGCGGCTACGGCTGCGGCGACCTGGGCGGCACCAGCACCGGCTTCGGCGCCGGCAGCGCGGGCACCGGCAGGCTCGGCACCGGCAGGTCGATGCGCGTGTTGTCGGCGCCCGCGGGCTCGTCGCCGCCGAGCGGCATCTCCTGCTCCGCCTCGGCGTCGCCCTCGATGATCGTCCCCTGCGCGCCCAGCTCCCGGAAGAGCCGCCACTGCGCCTGCCTCGCACTCCAGGTGCGGGGGCCGTTGTAGAGCAGCGACACGATCAGCGTTCCCTCGGGGCGGCCGAGATAGCCGACCACCGCGGAGACGTGGCCGAGGGTGCCGGTCTTGGCGCGCACCACGCCCGGCGCAGGGAGCCCCGAACGCAGGCGGCGCAGCGTCCCCTCGCCGTTGGCGGGGAGCAGGTACGCGAAGTTCCGCCCCTCCTTCCGCGCGGGGAACTTCGCGAGGTACGCCACGAAGGCGCCCGCGGTGGCGCGGTCGTCGTAGGAGAGGCCGCTGCCGTCCACGAGACGCACGCCGTCGCCCGCGCCCGTCACCTCGCGCACGTGCTGCGTGAGCTTCCGCGGCGCGTCCTCGGGACCGCCCGCCCACTGCAGCAGCAGCTCGGCGCCCAGGTTCATGCTGCGCCGGTTCACGATGCTCGCCAGCGAGTCGAACGGCGGCGAGAGGACCTGCGCCAGCACCCGGGGCGCCGCGGGCTCGATGTCGCCGATGGTGCTGAGCGGCTCGGTCACCCAGCGGATCCCCGCGTCGCGGAGGGCCGCCGCCCACGCCGCCTCGAGCACCACCTTCGGGTCGTTCGTGTTCACGCGCAGCGAGCGCGCCCCGCCCGAGAGGCCGATGGTCCCCGCCACGATCCAGCCGCCGTGGCGGTCCTGCCGCAGCGAGAGCCGCGCGCGGCGGCCCGTCCGCGTGGTGGCGGTCACCTTCACGAGCGGTGCCAGCCCCGACGGCGCCGTGCCGTAGAGCAGGGCGCGCGCGCCCGCCTTCCGGCCCGGCGACACGGTGACCACGATCACGTTCTCGTGCACCGTGAGCGGCCCCACGACCGGCGCGAACCAGCGCCCGCGGTGCTTCGGCGACCAGGCCGCCGGGTAGCGCGCGTCGGCCGCGCCGCGCGCGCTCGTCACGCGCAGCGGCCCGCGCAGCTCGCGCACGCCGGCCGACGCGAGCTGGATCGCGAGGTCGCGCAGCGTGGGCCCCGCCTCGCGCGACGACTCGAGCGAGAAGTCGCCGTTGAGCTCGAGCGACCAGTCGCCGACCCAGCGGCCCGACTCCGGGTCGGCGAAGCCGCTGCCCACCACGCGCGTCGGCAGCCGCCCGTCGGGGCCGACGACGCTGCGGGCATAGCCGGTGGTGAAGAGCTTGACGGTGGAGGCGGGGGTGAGCGGCTTGCCGGCCTGGTGCTCCCAGAGCACCCGGCCCGCCTGGTCGGCGACCGCGATCCCCCAGTCGCCGGGCACCTGCCGCCGCGTACGCTCGAACCACTGCTGCACCGTGCGCGCCACCTCGTCCTGCGCCTGCGCCGCAGCAGGCACCGCCGCCACGAGAAGCGGCAGGAGCCGGCGGCACAGGGTGCTGAGGACGCGACGCGACGGCATGGGCGGCGGCAGTGTCCCTTTCAGGGGTGACGTGGACGAAAGAAGTTGCCGGCCGGCGCCCCCGTCAACGGCCGACCGGCCCGGCCAGGTGATGCGCGGAGAACGGCTTGGGTCGCGGCGTGGCCTCGTGGCGCGTTCCCGGTCCGTTCGAATGGCGCATCCGCCGTGCCGGGACGCGTGACCGGGGCGTGACGAAGGAACCTCGGCAGCCCCGGACGGTACATCCCCCGTCGCCGCGAAGGGCGGCGCTCGACCACTCACCTGGAGTCACGACATGCGGAAGCAGTTCCTCGGCCTCGCGCTCGCGGGCCTCGTCGCCGCGGCGCCCGCGGCGGCGCAGCAGAAGGACATCGTGGAGACGGCGGTCGCCGCCGGCTCGTTCACCACCCTCACCACGCTCGTGGGCCAGGCCGGCCTCGTCGAGACGCTGAAGGGCAAGGGCCCGTTCACCGTCTTCGCGCCGACCGACGACGCTTTCAAGGCGGTCCCGGCCGCGACCCTCGAGGCGCTGGGCAAGGACAAGGCGGCGCTCACGAAGGTCCTGACGTACCACGTGGTGCCGGGCATGGTGCACGCCGGTGACCTCGCGAAGCTCGCCGACAAGGACGGCTACGTGACGGTGAAGACGGTCGAGGGCTCGGAGCTCAGGCTCCACCTCGCCGGCAAGGCGGTGCACGTGGGCAAGGAGAACGCGAACGTCGTGAAGGCCGACGTCATGGCCTCGAACGGCGTGATCCACGTGATCGACAAGGTCGTCCTGCCGCCGGCCCCGGCCAAGGCGGGGATGTAAGGGACGCCGTCCCCGGGACGCGAGCGGGGGCGGGTGCCAGCGGCACCCGCCCCCGCGTCGTTCCGGCACCCTGGGCTCAGCGCAGCATCGACTTGGCGATCGTCTGCAGCTGCATGTTGCTGGTGCCCTCGTAGATCGTGCCGATCTTGGCGTCGCGGTAGTACTTCTCCGCCGGGTACTCCTTCGAGTAGCCGTAGCCGCCGAAGAGCTCGAGGCACTGGGAGGTGACGCGGTCGGCGACCTGCGAACTGACGAGCTTGGCGATCGCGGCCTCGTCGGTGAAGGGGTGGCCGGCGTCCTTGAGGCGCGCGGCGTTGTACACCAAGAGCCGCGCCGCCTCGAGGTCGGCGTGCATCTGCGCGAGCTGGAACTGCACCCCCTGGAACTCGGCGATCGCCCGCCCGAACTGCTTCCGCTCCTTCACGTACTTCGTCGCCGCCTCGAGCGCGCCGCGCCCGACGCCGATCATCTGCGCGCCGATCCCGATGCGGCCCTCGTTCAGCGTCTCGATCGCGATCTTGTAGCCCTGGCCCACGGGGCCGAGCACGTTCGCGTCGGGCACCCGGCACCCCTCGAGGATCAGCTCGGTGGTGCTCGAGGCGCGGATGCCGAGCTTGTTCTCCTTCTTGCCGACGCTGAAGCCGGGAAAGTCGCGCTCCACGAGGAAGGCGGTGATCCCCTTGTAGCCCCTCGCGAAGTCGGTGTTGGCGAAGACGATGAAGATCCCCGCCTCCGCGCCGTTCGTGATCCAGAACTTGCGGCCGGTGAGCGCCCACCCGTCGCCCGTGCGCTCGGCCCTGCACTGCAGCGCGAAGGCGTCGGAGCCGCTCTCGGGCTCGCTGAGGGCGAAGGCGCCGAGGAGGCCCGTCGTCATCCGGGGGAAGAGCGCCGACTGCTGCGCCTCGGTGCCCCACCGCAGGATCGCGTTGTTGACCAGGGTGTTGTGGACGTCCACGTAGATGGCGGCGGAGGCGTCCACCCGCGCCAGCTCCTCGATGGCGAGGACCGCCATGAAGATCGAGCCGCCGGCGCCGCCGAGCGGCTCGGGGACCTCGATCCCCATCAGCCCCAGCTCGAAGAACTTCCCGATGATGGCGGGCTCGAACCTCCCCGCCTCGTCCATCGCCGTGACGTGCGGCCGGACCTCGCTCTCGGCGAAGTCGCGCACCGCGTCGCGGAACATCGTCTCTTCCTCGCTGAGGACCGTGAGGGGCTGGGGCGCCTCGGCGACCTGCGGCATCGGTGGCTCCGGGTACGTGGGTATGAGCACAATCTACGGGACCGGGCCCCGTGCCGCACCGCCTGTGCAGGAACGGTGCCGCGCCTCCCGCGCCGTCAGCGCTCGTAGCCGAGATTCGGCGCCAGCCAGCGCTCCACCTCGGCCCGGTCCATCCCCTTGCGGCGCGCGTAGTCCTCGACCTGGTCGCGGCCGATGCGGCCGAGCCCGAAGTAGGCCGCCTCGGGGCGCCAGAAGTAGAGCCCGCTCACGCTCGCCGCCGGGAGCATGGCGCAGCTCTCGGTGAGGGTGATGCCGGCCTCCCGCTCCGCGTGGAGGAGGGCGAAGAGGGTGCGCTTCTCGGTGTGGTCGGGGCAGGCGGGGTAGCCGGGGGCGGGGCGGATCCCCTGGTACGCCTCGCGGATCAGCGCGTCGTTGTCGAGCGCCTCCCCGGGGGCGTACCCCCAGAACTCGCGCCGCACCCGCTCGTGGAGCCGCTCGGCGAGCGCCTCGGCGAGCCGGTCGGCGAGGGCCTTGAGCAGGATGGCGCGGTAGTCGTCGTGCGCGGCCTCGAACCGCCGCGCGCGCTCGTCGCAGCCCAGGCCGGCGGTCACCGCGAAGGCGCCGACGTAGTCGAGCACCCCCGACTCGACGGGGGCGACGAAGTCGGCCAGCGCCAGGTTGGGCCGCCCGGGCTCCTTCGGCATCTGCTGGCGCAGGGTGTGGATCCGCGCGCGCTCCTGCGCGCGGGTCGGGCCGGTCCACAGCACGATGTCGTCGCCGAGCGCGTTGGCGGGGAAGAACCCGAGCACGGCGCGCGCCTCGAGCCACCCCTCGCGCACGACCTGGTCGAGCATGGCGAGCGCGTCCGCGTGCAGCGACCGCGCGGTCTCGCCCACGACCGGGTCGTCGAGGATGGCGGGGAAGCGGCCGGCGAGCTCCCATGTCTGGAAGAACGGCGTCCAGTCGATCCGCGCCACCAGCTCCGCGAGCGGGTAGGGCGCCAGCGTGCGGGTGCCGGTGAAGGCGGGCTCGGGGACCGGGCGCGTCCAGTCGCACGCGAGCCGGTTGGCGCGCGCGTCGGCGAGGCTCGCCTGGCGGCCGGGGCCGCGGTCGCCCGCGCGGGCGGCGCGGATGTCGGCGTACTCCCGGCGCACCGCGGCCTCGAACTCCTCCCGCAGCCCGTCGCTCAGCAGGCTGCCGGCCACGCCCACGGCGCGCGACGCGTCGAGCACGTGCACCACCGGGTGGCGGTAGCCCGGCGCGATCTTCACCGCCGTGTGCACCTTGCTCGTGGTGGCGCCGCCGATCAGGAGCGGCACGTGGAAGCCCTGGGCGTCCATCTCGCGCGCCACGAAGCTCATCTCCTCGAGCGACGGGGTGATGAGCCCCGAGAGGCCGACCAGGTCCGCCTGCACCTCGCGCGCCTTCTCGAGGATCGTCGCCGCCGGCACCATCACGCCGAGGTCCACCACCTCGAAGTTGTTGCACTGCAGCACCACGCCGACGATGTTCTTGCCGATGTCGTGCACGTCGCCCTTGACGGTGGCGAGCACGATCCGCCCCTTCGTGCTCGAGGCCGCCGTCGCCTTCTCGGCCTCGAGGAAGGGCACGAGGTGCGCGACCGCCTTCTTCATCACGCGCGCGCTCTTCACCACCTGCGGCAGGAACATCTTCCCGGCGCCGAAGAGGTCGCCGACGACGTTCATCCCGTCCATCAGCGGCCCCTCGATCACCGCGATCGGGCGGCCGAGCTCCAGGCGGGCCTCCTCGGTGTCCTCCACGATCCAGTCGGTCAGGCCGTGCACGAGGGCGTGCACGAGCCGCTCGCGCACCGGGCGCTCGCGCCATGCGAGGTCCTGCGCGCGCGCCGCGACCTGGCCCTTCACCTGCTCGGCCACGGCCATGAGGCGCTCGGTCGCGTCGGGGCGGCGGTTCAGGACGAGATCCTCGACCCGCTCGAGCAGGTCGGCGGGGATGTCGCTGTACACGGGGAGCTGGCCCGCGTTGACGATCCCCATGTCCATCCCGGCGCGGATGGCGTGGTACAGGAAGACCGCGTGGATCGCCTCGCGCAGCGGGTTGTTCCCGCGGAAGGCGAACGACACGTTGCTCACGCCGCCGCTCACGCGCGCGAGCGGGAGGCTCTCCTTGATGCGGCGGGTCGCCTCGATGTACGCCACGCCGTAGCCGGCGTGCTCCTCGATCCCTGTGCCGATGGCGAAGATGTTGGGGTCGAAGATGATGTCCTGCGGGTCGAAGCCGGCCTGCTCCACGAGCAGGTGGTAGGCGCGGGTGCAGACCTGCACCTTGCGGTCCGCCGTGTCGGCCTGGCCCTGCTCGTCGAACGCCATCACGATCACCGCGGCGCCGTAGCGGCGCACGAGCCGGGCCTGCCGCAGGAACTCCGCCTCGCCCTCCTTGAGGGAGATCGAGTTCACGATCCCCTTCCCCTGCAGGTTCCGCAGCCCGGCCTCGAGCACCGACCACTTCGACGAGTCGAGCATGATCGGGACGCGGGCGATCGCCGGCTCCCCGGCCACGAGGCGCAGGTACGTCACCATGGCGCGCTCGGCGTCGAGCATCCCCTCGTCCATGTTGATGTCGATGAGCTGCGCCCCGGCCTCGACCTGCTGCTTCGCGACCTGCAGCGCGCCCTCGAAGTCGCCCGCGAGGACGAGCTTCGCGAACTTCGCCGAGCCGGTGACGTTGGTGCGCTCGCCGACGTTCACGAAGCCGGTGGAGGGGCCGATCACGAGCGGCTCGAGCCCGGCGAGCCGCAGCCAGGGGGGCACCTCGGGGCGCTGGCGCGGCGGGAGGCCGCGCACGGCGGCGGCGATGGCGCCGATGTGCGCCGGCGTGGTGCCGCAGCACCCGCCGACGATGTTCACGAGCCCCGACTCGGCGAACTCGCGCAGGACGGCGGCGGTGTAGTCCGGCGTCTCGTCGTAGCCGCCCATCGCGTTCGGGAGGCCGGCGTTGGGGTGCACGCTCACGAAGCAGCCGGCGACCCGCGACAGCTCCTGCACGTAGGGGCGCAGGTCCTTCGCCCCGAGGGCGCAGTTGAGCCCCACGGCGAGCGGGCGCGCGTGCGCCACCGAGGTCCAGAAGGCCTCGGTCGTCTGGCCCGAGAGGGTGCGGCCGCTCGCGTCGGTGATGGTGCCCGAGACGAGCAGCGGCACGCGCGGCGCGCCGCGCAGGAACGCCTCCTCGACCGCGAAGATCGCCGCCTTGGCGTTCAGCGTGTCGAAGACCGTCTCGATGAGGAGCAGGTCGGCGCCGCCCGCGAGGAGCGCCTCGGTCGCCTCGACATAGGTGGCGACGAGTTCCTCGAAGGTCACGTTGCGGGCGCCCGGGTCGTGCACGTCGGGCGAGATCGAGGCGGTGCGGCTCGTGGGCCCCAGCACGCCGGCCACGTAGCGCGGCGCGCCGTCGCGCGCCTCGAAGGCGTCGGCCACGTCGCGGGCGAGGCGGGCGCCGGTCTCGTTCAGCTCGCGCACCAGCGCCTCCATGCCGTAGTCGGCCATGGAGGGGGCGCTGCTGTTGAAGGTGTTCGTCTCGACGATGTCGGCGCCGGCCTCGAGGTAGGCGGCGTGGATCGCCTGCACCACGTCGGGCCGCACCAGCGAGAGGAGGTCGTTGTTGCCGCGCAGGTCGCGCGGCCAGGCGGCGAAGCGCGTGCCGCGGTAGTCGGCCTCCTGGAGCCGGTACCCCTGGATCATCGTCCCCATCGCGCCGTCGAGCACGAGGATGCGCTGCGCGAGGAGCGGCTCGAGGAGCGCGAGCCGCTGCTCGCGCGTGAAGGGGGTGCGCGCCGCCGCGGGCCGCACGAAGGGCGGCGGCAGCGTGGCGACGGCGCCGTGGTGGTCGTGGCCGGGGGTCGGACAGGCGCTCATGCGCGGGCCCCCTCCGCCGCGGGGCGCAGCCCGAGGACATGGCAGATCGCGTAGCTCAGGTCGGCGCGGTTCAGCGTGTAGAAGTGGAACTCGCGCACCCCCTGGTCGGCGAGCCGCAGGCACTGCTCGGCGCAGATCGTGGCGGCGACGAGCTTGCGCGTCTCCGGGTCGGCGTCGAGCCCCTCGAAGAGCCGGCCCATCGCGCGCGGCACCATGGCGCCGCAGGCGGCGGCGAACCGCGTCATCTGCGCGAAGTTGGTGACGGGCATGATCCCGGGGATGATGGGGATGCCGATGCCGGCGGCGGCGGCGCGGTCGAGGAAGCGGAAGTACACGTCGTTGTAGAAGAAGAACTGGGTGATCGCCCGCGTGGCGCCGGCGTCCACCTTGCGCTTCAGGTTGTCGAGGTCGGCCGCGGCGGAGGTCGCCTGCGGGTGCACCTCGGGGTAGGCGGCGACGGTCAGCTCGAAGGGCGCCACGCGCCGCAGCCCCGCCACGAGGTCGGCGGCGTAGGCGTAGCCGCCCGGGTGCGGCACGTACGGCCCCTCGCCGGCCGGCGGGTCGCCGCGCAGCGCCACGAGGTGCCGCACCCCGGCCGCCCAGTAGTCGCGCGCCACCGCGTCCACCTCCTCGCGTGTCGCGCCCACGCAGGTGAGGTGCGCGGCGGGCTGCAGCGCGGTCTCCTCGAGCAGCCGCTTCACCGTGCGGTGCGTGCGCTCGCGCGTGCCGCCCCCCGCGCCGTAGGTGACGCTCACGAACTGCGGCGCGAGCGGCGCCAGGCGCGTGATCGCGCGCCACAGCCCCTCCTCCATCTCCGGCGTCTTCGGCGGGAAGAACTCGAACGAGACGCGGAACGGGCGGTCGTCGGGCAGGGCTGGCAGGCGTGGCGGCATCGCTCCTCCGGACACGAAAAATCCCCGAGAGCCGAACGTCCCGGGGGGAGGCGTTTTAGCAGGTTGTTTTACGTGGCCGCAAGCAGCTCAACTCACCACGTCGTGCCGGTCCTTCGATTGTCGTGTCCGCAGAGCAAAATCGATGCCCGGCGGCCGGCTCGCAAGGGTCAGCCGTCGCCGGCGGCCTCGGCAAGCCGGCGCCGCGCCTCCGCCGGGGTCATCCCCTCCACCGCCACCTGCTTGGTGCGCCCCGTGGCCCCCGCCACGATCGCGATGCGCGCGCGGGGGACGCCCAGGGCGCCGGCGAGGAAGGCGACGAGCGCCTCGTTCGCCGCCCCGTCCACCGGCGGGGCGGCGACGCGGATGCGGATCGGGTCCGCCGTGGCATCCGCCACCTCGGTGCGGCGGGCGCGCGGCTGCACCCGCACCACGAGGTGGCGGGCGGTCACAGCAGCGAGAGCAGGGCGCTCCGCGCGAGCACCAGCATGAAGTAGGCGACGATGGGGCTCAGGTCGAGCGGCCCGAACGGCGGGAGGATCCGGCGGAGGGGGTCGAGGAGCCAGTCGGTGAGGACGTACGCCGGCCGCAGCCACTTCGCGTACGGCGAGCCGCCGAACCAGCTCGCGATCACGCGCACCAGCAGCGCGAAGGTGAGCACGTTGAACAGCAGGTGCACCCCCTGCCGCAGCCACGCCGACGGCCCGAGCCGCGCCATCGCGCCGAGCGAGTAGAGCACGTCCGCCACCCAGCCGACGAGGGTGAGGAGCACGAGGCCCCCCACCACGGCGAGGCCCACCAGCCAGAGCCCCGCGTCCTGCGGGTTGCCGCCCGCGCGCAGGATGCGCCGCTCGAGCGGCACCAGCACCGGGTCGCCCACCCGCCGCACGAGCCGCGGCCACGCGCCGAACGGCTGCAGCCACTGGCGCCGCACGGCGTGGTGGGTGAGCGCGATCACCGCGCTCGCCGCCACGGCGGCGAGCACGAGGAGGCGCGCGAGCTGTTCGACGACGGCGAGCATCGGCGCGGCGACGCCCCGGTCAGGGCATCGCGAACTCGCGGTTGAACACGACCTCGAAGCTGAAGGTCTTCGCCTTGCTCCTGGTCTCGATGTACTCCGCGATGCGGCGCAGCCGGTCGGGGATCCCGCAGATCTTCTCCTGGGCCTTGCGGCCCATCTCGTTGAGCCCCGTGAGGGCCTCGATCCGCCAGTAGCGGATCTGCTCCTCGACGATGCGGAGGTAGTCGCGCGGGCCGTAGATCCCCGAGCGCCGGATCACCTCGGCGAGGTCCTTGAAGCCGGGGATGGTGATGCCCGGCATGTCGATCGCCGGCATCACGAAGCTCGCGGAGTGCAGCGCCTGGTCGGGGTCGCGCGCGAGGATCTCGGCGAAGACCTGGCGATAGAAGGTGTAGTGCCGCGCCTCCTCCTTCGCGCAGTGGTCGAGCACCGTGGCGAGCCCCGGGTCGAAGTCGGCCACCACCCGCGCGACGCCGGCGTGCGACTGCTGCGTCGCGCGCTCCTGCAGGGAGGTGTAGACGAAGACCCGGTACGGGTCGCGGTCCCACTCGGGGTGGAAGCCGGCCCGGAGGTACTCGAACTGCAGCTCCTCGATCTTGCGCTGGTCGAAGATCATCGCCTCGCGCGCGTAGTCGTGGAGCACCTGGCCGTGGCGGTCCTCCTCGGCGGTCCAGAGGTTGTTCCAGCGGCGCCAGAAGCTGTCGTCGCCGAGGTACACCGCGAGCAGGCGGTGGAAGTGGGGGAGTCCCTCCTCGGTGAGGAGGTTCACCGCCAGCGCCGCGCGGGCGTGGTCCGGGATCCCGGCGGCGCGCTGCCGCAGCGCGACCCGGTGCTCGTCGGGGTCGTCGCCGGGCCCGGGGCCCACGAGGTCGGACGGCATCCAGAGCTCGCGCTTCTTCTCATGGGTGTCCATGAGGTCGCGGACGATGGTCTCGAGGTCCTTTAGGACCTCGATCTTCGAGAACAGCTCGCGTGCGGAATCGGTGAGGCCCATGTCCCGTGGCAGCGGTGAGGTGCGCGTGCCAGGGTCCCGGCGACGCCGGGGAGGGAGGGCACGCGGCTCAAATATGCCCTCGCGCGGGCCCGGTGACCAACTTCCCGCTTCTGGCGGGATCGGCGAAAGTCGCGATATTTGTGAAAGCCCTTTCCCCGGATCCATGCCCGCCCTTCGCCAGCCGCCCGACCAGCGCGCCGTCGCGCCGCGCGCCGCCTCCATCCTGCTCGTGGACGACGAGGAGATGCTGCGCCAGGTGGGGCAGCGCATGCTCGAGCGCCTGGGCTATCGCTGCGAGGTGGCGTCGAGCGGCGCGGAGGCGCTCGAGCGGCTCGCGCTGCCGGACGCCGCCTACGACCTCCTGATCACGGACCTCCGGATGCCCGGGATGTCAGGATACGACCTCGCCGACCGCCTCCGCGCGGAGGGGCGCGCGATCCGGGTGCTGGTCGCCACGGGGTCGTCGCCGTTCGACGACCGGCACAACGCGCTTCGCGCCGCCGGTCTCCCGTACCTCACCAAGCCCTGGCTCCTGTCCGACCTCTCGACGGCGGTGCGGCGGGCGCTGGAGGGGCCGCCGCTCGCGGCCCCGCGGTCATGACCACCGAGGGCGCGCGGCCGGTCCTCGTCCGCTGCGCCTTCTGCAACCAGCTCAACCGGGTGGACCTCGCGCGGCTCGCCGACGGGCCGCGCTGCGGCGGCTGCACGCGCCCGATCCGGCTGGACCGCCCCCAGAAGCTCGACGACGCGGATTTCGACCAGCTGGTCGGCGCGAGCGCGGTGCCCGTGCTCGTGGACTTCTACGCCGACTGGTGCGGCCCGTGCCGGATGATGGCGCCGGCGCTCGACGAGTTCGCCCGCACCCGGGCGGGCGAGGTGCTCGTGTTCAAGCTCGACACCGACCGCAACCCGCTGGCCGCGCATCGGTTCGGCATCCGCGGCATCCCCACCCTCGTGGCGTTCCGCGGGGGCGCCGAGCAGCGGCGGCACACCGGCATGGCCGACGTGCGCGTGCTCGACGCGCTCGTCGGCTGACCCGCTACAGCGTCCGGCAGCGCTTCACGACCGGCTGGACGTTCCCGCAGGCGATCACGTCGTTCATCCCGGCCGCGATCGGCCCGCAGGCGGTCGTCTGCGCGTTCTGCGCCGCCTCCTGCTCGGTGGCGGCCGAGGCGGTGGCGCTGTTGCGCTGCCCGTGGAACTCGACCTCCACGTAGCACTCGTGCTTCTGGCTGCCGAGCGTGCCGTAGAGCAGGAACGCCGCGAACGCCGCGAGGACGGCCAGGGTGATGATGGTGCCGCGCTTCATCGTCCACTCCGACGGTGGGAGGTTGCGGAAGGCGGGAGCTTAGGCGCCGCCGCGCGCTCCCGGTAGGCCCGGCGGGTCGCTAGCTTCACGGCATGGCCCGTCGTCCCGGCCGGCTTGTCCGGCTCCTCGCCCCGGTCCTTGCGCTGGCGCTGCTGCTGCCGGCGTGGGGCTCGGCGCGCCCGCACTGCGCCGCCGCCGGCGACGCGGGCGCGGCGCCGGCGCACGTCGCGCACGGACATCACGCGGCGACCGAGGCCGGCTCGCCCGCGGCGGCCCTGACCGGTGCCGGCGAGACTGCCGAGTGCCCGCACTGCCCGCCGTCGCAGTGCGCGCAGGCCACCACCTGCGCGGCCGCCCCGATGGCGCTGCCGGCGACACGCGCGGCGCTCGAGCTCGCGGCGGGCGCCGCCAAGGCCGACCGGCCCCGCACGGCCCCGCCGGCGTCCCGTACCTTCCAGCCCCCGACCCCACCCCCGCTCCCCGTCCCGACGAGCTGACGGCCTCCAGGCCCCACTCTCGAACGGAGGAGCGCCATGCCCGCACGCCGGTGGGCCGCGACCGCGGCCGCCGTCGGGCTGATCGCCGTCGCCACGCCCGCGCCGGCGCAGTACGACTATCGCAATCTCGACGACGAGCGTCCCGTCCTCACCGAGGACGCGTACACGATCGAGCGCTACGCCCTCGAACTCATGCTGCCGCTGCGCACCGTGGCGGAAGGGGGCGTGACGACGGTCGCCTTCCTGCCGGAGCTGATGTACGGCGCCGGCCGCAACCTGCAGCTTGGCGTGAAGGCGCCGATGGGCCTCCGCCGCGACGAGGGCGCCGCCGACTGGGCGCTGGGCGGCGTGGAGCTCTTCGGCTTCTACAACTTCGGCACCGAGCGTCCCGGCCTCCCGGCGCTCACGCTCCGGGGCGACCTGGCGCTTCCCGTGGGGGCCCTGGCCGGCGAGCGGGCCGCGGTCACCGTGAAGGCCATGGCGACCCGGAGCTGGGGGCTCACGCGGCTGCACGCCAACGCCGCGGTGACCGCCGGCGGCGACTCGCTCGCGGTGCTCCTCGAGCCGCCCAAACGCTGGTGGGTGAGCGCGGCGGTGGACCGCACGCTCTACCGCCAGTCGCTGCTGCTGCTCGGCGAGGTGGCGGTTCTCGGGCCGGCGTTCGAGCCCGGCACCGAGGTGACCGCGGCCGCCGGCCTCCGCTGGCAATGGACGCCGTCGCTCGTGCTCGACGCGGGCGTCGCGCGCCGCCTCACCACCGCGGGCCCCGACGTGGCGCTGACCGCCTCGCTCGACTGGACCTTCAGCGCGGGCGGCGGCCCGCGGCGGAGTCGCTGATGCGCACCCTCACCCTCGCCCTGCTGGCCGCCGCGCTCGCGGCGCCGTCGGCCGTGACCGCGCAGCCGCGCGACGAGCGCCACTACCCGGGCGGCGCCTTCAACTGGCAGTTCCTCGAGCGCCACCCCGGGGCGGCGCGGCTCTTCAACGCCTTCGACTACGGCCACGCGGTGCTGTACGAGCGGCTGCTGCGGAGCCACGGTGCCGCCGGCGACGACCTCGAGCAGCGGGAGTTCGCCTTCCTCACCACCGACCTGCTGCGGCGGCCGCCGCGCTTCGGCGTGCCGGAGGAGGCGATCGCGCCCGGCTACGCGAAGCTGGCGTGGCGGGCGAAGCGGATGTTCGAGTGGGCCCACGTGCTGCACCGGCAGATCTACGACGCGTACGCCGACCCGCGGCTCGCCCCCGGCGCGCGCGACTCGCTGATCGAGGCGCTCACCGACACCTACCTCGCCGACCGGTACGCCTTCACGGCGGTGCCGAAGGCGATGGCGCTCATGGACGAGCAGCCGTTCAGCCAGGACTTCCGCCGCCGCTACCCGCGGTTCAACGGGCTCATCTGGAGCTACCACTGGCTGCAGGTGGGGCTGTACGACGCCTTCCTCGCCGCCGCCGACACGGCGGAGGCGCGGCGCAACGTGGAGCTCGTCCGCGACCGGTTCTGGACGCTGCTCGAGGACCCGCCCGCGCACCTGCCCACGGTGATGCCGATGACCGCGGCGGTGGCGCCGCGCTTCGCGGCGCGGCACCCGCGCGCGGCGGTCATCTTCGACAACCTGCACATGATGCACGACATCATCTCGGACATCCTGGCCAACCCGGCGGTGCCGCCGGGGGCGAAGGGCGCCGAGATCGCGCGGCAGCTCGACCTGTTCCAGGACGCACGGTCGAACGTCATCACCCTCGACGAGTGGCGGCAGATGGGCCACCACATGGGCGGGGTGGAGCGGATGGGCGGGGAGGCGATCCCCGGCGGGTCAGCCTCGGAGGGCGGCGAGGGCGAGCGTGGGGAGGGTGCCGAGCACGAACACCACCACGGCGGCGAGCGCCGCCCGTGAGGCCGGGATCCGGCCGACCACCGCGAGACCGGTCGCGACGAGCGCCGTGATCCAGAGCACGAAGAGGTCGGCGCGCTGCGCGAGAGCGAGCACCACGGGGCTCGTCGTCGCGGGGTCGAGGAACCGCGCGGGCCCGGTGGCCAGCCCCGCGACCGAGGTGACCCGCTCCTCGGGGAGCAGCGCCGCCTGCGCGCCCAGCGCCAGCCCCTGCAGCAGCCGCGGGAAGCTCGCGAACGCGGCGATCACGTTCGCCTGGCCGTAGGAGAGCCGGGCGCCCGCGAGCGCGCCGCCGATCCACGTCAGGAGGCCCACGCCGAACACGAGCAGCGGCGTGGTGACGAGGGAGAGCAGCCCGAAGAACCTCAGGTTCACCCGCGTCAGCTCGGCGAGCTTCCCGGGCGTCAGCTCGGGGTTGCGGGCCATCGCGTCGGCGCCGCCGCGCAGCGCGTCGCCCACGAAGGCGGGCTCGACGACGGGCAGGGTCAGGTAATAGGTCGCGAGCCCGGCCAGGGTCAGCACGAGGAGCGGCCGCCCGACACCCGCCCGCGCGTTCCGCGCGAAGACCGGGGCCGGGCGCACGAAGATCTCGAGGCAGTCGCCCCAGCCCGGGCGGTCGGCCGGGGCGGCGGGCGCGGTCACGGTGCCACGGCCTCCCGCACCCACGCCGCGTAGCCGGCCGACGCGTGCCGGACCTCGACGGCCACGATCTCCGGCAGCTCGTACGGATGCTCGGCGGCGAGGCGGGCCTCGAGGGCCGGGAGCGCCGCCGCCGTCGTCTTGATGGCGAGCGCCCACTCGTCGGTCTGCTCGACGACGGCGCGCCAGCGGTACGTGGAACGCAGCGGTCCCGTCACCTGGACGCAGGCGGCGAGGCGCTCCTCGACCAGCAGGGTGGCGAGCCGGTCGGCGTCGCCGGCGGAGGCGACCGTCGTGGAGACGACGACCAGCGCGTCCGCCGCCGGCACGGGGCTACTGCGCGGCCGCGGGCCCGCCCGGGAGGTTGGGCGTCGCCTCGGGCGCCTTGCCGTCGGCGATCGGCACCACGGCGGCACGCCAGCCGTTCTTGAACGTCACCGTGAGCCGGTACCCGATGGTGTCGGCCACCACCGTGGCGACGCCGGGCAGCGACTGGGCA
>Ga0101944_10003780_pt1 | contig 20235 bp, 19 predicted proteins | sample DewCreD2012metaG_FD_75245 | JGI IMG/M metagenome (GOLD analysis project Ga0101944, IMG submission 75245) | Hot spring sediment bacterial and archeal communities from British Columbia, Canada, to study Microbial Dark Matter (Phase II) - Dewar... ... | reverse complement strand
TCGATCCTGGCGTTACGGGCGCTGAACCTGAGTCAGGATGGACGATGGGACCACTACTGGTTGTGTGGCCAGCTTCTGCGGGGAGCCGCATAACATGCCACGCACCCGAATCTGCTCCGGGGCGACGCCCAGCAGATCCTCCAGGGCCGACTTGGGATAAAAATGCCGCTCAATGTACAGTTCGCTCGAAGGATGGCAGAAGCGGGCAATGCACAGGATCGCGGCCGTTGTGCTCCAGGGCACATCCTCCAAACCCCGCGGCATCTGCTTGGACAGCAACGCATCCAATCCCAGCAGACGCCAGAGAACCCAGGCCAGATAGATCTGGCCAAACTCCCGCATGTTTTGCAGGCGGATGTTCTTCAGGTCCACCGTTGCAAACTCGCCGCACCCCTCATCGGCCACCGGCCGATCAAACAGCCCCGGCATCGGCGGCGACTTGCCATCGACCTTTGCGGCCAGTTTCTCCCAACCGCTGACTTCTTTGGCCGAGAGCTTGCCGAGGTAGGCGACGACGCGATGACGTGAGCCTTTGGGGGTGCGATAGCTCTCCAGGAGAACCCAGTATTCCTGGCGGCGTCCTTTTCCGCGTGGCCAAATCCTGCGAAGAAACACGGCGACTCCTTTGCCTCGGCGGACGGACGAATACCATGCCGGAGGGGGCCGGTTCAAGAGTCCTTGTTTTCACTACACGCACATTCTACGATCCCAACCAGCGCCCGGCCGCCGGAACGAAGCTTTCCGGCCGGAGATCCGGGGGGGCGATTTGTATGGTGCGTAACTTGGGCTAAAACACCCTCAACATCGCCGTGCGGTCCTCCACCAAACGCCAAAACTGTCGCTCGCCCTTTCCCGTTTCAATGGCAGCCTGAAGGCTTGACGGCAGGGCGAAACTATCTTACTATGTGAGCATTCAATCACGCAATTCGTCCGCGTGGTTTTTCTCAGGGAGTGTCCGGTGTCCAGGCGCAAGTACGAGAACTACGCGAAAACCGCCCGCGTCATGAAAGCGGTGGCCCAGCCGATCCGGCTGGCGATCCTCGACAGCCTGCGCGAGGGCGAACGCAGCGTCGGCGATATCGCCGACGCGGTCGACGCCGAGCGGTCGAACGTCTCGCGTCATCTGGCGGTTCTGACCAATGCCGGCATTCTCGGCAGCCGCAAGGAAGGTCTCCAGGTGTTCTACTTCCTGCAGACCCCGTGCATTCTCAGCGTCTTTTCGTGCGTTCGCGAGGTGATCAAGGCCGACGTGGAAGCGGGCCGCCGCGCCCTGTGCTGTTCCTGATGTTGTTGGGCCTTATGTGTGAGTAAGCAATCAAGTAATCGCATGACTGTCACCGCCGACACGGCCACCGCACTCCCCGCTTCCGACGCCACCCGCCTTTCCCCTCGACTGCGGAGCGCCGCGGGGTCGTGCGGGAAAGCAGGGCGCGTCGCGGCGAGCGCGCGACTTGCGTACCGGGCCGAAGGAATCGTTTTGCCATAGCGCATTCTGTGCGACCCTTTTGCAGGAGATAATCATGTCCGAATGTTGTTGCGGAAGTGGAAAGAACAGGACGGTGCTCTTGTTCGCCTGTTCGGGCGGTGCGAATGTGGCCGAGATCAGCGACCGCGCCGCCCGAGAGCTGATGTTCGCGGGCAAGGGGCAGATGTTCTGCCTGGCCGGCATCGGCGCGGGCATTCCCGACATGGTGAAGAAGGCGAAGGATGCGGACCTGAACCTTGTGATCGACGGCTGCCCCATCGATTGCGCAAGGAAAATCTTCGACCAGCACGGAATCACCAACTACGTCCAGATCAAGGTCACGGACCTGGGCATCGAGAAGGCCAAGGGCGTGCGCTGCACCGATCAACAGGTGGCGACGGTCGTGAGCCGCGCCAATGAAATCTTGGGCGCACGAGCATGAGAGGTGGCGCGATGAAGAAGTTGCAGATCCTGGGCACGGGCTGTGCCAAGTGCAAGAAACTGGCCGAGAACACCGAGGCCGCGGCCAGGTCGCTGGGCATTTCCTATGAACTGGTCAAGGTGACGGATATCAACGAGATCATGAAGTTCGGCGTGATGATGACCCCGGCGCTGGCGGTCGACGGGCAGGTCAAGGTCGTGGGCAAGGTTCCCGACCCTGAGGCCATCAAGCCCATGTTGGCATGAGCAACAAGGAGTATTCCCATGAACAGCCGCATGAGGATAGCTGTGAATGTTTTGGTGTCGGCGTGCCTGGCCGCGGTGTGGCTCGCGGGCGCCAACGGGGAGGCGGCGACCGCGCAGGTTCAGGGCCTGCCGCGTCTGCTGGACATCGGTTCCAAGACGTGCATTCCCTGCAAGATGATGGAGCCCATCCTTGAGGAACTGAGCAAGGAGTACGCCGGCAAAATGCAGGTGGACTTCGTTGACGTGGGCATCAGGGAAAACGTGGCGATCGCGGTCAAGCACAAGGTCCAGGTGATCCCGACGCAGATCTTCTTCGATGCCGCGGGCAAGGAACTCTGGCGGCACGAGGGATTCATCTCCAAGGCGGACATCCTCGCCAAATGGGCGGAACTGGGCATGGCCTTCCAGGTCGCCACCCCCGCCTTCAGCCGCATGGAGCCGGCCAAGGCCGACACGCGCCCCAGGGACGCGATCTGCTACATGTGTGATGGCGATGTGAATGGCAGCACGCGCGTGCAGGTTCAGACCGGCAAAGGCATGGTCAATCTCTGCTCGCCGCACTGTTTCTTCATCATGTACTCGTGCCTCACGGAGGACAAGACGGAATTCGAGAAGAAGGTGAGCGTCACGGATTTTGCCACCGGCAGACCGATTCCGGCGGCCGTGGCCGTTTACCTTTATGGAGCGGATGAAAAGACCGGTCGGCCGACAATCAAGGCGTTTGCCGACCGCGACGCGGCCGCAAAGGAGCGTGCGGCATCCGGCGGCAGCATCACCACGTGGACGGTCCTTCAGGCCAAGGAACTGTCACATCGCTGCGGCTTCTGTGACCGCGCCTGCTACCCGGAGGATTCGGCCACGGTGATGGCCGGAGGCGTGCAGACCTGGGGGTGCTGTTCGCACTGTGCCCTGGGCGTTGCCGCTCGCACAGGCAAGGATATCGAGGTCCGCCAGCCGGATCGGCTGACCGGCGAGATGATTGTGGTCAAGACGACCAACGGCAGCATCAGTTCGCTGGAGCCGCCCACGGCCGTTGCGTGGTTCGGCCTGAAGAAGACCGCGGATGGGTCCGTAGTCTCGGCCGGCTGCTTCCACCAGGGATTCTTCGCCAACGAAGCCAACCTGCGCAAGTGGGTCGAGCAGAACCCGACCGAAGTCGGCAGGCAGATCACGATCGCAGAGGCGCTGGCCGACAAGATGAAGCTCACCCCGCAGCAGATCCAGAAGGCGTGCAAGATCGGCGAGTGCGCGCCCAGGCGAGGAACGCCGCCATGAAGGTCAGCATCGTCATCCGCAAACTCCTGCTGGGCTTCGTGCTGGTGAGCATCGGTTTTGCTCTGGGCAAGGAGACCGCGCTGCGCTCGGCTCGCCACGGCCATCCCGCCGCGCCAAGCTTCGGCACGGGTGACAAGACGATCGTCTATTACCTTCATGCCAGCATCCGCTGCGTGACCTGCAATGCGATCGAAAAGCTGGCCAAGCAGGTCTTGGAACGGGACTTCGCGGATGAACTGCAAACCGGCCGCATCGAATGGCGCACCGCCAATTTCCAGGAGGATGAGGACCTGGCCCGCCGCTACGACATTGCCGCCAGCATCGTGCTGGTCGTGCGCCTTGAGCAGGGCAGGGAGGTCGCGTTCAGAAAACTGGACAAGGTCTGGACCCTCGCGGATGACCCGGTCGCTTTCGCCGCGTACCTCGGCGATGAAATCCGCGAAGGAGGGCGGCGATGATCTTCTGGCTGGCTGTCGGCACCGCGTTGTGGCTGGGCGTGCTGACAAGCATCAGCCCGTGTCCGCTGGCCAGCAACGTTGCGGCGATTTCGTTCATCGCTCGCCGCGTCGGCAGCACCCGTCAGGTGCTTCTGTCGGGCCTGCTTTACACCGTCGGCCGGACCGTCGCGTACGTGGCCTTGGGCATCGTGGTCCTGGCGGGCCTGATGGCCAGCGGCGACATTGCGCGGTTTCTCCAGAAGTACCTCAACCAGCTGCTGGGGCCGGTGCTCATCCTGGTCGGAATGCTGCTGCTGGGAATGTTTGATCTGGCGGCTTCGCTGATGCTGGCGGGTTCAGGGTTGCAGGCGCGAGCTTCGCGCGGCGGCGTCTGGTGGTCGGTCGTCCTGGGGATCCTCTTCGCCATGTCGTTCTGCCCCGTGTCGGCCGGCCTGTTCTTCGGGGGCCTGATTCCCCTGGCCGCCACGCACAACTCGCTCTTCGCGTTGCCGACCTCCTATGGTGCGGGCACGGCGCTGCCGGTCATCGTGTTTGCATTCCTCATGGCGTTCGCCTCGCAATCCGTCGGACGGGCCTTCAACCGCCTGACCCAGATCGAGCGTTGGGTACGGGTCACCACGGGAGTGGTCTTCATCCTGGCCGGCTTGTACTACTGCTTGACGCACATCTACGGCGTATCCTTCACCGGTTCGGCGCTTCCGTAGAATGTCAGTAATCACTTAAACCCCGCCAGGAATCATCACTTCAAATGCCGCCATTTTGGAGCGGGTTGGCTTCGGCCCGTAGGCTCTTGGGCATTTCGCCGCCGGGAGCTTGCGGATGGCCAATCGACTCAAGATGGCTTTACATCAATCCATTCTGGGACTGGCGTCGCTGAACTGGTCGTATCGACGGATCGCAGCCGAACTTGGCGTGGATCGTCAAACGGTGTCGCGGCATGTGCGAGCGGCTGGCACGGGCCTGGCCGGCAGCGGTCCTCCCCAGAGCCACCAGGCCAATGCCATCCAGGCGATCACCGGCCCGGTCAATCCGGCGGGCTCGTCGGCGCTGGCCGGCGACGGTGAAGCAAATGCCGCCAATCTGATCACCGGCTCGGCATCCGCTGCGGCGGCTGGAACGTCCGATCCAAATGCCGCCATTGTGATCACCGGCTCGGCCGGCCGTCGCAGCCGCTGCGAGCGTTGGCGGGAGGCCATTGTCCAGGGCCTGGAGCGGGGTCTGACGGCGCGACGGATCTGGCAGGACCTCAAGGCCGAGCATGGCGCGGATGTTGATTACCAGTGCGTGCAGCGTTTCGTACGCGCGCTAAAGCACCAGACGCCGCTGCCGTTCCGACGCATGGAATGCGACCCGGGCCAGGAGGCCCAGGTCGACTTCGGACGGGGCGCACCGGTGGTCGGTCCCGACGGCAAACGCTCCCGGCCGCATCTGTTTCGCATTGTGCTGAGCTGCTCGCGCAAGGCCTACAGCGAGGTGGTCAACCGGCAGAGCACCGAGCAGTTCCTGCGGTGCCTGGAGAACGCCTTCATCCACTTTGGCGGCGTGCCACGCACGCTGGTGATCGACAACCTGCGGGCCGCGGTCAGCAAGGCCGACTGGTACGAGCCGGAGCTGAACCCCAAGATCCAGGAGTTCGCACGACACTACAACACGGTGTTCCTCCCCACCCGCCCGTACACGCCCCGGCACAAGGGAAAGGTGGAACGGGCCGTGGGCTACGCCCAGTCCAACGCTCTGGCCGGCAGAACCTTCCCCTGCCTCGCCGAACAGAACCGTTTCCTGCAGGAGTGGGAGTCGAGCGTCGCCGACACGCGGATTCACGGCACCACCCGCCGGCAGGTGGGCAGGCTGTTTCAGGAAGTGGAACGGGCGGCATTGTTGCCGTTGCCGCCGTCGCGGTTCCCCTGTTTCCAGGAGGCCCAGCGGATCGTCAACCGTGACGGTCATGTGGAGGTGGCCAAGGCCTATTACTCCGCGCCGCCGGAGTTCGTGGGCCGCACCGTCTGGGCAAGGTGGGACGGGCACGTGGTCCGATTGTTCGACCAGCAGCAGCGGCAGATCGCGATCCATGTCCAGAAGGAGCCAGGTCGATTTGCCACCGACGCCCGGCACATCGCTGCCCAGAAGCGCGGCGGGATCGAACGGGGCGCTGCCTGGTGGCTCAAGAAGGCCCAGGCGATCGGCCCCCAGACCGGCCAGTGGGCCCAGAACATTCTGCAGCGGCACGGCATCCACGGCCTGCGCACGGTGATGGGCCTGGTGAGCCTGACCCAGCGTCATCCGGCCCGGAGCATCGAGCAGGCTGCGGCCGCCGCGCTCTCGCACGGGGCTTATCGGCTGCGCGACATCCGCAACCTGCTGAGGCGAGCGGAACCGCCCGCGCAGCAGCAGACCCTGGAGTTCATGGCGGAGCATCCCCTGATCCGTCCGCTGGCGGACTACTCCCGGTTTATCCACGTCGCATTTGACAACACCCCGGCGCGGCATGTCGGTGCCGCGTTGGGCGCGGAGACCTCTTCAATGAAGGAGAACCGTTATGAATGAGTCACTGCAAACGGCCTTGACCCGCCTGCGTCTGTCGGGCCTGGCCGCCTCCCTGGACGTGCGCCTGCAGGAAGCCACCGGCCATAATCTGTCCCACGCCGAGTTCCTGGAACTGGTGCTGACCGATGAACTGCTGGTGCGGAACCAGCGGCTGGTGGCCTGGCGCACCAAGGCCGCCGCGTTCCGGGAACTGCGGACGCTCGACGAGTTCGACTTTAGCTTCAACAGCTCAATCAAGCGCAAGCAGATCTTCGACCTGGCCACGGGGCGTTTCATCCGCGAGGCACGCGATGTCCTGCTGATTGGACCGCCGGGGACCGGCAAGAGTCATCTGGCCCAAGCCCTGGGCCAGCAGGCGATCAAGAGCGGCTCGACGGTGTTGTATCGTTCGATCTTCGATCTGGTGCGCGACTTCCTGCACGACGAGGCGATCAACCAGCAGGATCGGCTCATGGAACGCTATCTGCGTGCGGATCTGCTGATCATCGACGACATGGGCATGAAGCAGTTGCCCAAGCGGTCGGGGGAGTATCTGTTTGAGATCATCATGCGGCGTTATCAGGTCCGCTCGACGATGATGACCAGCAACCGGCCGCTGGAGGACTGGGGCAAGCTGATCGGCGACGTGCCGGCGGCCACGGCGATCCTGGACCGCTTCTTGCACAACGCCGAAGTGATCGCCATCACCGGCAGGAGCTATCGGTTGGGAAACCCAGCGCCCGGCGGCCCGGCCGCATCGCAGCCGTCCAGTTCCCCGCGTGGTGACAAGGAAGGACGGCGGAGTACCGCCGGCGGTGAGGCGCTCTCCCCTCCGGAGGACACCGCCGAGGTAACTCCGGTCTCCTCTGAGCAGCAGGGGCAAGCAGCCCCGGCCAGGCGGTCATGAGCAGCGCGACGGCGGCCATGCATCGCCGCAATCACGCGGTCCTTGGAGCAGGCAGTCATAGACCGTCAATTTGAAAACGTCACGGCGATGGGATACATAAGTCGGCACAACACTGGCGGCATTTGATTCGATAATCGGTGGCGGCATTTGAAGTGATAACTGACACGAACAATGGCGATGCCCGAATCCGCGAGCTGGAAGCGCGTATCGCCACGCTCGAGCGGGCCGAGGCGTCATCCAGCAAGGACCTGGCCGCCACCATTGACAGCGTCCTGCGCGACGCCGAGAAGCGAAGCCAACTGCTGGCCAATGGCAACGATGCCAGCGCCGGTTACGACAACGGCTTCTTCATCCGCGCCGGCGATGCCTGGAGCTTCAAGCCCGGGATTCAGTTCCAGTTCCGCAATGTCACCAACTTCCGCGATAACGTCGGATCGGATGAGGACAACACGATCGAGAACGGCTTTGAGGTTCACCGCATGAGGTTCGATTTCGGCGGCAACGCCCTGACCAAGGATCTGACCTACTTCTTCCAGTGGGAAAGCGTCCGCAGCAGCGGCGACACCAAGCTGCTGGAATCCTGGGTCCGGTACATGTTCTCCGACCCCTGGGGTGTCTGGATTGGCCAGATGAAGGACCAGGTCAGCCATGAATTCACCGCCAGCACCAAGCGCAATCTGGCCGTCGAGAATTCGATGGTCGATTCGCTCATCGGCGGCGGGGTGGGCGGCTACACCCAGGGTGTCTATCTGATCTACGGCAACTACGGCAAGGACCAGCCCCTCAATGCCTTCCTGGGCACTCATGACGGCGCCGGCCAGATGAACACCGATTTCGTGGATGTGGCATTCGACTGGGGCGTCAATGCCCGCGCCGAGTACAAGTTCATGGGGGACTGGAAGAACTACCCGGACCAGAGCGCCATCGGCACCAAGGCCGATCTGCTGGTCCTGGGAGCCGGCATCGACTGGAGCCAGAACGGCGACGGCGACCAGGTTCTGGCCGCCCTGGACCTGCAGTATGAGAATGCGTCCGGCCTGGGCATCTACGGCGCCGCTCTGATGCGGCACCGTGACGAAGGCCTGACCGGGACCGACGACGCCACTGATTTTGGCGGGCTGATCGAGGCCGCCTACATGTTGACGCCCAGCTGGGAGATCTTCGGCCGCTACGACGTGACCGTCTACGACAACGACATCCTCTTTGCCAACGGCAACACCGAGGATACCTTCCACGAATTCACCGTGGGCCTCAACTACTACCTGGGCAAGGACGGATCGGCCGGGCATCGGGCCAAGATCACCGTGGACCTGACCTACCTGCCCAACGGGGCGCCAAAGTCGCTTGATGGCCTGGGCATTCTGGATGCCAACAACGGCGACGATGAATGGATCCTCAGGGCGCAGTTCCAACTGGCGATTTGATTCGCATTAACTGCTGAACCGACAACACCAAAGACGCGAGCCGACAGCCCTCGGCTCGCGTCTTTGCTTCATCCGGTGTGGGATCAGGCAGAGCCTCCAACCTCCCCGAGCCGGGGCAAAGGCTCGGCGTCGGATCGACGGGCAGGGCAGCCAGCTTCACCCGCCCCAAAGTTTATATATTGTTAGGTTGCGCCCTGCCGGCTGTTGACGAAAGAGCCGTCATGCGTACCATATTGGCCAACAGGACGGGGAGACGGCCAGCAGGCGACGGTGTTGCCAGTGACGGTATATCCGGCAGATTTGCTGGCGAAATCAGGTCCGACTGGCCGACATATGAAGTGGGAAAGGCGGCTGGTGCATCGGGTCAGACGGCCGCAGGCATGGATTGTGGACGAGGCCCGAATGTAAAGGCTCCCTGGGGAACGCCAGATCGGCGGTGTTGGCCGGTCAAGGGAAGGCGGACCTTTCGATGGGAGCGTTGACTGAACAGGCATTGTGTAAGTGGGAACGCCGAGGCGCGAGCCACCTCGGCGCCAAGCGTGTCGGCCCGCAGTGGCCGCGCTGTTTGTATTGATGGGCTCTCCCTGTGGGCTTTCTATTGGTCGGCCCGCACGGAAACCAAACATGCAAGTGGCGTAGGCCACTAAGAGGAAAGGAGACAGGAATGACCAGCAAAAGTCGCATGATGATTGCCGTGGCCGGTGCTCTCTCACTCGGTGCGGCGGCGTGGGCGGAAACCGCTCAGGACAGCCGGATCAAGGAACTGGAGGCGAAGGTCGCCTCGCTGGAAGCCCGTCAGGCCGCCAGCAGCAAGGACCTTGCCGCGACGATCGACAGCGTCCTGCGCGACGCCGAGCGGCGCAGCCAGCTTCTGGCCAACGGCGCCGACTCCGGTGCCGGGTATGACAACGGCTTCTTCATCCGCATGGGCGATGCCTGGGTTCTGCGCCCCACCGCCCAGTTCCAGTTCCGCCATGTCGTCAATTACCGTGACAACGCCGAAGGCGACGACAGCTCGATCGAGAACGGCTTTGAAGTGCGCCGGATGAAGTTCGGCCTCGAAGGCGTCGCCTTCACCAAGGACCTGACTTACAAGTTCGAGTGGGCCACCGAGCGTGACGGCGGCGCGCTGGTCCTTGAAGACGCCTGGGCCAAGTACATGTTCGCCGACGCCTGGGGCGTCCGCATGGGCCAGTTCAAGACCCCCGTTTTCCACGAGGAACTCACCAGCTCCAGGAGGCAGTTGGCCGTGGACCGCACCATGGTGAATGAAGTCATCGGTGGCGGCATCAGTGACCGGACTCAGGGCGTCAGCCTGATCTACGGCAACTACGACAAGAACAATCCCGTCTACGCCGAGGTGGCCTTCCACGACGGCGTGGGTGAAGCCAACACCAACTTCGTTGATGACGACTACGACTGGGGCGTCGCGGCCCGCGTCGAGTTCAAGGCGATGGGCGACTGGAAGAGCTATCGCGACTTCACCGCCATGGGCAATAAGGAAGACCTGCTGGTCTTCGGCCTCGGCGGCGACTGGAGCCAGAACGGCGACGGCGATCAGTTCCTGGGCACCCTCGACGCCCAGTGGGAAAACTCGGCCGGCCTGGGCATCTATGCCGCCGGTCTGGTCCGCCATGTCGAGCTGGGCGACGACATCGCCGGCGACGACAACTTCACCGACTGGGGCGCCCTCGTCCAGATCGGCTACATGCTCAACCCGAACTGGGAAATCTTCGGCCGCTATGACGGCCTCTGGTTCGACGAGGATCTGGCCGGCAACGACGATGACTACCATGAATTCACGGTCGGCGTGAACTACTACATGGGCAAGGACGGATCGGCCGGTCACCGCGCCAAGTTCACGGTTGACCTCGGCTATCTGCCCAACGGCGCCCCGAAGGAACTCGACGGAATCGGCATCCTCGACGCCAACGACGGCGAGGACGAGTGGATTCTGCGGGCGCAGTTCCAGCTGTTGATTTAACACGTTGCGAGCCGAATCCCGACCACGGTCGGGACCAGAACGCTGCAAACCACGCGGGCCGGGCATTCCCACCTCGGCCCGCGTTCTTCTTGCGCTAACTCGCCCCGGTTAGAATCGCCTTTCATGCTTCAGACGCTCGCGTGGACCGGCCAGTCGCTGCGGCTGCTCGACCAGACCCGGCTGCCCACGGAAACCACGTACGTGGAAATCGACAGCGAAGCCCAAATGTGGGATGCCATCCGGCGGCTGGTGGTGCGCGGGGCGCCGGCCATCGGCGTGGCCGCCGCCTTCGGCGTTTACCTCGGCGTGAGGGATTATCGAGGCCCGGAGCTTCTGGGCTTCTACGAGAGAGTCAACCAGGTCGCCGACTATCTGGCAACCAGCCGGCCCACCGCCGTCAACCTGTTCTGGGCGCTGGACCGGATGCGACGGGTTGCGCGGGAGGCCGGGCGATCCACGGCGAACCTGCCGGATCGCGACGCCGTCGAGATGATCAAGCAGAGGCTGCTGCGCGAGTGCCTGGCGATGATCGACGAGGATAATCGCGTCTGCCGCGCCATCGGCGAGCACGGGCTGGAACTGTTCAAATCGATCGACGCCCGCCCCATCCAGATTCTCACCCACTGCAACGCCGGCGGGCTGGCCACCGTCCAATACGGCACGGCCCTGGCGCCGATCTACGTTGGCGCCGAGCGGGGGATGGCGTTCCACGTCTGGGCGGATGAGACGCGGCCGCTGCTCCAGGGCAGCCGCATCACGGCTTATGAGCTCCAGGCGAACAACATCCCCGTCACCGTCATCTGCGACAACATGGCGGCGACGGTCATGAGCCGGGGAAAGGTCCACGCCGTGATCGTGGGGACCGACCGCGTGGCCGCCAACGGCGACGTGGCCAACAAGATCGGCACGATGCCGCTGGCGATCGTGGCGCGGCACTTTGGTGTGCCGTTCTACGTGGCCGCCCCCACCAGCAGCATCGACCTGACGCTTTCCAGCGGCGGGCAAATCCCCATCGAAGAGCGCAACCCCATCGAGATCAGCAATGGCTTTGGCAGGCGCACCGCCCCGGAACACGTGGGGTTCTTCAACCCCGCCTTCGACGTCACCCCCGCCGAGCTGGTGACGGCGATCGTCACCGAGAACGGCGTGGTCCGCCCGCCCTACGGCCCCGGGCTGGCGCGCGCCGGGCGCGGTCCGGTCGCCGGCATGCTATGATGATGCACCGGAACGCGGAGGAGACATGTTCATCGTCAGCGTCACCATCTTCGTCAAGCCCGAGTTCGTCGATCAATTCATCGCGGCCACCTTCGACAACGCATCGAACACCCGCCGTCACGAGAGCGGCAACCTCCGCTTCGACGTGCTGCGGGCCGAGGATGACCCCAACCGCTTCCTGCTCTACGAGGCCTACCGAACCCCGGAGGATTTCACGCGGCACCAGCAGACCGAGCACTACCAGCGGTGGAAGCAGACGGTGGCCGACTGGATGGCCCAGCCGCGCGTGGGCGTGAAACACCGCGCACTGTTCTACGGCGACCAGAAAGTGGCCGATCGCTGACACCGGGGGTGCGGCTTGTCGCACCGCGCCCCGCCCGGAGGTGCATCATGGTTGGAGTCGCCCGGCTTTACATCGACGATCAGCGGACTCAACTGATTGGAATTCGGTCACGAATCGAGTCGCTGTTGGCCCGGATGTCCCAGCAGCAGATCGCGGCCGCGGCGCCGGGGCTGGACCTGAGCGTGGCCGGCCTGGTCGAGGATGCCTGCGCGGAACTGGAACAGGCCCGCGCCGCAATCACCCGCGAGCCGGCAACGCCGCCCGCCGCGCTGTCCCTGGCCGAAAGAACGGGGTCGGCCTTTTCAGCCATGGATGAACTGCTCGGAAGGCTCCCCCTCGCGTGCCTCTTCGAGACCCTCCGGGAGGGCCAGGGCGAACTGACGATCCTCCAGCGACTGGGACTGCTGACCGCTCGCCTGGCCGAGTTGTCGGGGAAAGCCGACTGCGCCGCGCGCCTGGTCATCGGCGCCGGCGGGCAGGACGGGCTTGTCCCCCCGTCGGCTCATCCGGCCGCGCCGGTGCTGTAATACGCCTGGACCGAGCGCGTTCGCAGCACAAATATCAATGCCAGCGGATACAGACATCCAACGACCGCCAATCCGACCGCGAAGCGATTGAAAACCTCGGTCGCCGCCGCCGTTGGCACCGCCGCCCCCGGTGCCGGTGCGGCGACGAAGAACAAGGTGCTGTAAATGGTCCCGCAGCCGTGACTGAGAATGCCCAGCGAGCCGAAGATGATGCTCAGCACGCCGATGGTCGTCACCAGCCCGGGCCTTGACCTGGGAATGAACGCGTAGTCCAGCAACTGCACGGATCGGGGCGGAAGGGAGGACATGCCGCGAATTGTAACGATCCGGCGCGGCATCAACCAAGACACTTGCCCTACGGAACACGGAACAGCAGCACCTGCCGCGTCTCCGGGATGCACAGGACATCCTGGCCCGCAAAGCAGCAGGCTTCGTTGTTCGAGTGCAGATACGGAATGAAGACCGGGGTCAGTTTGCCGACGCCGGCAATGTCTCCGTCGATGGGAAAGACGTTCAACCCCGTGACGGTCAGGATGGCCAGTCGCCTGCCATCGGCGGAGATGTCGGCCCCGGTGACCGGCGCGCGGATCGGGACGGTGGCGACGCGGGTAAGCGTGACGGTCTTCTCGACCGTGTCCAGGGGAAAACTGTAGATCGTGGCGCGCCCGCCCGTGAAGAGCTTGGAAATAACGTAACCCCGCTGGCCGAAAACGAACAGGGCCTCGCAGTCAAACGGGTCGGCGGGAAAGGCCAGGGTCCACGTTCGGTCGGGCGTGAGTTTCACCGCCGGCCCGCGGGGATCGGGTTCCCGAATGCGGTGGACCAGCAGCGTCTTGCGCCTGGAACCATTGTTGCCGATGTCGCCCAGGTAGAGTTGCCCCGAATCGTCGATGGCGATGTCCTCCCAGTCAATATTCTCGGCGGCCACGGGAATCTCGGCCATGAGCCTCCCTTCCCGCGTGATCGCGTATATCGCGGGCGCACTGCCGCCGTCGTTGTGAATCCAGAAGACGCCCGGAAAACGCCGGCTGGCGGCCAGCCCGGAACACTCGGTAATCGGCGGATGGGTGACCTGCCCGATCACGGAAACCGGACGGGTCGCGGGGGCCGTGGCGGGGGTGGCCGCCAGCCCCGTCGCGCAGATGACCAGGCTCAGGGTCAGACCAGCGGCAAACGGCAGGTCCCCGGTTGCAGGGCCGACCCGGTGGGCCGAGCGGGCGATGGATCTTCCGGCGAATCGCATGATCATTAAGGGTGCGTGACGCTTTGAGGGATCGCGGGGACGGACCACGTGGCGCGGGCATCCTTCCCGTGCCCGGTCTCCGCGAGGACGCCGACGCGTGGGATTCTCAACATCGCCGTCCGGTCCTCCGCCAAACGCTGAACCTGTCACGGCCCTGATCAAGCAGTGTACACCAGTTTTCGCTTGCCTGCGGCATCCGGGGGGATAAACTTGGGTGGTCACATGAACCGGTCGGGCCGGATCTCACGTCCAACGCCGGCGCCCCGACTTTCGCCGCAGGTGTCCAATGAACAGTCCGCCGCGCACATTGCCGCCGTTGCCGCCCATCGGACGCCCCGAGTCGTTCTATGCGAAGCTGGCCCACCAGGCCGACTCCGCCGGCGATGTTCACGGGCACGAGGCCGCCAAGGTCGGGCAATATGTCACGCTGGCGCTGGATGAATCCCTCAGCTGGAACGAGAAACTCAAGTACTTCCGACATGCTCTCAAACGCCATTGCGTCCCACCCCCGTGTCCCGACGAAGAGGTCATGGAGTTCTACGGAAGCCTGGCCAACCTCGTCCGGCAGTATGCGGGTCAGGAGGCGCTGAAACTGGCCAGCCGCGAGGATGACCTCTACGCCGTTCGAATCAACATGGGCCAGGACCGGCAGGCGATCGAGGACGAGGCCGAGGCCTTCTTCGCTCGCATTATGGGCGCGGGGGACCAGCGCCCCGAATGGTTCAACGAGTCGGACTGGGCACAGCTCAAACTCATCCGCGACCAGTGGATCTGAACGACGAGCGGACGGAGATGGGTGCGTGACGCTTTTTGCGGCCGGCGGTCTTGGATGGCTGGGGCGGACCCCGTAGCACGCGCGTCCTCGCCCGTGCCCCGACACAACACATGCCCCGCTTTCCGTAGCACGGGCATCTTGCCCGTGCCCAAGCTTCGTGAAGGCACCGACGTTCAGAAAACCCTCAACATCGCCGTGCGATCCGCCACCTCACGCCGAAACGGTCACGCACCCGATGGAAATCCATCGTCATCTGCGGGTTATCTCCATCGCCCGGGGGCCTGTAACATATTCCACGTGACCGTCGTTGAACAGGACGTTCACTCCGCCGCTGCGCGCCTCGGGCTTCTCATAGGCCACGACCTGCTCCGGGTCGGCGGCCGGGTTTAACTCCGCGCCGACATACTCGTAATCGGTGTTGTTCACGATCCAGGCGGCCTTCTGGTCGCCTTCGAGGCTGACAGCGCCGGCACGCCGCAGCTTCTCGGGATTGACCACGAAAACCTGCAGCGGCAGGGCGTCGCGAAGCGCACCCAGGTTCGGCGGATAGCGTCCCTCGTGCTGGTTGGCATACAGGTGCATGGCCATGCCGATCTGCTTGAGATTGGACGCTGATTGCACCCGCTGCGTCGTGTTGACGGCAACGGCGGCGCTGCGGAACCCGCCGATCCCAAGCACCCCGGCCATCAGCGCGGGCACGGCCGCGCCTCCCTGCATCGAGAGCAACTCCGCCCCGGGAAAGGGACTGATGCCGCGGAAGTGCCAGCCGGCATCATCGGTCCACGAAAAACCGGCCGTCGGCGACAGGTGCTGCTTGAGCTGCGGAAGCGTCGGGAGCACCATCGGCGGGCTCTTGATCCCAAACAGGTCGCCCAGGCCCATGCCCGTCTGCGTCAGCAACAGCAGGGTCTGGTACGAATCGTCGGCCGTGCGCGGCAGGTCGATGTAGACAAATCCGTTGGCCTTCTCGCCGCCCAGTCGCTTGCGCAGCGCAAGGAACGATGCGTTTGACAGGATTGACTCGCCTGAGGAAATCTCCCGCTGCGCCGCTGCCGCGACCACCTGCGGGTAAAGCCCCGCAACCAGCGTGTTGCCCTTGATGGTCCACGAGGGCGAGATCGCCGGCAGGGCCACGTAATGGACTGTCAGGTCGCCGATCCGCGTCTGCTCGAAACCGATGCGCATCTTCTGCCGGATAAGCTGGGCGTTGATCAGGTTGTCCGCGGTGATCTCGAGCTTGACCAGGGCGCGGTTGGCCTCCACGGGCTTGTTCAGGCGGTTGAGAAACACAAGTCCCAGCGGACCGCGCCCGGCGACGGCCGCGTCGGAGTAGAACGCCCATTGGCTCCCCAGCGGCTCGGCCAGATCCCTCTGGATATTCATCGCCAGGAACAACTGGCCTGCCCCCAGGACCTGATCGACAACCTTGGCCGCTTCCGGCGAAATCCGCGCCGCCGCGGTGCGAACCTCGGTGATGAGCCGGGCCAGGTCAAACTGGACCGCCCCGGCGAAGGTTGCGCTGCGGGGAATGGAGTTGTAAAGGTCTTCGGTCAGCGGCGGGTACTCCATCATCGAAACCAGTCCGACCCGCGGGGAAGGCGCGCCGATGAATGCCTGCACGCCCCATTCCTTCCCGTCAAATCCCTCGGCCAGGACCATCTGCCGCAGGCCCGACAGCCCCGTGGCTTCCTTGATCTTCGGCCAAAGTTCCTTGGCCTGGGGATCGCCGCCCGCAGCGATGGCCTGGTCGGCCAGCGCGAGAATCGCTTCGGCGTTTGCGTAAGCGATGATGCAAGGGTTGGGCTGCACGTGGCTGAGGGCCGACTTGAAGCCGGCATGTCCTGCCAGGCTGTTGGCCGCGTCGGGAAGGGGGTTGGCCTCGGCCTCGTAACCGACGGTCAACGCGACCAGTTCGTTCTGCTTGAACGCCCGCACGGGAAAGGGCGCTCCACCCGCCATCGCCACAACATGGTTCAATTGTGCGAGCATGGCGTCGGCGTCCGGTCCCGCCTGGCAGATCAGACCGAATTTCGGTCGCGGCTGCCCCGGCTGGCGAAGCTCAATCCCCTCAAAAAAAAGGGCTGTCGGATGCTTGAGCATCGGGGTGACAACCTGGAGCACCTGGTTGATCTGCTGGGCGGCGCGGGGGTCTTCCATCGCCAGCCGCTGGAGCAGCTGCGGGATCATGTCGTTGACGACCTGGCGGATGTTGGACGCATCCAGCAGCGCCTTGAAGTTCGACTGCTCGTAGCCGGCGGGCGGGTTGGCCGTCCCCTGCCACCCGATGTAAAGCATGGAATTGGCGGGAATGCGATCGGCCAGGGGCTGGGCTTTCGCCATGCAGGGCATCAAACCCGCCAGAACCAGGACGACCAGGCAAGACAGCGACGAAGCGGCCAGGGAGCGGCGCATGGACAACCTCCGGCTGGAATCAGACAACCCACAAGCTGAATGCATCATATCGACAATAGTCGTCAAGGGGCGGGAAATCTTTCACCGGCGACGCCGGCTCATCGCCAGGACGGGCAGCAGAACCAGGAGCGCGGCCGGCTCGGGAACGGCCTGGTGTCTTTGGCCGCCGCCCGTTCCGCCCTGCGCCAGAAAGGCGCTGTCGATCAGGATATAGTCGTTGATGTCGATGTCCCCGTCGTAATCGAAATCCCCCGTATGCCACGTGGGCGATGCAAGCTGGCCGTGCGTGAAGGCAAAGTACCCCCGGTCAAGGCGGAAGTAGTCGTCGGCGTCAATTCGACCGTCCAGATCCGTGTCGCCGTTCCACGTGTAGGCGACCAGCACGTCGTTGGGCCCGACCGACTCGCCGCGGAAACTGGCGTACAGCGGCACGGTGGTGCTGCCATCGCGAAGATTCAGAATCGCGCCCAGGGCGCGATGAACGTTGGCACTGGACGCGGCCTGCGAACTGACGATGCCCGACCGCCCCTGCCACCGCGTCAGCGGGTTGCCGGTGCGTCCGCGCCGCAACGCCAGGTGCAGATCCGCCAGAACCTGCTCCCGCGTCTGCGCGGTGGCGCGAACGATCAGGGTGTTGTCGGCCAGGTCCAGCTGCGAATTGGCGTCCAGCACAAGCGAAGCGACGCTCAGAACGCGGTCGCCGGCGGCCGCGACGGTCGCGGTCGCGCTGGTCAGCTTCAGGGCGGCCAGATGCTGTGACGCGCGCAGCTTCAGGCCGGCGTTCCTGGCGTTGATCGTCAGGTTTGTGCCGCCGTCGGTGAGCAACTCGACGGACCCGGCGTTGACGTTGAACGTGGAGGCCGCGCCGTGGGCCTGCGGTCCGGCGATCGACAGCAGGCCGTCGCCGGTTTTGGTCGCCGTGGAGGCGGCGTCGATGACGAAAGGACCGTTGATCGTAAGTGTGGCCGCGGGAACGTTGAGGATGCCGCCGGCGCAGCGGACCTCCGGGGCCACCGCTCCCTGGCCGGCGAGCGTGCCGCCGCTGAGCTGGACACGCGGCGCGGTGACGGAGGCGTCGCTGAGGGTAAGAACTCCGGCCGGCCAGACGATGATGGGGCTCAGGACGCTCAGCGTCGCGCCGTCGCTGACGGTGGCCAGACCCGTCCCGCCGGGCCCGGTGGCCGTCCCGCCGACCGCCAGGCTGCCGGCGGTGAGCCGCGAACCGGCGTCCGACAGGTCCAGGAACCCTTCGCTCCCGGACGCGGTCGCGATGAACAGGTCGGTGCACGCAACGGCGCCGCCGGTACTGACGGTCAGCGATCCCTGCCCGCCGACGCCGATCTGCACGGCCGCGGCCGTCCACGCGCCGGCCTCGGAAATCACGACCGAGCCGGCGCTCCCACCATGCTGTGCGATCATCGTCGAACCAGACGAAAGGACGCCGCCCAAGCTCACGTTGACATCGCCGCTGCCGGACTTGCCCACCGTCAGGCCACCGCTCAGCACAAGGGTCGATCCGCTGTCGAAGATCTCCACGAAACCCGTCCCGCCGGCCTGCTCGCCGACAATCGCCGATCCCGCGCCGGTCCAGGCCCCCTCGTGGACGGCCAGCGCGCCGATGCCGCTGGACGCGACCGTGATGCCGCCGGTGCCGGCGGAAAACGACGCCGCTGGACCCCCGATGTCCACCAGGCCGTCCGAGTCGGTGTTGACCCCGATCAGCAGGGAGCCTGCCGAAACGGCGCCCCCCGCGCTGACCTGCAACGTCCCCAGACCGCCGCGGGCGACTTCAAGCGGACCGGCCACCGTCCAGCGCGAGCCGGCCTCGCCGACGCTCACCGTCCCCGCGCCCTCGCCCGCCGCGATCACCCCGCTGGCGCTGGTGACCGTCGAACCGCCGAAGACATTCAGCCCCCCGTTGGCCGAGAGCGCATCGCCAACGCTTAGCGACCCGGTGCTCTCCAGTTTCGCTCCGCCGGTCAGCTCGACGATGCCGACATCCGCCAGCGCGATGGCAATCCCGTTGGCTCGAACCAGCCCGCCGTTCTGCACCGTCAACGATCCCATCCCGTTCTCGCCGACGGTGAGCTTGCCGGTGCAGATCCACGAGGAATTCGCCCCGTCAATCGTCGCCGAACCGTCGGAGTCGGCCGCCACACCCAGTCGGCCCAGATTCGCGCGGACCGTCGCCCCGGACAATACGACCAACTCGCCGGTTCCGAAGTTGCCGACGACAACGTTTCCGGGCGTCCCGCTGGGATTGAGCCTGGCCCCGTTGGAAAGCGCAAGCGTTCCCGTCCCCCACGCGCCGACAACGGTCGAGGCCGTCCCATTGAGAATGGCGCTGGAACCGGTCAGGTTCACCGTGGCAATGCTGCCCACGACCGTGGCGATCACGGCGCTGACGCCGCTGGCCGTGGTCAGCGTCCCGGAAGCCAGCGTGAAATCGACGCTGTTGCCGGCGGTGTCCCCGATCGCGATCGCGTGAAGCGCCGTGGAGGTGAGGGTATATGTGCGGGTTCCGCCGGCCAGCGCCTGAAAAGTCGGCTGGCCGTTCCGGATGACCAGGCGGTTGTTCGTGAAGTTGCCGTTGAGGGTGACGGTGTAGGTGTTGGGCAGGTTGAAGATCGCCGCGTCCGAGGCTGTCGGGGGCACACCGTTGAGCCATTTGGCCGGATCGTTAAACAGTCCCCCTGCCGGATCGTTCCAGAAACGATCGGCCGACCAGGCAGGCGCAACGCAAAACGCTCCCAGCGCACACCATCGCAGCCAACGCCCCAGCATCCTCAAGTCGCCCTCCGCCAGGAAAGCGCGACACTTTTTGCGGCCGGCGATCCTGGATCGCGGGGGCAGACCCCGTAGCACGGGCGTCCTCGCCTCGTTGTTCCACACAAGTCACCCGTCGCGGACTTTGCCGCAGGGACCAAAACTCTCCCATGCCCACGCCAGATCATGCATGCGCTGCAAGCCTATCCAGATGGTCTGCGCTCCGGGCTC
>Ga0101944_10003778_pt1 | contig 20268 bp, 25 predicted proteins | sample DewCreD2012metaG_FD_75245 | JGI IMG/M metagenome (GOLD analysis project Ga0101944, IMG submission 75245) | Hot spring sediment bacterial and archeal communities from British Columbia, Canada, to study Microbial Dark Matter (Phase II) - Dewar... ... | reverse complement strand
CCGCCTGTCCCTTTACCCTCGCCATCTCAACCCGCGGCGCCCCCTCCGCGACTTGATCCAACGGCACGGCCACGCGGCCGGGCGGGCTTTCTTGCCTTTTTCAGGTCTGCCGAAAGGACACCGACCACCGGGCGACGTGGCAATACGACGAAGTCTATCACGGTCACGACAGATGACCCGGACCGACCGGAGATTCACCTGGTCATGAAGGGCGACATCCAGCCCCGGTTCGAGATCACGCCGTCGGACAGCATCGTCCTCGGGGCCGTCCAATCCAACACGGCCGCGAAGAAGACCCTCAAGATCAGCAACAAGTACACCTCGCCGGTGACCTTCACCCAGGCCAAGGCGGATGCCAGATTCCTGAAGGTGCAACTTCGCGAAGTAGACAAGGGCCAGCGCTACGAACTGGATGTCGAGACCATCCCTCCCTTGCCCGAAGCCTCCTCCCTGGGCAACGTCGTCCTGTCGACCGACCTGAAGGAACAACCACAAGTCGTTCTGCCGGTGCACGGACGCGTCCAGCCGGCCGTGATGCTCTCGCCCAAGGTCCTCATGCTGCCCAGCCCGGTTCGGTCAGACATTACCCGAGACGTGAAACTCATGCTCGCGGACGGCCTGGCCGTCCAGGTCACCAGAACGGAAGTGCCAGATGCGCGTATCAGAGCCGTCGTCGAAACCGGCCCGGACAAGCGCACCCAGCGAATCCGGGTCACGGTGCCCAAGGATACCGACCTTCCCCCGAAGGGGCAGATGCTGACGATCCACACTGACCACCCGGAGTTCCCGACACTCACCTGCGAACTGCGTTCCTTCCGCTTTGGTCGGGCTGGATCGGTGAGTAGCCGACCTGCCGCTCCATGACGCGGAGCTGTGGCGTTGACTGCGTGTTCCGCTCTATACGCGGGTGGGCCCCATGCTCGCCGGAGCCATCGCCTCGCCAACCCTTGATCGTCACCTATTCCCCTCGTTTCCATCGTTCGCAGCCGGGGCCGCCGGCGCGCCAGGCGGTCAGAGCTCGGTTGCGCTGGCAGGGGCTTGCATAATGGGGGCAGCGCCCGGGCCAATTGCCGAAGCCGTCGTCGGCGTCCTCGCAGCCGGCGCACTCAGCCGGGCCGCGGCCGCCGCAACCGGCGGCCTTGACGTTCGCGGGCGGGTGTCCCAGCCGCTCCCGGGCGTGACCCGGGATCCGCAGCGGCCGGCGGGTTTGGGCCTGGCGGTCCCATTCGGCGAGGAACTCCTCGGCGGTCTTATCGCTCGGCATCGCGGCCTCCAATTGGCCGGCCGTCCGGCCCGATGTGGACGCAGAGCGCAGCCGGCGGGGTAGCGGCGCCTGCGGCCAGGCTGCAGGGGCCAATCGCCTCGGGGTAGCGTGCGGCCAGGTCGACGGCCTCCGCCGGCTCCAAGGCGCCCTCGCGGTTGTCGGTGTTGCCGTCGCGGCGCGGGTGGATGATCGTGGCCAACCGGAAACGGGCGCCTCGCTCCCCGGCCAAATCCCGCACGGTCGCCACGTCGTTGCGGGTGTGGCGAAAGACCAGCATCTCGACCACGGTCGGCAGGCCCGCGTCGGCCAGGGCCTCCAGGCCGGCCAAGGCGCGGCCGAAGGATCCCGGCGTGCCGGTGATCGCGTCGTGTACCGCCGGCGTGGCGGCGTACAGCGGCACTTGCACGGCCGCAGGCGGCCGGCGGCGCAGCACAGCCACGATCTCCGGCCGGTCCGCCAGCTGCGTACCATTGGTCATCAGGTAGACGGGGGCCACGGCGGCGGCCTGCTCGTACAACGCCGCAAAGTCATCGCGCAGGGTCGGCTCGCCGCCGGTCAGGGTGATCAGCCGGCAGCGGCCGGGGGCCAGGTGCGCCAGGATCTCCGCCAGCCGGCCGGCGTCAAGGTCGCCGCAATAGCGGGTGAGGTAGCAGTGCCGGCAGCGGTGGTTGCAGCGGTGCGTCAGTTCCAGGCGAACGAAGGGCGGTGTCATTCCGGGGGGCACTCCCGCCAGTCCTCAAAGTTCGTGATCCCGCCGGTGCCGGCAAAGTACATGTAGCCGGCCGCCTGGCCGGTGCTGGCCACGATCCGGATCGTGCCGCCGTACTCCTCCAGCACCTGGTCTCCATTGCACAGGCGGTAACACTGCAGGTACTGCTGGTAGCTGGACGGGTTGCCCCAGAACGGGTAGATGGACCAGCCGGCCAAGCAGTCCGGCGCATCATACCACGTGACGGTTACGCCGACACTGCAGTCGATCAGGCTGACGTGCAGGGCGATATGGACCGAACGGGCTCCGTAGTTCTTGCAGCCTTCGTAGATGCGGATCAATCCGAACTGGCCGATGAAGGCCAGGGCCACGCCGGAGACCATCCAATCGATCGGGCTGGTGTAGCCTTCGGTGGTGGTGCCGTCCACGCCGGCCCACGTGACGGTCAGCCCGGGATAGTTGTGGTCGCAGCAGTCGACATTCGGCGTGATGGTCGCGGAGGACACACAGTTGGGATCAAAGAGTTTCTCCACGTCGTCGGTGTCGGGGTGGTCGCCGATCGGCAAATAGAAGGAGAACACCCGCCAGGCGTGCTCCGGGTCACTGCCCATGTCCACGATGTGGGTCAGCTTGCCGCAGCAGAACAGGTTGTAGCACCAGCAGGCCCCGGGGCTGCAGTGGCACATCAGGTCACCGCTCAGGCGGGTGCAAACGAAGATGCTGAAGCCGCCGGTGGCGTGCTGGAAGAGGATCTTCTGGATCTGGATGTTGAGGATGGGTACACACGTCCCGTGGTGCTCGCTGTTGCCTTCGGGGTCGAAGGGGGCCAGGCCGCCGTTGATGGACTGGCCGAACCACGATACGACCATCACGGGCGCACCCGGCGGGAAGTCATGCGGGCTGGCCGGCGGCGGCGGGTAGGTCAGGCAGTTGCAGGTGGTCGTGCAGGCGCAGGACGATCGAAGCGTCACGGGCGCGCCGGGCAGCCCGCCGGGTACGATGTTGGCCGACGTGTTCCAGCTGATCTTGGACCAGTGGTCCGGATCGTTGCTCCACCAGCACAGCTCAACGGGGATGTTGGGGAAGCTGATGTCCACGTCCAGCGTGGTGTAGCGGTTGACGACGGGGTAGGTGACGCCGTCGATCTGGCACGGAGCGCAGCCGCAGACGGGCAGGTTCGTCCAGTAGGGCCGCAGCTCGCCGCTTTGGCTGACGCTCCAGCCTTCGGCGCAGTACTCGGTGGTACCGAGCTGCACGTAGGCCTTGCCGGCGCGGACCTCCACACAGTGCCAGGAGTCGTCGCAGTGCCGGACCTTCCAGCGCTTCTCGGCGGCGTTCCAGCAGCCGTAGACGGGGGGTGTGGGCATCAGTTGCATCCTTCCCAGCCGATGGGGATGGCCAGGCCGGCGTGGCCTTTGCACGCGACCACGTAGACCAGCAGGCCCGTCTGCGTACCCGGCACGCGGAGCACGATATCCTCAATGTCAGGGCCGCTGCCGACGGTGTCGGTGGCGGGCTCGTTCAGTCGCTTGACGCTGCAGATCCCAGCAACCGGACCGGACGTGACGACCGCCGCATAGCCCGCGCTGGCCCCGCCGCCCAGCCGGACGATGGCCAGCTTGATACCGGTGCCGGCCTGCTTCCAGATAATCCGGGCGATGCCGCTGGCCGCCGAGACGAGGTTGCCGACGGTATCCGCGGCGGGCTCGGCGCGGGTATCGGATGCGGCCTTCACATCCACCCAGCATTGGGTCACGCCGAGCAGCATGGCTTGGCCGAACTTGCCGGCCTTGATCGGCTCCTGGAGGATGCAGAACGAGTCCTTGTGCTGGTCGGCAGGCGTGACCGCCGGCAGCACGATCCGCTGGCAGAACTCCCGCTCGCTCGTCTCGGGATCGATGATGACAGTCGCGTCATCCAGGCCGAGGATGTCATAGCGGAAGCAGTCCTGGCCGCTGGTGTTCTTGACCAGCACGATGCCGGTGCTGCGCAGCTCGCGGGCCGACGCGCTGCCGCGATGGAGGCTGCGCCGCTGGTAGTCCTGGGCCGCGTCGATCAACGTGTTCCAGGTGTCCACCGGGATGCGGAGCTTCTGGCCGGCTGTTACCTTCCGCAGGTCCACGTTTAGATCCTCAATTGGGTAAAGTCGGCTTCCTCGTAGACCCGCTCGACGTAGACTGCCACCGGCCGCTTGACGATGGCTACCGCCGCCGAGTCTTCCTCATCGGCGTAGCGGACCCACAGGTAGTCCCAGCCGCGCTTGGTGATGCCGGCGATGCCGCCCAGGGAGATGCCCGTAGCGTTGGGACTGGCGGCGAAGCGGTAGCTGAACTCCCAGTGCTCGCGGATGCGCTTGTTGCCGCTGGCCCCCAGGAACAGCAGCTCGCCCCGCTCGAAGGTCATGACCACGTTGTCGACGGTCAGCGTGTAGGTATTGTTGTTGGTCCGGCCGGTCAGGCCGTAGAGGGTCTGGACGTACGTACCTGGTACGGACTCCGTGGGTTCAACTTTCGTGACGCTGAACTGGAAGACGGGCACGGTAATGTCGGTACCATCGACGCTGTCGCGGGAGACGCCGATGGCGCCCTGGAAATCCGGGGCGCCAGTGGCTGGGTACCGGCCGAGGGTCTCCAGCGACTGGGTGATGTGCTGGCTGCCGCCGGAGGTGTCGAAGGTGAAGACGTCGTCCAGGATGCTGTACTGGACGCGGACCTCCCAGAGGTCCTCGCCGACCTGCTCGATCACCGGGGGCCTTCGGCGCAGCATGCCGACGTACAGCGGCACGACGGCATAGGCGGCATTGAGGGCCTGCACCTCGTCGGGGGTGCCCTTGACGCTGTAGAGCCGCTCCTGGCTGGTCACACCATCGCCGCTGCGGCTGCCGAACTTCTCATCGACCTGGATGGGCATGGATTCAGCTCGTGAAGGTCAGACCTTCGCTGCGCCGGACGGTGTCGACCAGCAGCTTGGTCTGCCGGGCGGTCTCTTCCGTGGCTTTGACGATGCGGCTGGAGGCATCCCCGGCCTCCAGGCCGCGCAGGGCGGCGGCGTTGAAGGTGCCGGACACGCTGACGGCCGTGGCGGCGCTATCCACCTGGAACTTCGAGCGGGCCTCGGCCTCCAAGGCCGTCCGCTGGTCGGCCGAGAGCAGCCCCTTGCCGGCGGCCTCGTCCAGCTTGGCCAGGTACTCGTCGAGCTTCTGCTCGGGCGTTCTAATGGCCTCGACTTCCTGGTCGGCCCAGCTCTTGAGCTCATCGAGCTTGGCCCGCTGTTTTTCGGCGGCCTCCACCTGCTGCCAGAGAGCCTTGTACCGGTCCAGTTCGGTCGGGGCGGCGTTCAGGCCCTCGAGACGCTTGGCGATCGGCCGCCAGTTCTTCTCGGCATCCTCGCCGGTTTCGGCGGCACGCAGGCGTGCCTGCAGCTCCTCTGTGACTTCGGCCTTGTCCTTATGCTGCTGGGCGAGCCGCTCGGCCTGCTGCCGGGCCTTTTCCGCCTCGGCTTCCGCCTGCTCCCTCGCCTCCCGCGTAATGTCCTTTTCCAGGACCAGCCGCTCGTAGGCGTGCTTCTGCCGCAGCGCGTCGACGTCGATCTCACCCGTAATGCGAGCTTGACGCAGCTCCTCCGCCTGCTGCAGTTCCAGTGCCGCACGTTTCTGCGCCGCCCCGTCGAGTTCGGCCTCGATGCGAGCCCGCTGAAGGTCCGCCTGCTGCTGGGCGCGCTGCGCCGCCTGCTCGCCGGCCAGCTTGTCCTGCTGGACCTTCTTGACCTGCTCGGCGATCCGCCGGTACTCCTCGGCCTGCTGCTGGTACTGGGTGGCCTCGGGCGAATCGGCGGCGTACTTGCCGGCCGTGCGGGACAGCTGGGCCGCTTCCTGCAGCCGCTGGTGGTAGTCGCGGTCAATCTCGGCCTGGCGGCGCTGGCTGTCGGTCAGGCCGGCTGTCTGGACCTCGAAGCGGTCCTGCTGCCGCGATTGCCAGAGCTTCTCGCCGAGCTGGCGCATCTGCGCGAAGTCGGCGAGGATCTCCTTGTTCTTGGCCGCCACGTTCTGTAGCAGCAGGCCGAAGTACTGGCCGATGATCGGCAGGTTCGAGAGGTTGTCCACCCACGTCTGGCTGATCCGGGCACACTCATCCAACCTGCCGGCGGACTGGTGGAGCGAGTAGAGCATCCGGTCCTGCACGGCCTGCGTGGCGATCAGGGCCGTCTTGAAGGCCGCCACGGCGGCGGCCACCTTGCCGAGCCCGCCGGCCAGCTGGCTGACCTTCTCGGCCCCCTCGCCGAGGATCACCTTCAGGCCGCCGGCCAGTCGGCTGTTGCCCTTGGCGGCGATCCCGCCGGCGCTTTGCTCGAGGATCTGCTTGCGCTTGCGGGCGTGGGCGGCCTCGATCTGGGTGATCAGCTCCTGGTTGCCGGCCCACTTGGCCCGCAGCTTGGCGAAGTACTCGTCGCAGTCGCGCAGCTCGATATCCCGGGCGGAGCGCGTGGCCTCGAAGAGTGCCCGCTCCAGTCCAATACGGTCCGCCACATCCTGGGTGATGGCCGCCTTCTTGGCCGCTTGCTCGGCCTTGTAGAGGGCCAGCCGGTCCTGCAGTGCACGGCGCCCCTCCGCCTCCTGCTGGGCCGTGGCTTGGCGCTCCGCCAGGCCGGACCGCACCCGATGCAGGTTGCCAGCGGCCGGACCATCGCCCGCCGCCTTGATCCGCTTGTCGAGCTGGGCCACCTGGTCGGCGTACTGGCGGACCCGGGCCTGGGCCTGGGCCAAGGCGCGGTCGAGCCCACGGCTGTCTGCCGTGAGCTCGACATACGCCTGGCCGGCCCGGATGCCTTGTGGGTTGCTCATACGCTACGTTGCCTGTGCTCGCTTGGCCCGGATCGTCTGGACGAGCCGGACGACCTCGACGATGCCCGTCGTGGCCGCCAGCACGCCATCCAGCGCCAGGCCGCCCTTGTCCGCCAGTTGCTGGGCCGTGTCGGCATCCAGATGCCATGCCAGGGCCAGCACGCCCGTCACCGTTGCCAGCGCCAGCCGCAGCCCGCGCCGGGCCAGTTCCCCGTTCATCGTTCAGCCTCCCTTCGTCAGCCGCGCCAGCAGCTGCGGCACGGCGTTCTGCAATAGGCCCGTCAAAGGACAGCTGCCGCTACTCGGCGCATTCTGCGAGGCAGGCTTGCCCTGCTGCAGCTGCGCCAGCACGTCGGCCGGGATCTCGCTGCCGGTCAGCACGTGGCTGGCCGCCACACCAAACGGACCCGCCAGCGTCAGCGCCCGGCTGACCATGCCGACGATCCACTGGGCCGCGGCGATCTGTGCCTCCTGCTTGTAGCTGGCCTCGATCGCCGCCTGCACCACCGGATGGTTCGTCAGGTCCACGGCCGTCGTCTGCGGGTTGCTCCCGCCCGTCAGGATGTCCAAGGGATCACGCGTCATTGTGCACCTCCCCTTACGCCGATGCTGTTGAGGAATCGCTGCTCCTGCTGCCCGATCGCCTGGCTGCGCTGGCCCAGCAGCCGCACGGCGCCACTGGCGGCACGGGCCTTGCGGACGATCTCGGCGATCACCGCCCGCTCCGCCTGGTCGGTCCGCACCCCCTGGTGCAGCTTCTCCAGGTCGGCCACCGTCACCGGCTGACTCGCCGCGGCCCTGGCCTCCACCAGCGCGAAGGCCGCATCGAGCTTGATGTCGCGCAGCCTGTGATTGTCCCTCGCCAAGTCGTCGATGCTCGCGTCGAAGGCATCCGCCGCCAGCAGGTTGGCCGCCCCCATCTGCGCGTCGTACTGCGGCCGCACGCAGCCGGCCAACAGCAGCGCCGGCAGCAGCACCATGGCCGCGATGGCACACGTCCAGGCCAAAACGCCCAGGACACTTCGTTTGCGTTTCACATGTCACCTCCTTGCCCCGGGGAAAGCCCGGATTCGGACACGGGTGTTTCTATTACACAATGTGGATAACCCTGTGGATTGCTGTGGATAGTGCCCGCAGAGTTCGCCCAGCTTCTCAGTGGCCCTGTTTGGGGCCGATAAAGGCCTCGCGGAACTGGCCCACGGTCTCAGGAGTTACTTCGATCGCACCGGGCTGGCTTCTAGCCTTGCCGCTGTACGGGTTGAAGTCGTCCGGCTTGTAGGCGCGGCGCTTCGACGGGCGGTTGACGTTGGCCAGGATGGCACACAGGCTCGACGTGTGCCGCCACTGCTGCTGGTCCAGCCCCTCGGCCATCCAGACCAGTTGCCGCAGCGTGTACGGCCCCGGGTCGATGCCGATCACTCCGCCGAGCTCGTGGATGATCTGCCAGCAGGAATGCGGCCCCCGCGCAGCTCGTCGATCAGCTCGGCGTGCAGGGGCTTGTACGGCCGGAAAAAATCCGCCAGTTCCCCCCAGAACGCCTCGGCCATCCGCGCGGTGGCATCCCCATCCAGCGATGCCTCGAATTGCTCCTGTGTGACGCCAAGATGCTCGGCCTGCTTGCGGACCAGCTCGAACACCACCGCGCCGAGCAAGGTCAGATCCAGGTCCAGCCGCAGCAGAAGTGGCGGGTTGCCCTCGCGCACGTCACTGAGCGTGATGTTGAGGGCTTGGCGGACCCGGCGCATGTCATCCACGGTGATCCGCAGGTTCCACGTGCGGCCGGCGCCATCCTTGAAGGTTCGCATCTATGCAGCTCCTGACGATTCTCGCTTACGTGCCGCTGACCGTGACCCAGCTGTCCCACGTGGCCAGCTTGGCTGTCACGCTGACCGTCACGCCCTCCTCCAGCGGTTCCTGTCGGCTGAAGGACTGGATCGTAAAGTCGCCCATGGGACCTTCCGAGCCGGCGGCATCCTTGGCCCCCGTCAGGGCCGCCAGGCGCACCTTGCCCGCGGTCAGGTAGGCGTTCTTGATCGCCTGGAACCCGGCATCGCCCGAAAGCCAGAGCATCTCGAACTCCACCGTGCACTCGCGCAGCGTAGCCGCCGTGGCCCGCCAGCCCTGGTTGGCGCGGGTGGTGACGTCCGCCTCGCCGGCCTCCAGCGTGACGGTCACATCCTTGACGTTCGACAGCTCCGTCAGGGTTGCCAGTTCCCCGCCGGCCGCGCCCTGGTAGATCTTGGCGTTCATGCCAAGCAGGTAGGTTTGCGTCTCGGGCATCTCACTCCCCTTTACTTGATGGAGTCCCGCCACAGCGGTGGCAGAACCTTGCGTTCTTTTTCAAAGGCGGGTCCCATGTAGGGCCGGGCCTGGTAGGTGGCGCTCTTCGTCTTGCCGTTTCGCCCCTTGCGCCGGGCGGTGCCGCCGTATTCCAGCAGCGGCGGGGCTTCCACGGTCGATCGCAGCGGCGCCGGCCCGATCACGACGGATTGGCGGGCTGGGTCATAGCCGAAGAAGATCAAGCGCTTGAGCAGCCCCGTATGGCTGCTGGGCGCCGAACCGGGGGCTGCCGGGGCCTTACGCGACCGGATGCTGCCTCGGGCCGTACGGCGGACGAAGGCGCCGAACTTGCTGAGCACACTCCGCGTGGCGGCATCGACCTTCGCTACGATCGCCTGGCGGTCGAAGAAGAACTGCTTGACGTCCAGACCGAGCATGCTGTGCTACCAGGTGCCGCCCAGGAAGACCACCACATCATCGGCCGTGCCCTTGAAGCGGCGCTGGGTAAGGTCCACGCTGAAGACCGCGAAGCCCGAGGCCGGCACCGGCACGTGCGAGCCGTCATCGCCCTCCAGGTGTTGCTGGGCATGGGATAGAAGATCCCCGTGGCCACCAGCGGCGAGGTGCGGTCCACAAAGGACTGGTAGCTCGTCGTCAGCGTCAGCGATCGGGCGATCACGTTGTTCACGGTCTTGGCCTCCGGCCGAACAGGCTTGCGAGTATGGCAGTCGTGGATGGTGTTATCGCGGATGCCACCAGGTCGAACGCCTCAAAGTCATCCGCGCTCTTGCCGACGGTTCCGATGCGAAGGCCCGTGCGCAGAAAGCCGACGACGGACGTATCGGTGTAGGTCCGCTCGATCCGTGTACCGGTCGCCAGCACGGTGGCTGCGGTCTTGATCGTGCAGCCGTCGCAGACAAGCGCCACGCGGATCGGGAAGAGCTGGTTGGTGCCGTCGTTGCCCAAGGCGGTTTCGCTGCTGCCGACCCTCTTGTACAGCGTCACGCTGGTGATGTTGACGGCGGAGGTGCGCTGCGCCCGGTACTGGTTGTCGCCGTCGGCGTCGTAACGGCCGATGGCGCCTGTCGCTCCCGCCGTGGTCGCGGTGATGGCCACCTGGTGATCATCGCTGGACAGGCTGGACACGGCCTCGAAGTAGCCGGGAGCGGTCGCGATGCAGGCGTTGTTCGCGATCGACAGGATCCCGCCATGACTGAGCCAGGACCAGCCTTCGCTGCTGGGGCTGATGGGGCTGGCGTCGGGGCGGTTAAAGTCATCGCGGATCGTGGTGGTCGGCCGGGCCGGTTTCTCCTTGGGCAGATCGTCCGGCACCAATAGCCCGGTTGCCTCCTCGGCCGACAGGCCGAGCTTGCGCCGCTGGCACTCCAGCCACTTCAGGTGCAGCTTCCGCTCGGCGTCACCACGTTGGCTGCCCTGTGCCCACTCGCGGATCCTTCGGTACTGCTGCTGGAGGACCTTCTGGATCTTGCCAAAGGCCGCGTGGCCGCGATTGATCCGCTCGCGGCGGACCAGCGAGTGGCCGCCCAGGTGCAGCTCCAGGTAGCCCGCGTGTGTCGGCAGGATCGGCAACGCCCGCGTCGCCCCGTCCGGATCGGCCTGGACCGTCAGCGTGTTCCACAGCAGGTCCAGTAGGCTGGTGCCTGAGATCGATGTCAGACCCAGCATGGAGCGCCAGCGCGTCTTCTGCGTCGCCGTCGGCCGCAGGTCTTCCAGCCGGTTGCCGGCGCTATCGCCGAAGGCCTGGTAGCTGCTGTCGGTCAGCGGTTGGTCGGTGGCAAAAAAGCCATAGTTGGCGGTTGGCGCCAGGGGGCGCAGGTCCACCAGGCCGACCGTGCCGGCGGGAGGAACCCACACGTGGTCAGCATCTTGCTGCCAGGGACCCAGGTAGTACCAGCGAGCCATGCGGTTACCTCAACATCCCGTACGTGACGGTCAGCACACTCGTAAAGACCCGGTGCTCGGCCAGGTGCTCCGGCGCATAGACCGGCTCGTTCTTGGCGCCGCTCCAGGCGGCGTAGCGGGCCTGTGCCAGGGGCCGGCGCCGCAGGTAATCGGCGATCCTGTCGACCAGTGTGCCGAGACTGGCCACCTCAGTATCGAGGTTGCTGCCGAGTTTCTTCTGGATGCCGATGTCGACGCTCACGTCCAGCTGCGCCAATGAACGGGCGGCACCGGATGTGAGCACAGCCTTGGGTACGACCGTCACCTTCAGGTCCGCCAGGTCCGGCAGCTCGAAGGCCGGAAGCACCCTGCGCTGCGCCGTGAAGGTTTGGCCAAAGGTGCCAACTCCAGCCGCGTTGAGCTCGGCAGCCACGGCATCGGCAATATCTGTTGCGATCGACACGCACTACCCTCCGAAGATCCGGTGCCATAGGTTGCTCACGGCTAGCGTCGAGACACTGCCGGCAATCAGCCACAACAGCCGGCTGCGGGTCTTGTCGGTGTTCTCCAGCCGGTCCAGCCGCAGCTGGATGCCGGGCTTGCCGTTCCCGCGGATCGCCTCGTCCATGCAATCCAGCTTCAGGTGGATCTCGGCGAACTCGTCCCGGCAGCTGTTCTGCATCTGGCAGGTCATGTGGTTCCGATGTCCTTCGTGTGAATGCGGTACGTCTGCCGGTACGGATCGCTCCAGCGCCAGCAGCGCTCGCCGCCGATCGCCAGGACTTCGTACCGCCGTCCGTCCGCGACGAGCACGTCGCCCGGCTTCGGCTCGAAGCCCAGATCTGCGGCTAGGACCAGGAAGTCCCAGACATACGAGCCGATCGTCAGGCCTGATTCGTCCGCCACCTCGACATCCGTCTTGCCGTAGGTGGCGTTGAGCGGGATGACTGCCTGGTTCCGGCGGTACTCGACTGGGCTGGAGCAGTGCGCGGTGCGCATCCGCTCCAGCCAGTCTGAGCCTTTACGCAGCAGGTCGGTCATTACGCCTCACTCGTCCAGGTGCCACGCTGGCTGACGATGTACCAGCCGTTGGCCCCGTCCGCCTTCAGGTGCACGAAGTCGCCGGCCTGCGCCGTAGCGGCCGCCAGGATGCGATCCTTGTCATCTGTACCGGCCAGGTCCGGCCCCATGATCTTGTCGGCCGCGTTGGGCGATAGGGCCACCCGCTGGCCCGCGGTACCGCAGCGGACCAGGTACTCGAGCCCAGCGGCCGTGGCCGGCAGCGTGATCACGTTGGTGGCATGGCCGGCGGTGACGTTGAGCACCTTGCCGACATCCTCACCGTCGAGGGTCTTGCTGCCGCCGGCCAGGCTGACGACCTCGACGGGCCGATCGGCCAGGATTGCCTCCAGTGCCCGCGGGCCCGCCAGCCGGACCCGCACGGAGGTGGCGGCATCACCGGCCGCCGCGACGGTCACACCGAGCAGCGGCCGCGAGCCCGGCGTAGCCGTGGCCTGCTTGGCGGCCGCGTCCCAGTAGACGCTGACGCCGTTGCCGATTGCCGTGCCGGCGCCGCTGGCCTTGGGCACGTCGTAGATACCCGTCACGTGAAGGGCACCCAGCTTGCCGGCTGCGATGTCGAGTTTGGCGATACCGACCAGGTCGCCGAGCACCACCACGTCCCCGGCCGCCACATCGGCACCGGGGGTGTAGTCGATGGCCCGGCCATCATGAACGAACGTTGCGATTGCCATATCCAAGGTTCCTTTCTTCGAACGAGTCTGCTACACTGGTTACAGTCGCGTTTGCGGCCGGAAGGAGGTGGCCCTTGAAGGCCATATTGATGCCTTCCGGAAACACCCCTGGTTTTGTTGCGGGGATAACCACAGCTCACCGGCGACCGGCTGGGGTCGAAATGAGCACCCGATGATGTGGTCACGCGGCTAGGCAAGGCATGGGCGCCAACGGCGCATTGAGTGGTTCGGGCCCGCCCCCGAACCATTCGCGTTTACATGCTCAGCATGACCGACTACGCCTCGCCCTTGAGCTTGATGGCCGCTCGAAAGTCCTGCTCGCGGACGCCGAAGTCGATGTACCCGCGGAACTGGATGCCGAGGGTGTTGAAGTCGGCATCGGTCTTCTCGACCGTCGGCCGGTCCACGCCGTTGAGGAACGCGACCTCGATCGCCGGCAGGCGGTTAGGGTCGGCCAGCAGGTACCAGGCCTTGGCCGAGTTGCCGGTGAAGCTGGCGTTGGACAGGTACGTCGAGCTGACCACGCTGAACTTGCCGACGTGCGGGTTGGCATTCGGCTTGCCCTTGTTGGCGGTGGTCGTCTCGTTGAGCTGCAGGCTGGTCATCAGCAGCTGGGCCGCCACCTTCAGCGCCGTCGGCACCAGCAGGATGCTGGCGGAGATCCCCAGCGGCCGGCCGTTCGGCTTGGTCTGCTCGTTGAACAGCGCCTCCGCGGCCGTCAGGCTGTCGACGGCCAGGGCGGTCTCGGCACCTTCCGAGTAGTTCTTGTGCGCGGTGCTGAAGAACGCCTGGCCATCGGCCTGCAGCGGATTGGCCAGCAGCAGGCTCCACACCGCATCGGCGATGGACTCCGCTGCCCCCATGCCGATCTGGCGGGGGATGTCGGTGAAGGCGCCCAGGTCGTCGTTGATGATCATCTGCCGCGTGAGGGCGAACATGATGCCGTGGGTGTCGGCCTTCTGCCCGTACTTCTGCTCATCGAGCTTGCCGTGCTTGAGTTCGCCATCGGGGCCGACCTGCTCGAACTTGAAGCTGCCGGTCATGCGGTAGCGGCTGTGCTCTTTGAAGTCGTTGACGCTGGCGATCTTGCTGACGCTGCGCCAGGCGTCCTCGATGTAGTTGTAGCCCTCCAGGAGCATCTTGTTGGCGATGTTCGAGAGGATGCCCGGCAGGCTGGTGGTGCTGAAGGCCGCCTGCAGCCAGCCGGCGGCATCACGCCGGAAGCGCGGCAGGCGCTGGCCACAGGCCAGCTCGCAGAACTCCTGGATGCCCACGCCGCGCAGGCGATCGGCGGCCTCCAGGACCGGCGCGGCGAAGGCCGCCTCCAGCTGCCGGGTGGGCAGGCCGCTGGCCATCAGCGCCACGGCCTCGAAGACCTGCGGGCTGGCAGGCCGCTGGGAAGCGGCCGCCGTCGCCATCCGCGGCCGGTTGGCGCGGAGCACGTGCAGCTCGGTGGTCGGCTCGTCCCAGCCTTCCTCGATGGCCTGTGCCTCGATGTCGGGGAACTTGCCATCGCAGATCTTGCGGATGGCATTGACGCGCCGGGTCTCATCGGCCAGCTGCTTGCGCACGGCAGTCACGGCGTCAGGGGCACCGGTCGCCGGCGCGGCGGCATTCAGGGCCGCCGGAACAGGCGAGGCCGGCTCCGGGGGTGTGGCGGGCGCCGCAACAGGCTCAGCGGTGGCGGGTGCATCGGTGTTGGTCGGGACGGGTTCGTCCATGACGTTTTGCTCCTTGCACTGGGCGGCGACTCGGGCACTGGTTCGGCCGTCGGCGCCGCTGTCGACGAACGAGATTTCCTTTAGAACTGCCTTGCGGACCACGTGGATCGGGCCGCTGATGGTTCTGCCGTTGACGGTGACGGTCTGGCCGTTGGGGATGAAGACGGCATCGATGACCGCCGCGCCGATGCTCGCCTGCCAGGGAAAGCCGTTCGAGCCGCTCTTGGCGACATCCCGCGCCCACGAGGTGTCGCGGCTGATCAGGCCCTCGGCGATGACCTGGCCGTTCTCGACGGCGACGCGCTGCGTGTGGCCTACTCCCTGACGCGGGTTGTGGTCCAGGCGGACGGGGATGTCCTGGCGGTCGATCGACAGGCCCTCGAGGTCCACGACCACCGGGTGTGGGAAACCTTCCACCCGCATCGGCCCACCCGTGTAGGCGACCATGTGGAAGCGGGGCATCTGCTTCTCGCCCGGCTCGGCAGCCTCCACCGTCAGCGGGCAGGTCAGCATCAGGTTGTCAGGCAGCTTCGTCATCGTCATCCGTTTCCGTCTCCTCGGTGGCGCTGGGGGCGGCGACTGTCGCCGTCAGCCCCAACTCCTTCATCAACTGCGTTTCCTTGGCCCGCTGGCGCAGTTCGGTCTCCCAGTCTTTGCCTTGGCGGGCATACTCGGCCGCCAGCGTCGTGGTGTGGCTGGTCAGGCGGGTGGCCTGGGCATTGGCCTCCTTGGCCGGGTCCACGTGCTCGTTGCCGTCGAAGAACCACTGGTGCGGCAGATCGGGCAATTCGCGGAGGAAGGCGAACCCATCGAGCCACTGGGCTTCCTCGATCCAGGCGGCGAAGATCCGATCCAACACCACCTGGCCGAGATGGGCCTGTTCGACGCGGATGCTCTTGTGGTACGTCTGGTGGTCCATCCGGCCGGAGGCGTAGTTGTAGCTGGAGCTGTTGCAGGCCGCGATGTTGTACGGCAGGTTCAGGCACCGGGCGATCTCGTTGAGGATCTCGCGCTTGAACTCCGCATACGTGGTGGTCGGTTGCTGCGCTTCGACTTGGCCCAGCTTCCAGCCGTCCGGCAGGACCGTGGCCATCCGCTTCTCGAGTTCGACCACGTCCATCGGCTCGACCGAGGCCGCCTCGCCACTGGCTGGGGCATCGGTGAACAGCACCGCCGCGAAGTCGGCCGCCGTCTCGGCGGCCGCGATCACCGCCAGGGTGTAGCGCCGCAGCTGGGCGAACAACGGCAGGGCCGGCGTGATCTCCGGGATGCCCCGGTGCTGGCCCGGCCGGTCCGCCCGGAACCAGTGGACCACGTACTGGGCGTCGATCCAGTCAAAGCCGGTGTGCCAGAGGCTCGTATCGCCCGGGTGCTGGCGGTAGACGCAGTACGCCTGCGGGTTGTCGAAGGCGTCGAGGGCAATCCCGTCGACGTTGCTGATCGCCTGCAGGCTGCCCTGGTAGTCCCAGGGTGCCTCGACCCGGTCCGCCTCGACCAGGCGCACGTCGATCTGTACCGGCGAGTCCAGCGTCGGATTTACCGTCAGGACCGCGAAGGCCTCGCCGTCGGTGACCTTGGCCAGCCGCATCGTGCGGAGCTTTTCCGCCAGGCCCACCGCCTGGCACCACAGCGCAAATGCCGTTTCGACCTTGCGATTGCCCTCGGCATCCGCCAGCAGCATCTGCAGTCGTGGGCCGGTGCCGACGCAGTCATTGGCCAGCGTCAGGGCAATGCCCTTGGCATACGAGTTGTTGGCGACCTCGTAGCGCGACCGCTCGCGCAGCCGCTTGCGCACATCGGCCGAGCCGGCCGCATCGGCCGACAGGGCATCGGCCATCGCCCAGTGCCGGGCGTTCTCGGCCGTCGTCTGCGCCGCGTCGAAGCGGGCGCGGATCACCGCCGGGAGGGAGCGGCGGGTCTTCCTCGGTTGTCTGCGGAACGGCCACACTAAGCCGAACCTCCCGGCGAGATCTTCGCAATCTTGATTCCAAGCCCCTTGGCCCGACTGGCCTTCTTCGATTCCAGGTACTTGTCGGCGGCAATCTGGTCGGGCAGCGAGTGCTGCTCAACGCTGCCGGAGTCACCGGAGGCGCGCTTCGGACCTTCGGCATTGATCTTGATGGATTCGTCGAGGGGTTCAGTCATCGCCCAGCCCCATTTCTTCGGCGACCTGCCGGATCTCCCTCACCCGTTCGGACACGGTGGCCTGCGAGATCCCCAGCTGCTTGGCGATCTGCCGGGTGGTCAGCCCGCTGAGCAGACCTTCTGCCACGCAGCGCAACCTCGGTTCCAGGTGTCCCAGCAAATGCTGGACCTGGTCCTTCACCTCGACGGCATGCTCAGGAGACGGCGCGGCAGACTCAATCTTGTCCGACAGCGCCGGAGCGGCCTCGTCAGCCAGATCCAGAGACTTCAGATCACTGAGGTGATGCCGCTGCTTGAGTCCCTGCCACATCGCGTGGCGGATGCACTTGGAGGCGTATGTCCGGAAGCGGACGCCACGCGAGGCATCGAAACCTGCGGCTGCCTCGATGAGGCCATAGACGGCATCGGACTCCAGTTCATCGAGACCCACCCAGGCCGGCACGCGGCGGTGTAGGGCTTCCGCCAGCGTGCGGGCCATGGGCAGGTGTGCCTCGATCAGCGAGTGGGATGGAACGGATGCGGTGGTCACAAAGGTATATATCGTGGACGAAGACATTTGATCGGTTGGATTCAGGAGATCGATGCAGATTGTTACACCGCTAGACATTCACGCTTGCGCGGGCACACCGAGGGCACACTCGTACGTTGTGATTCGTCGTCCGCAGTGCCGGCACTGCCGCCTGCGAACAAGCCTTCTACCAGGGGCGCGCCTCGTATAGATCACAAGGAAATGCCGGCAGCCGCAAGCCGGGCAGGCTATGCCGCGATCGTCACTGGCCTTTGTGCTCATGCCTGCCTCCGCTGCATTTCTGAGAGCTTCATCCTTGTCCGGGTGACCGGCTCGCGTGGGCTGGTGCCGAACAGCACGGCCCCCTGGATACTGGCCGCCACGGCGCAGCCCACCAGGCAGTCCAGCCAGTGGTTATCCGGGCGCGTGGCATGCAGCTTCCACTCATCAACCATTCGACCTTGCGCCGCTGTCTTGACGCGATATTCCGAGGTCAGGTGCTCGGCCAGTAGCCGGTGGGCTTTCTCGTCCCGGCCATAGAGCGACAGGCACCCGGGATCGCCCATCGCCACGGCCAGCCGTGCATGGGTGAAGGTCTTCCAGTAGTTGGTGTCGATCAGGACGTGGCGGGTCTGCCGCTTGCCGGTGGTGCAGGGAATCCGCCAGTGGTGGCCGATGCGATCGCCGCGCTTGCGTTTGTACTCGGCAAATGGAATCGACGAGGCTCCCACGTACTTGCCGTGGCTGGGCAGCAGGATCCCGGCAAAGCAACTCTGCCGGCAGACCTGGTAGACGACATCCGTGCTCTGGCCCCAGTTGGCATCGATCAGGCAGCGGTCAATCTTCATCTCGCCCCCGTCCTCGCGCCGATACGTCCTCGCCAGTCGCTCTGATGTCAGTGCCTCCAACGCCGCGTACACCTGGCCTTCCAGCCCGGCATTCGGAGCAGCCTTCGTCAGTGTGACGCGGGCATCCCGCAGCGTGAAGTACGGCCGCTTCTGCTCGGGCCAGGCCCCATAGTCGACGATGTAGCCGGTGAAGTCGCTCTCCCAGGCGCAGAGCATCCAGAACAGCAGCTTCGCCTGCACGTCGATGAACATGGTCAGGTGGTGGCAATTGCCGGGGATCGTCCCGCGGACGTAGCCATTGAGCTTGCCGGCAATCTGCTCGGCTGCCAGCATCTCTTCGCCTTCGACGGCCGGCAGCGGTTCGTTCTGATATTCAGCGAAAAAGGCGACCTCGTCGCGGAGCTTTAGGTTCATCGCATGCTGAATGGCCGAAAGCTCATCCTCGTTATGCCGCTGCGGCCAGGCGACTTCCGCGCCGGCATCCATCGCCTCGCGGTTGGCCCGGTAGAACTCGGTGGCCTCCGAGCCGTCGCCATCGTTGCGCAGCGAGTCCGCGCGGATCTCGGCATAGCGAGCCCACATCTTGTCGTTGCTGGGGAATGCATAGACCAGCTTGGTTCGCTCGCCTTGCCACTCCGGGTGCTTCTCGCGGTCCAGGATGTTGTCAGCCATGTCGCCCGGGCGGATGACCGTGCAGCACATCAGCCCAGCGATCTTCTTGCCGGGGCCGGCCATGCCGAGCACGTCGCCGGCCAGGATCGCCTCGCGCCGCTGGCTCTGGCTGGGTGACCACGCCGACTCCGTCGTCTGCGGGTCGTCCACGAGCACCAGCTGCGGCCGTACCACGCTGCCGTCCGGCCGGGCATGGTTCTGCCCGCGGATGTCGGAGCCTTTCATGCCGGAGCTGGAAATGACCACGCCGCTGGCCTTGCTGCCCTCGATCGTTGGCAGCACGACCTTGTCCGATGCCCAGTCAATACGCGTGGGCTGGTCCCTGTAGCGCTGGCCTTTCTGGCGGTTGGTGATTCGCTCCAGGCAGCGGATGGGATACGTCACCTCCGGCCAATCCTCGTGGAGCCGCTCGTTCGTTTCGAGCCAGACCTTGATGTTCTCGAGGAGATCCTTGGCCCTCTCCGCCGAGGCTGCCACGAGGCAGACGAAGGGGCTGGCGCCGATCAGCGCCGACCACACAACCGCCGCCTGGCACAGCACGGTCTTGCCGCTGCCACGCGGCATGGCCAGCGCGAATAGCCCGCCATTGAGCACCGCCCGCTCGATCTTCTCGATCACGCGGTGGTGGTCGGCCGACCACGGCAGGTAGAACACCTCGGCGAAGTACGTTTCGCAGAAGAACCGGAAGTCCTTCGACGCACGGGCCTTTCGCTGTGGGTCCTTGACCGGAGGCAGTTCACCGATGTCTTGGGCGGAGCGGACCAACTCGGCGTTGCGCTCTGCCTGGCGGCGCTTCATCTCCTCGTACGTAAGCGGCTCCGCCCGCGGCCGGTGCCACTGGAGCGTCAGCCATGCGGCGTAGCGGAACAGGTCGATGGTGCTGGCATCGCCGATGGTGTAGCCGGCCCGGTTGCGGTGACGGCGCAGCTGGGTCTCGGTCAGTGCTGTGCCGCGCCCTGCCGTGTTGATCAGCCGCAGCAGGTCCGCCGGGCGGAGCTTGCGGGGATTAATCGCTGCCGGCATTGCTTACCTCCCGAGCCAGAAACGCCACGTACTCCAGCAGGTTCACCGTCCCATCCGGCCGAATCAGCCCGCCAGCTTCGACCACCAGCCGAACATCCTCCTCACTGATCCGCCGCCCGTACGCGGCGGCCAGAACCCGGGCCACGTCGGCCACGGGCAAGGCCGTTACCCGCAGGGTTTGCCTATCTTCATGCATGTTGGTCATAAATCGTAAGTACCTGCCATTATTCGGGTTAAGTGCCTTGATGTTCCTCGCGAAATGTGGCTCACATGTGTCCGTGGGAACGCAAAACACGGAGCGAGGAACACAGATGAACGCCAGCGAGATGACCTTCGGAGTCGAGATCGAAACCGTAGCCCCGGACACCGCCTTAACCGAGGAAGGCCTGCGGATCGGGGCCTACCACCACGGAATCCAGGTGCCGTACCTGCCGCGCGGCTGGAAGGCCGAACGCGACGGCTCGATCGACGCCAGCCGGGGCGGCCACCCCTGCGAGATCGTCAGCCCGGTCCTGCGGGGCAGCGAGGGGATCGCCCAGGTGGCCGAGGTGGTTCGGACGCTCGAAGCCAAGGGCCACAAGGTCAACATCACCTGCGGGGTC
>Ga0101944_10003775_pt1 | contig 20283 bp, 15 predicted proteins | sample DewCreD2012metaG_FD_75245 | JGI IMG/M metagenome (GOLD analysis project Ga0101944, IMG submission 75245) | Hot spring sediment bacterial and archeal communities from British Columbia, Canada, to study Microbial Dark Matter (Phase II) - Dewar... ... | reverse complement strand
GGCCTTGCGGAAGATCCTGTCGCGGTTGAGGCCGCGGCCGTCGTCGCTGATTTCGATGACGATCATGCCGGCCTGGTGGGAGGCGGCCAGGCGGATGCGACCGGCCGGAGGCTTGCCCTTGGCCTCGCGTTCGCCGGGCGGCTCGAGGCCGTGGTCCATGCTGTTGCGGAGCATGTGGACGAGCGGGTCGTGCAGCTCTTCGACGATGGTGCGGTCCAGCTCGACGTCCTCGCCGTGGAGCTCGAGCTCGGCCAGCTTGCCGGACTTGCGGGCCAGGTCGCGCACGAGCCTGGTCATGCGCCGGAACAGCTGTCCGATGGGGACCATGCGCATGGCCATGGCCGTCTTCTGGACCTCGCCGGTGACGCGCGACAGGTGGGCGATGTCGCGCTGCAGCCGCGGGGACTTGACCTGGGCGAAGTCGGGGTTGTGGCGGAGCATGGTCTGGGCGATGACGAGTTCGCCGACCATGTCGACGAGGTACTCGAGCTTGGCGGTGTCGATCTTGACCAGCGCGGCGTCGGCCTGCGGGCGGGGCTTGCCGGGCTCGGCGGCGTCGGCCTGGGCCGGCTCGCGGGGCGGGGCTTCCGCGGGCTGCGCGGCGGCGCCGGACTCTTCGGCCTCGCCGGCTTCTCCGGCCGCGGCGGCCTGGATGCGGGCGATCAGGGCTTCCGGATCCGGCGGGGGCGCGGCCGGACGGCCGGCGGCGGCGGCCTCGATGGCGTCCAGCCAGGAGCGCAGATAATCGCCCGCGGCCAGCACGACGTCGACGGCGGCCGGACGCATGACGAGGCGGCCGTTGCGCGCCAGATCGAGCAGGGTTTCGGTCTCGTGGGCGACGCGCTGCATGACCGAGTAGTCGAGGAACCCGGCCAGGCCCTTGATCGTGTGGAAGCTCCGGAAGGCCGCGTGGAGCGTCTCCTGCGTGTGAACGCCCTGCTCGATCTCGAGCAGGCAGGCCTCGATGCGGGCCAGGTGCTCGCGGGCCTCGACGAGGAAGTCCTGGACGAGTTCGGGGTCCTGGGCCAGCGGATTCGAGGCCGGGGCGGCGGCCTCCTCCATGCTTTCAGCCAGCGCGCGCAGCCCCTCGGCCGGGTCCTGCCCCGTTGCGCCCGCCGTCTCCGGGCGGTCCGGCGCAGCGGCCGGACCGCCCTCGATTCTCTCCCTGTCCTGCGCCATGGCGGTTACTCACAGTTCCGGTTTCGCCTGTTGTGCGGGGCGGCTCAGAAGTCGCGGAAGCCGTCCTCGAGCGGGATTTCCATGCGCGCGGCCGTCTTGACGCCGACGGGCCGGGCGGCGAGGCTGCGCGAAGGTGCGGCAGCGGCCGGCCGCGGGGCGGGCGCGAGACGGTCGTCGTCGTCGCCCGCGCCGACGAGCTCGCGCAGGCGCTCGACGGCGGCCTGCAGGTGCTGGGCCTGGGCCGACATCTCCTCGCCGGCCGAGGCGCTCTCTTCGGCGCTGGCGGCGGTGGACTGGGTGACCTGCTGCATCTGGGCCACGGCGCGGGCGATCTGCTCGATGCCGCGGGCCTGCTCCTGGCTGCCCATGTGGACCTCGCTGGCCAGGACGCGGATGCGGGAGGCGTTTTCGAAGACGCGCGTGATGCAGGCGGCCACTTCGTCGAGCCGCAGCTTGCCTTCGTTGGAACGCACGATCGACTCCTCGATCAGGTCCGAGGTGTCCTTGGCGGCCTGGGCGCAGCGCTGGGCGAGGTTGCGGACCTCGTCGGCGACGACGGCGAAGCCCATGCCCGCCTCGCCGGCGCGGGCGGCCTCGACGGCGGCGTTGAGGGCGAGGATGTTGGTCTGGAAGGCGATCTCGTCGATGACGCGGATGATGCGGCTGATCTTTTCGCTCGAGGCGTTGATCTCCTTCATCGACTCGATCATCTGGCCGAGCTTCTCGTTGGTTTCCTTGAGCAGCTGGTCGGCCTTTTCGGTCTCGCCTGCGGCCATGGAAGCGTTCTCGGCGTTTTTCTGCGTCATGGAGTTCAGCTCTTCGGTGGAGGCGGAGGTCTCCTCGAGCGAGGCGGCCTGTTCGCTGGAGCCCTGGGCGAGAGCCTGCGAGCTGGAGGAGACCTGGGCGGCGGCGCTGGCCACCTGGCGGGCGCCGTCGGCGATCTCGGCGGCGATGCGCTTCAGCGTGCGGTCGGCGCGGCGCATGATCCACATGGCGCCGCCGGTGACGGCGGCGGCGGCCAGGAGCACGAGGGCGGTGAGCCAGACGGAGAGCCGGGCGTGGGAGGCCGCTTCGCCGGAGCGCTCGCCCAGCCGCCTCCGCTGCATGGAGACGAGCTCGGCGGAGGCGTTCTGCATCTCCTGGATGAGCGGGCGGAAGACCGACGCCTCCAGTCTGGTCGCCTCGTCGAAGCGTTGCGCCTGGAGGTGCTGCTCGAACACGCGGGACTGGCGCATCCACTCCTGGGTGGCGGTCTTCATGCGCTGCGTGGCCGAGCGGCCTTCGCTGGTCTCGAGCAGGGGCTCGATGGCGGCCAGCGCGGACTCGATCTCGCGGCCGGCCTGGTCCATGCGGTCCTGGCTGGCCTGGGCGCCGGCCGTGTCGCCGGTCATCGAAGCCAGCAGCACGCCGCGCAGGGCGGCCTGTCCGGCGGCCACCTGTTCGCTGACGCGGGTGGCGAGCTCGATTTTCTTCGTCTCTTTCGCGGCGGCCGACTCGAGCAGCCCGCGCAGGGTGGAGACGCTGTAGATGGACACGCCGCCCACCAGCAGCAGGAACGCGCCGGTCAGCCCCAGGCTCAGGTACATCTTGCTGCCCAAATTCCGTTTCGAAAACGACATCGCTTGCTTCCTTCCTTGTCTTGGTGAAACTGGTTCCATTCCCCCTTGCGCCGGAGCGGACTCAGGCTTCCGCCGGCGCGGCCTCCTCGCCCAACGGCAGCAGCTCGAGCCCGCCGAGTTCCTGCGCCGTCATCACCTCGTCGATATCGAGCAGGATCTTGACCCGCCCCTTGACCTTGGCCATGCCGAGGACGTAAGGCAGGCGCACGTCGTCGCCGAACGACGGCGTGTCTTCAATCTCCTGCTCCTGGATGGTGAGCACCTCGCTGACGCCATCGACGATGACGCCCATCAGCAGCGGCTCGCCCGGGCCGCTTCTTCGCCGCACCTGGAGCACGACGATGCAGGTGCGGGAGGTGGACTCGCCGTCGGGCATGCCGAACTTGCGGCGGAGGTCGACGACGGGGATGACTTTGCCGCGGAGGTTGATGACGCCGCGGACGTAGTGCGGGGTCTGCGGCACTTCCGTGATCTCCTGCAGCCCCATGATCTCGCGCACCTTGAGGACGGCCACGGCGAACTCTTCGCGGCCGAGGTGGAAGACGAGGTATTTGCCCTGGCGGCTGCCGCCGCTGCGGGTCTGCCTGCTCAAAACGCTCTGCGCGTCCATGCGTCCGACGATCCTTCCGGATGGCGGCCGCGCCCCGTTTCCCGCGGAGGTCCGCCGGGGGCGCGGCTCTCACCGCTCATATCGGACGGGCGGGGAAGAATCGCAGAGAAAGTTGGCGGTTGTGGTATGCTCGGCGCAAGTCCGCGCTCCGGCGCGGGACTCGACAAGGAGGCGCAATGCGCACTGGGATTGCATTTCTGCTGCTGGCGGGGCTGGCGCTGGGCCAGCCGGCGGCGCCGCCGAAGACGCATCTGAAGCCGGGCGACGAGGCGCCGGATTTCCGGCTGCGGACGACGGACGGCAAGGAATTCCATCTGGGCTCGCACCGCGGGAAGACGGTGGTGGTGGCGTTCTTTCCGGCGGCGTTCACCGGCGGTTGAACGAAGGAGATGACGGCGTACCAGGCTGGTATCGCGGAATTCGAAAAGACGGGCGCCGTGGTGATCGGCGTCAGCACGGACAATCTGCCCTCGCTGCGGCACTGGGCGCAGGAGGTGCTGAAGCTGAGCTTTCCGCTGGCGAGCGATTTCGTGCGGCGCGAGGTGGCGCGCTCTTACGGGGTGCTGAACGAGGCGAGCGGGATCGCCAACCGGGCGACGTTCGTCGTGGGGCCGGACGGGCGGATCGTGCACATCGACGAGGGCTCGGCGGCGATGGATCCCGAAGGCGCGCTGACGGCGTGCCGGCGGACGAAGAAGCCGTAGGGCGCGCGGGCGGTCAGGGCAGTTCGCGGATCCAGATGTCGCGGAACTGCATGTGGCCGTCGCCGCCGGAGTGCAGCTGCAGGGCGATCGTGCCGGTGAGGAACGGCGCGCGGGGGTCGGTGAAATCGACCATCTGCACGCCGTTCAGGCGCGAGATGTAGCGGTTGCCGTTGACGGTGACGAGCATTTCGTTCCACTCGTTCTGGCGGACGACGGTTTCGTTTTCCGGGGCGGGCCAGACGATCCAGGCGCGGCCGAAGCCGTAGACGCCGCCCGTGTGGCGGCCGATCGTGCAGTCGATCTCGAACTGCGCGCCCTGGCTGACGTCGGCGGTGCCGGGCTTGAAGCGCGTGTGGAAATAGACGCCGGAGTTTCCCGTTCCAATGCACTTGAATTTGAGAGAGAGCTGGAAATTGCGGTAGTCTTTCGCGGTTTCGAGGTAGCCGTATTCTTTGGTGACGGCGCGGCCGATGAGGACGCCGTCGGAGACGGTCCATTCCTCCTTGCCGACCACGTTCCAGCCGGAGAGGTCCTTGCCGTTGAACAGTTGCACCCAGTCCTCGCCGGGCGGGCGCGCGCCTTTGGGCAGCTGGGCCGGCAGAAGGGCGGCTGCGGCCGCGCAGAGAAGGGCGGTGCAGAGGGAACGCTTCATGGGTTTCAGCTTATCGCCGGGGGAGGCGGGTGCGCCAGCGGAGGGAGGAGGGCGGCCTGAAGACCGGGCGCGAGGGGGGGCTTGTCTCCGCGCGAATGAGGCAAGCACGGTTGGGATGCAGCCCTCGCGCAAGCGCGAGGGGAAATCCGTTGGGGAGAGCGCGGGGGGCACGGTTGGGATGCAGCCCTCGCGCAAGCGCGAGGGGAAACCCGCAGGAGAGTGCGCGAAGGCACGGTTGGGATGCAGCCCTCGCGCAAGCGCGAGGGGAAACCCGCAGGAGAGGGCGCGGGCGGCACGGTTGGGATGCAGCCCTCGCGCAAGAGCGAGGGGAAATCCGCAGGAGGGCGCGCGGGCGGCACGGTTGGGATGCAGCCCTCGCGCAAGCGCGAGGGGAAACCCGCAGGAGAGTGCGCGAAGGCACGGTTGGGATGCAGCCCTCGCGCGAGCGCGAGGGGAGATCCGTTGGGGAGGGCGAGGGGGGGCGACCGGTCGCGCCTGCGGCGCGAGGGGAGGGTGTTGGTTGGAGAGGTATGGTCACCGCACAGCCGCAGTTCTCTGGGCTGGCCGTGCGCGGCTGTGATCAGCGCTGTCAGATGCCTGGCCAGGAGTTGCAGGCGCGGATGACGGCATCGACCTCTTCGTCGTGCAGATAGGGATGGATGGGGAGGCTGACCTCGCGGCGGCAGAAAAGGCGGGCGGGCGAGGGATCGCCGGCGATCTCGTAGCGGGCCTCGCGCAGGGCGGGCTGATCAAACATGGGCAGCGGATAATGTTCCGCCGTCTGGACGCCGCACCCGGTCATGTGTTTGCGGAAAGACTCTTTGGCGCCGTCGGGGACGAGGACGGGGAACAGGTGCCAGACGGATTCGGAGCCGGGCGGGGGCGGAGGGATTTCGATCTGCGGGTGGCGGATGCCGTCGATGTAGGAGCGGGCGATCGAGCGGCGGCGGGAGGTCCATGCGGGGAGGCGGGGCAGGGCGGCGTCGGAGAGAAATGCGGCCTGGAGTTCGTCGAGGCGGCTGTTGAGTCCGGGGACGGCGTGATTGTATTTGCCCTGCTGGCCGTAGTCGCGCCAGCAGCGCGCCTGGGCGTCGAGGTCCGCATCCCTTGTGAGGAGCGCGCCGCCGTCGCCCATGGCGCCGAGGTTCTTGGTGGGGTAGAAGCTGGTGGCGGCGACGCGTCCGGCGGATCCGCAGGGGCGGCCAAGGAAGCGGGCGAGGATCGACTGGGCGCAATCCTCGACGATGTTCACGCCGCGGGCGGCGATCGAGTCGAGTTTTTCCAGGTCGAGGCAATGGCCGTAGAGGTGGACGGGAATGAAGAAGCGGATGGAGGAGTCCTGCCCGAGAATGTGCGCACAGGCATCGACGTCGGCGAGGCCGTTGGGGGCGCAGGGAGCGAAGACGGGCACACCGCCGGCGCGGAGCACGGCGAGGGCTGTCGCGAAAGCGGAGACGGGGGCGACGAGGACGCGGTCGCCTGGGCGGAGGCCGAGGATGCGGAGGGCGATTTCAAGGGCGTCGAGGCCGCTGGCGACGCCGGCGGCATGGGGAAGGCCCCACGTGGCGGCGAGGTTCCGTTCGAAGCGCTCGACTTCGCGGCCGAGGATGTACCATCCGGAGGCGCCGGTGCGGTCGAGGGCGCGGCGGAAATCCGGGGCGGTTTCCTCCCATTGCCGGCGGAAATCGTTCATCAAAATCATCGAGGTTTTTTCCTGAATTCCGGACATTCATCCAGAAATTCATCTGGAGATGGCCGGCAAGATCCGTCCGTGAGCAGCGGCGCCGCTGGGGCGGCCCCCGGCTGTCAGTATAGCCGCAGGGGGCTGGAATCCGGGGCGCGCCGGTGCTAGGTTACGGCCAGGAACGAATGGAGGTGAAAGATGGCGCAAGGCCGATGGCTGGGAGCGGCGGCGCGCCTGGCCGGCGCGCACATTCTGCGGGAAGCGGGCGACCCTCCGGTGCGGATCGTTCTGCCTGACGGCACGGCGGTGCAGACGGCGGACGGAGAGGCGCGGTTCACGCTGCGGATCCGGACTTGGCGGGCACTGGCGTCGATGGCGGCGGATCCGGAGACGGGGTTCGCCGAGCAGTATGCGGCGGGCGCTGCCGAGGTGGAGGGCGCGCTCGAGGAGTTCTGCGACACGATTTACAGCCACTGGCCGCGGAGCGGGAGGAGCGGAGCGGCGGCGCGCCTGCTGGCGTGGTATCTGGACTGGACGCAGCGGCGTTCGCAGCGGGCGGCGAAGAAAAACATCCGCAGGCACTACGATCTGGGCAACGAGTTTTACCGGATGTGGCTGGACGAGGAGATGCTGTACACGTGCGCCTTTTTCCCGAGCGGGGAGGCGACGCTGGAAGAGGCGCAGGTGGCGAAGATGGAGCGGGTGGCGCGGAAACTGGGGCTGGAGGCGGGCGAGCGGGTGGTGGACGCGGGCTGCGGATGGGGGGCGTTTGCGCTGTACCTGGCGCGGGTGCATGGCTGCCGGGTGCGGGCGTTCAACATCAGCGAGGAGCAGATTGCGTGGGCGCGGAGGCGCTGCCGCGAGCTGGGGCTGGAAGGGCGCGTGGAGTTCGTGCTCGACGATTACCGCAACATCACGGGCACGTATGACGCGTTCGCGTCGATCGGAATGCTGGAGCACGTGGGCAAGGAGCATTACCGGGATCTGGGGGAGGTGATCCGGCGGACGATTGGCGAGAAGGGGCGCGGACTGCTGCACTTCATCGGGCGGTCGCGTCCGGCGCCGCTGAGCGCGTGGATCCGGAAGAGGATTTTCCCGGGCGCGTACGCACCGGCGCTGAGCGAGATGCTGCCGCTGCTCGAAGCGGGCGGCTATCATGTGGCCGATATCGAGAACCTGCGCTCGCACTATGCAAGGACGCTGCGGTGCTGGCGGGAGAGGTTCGAAGCGGCCGAGCCGCAGGCGCGGGCGATGTACGGGGAGGAGTTCGCGCGGGCGTGGAAGCTCTATCTGGCGGGCTCGGAGGCGTCGTTCCGGAGCGGATCGCTGGAGCTGTATCAGGTGCTGTTCGCGGGGCCGCGGTGCGGGAAGAAGCTGTGGACGCGCGAAAATTGGCAGAATGTGGCGATACGGGCCGGTGAACACGCATGAGAACCTATGACGCGATCATTATCGGAGGCGGGCCGGCGGGGTCGGCCTGCGCAGGACGGCTGAAGCGGGGAGGGCTGGATGCGCTGGTGATCGACCGGGCGCATTTTCCGCGCGACAAGCCGTGCGCGGGGTGGATCACGCCGGAGGCGCTCGAGCGGCTGGGGCTGAAGGCGGAGGAGTATGCGCGGCACGGCCGGATGACGGCGATCACGGGATTCCGGGTATCGCTTGCGGGAGGCGCGCCGGTGGCGGTGGATTACGGGGCGCCGGTGAGCCATGCGGTGCGGCGCTGCGAGTTCGACACGTTCCTGCTGCAGAGGAGCGGGGCGGCGGTGCGGACTGGGACGGAGGTGCAGACGCTGGAGCGGCGGGACGGACGGTGGGTGGTGAACGGGGAGTGGGAGGCGCCGGTGCTGGTGGGCGCGGGCGGGCACTTCTGTCCGGTGGCGCGGCATCTGGGCGCGAAGCCTTCGGAGGAGACAGCGGTGGCGGCGCAGGAGGCGGAGTTCGAGATGACGGAAGCCGAAGCGGCGCAGTGCGCGCTGCCTGAAGGGTGCGTGGACCTGAGCTTCGCGCGGGACCTGGACGGCTACGGGTGGTGCGTGCGGAAGGGCCGGTGGCTGAACGCGGGTTTCGGCACGCTGCGGCACGGGGATCTGAAGAGGCTGCTGGAGGGCTATCAGGAAGGGTTGCGGCGGCGCGGGATTCTTCCCGCTGGGCGGGAGATGACGATGCACGGGCATGCGTATCTGCTGCGGAGCCTGGCGAAGCGGCCGCTGTTTGGGGAGGGCGTGCTTCTGGCGGGGGACGCGGCGGGGCTGGCGGAGGACTCGAGCGGGGAGGGGATTCTGCCGGCGATTGTCTCGGGGCTGCTGGCGGCGGAGGCGATTCTGGCGGCGGGTCTGCGTCCGGAGCGGCTGGACGGGGCGGCGTATGCGGCGGCGGTGGAGCAGGAGCTGGGGCCGCGGGGGAAGGGAAGGAAGGGCGCGTCGTGGCTGGAGCGGCTGGCGGCGCCGTTCGCGTTCCGGTCGGCGGAATTTGTCAGAAAAGAGGTTCTTGAAAAGCGGTTTTTGCGGCGGAAGGGGGCGGGAATGCGCTGATTATTCCGGGAAAAGGCAGCGCTCGAGCTCGTCGAGGCAGAGGTAATTGGGAATGATGTAGTCCGCGCCGACGGAGACGAGGCGGTTGCGTTTCCACTCGTCGACGCGGAGGCATTCGGGCTCGTCGGTGGCGACGCCGACGGCGACGCCGCCGGCGGTCTTGACGTTTTCGATTTCGACGTAGCCGTCGCCGAATCCGAGCAGTTCGTTGCCGGCGCACTCGGCGCGTCCGATGATGCGCTCGATGAGGATGCGCTTGGAGAAGCTTTTGTAGTCGTCGAGGGCGCCGAAGACGCCGCCGTCGAAGTATTCGGTCAGGCGCAGCAGTTCGGCTTCGCGGCGCATGAAATCCTGGTCGGTGCCGGAGGCGAGATAGAGTTTCAGACCGCGGGCGCGCAGCCTTTCGAGGAGGGCGCGGGAGCCGGGGACGAGGTATTTTTCGGGCGGGGCGGCGCCGGTTTCGAGCTCCTCGATGCGGTGGCGGATGCGGGCGTGGAGGCGGTCGAGGTAGCGGTATTTGTAGACGAGCGGGTCCTCCGGCTTGCCGCCGCGGAGCTCGACCTGGCGGGCGAGCTCGATCATCTGGTAGATGGTCTGCTTGCCGGTGAGGCGGTAGACGAATTCGCGGACGGTGCGTTCGAGTTCCTCTTCGGATTCGCCGGTGCGGAGAGAGGCGAGCACTTCGACCATCATGGGGACCATGACGTCGAACCATCCGGCGCGGATGAGAGAGAGGGTGCCGTCGAAGTCGAAGAGGGCGACTTTGGCGTGCGAAGCCGCGGCGCCGGTGAGGATCTCGACCGCCATCAGGAGAGAGCCTTCCTCAAGCCTTTGGCGATTTCGGCTGCGTAGTCGATCATCATGGAGGGCAGGACTTCCTCGATCTGTTTGGTGAAACGGGCTTTCGGCATGGACATGCTGATGGCGGCGAAGACTTCGCCGCCGGGCAGCTGGACGGGGGCGCCGCAGCAGATGCCGCCGAGGACGGTTTCTTCGCGGTCCCAGGCGTAGCTGCGCTCGCGGACGGCGGCGAGGTCGTCCTGGATGGCGCGGAAATCGGTGAGCGTGTTCGGGGTGAGGGCGAAGATGCCGTAGGTATAGAGCAGGCGCTGGGCGACCTCGGGCGTCTGGAAGGCGGTGATCGATTTTCCGAGGGAAGAAGCGTAGGGCTGGAGGATGCCGCCGCGGTAATTGGACATGCGGATGTGGTGGGTGCTTTCGATGACTTCAACGACGCGGATGACGTCGTCGAAAAGGAAGGCGAGGGCGACGGTCTCGCCGAGCTCGGCGTTGAGCCGGGCGAGCACGGGCATGGCGCAATGGCGCAGGGCGTTGAGCCGCATCTGCTGCTTCATGGTGGGCCACACGCGCTCGCAGTAGTAGTTTTCGTGATCGTCGCGGTGGATGTAGCCGAGTCCCTGAAGGGTGCGGAGGAGGCGGAGGGTGGAAGCCTTGCCGAGACCGATGAGGGAGGCGATGTCCTTGAGGGGCATGGCCTCATCGCGGGAGGCGAGGGCTTCGACGATCATCAGACCCTTGGCGAGGGAGCGGGACTCGACGGAGGCGGCGGGCTGTTTGGGGGCGGCCTTCGTGGAACGGCGTTTCAATTTCTGGTTTGACTGGCTCAACATCTTTGTATACCATACAAAACAGCGTTCATCCGGAGAAACAGGCCGGTACGGGCCTGCCGGAATTAGGAGAACACCATTATGTCGCGAAATTCGCCGCCCGGTGGCGTCATTGCGGCGGTGCTGCTGCCGCGCGATGAGGAGGGACGCCCCGAGTGGGAAGAGTTCGAGCGGCTGGTGGCGTTTCTGTGCCGGTGCGGCGTGGGGGGCGTGTGCGTCAACGGAGCGACGGGCGAGTACGCCCGCGCGACCCCGGAGGAGAGGCGCACCGCCCTCGCCGCCGCACGGAGGGCGGCGGGCAAAGGGGTGATCGTGATCGCGGGCGCCGGGTCGGCGTGCACGCGGACGACCATCGAGCGGATGCGCGATGCCGAAGAGGCGGGCGCGGACGCGCACCTGGTGCCGCCGCCGTTTTTTTTCCGCTACCGCGACGATGATCTGGAGCAGCATTATCACGCCGTGGCGGCGGCGGCGGAGCGGCCGATCCTGATTTACAACCTGCCCTCGTATCTTTCGCCGGTGAGCTGTCCGACGGTGGTGGAACTGCTGCGGACTGAAGAGAGGGTTGCGGGGATCAAGGACAGCAGCGGGCAGCTCGACATTCTCGAGCACCTGACGTCGGATCCCGCGCTGGGCGCGTGGCGGTTTGTCGGAAACGACTGGGTGCTGGCGGAGGCGTGCCGGAGACAGCTGGCGGATGGGGCGATTTCCGGGGTGGCGTGCGTGCTGCCGGAGCTTCTGGTGGCGCTGTGGGAGGCGGCGCAGCGGGGCGATTGGGAGGCGACGGGGCGGCTGGAGCGGTCGCTGGCGGAAGCGCTGCAGTGGATTGATGCATGGCCGGCGCCGATGGGGCTGCAGGTTCTGGCGGAGGCGCGGGGGCTGCGGCGGTGCCTGCCGGCGGCGCCGCTGTCGGCAGCGCGGATGGAACAGGCCAAGGCGATGCGCGAGTGGTTTGAACCGTGGTGGGAGAAACAGCAGGAGACGCTGGCGGCGCCGCTGCTGATTCACGGTTAGCGAAAGGCGAAGTTTCCGGCGAGACGATCGAACGAGGGACCTGAGGACGACTCTCTCAGGTCCCCCGCGCCACCCACCGGCGGCTGTGGCACCCCCGCCGGAAGCAGGTCCGCTCCTCCACGAGACCTGCCCCGGCCCGCCCAAAGTGAAGCGCGGGGCCGCGGCCGACAGCGGCCCCGCTTTCCTCCTCCCAATCTTCCCCGCAGTCTTCCCTGGCGACTGAAGGCAGGGAGGCCGGCCGGACACTGCCGCTGGCATCCGGCGCCACCATCAGCGCGGGGAACCTGCTCCGGGCGCTGCCAGCGGCATCGCCGCCGCCCGCATCTCCCGGGCAGAGCCGGCTTCGATTTTGCTTGCTCTCAACCTCAACAACGGAATCCGGTGCGGAGTTTTTCACCAGTACCTGCATTTTTCGGGTACCGGGCGGGGGGAGGACTGAATCCCGGCGGGGGCGGCGGTTCAGGGCGACAGTGCGGGGCGGATTCTGGCACGATGAGTTTGTGCCTGAGAAGGGGCAGCGCTGGGGAAGGATTGCGGCAGCGATAGTCCTGCCGCTGCTGCTCGCCGGGCTGCACTGGGAGCTGCTGGCGGGACCGCGGGCGGTGTGGTTCGCCTCCGATGACAACGCCTATCAGGTGCTGCCTTGGCTGGAGGTGCAGGCGCGGGCGTGGCGCGCCGGGGAGCTGCCGCTGTGGGATCCCTATCAATGGATGGGGCAGCCGCTGCTGGGGCAGGGGCAGCCGGCGGCGGCGTCGCCGCTGAACTGGATGCTTGGGCTGAAGCCGGAGGGCACTGGAGGGTGGCTGTTTCTGAACGTGTATTTCCTGCTGATCCGCTGGATCGGTGCGGCGGGCATGTACCGGCTGGCGCGGGCGCTGGGAGCGGGGCGGACGGCGAGCGTGCTGGCAGGAGTGGCGTACGCGGAGGCGGGGGCGTTTGCGGTGGCGATGCGGCCGCAGATGGCGATGGGGGCGATGTGGGCGCCGTGGGCGATGCGGCATCTGCTGAGGGCCATGGAAGCGGCGGGCGGGACGGGCGTGTCCGTGCGGCAGGGGGCGCTGGGCGGGTTTTTCCTGGGACTGTGCTGGCTGAGCGGGCATCATCAGACGCCGCTGTTCCTGTCGCTGGGATTCGGGCTCGCGTGGGTGATTGCGCTGTCTGAAAACTGGCGGAAAATGGCAGCGGCGGGTGTGTTTTTCGCGATGGCGGCGATGGCGGCGGCGATGCAGATGCTGCCGATGCTCGAATACGGCCGGAGGGCGGTGCGGTGGGTGGGCACGGAGGCGCCGATCGGGTGGAGGGAGAAAATTCCGCTGGATATTCACCAGCAATTCAGCCTGAAATGGGAGTCGATTCCGGCGATTTTCGTGCCGGGATACGGGGGGAAATTCGATGTTTATCACGGGGCGCTGCTGCTGGGGCTGGCGGCGGCGGGAACGCTGCTGCTGCCGCGGCGGCGGGCGGCGCTGGCGCTGGCGGCGGCGGGCGTGCTGGGCGCGTGGCTGGCGCTGGGACCGGCGGGAGGACTGCACCGGGTTCTGTACGCGACGGTTCCGCACTTTGACAAGGCGCGGGCGCCGGAGGCGGCCCTGATTCTGCTGAGCCTGGGCGTGCCGGCGCTGGCGGCGGCGGGGGCGGAGGCGCTCTTCCGGCGCGAGTTGAATGGGCGGCGGGGATGGGTTGTGTTCTGGATTGTCATTGCAGGGGCTGCGGGCGTTTCCGCGTGGCGTGGCGGACCCGGCGTGTGGACCGCGGGAGGCGCGGTGGCGCTGGGATTGCTGGTCTGGCTGGGCGGCTGGAGGCGCGTTCCGGCGTGGTCCGCGGCGCTGCTGGCAGCGGGCGCGGTTGTTGTGGAGATGCAGCCGATGCGGGAGCGGCTGCTGCCGCGGATCGATTCACCCGAGGCGGCGCGGTATGTGGGCATGCTGAGCGCGCATGGCGGAATCGCGCAGTGGCTGCGGGATCAGGGCGGGCCGTGGCGCGTGGAGGTAGACGACTCGGTTGTTCCTTACAACTTCGGCGACTGGCATGGCGTGCAGCAGCATCAGGGCTATCTGGCGAGCGTGACGGAGAACATCTACCGGCACGAGCTGCACACGGAGCACGCGCAGCGGCTGTTCGGGGTGCGGTGGCGCGTGGCGCAGACGCCGTCGGCGGGCCATGCGAAAGACGTGTTCGCGGGGGCGGACGGGCTTCGGGTGTATGAGGCGGAGGGGATGCTGCCGCGGGCGTTCATCGTGCACGAGGCTTTCGGGATCGACAACCGGGCGCACGCGGCGGGGGAGCTGTACCGGATCCGGGAGGAGATGGCGGTGAAAACATTTCTGCCCGGACCTGTTCCGGAGCTGGAACGGTGCGGGGGAAGTGAAGAGGCGCGGATCGCCGAGTACGGACTGAACCGCGTGGTGGTGGAGGCGCGGCTGGCGTGCCGGGGGATGCTGATCCTGACCGACACGTGGTTTCCGGGGTGGAGGGCGCGGGTGGACGGGCGTCCGGCGAGGATTCATGAAGCGTATGCGGCGGTGCGGGGCGTGGTGGTGGAAGCGGGCGCGCACCGGGTGGAGTTCGTCTACCGTCCGTCGAGCGTGATGGCGGGGGGAGCGCTGACGGCGCTGGCGTGTCTGGCGGCGGCGGTGTGCGCGCGCCGCCGCAAGCTACACTAGGGAACACGATGGGTTCCGCTGCGCCGTCACTGCCTGAGGTGCACTCGTCGGTTCCGACGGCGCACCCGTCGCTGTGGAAGCGGATGTTCGCCTTCGCCGGGCCGGCGTACCTGGTGAGCGTGGGCTACATGGACCCGGGCAACTGGGCGACGGACATCGAGGCGGGGTCGCGGTTCGGCTACCGGCTGTTGTGGGTGCTGGTGGTGTCGAACCTGATGGCGATCCTGCTGCAGACGCTGAGCGCGCGGCTGGGGATCGTCACCGGGAGGGATCTGGCGCAGGCGTGCCGGGAGGCGTATCCGCGTCCGGTGAGCCACGCGCTGTGGGTGCTGGCGGAGATCGCGATTGCGGCGTGCGATCTGGCGGAGCTGCTGGGGGCGGCGATCGGGCTGCATCTTCTGTTCGGGCTGCCGCTGATGGCGGGTGTGCTGATCACGGCGGCGGACACGCTGCTGATCCTGTGGTTCGGGCGGTTCGGGATCCGGCTGATCGAGTCGATCATTCTGAGTTTCATCACGGTGATCGCGGGGTGTTTTGCGGTGGAGATTTTTCTGGCGCGCCCGGCGTGGGGGGAGGTGGCGGGAGGGCTGGTGCCGCGGCTGGATTCGGAGAGCCTGTATGTGGCGGTGGCGATGCTGGGGGCGACGGTGATGCCGCACAACCTGTATCTGCACTCGTCGCTGGTGCAGACGCGATCGTTCGGGGCGGACGCGGACTCGAAGCGGGCGGCGTGCCGGTTCAACCTGGTGGACTCGGCGATCGCGCTGAACGGGGCGCTGTTCGTGAACGGGGCGATCCTGATTCTGGCGGCGTCGACGTTTTACAAGAACGGGCTGACGGTGACGGAAATCGGGCAGGCGCACGCGATGCTGACGCCGCTGCTGGGGACGACGCTCGCCGGGGCTGCGTTTGCGCTGGCGCTGCTGTTTTCGGGGCAGTCGTCGACGATCACGGGGACGATGGCGGGGCAGATCGTGATGGAGGGGTTTCTGAATTTCCGCATGCAGCCGTGGCTGCGCCGGCTGATCACGCGGGGGGTGGCGATCGTGCCGGCGGCGCTGGCGATCCATTATGCGGGCAATGAAGGGGCTTACCGGCTGCTGATCCTGAGCCAGGTGGTGCTGAGCCTGCAGCTGCCGTTTGCGATCGTGCCGCTGGTGCGGTTCACGGGGGACCGGCGGCGGATGGGCGAGCTGGCGAACCCGGGATGGGTGAAGGCGCTGGGAGCGGGCTGCGCAGCGCTGATCGTGAGTCTGAACCTGTGGCTGGGGTGGGTGGAGCTGAGCGGGCTGCCGCACTGGGCGGCGGTGGCGCTGATGGCGCCGCTGGCGGGGCTGCTGGTGTATGTGGGGACGGCGCGGTTGAGGGATCGCGCGGCGGCGGTGATGCCCGAAGCCGGGGAGCTGCGGTTCGCGGAACCGGTGTACCGGCAGATTCTGGTGCCGGTGGATCACTCCGAGCTTGACCGGGTGGCGCTGGCGCATGCGGTGGCGCTGGGCAAGCCGCACGGGGCGGTGATTCATCTGCTGCACGTGGAAGAGGGGGTGACGAGCCAGGTGTATGGCGATCAGGCGCGGACGGCGGAGATCGAGCTGGGGCGGCGGTATTTCGAAGAGCTCGCCGAGGCGGTGGCGCGCGCGGGGCTGGAACCGCGGCTGGTGATCCTGCACGGGAAGGAGACGCGGAAGCTGATCATCCAGCATGCGCGGGCGCTGAGGCCGGACCTGATCGTGATGGGCGCGCATGGGCACCGGGGAGTGATGGATCTGGTGTTCGGGGCGACGATCAACGAGGTGCGGCACGGGGTGCAGGCGCCGGTGCTGGTGGTGCGGGCAGAGAGCTGAGGCGGGGCGGGAGCGGGTGGGTCAGGTCTGCCCCAGACTGTGTCAGGGCGACGCAGCCGGGCGCGGGGCGGTTTCTGGAAGTCGTTGATTCTACTGCGGCTTCATCGTGGCAGGCGGTTTGCTCCACAGGCTGTGGAAATCTGTGATGCGCCGTTGTGTGTCCGTCCTGATGCTGGCTCTGGCTGCCGCGGCAGCCTGGGCGACGACGCTTGAGAAGCTGAGCGTCGAGGAGATGGTGCAGCAGTCGACGGCAATCGTGCGGGGGCGTGCAACGGCGGCGGGCTCGGTGCAGCGGGGATCGATGATCTACACGGTGTACCGGCTGCAGGTGTCGGAGGTGCTGAAGGGCGCGGCGCCGGCGGAGGTCTATGTGCCCGGGGGCACCTACGGGCGGTACCGGCAGAGCATTGCAGGGGCGCCCGTGCTGGAGCCGGGCGTCGAATACGTGCTGTTCCTGTGGGCGAGTCCGCGGGGGCTGGTTCAGGTGATCGGGCTGAGCCAGGGGGTTTTTCAACTCAAGACGGCGGCTGAAGGGGGCGAGGCGCTGTTCCGGAGCAAGATCGAAGCGGAATTCGTGGACCGGCAGGGGCGGGCGGTGGAGGACAGCGGGGTGAAGCTGTCGCTGGCGGGGCTGCGGGAGCTGATTTCGAAGCTGACGGCGAGGAGGGAGGCGCAGTGACCGGGCGCAGGGCAGCTGCGGCGATTCTGCTGCTGGCGTTGCCAGCCTCAGCGTACTACCACTTCGTCCGGTACAACTCGACGCAGGCGCCGTTCGTGCCGATTTATGAGAAATTCGACCTGCGCGCGCTGCCCGGAAAGACGGTGCCGTACTTCATTTCGATGAACGGTCCGTTGACGCTGGCCGAGGGGGATTCCGAGTCGGCGGTGATCAGCCAGATCCGCGCGGCGGCGGCGGTGTGGAACGGCGTGCAGAGCGCCGAGATCCGCCTGGCGTTCGGAGGGTTCCGCGAGGCTGGGGCGGAGATGGGCGCACCCTACATTCAGGTGGAGTTCACCGACGAGCTTCCGCCGGGCATCATCGCGCAGGGCGGGCCGATTTCGCGGCTGGATGCAGAAGAAGGACCTGAGGGGCGGTTCACGCCGATTGCGCGCTCCGTGCTGCGGCTGCCGAGAAATCTGGCCACGAGGCCGAGCTGGACGGAGCGGTTCTTCCTGACGGTGGTCCATGAATTCGGCCATACGCTGGGGCTGCAGCATACGTGGACTTCCAGCGTGATGTCGACGGAGATCACGCGCGCCACGACGAAGGCGCGGCCGCTGGCGCAGGACGATATTGCCGGGCTGTCGGTGCTGTACCCGACGGAGGAGTTCCGGCGGACGACGGGATCGATCCAGGGGCGGGTGCTGATGAACGGGCGCGGCGTGGCGCTGGCGTCGGTGGTCGCTTTTATTCCGGGGCGCGACGCGGTGAGCGCGCTGACGGCGCCCGACGGAAGTTACCGCATCGAGGGGTTGCCGCCGGGACCTTATCATGTGTACGCGCACCCGCTGCCGCCGGCGATTTCCGGAGAGCCGCAGCCAGTGAACCTGGAGCTGCCTTCAGGTCCGGCGGGGCGGATTCTGCCGGGCGGCGCGTTTGATCTGGCGTTTTACGGGGGGATGGCGCCCGGGATTCCCGTGCAGGTGCAGGCGGGAGCTTCGGCGGAGGGAGTGGATTTCAGCGTGATTCCGCGGGCTTCGGTGAATCTGCACTCGGTGCAGACGTACTCGTTCTTCGGAAGGAACGTGATCAAGCCGACGGTGGTGCAGCTGGCAGGCGGCAACAGCAGCATTGTCTTTACGGGATTCGGGGCGACGGCTGCGACGCCCGGTTTTTCGCTGTCGATCCTGAACGCGCCGGAGACGGTGATCGCCGGCACGTTGAGGCCCTATGCGTCGGGGTATCTGATGGCGGACATTTCCGTGTCGCCCGTGTCCGGCGAGGGACCGCGGCACCTGCTGTTCCGCAACAACAACGAGCAGTACGTGCTGCCATCGGGAATTCTGGTTGCGCGCAGCACGCCGCCTTCAATCGACTCGGTGGCGCAGGATGAAGCGGGGCGGCTGGTGCTGCAGGGCAGGGGGCTGTCGGAGACAACTTCGGTTTGGGTGGACGGAGTGGCCTGCCCAACGCAATATCAGGATGACAAACTGCTGGCGGCGCTGCCGCCTGCGCCGAGCGGGCACCGCGGTGTGTTGGTGGCGTTCAACCGGGACGGGCAGAGTTCGCTGTTCTCGCATGGAGACTCTTCTCCGTCGGTGTGGTATGCGAATGCGTCCGGACCTTCCGCATCCATCGAAGATGTGCAGATCCCGGCGGGAACAGAGATGGCAGTGGAGTTCACGGTGTCCGGGGCGGATCTGCGGAGGTGGACGCCTTCGCTCGGAACAGGAACGAGCGATGTGGCTGTGCGGAAAGTGTGGGCGACCGGAGAGGGCACGGCGATCGCCTGGCTGGCGGCGCGGGAGGCTGCGATTCCAACGGTCGCGCCGGTGACGGCGACGGTGGGGCTGGCATCGATGAGGACGGGTTCTTCGGTGACGGTGCTGCCGCCGAATGGAAGGCCGTTTGTCCGGATGTCGGAATTGCAGGAGCAGTATCTGCACCCGGGCGCGGCTGCGGTCCTGACCGTGCCGGGGCTGCCGCCGACGGCGCAGCTGAGCAACGTTTCGGCGACGCTGGGCGGAGTGACCGCGAGCGTGCTGAATGTTTCGGAAGGGCGTCTGACGATCCAGATTCCGCCGCAGCTGAGGCCGGGCGCGCATCTGCTGCGGCTGAGAGCAGCCGGCGCGGAGGCGCTTCCTGCAGCCCTGGAAGTGCGCCCTGTGCCGCCGAGCGTGATCTTTGCGCGGAAGCTGGACGGGAGTCCGGTGTCTTCCGCTTCGCCGGCGCGGGCGGGCGAGATCGTGATTCTGGGGGTGGGACCGTTGACCGAGCAGGAACCGATGCTGGGCAGCATCCGCGTGTTCACGGGCGCCGTGGAGCACGCAGTGACGGCTGTCCGGCCGAATCCCGAACTGCCCGGCACGTGGCTGGTGGAGATCCGGCTGGCGGGCGTGGAGGCGGCTGGCGCGACGATTCCGCTGACCGTCACGCAGGGAGCGGCGCGGTCGATCGTGCCGTTCCTGCTGCCGTATCAGCCATAGCGGAGATCCGCTGAATCCAGAATCAGGCGGGCGGGGCACGCAAGAGGCGTCCGCATTCGAGACGGAATTTCGCGGGCGGGGCGGGATGCTACAATGACAGCTTTATTGAATGGCATCTGGGCACGCACCGATTCCCTGCGCGATGAGGCGCATTGCCGAGCATCCTCAAGGCTGGCGTGCGCCTATCTGCTGGTGCGAGGCGCGACGTGAGGGGCGGTCCGCGGAAGCCTGCATCCCGAGGGAAGAGAAGTCGCCGAAATGAGAGCTGATTCGCTTCCGCTGCTGCTCTTCGGACTGCTTCTCGGGCTGTTGGGCTTTGTGGTTTTTTCCATTGGTGCAGCGGCTGACCTGGCGCTGCGGATTGCGTCATGGTCCGGATCGCGCGCGTGGCTGGAACAGGTCTATCTGTGGAGCGGCTGTTCGGTGTGGGCGGGGGCGGCGCTGGCGTGCATCGATCTGTTCGTGCTCCTGCCCGTGAAGCGCCATGACCGGCGGGTGGAATGGAAGCCGCCCGGGAACCGCAGCCTGACCGTGGTGCTGACGGCATACAACGACGAGGAGAGCATCGGAGCGGCGGTGCGGGATTTTGCGTCCCATCCGCAGGTGAAACGCGTGATCGTGGTGGACAACAACAGCGCCGACGGCACTGCGGCGGCAGCCGTGGAGGCGGGAGCGACCGTCATTACCGAGACGAGACAGGGGTACGGATGGTGCGTGTACCGCTGCCTGAAAGAGGGCTGCGTGCAGCAGGACACGGAACTGACGCTGCTGTGCGAAGGGGACATGACTTTCCGGGCGTACGACATCGACAAGTTCCTGGCCTATATTCCGCACGCGGAGATCGTCAACGGGACCCGGATTGTCGAGCAGCTCCGCGAGCGGAGAACGCAGCTGACGACGTTCATGTACTATGGGAATTTCTTCGTGGGCAAGCTGCTGGAGGCGAAACATATCGGGCGGGGAACGTTTACGGACGTGGGTACGACTTACAAGCTGTGCCGGAACGAG
>Ga0101944_10003774_pt1 | contig 20283 bp, 18 predicted proteins | sample DewCreD2012metaG_FD_75245 | JGI IMG/M metagenome (GOLD analysis project Ga0101944, IMG submission 75245) | Hot spring sediment bacterial and archeal communities from British Columbia, Canada, to study Microbial Dark Matter (Phase II) - Dewar... ... | reverse complement strand
ACGGTTCAACCCCCTCACGGTTACCCTTGTGCACCGCTCTACTTCGCCCACCAGCCCCGGCACCGAAAGACACCCCTCTTCGCGCAATATTTTTTTACCTGCCAAACCTTCTATTTTGGGATTGAATATTGCATAAAATTCCATTCCGCCGTTTGATTTTGGAATTTGTGCCACAAATATAGAAAAATTTAGACCAACCTGATTAGCCGCCAAACCCACGCCATGGGCGCGCTTCATCATAGAGCGCATTTCTCTTATTAACTCTTCTATTTGCTTCTTGTTGTATTTGGAAAAATCAAAAGGAACCGCCTTTTTTCTCAGGACAGCATTTTCTTTTTTGTCGCTTATTAGCCATATTCCGTTATTCATTTTCTTTTGAAAAAACTATTTTCATAAAATAAGCCCCTTTATTTTTTATATTTTTTCTGTTAGCTACATCCTTGGCCAGAGAAAGCATTTGAGATACCCCTTTTTCTTTGGCCAATTTTATGTAAAGAGATTTATGTTCTTTGTCGCCCAACATTTCCGATATCTCCAGTCCGGCTAGCTGGTGCTTTTGAGTTACCCGCCGGTCGGTTCCCCGCTGGCGAAGCATTTCCATGTATTTTTCCAGCTTCACGTAGGTTATTATAAGCATATAAGCCATGCTATTTCCAGAAAACCCGCCGGGGTATTACAATTAGTCAAAATGGAAGAACATATGGAAGGAGGCAAAGAAGAGCCCAAGGGTGGCGTTTTTATTTGGATTTCAGATTCGCTTAAGCTTGCCCTGGGGGTGATTTGGAGACTTATAAAGAAGTCGGTTTGGATTCCGGTCTTTTTGGTATTGCTTGTAGGGGTTTCTTATTTAAGTTTTGAATTTGGGTATTCCAGGGGGCAAGAAAAGCCGAAGAATATACAACTTTCAGACATATCCGGATTTAAAAATCCCAGCGGAGTTATAGCTGATTTTGGGACATTCTGGCAGGCATGGGATCTTATTAATAATTATCATCTTAAGAACGACAAGATAACTTCTCAGGACAAGGTATACGGAGCAATTTCCGGGTTAGTTAGTTCTTTGGACGATCCCTATTCAGATTTTTTCTCCCCGGAAGACGGCAAGAAATTTGAAGAGGATGTGAATGGTTATTTTGGAGGAGTTGGAATACAGTTGGGTATTGTGGACGACGTGTTAACCGCAATTGCTCCTCTTAAAAATACACCAGCCCAAAGAGCCGGCATTATGGCGGGAGATTCTATCTTGGCAGTGAATAACACATCCACCCAAGGTATGTCTTTGGATGATGCCATCTTACTAATAAGAGGTCCGGAGGGGTCCGAAGTTGTTCTTACAATATTTAGGAAGGGCTGGGATAGAACCAAGGATTTTAAACTAACAAGAGAAGAGATAGTAGTGCCAACTTTGGACTATGAGAAAATAGGAAACATAGGCAGGATTCAACTTTATTCTTTCAACCTTAATGCCACTCGTGAGTTTTATAACGCCCTGCTTAAAGCCAGAGATGATGGTGTTTCCGGGCTGATTATAGACTTAAGAGACAATCCGGGCGGTTATTTGGATGTAGCGGTGGAAATAGCCAGTTGGTTTGTGCCCAAGGGAGAGGATGTGGTTAAGGAGGTAGCTAAAGATGATGAGGTTTTAGAAGATATAAAATCTTATGGTCCGGGGACACTTAAAGATTTTCCGGTGGTTATTCTGCTTAATAAAGGTTCCGCCTCCGCTTCGGAAATTTTGGCCGGCGCTCTTAGGGATAATTTAAAAACTCCCATAGTAGGAGAGAGGAGTTTTGGCAAGGGAACAGTCCAGGAAATAAAAGATTTACGGGACGGATCTTCTCTTAAGATAACAATCGCTCATTGGGTTATGCCTAGCGGAAAAATACTGGAAGGGGAGGGGATAGATCCGGATTATAAAGTTGAACTTACCGAAAAGGACATAGAAGACAAAAAAGATCCCCAACTAGATAAGGCCTTGGAGGTTATGAAGGGGATAATAAAAAAATAAACAATGAAAGTTTTATTTCTTAAGGACGCGAAAGAAGTGGGAGCTAAAAAAGGTCAGGTCAAAGAGGTTTCCAGCGGTCATGCTCTTAATTTTCTTATTCCCAAAGGAATAGCCAAAGCTTTATCCAAAGAAGACGAAGTCAGGTTGGCGATTTCCGTTGCCAATAAGGAAATTGCGGAAAAAGAAAGAATAAAAAAACTGGAAGAATACGCCCGCAAAGGAAAGGGGATGGTCTTTGAATTCTATCTGCCCGTGGATGCAAAGGGGCATCCTTTTGGTTCGGTTAATAAAGATATGATAGCCGGAGAAATTTCTACGCGACTAGAATTAGGGGAGGAGAAAATAGAAGCTCGGATGCCAAAGCCAATAAAGGAAATGGGCGACCACCAGATAGTGATCGCCCTTTCCCATGGAATTACTTTTGAAGTCTCGATTAGACTATTGCCACAACAGTAGCAATTCTCTTATTGCCGTCAAACTTGGTTTTAGTTTTGGTGGAGAACTTAACTATTCCATCCACTGCCGCATAAAGCGTGTCGTCTCCTCCCTGGCGAACATTTTTGCCGGCCAAGTAGCGACTGCCTCTCTGGCGTACGATTATTCCTCCTTTGCTGGCGTTTTGGCCATCATGGACTTTGACTCCCAGTCTTTTAGATGCGGAATCTCTGCCGTTTTTAGATGAACCTAGCGATTTAGTATGTGCCATAACTTTGTACTATAGTATTTATAACTGATATATTGTAATTTCAACTAACGATTATGTCAATACAAGTCATATTAAACAGGTTGGCGGGATTTTATTCCCAAAAACGTCGGGAAATAGCCATTTTCTTTGCGGTTTGCGCTATTTCTGCGGTTAGTTTTTTAGCTGGATATTACGCGGCCGGAGGTTGTCCGCCGCCCATATACATTTCCACTTCCGACAACCAGCAGGTCAGGATTCGTTAGAAATCGCCTCCAAAACCGCTTTCGGATATCTCCTTGCGGTAATGCCAAGAAAATAGGTTTTTGGCCGCCAGAAAGGCCTCAAAGTCTCTATCCCAAGGGCCTAAGAAGTAAATTTGCCCTCCGTCTGGAGTTAGGTGGAATATAGCCCTTTCTTTCACAACCAGCCCTTCTTCTCGTAGGGCTTCTGCGTAGGCGGATGTTTGCAATCGGTACTCATCTAAAATATTTCTTCCGGTTTTTATGTCTATAATAGTCAGTACTCCGTTTATTTCCGCAACCATATCAACCGTTCCGGCATATCCTTCCTTGCGGTTGCAAATTCTTTTCTCGGTCCATTCTGGAAGGGGAGTGATGATGTGCGGAAAAAGATCGTCCAAAGCCCGTGCCGCCCACTCCATCCCTTTGGGGACTTCCTTTTTTTCGCCGGATAAAATACTACCTGCAAATTCATGCACTATCTGTCCAACTCTCCATGCCGGCATATTATTTGGGCGAATAGGCCCTTGCGCAGAAGGATTTTTCTTAACAGAGGATCCTCTTTTTATAGATATTATTTTGGTAACCCGCGGGTACCATTTATTACCTATAAAATAACCATTGTCCTCTAGGAATTTAGCCAGAGAGGGGGCCATATTTAAAGCCGCGTTTATTTTTCTTTGGATATTTCTTCTTTTAAGAACTCCACCCAATTTTCAGTTTCTTTCTTATCGGCAGTTAATTCCGCTAAGTCGCGCAGGAAAGATTGTTTCTGCTCTTCTCCGTGTCGCTTGTTCACATATTCCATTCTTATATTTATTTTCAAAAGGGTCTCCTCGGCGGTCTCTAAGTAGGAAGTCAGAACTTCTTTTTTGGTTTTCATAGCTTGCTAATTCTATACATTTAAAAGGCCAAATGCCACTTGCAATACCTTGAATAATGTGGTATTACAATGAGTATGAAAAAGGGGATTTTACTAATACTGGCTTTGTTATTTGTCCTGCCTTTGTCTGGCTTTGGGCAAACTATTCCTGCGGCCTACACTCATTCTGCGTCCAATATAGGGTATTCTTCTGCCTCTTTGCAGGGCAGGGTAAACCCAGCCGGGGCAGAGACTCGTTATCGCTTTGAGTACGGCACCAGCCAATCTTTGGGCATGGTAACTCCGGAATATGTTTTGTCTTCTCAGTATGGGGATGTTTCGGTTTCGGCCAACATAAATACATCCGCCGGGACTACTTATTACTTCCGTTTAATTGCTCAAAATCAATATGGCACATCCAATGGTAATGTTGTAAATTTCACCACCCCAACCACCGGAGGTTCTTATGATTCCACTTGGCCTTCTATAACTGCTAATGCCGCCTCCAACATAGGAGGAACTTTTGCCACCTTTCGGGCCTTGGCGGATGTGTCCGACATAGTTAGTGAGGTTTGGTTTGAGTACGGCACCGATTACAACAATCTTAACCAAAGAACTCCCTCTCAGACGGTTGATACCTATTCTTATTATTCCGGCAGATCTATTTCCCCATTTGTCACTTATTACGTAACGGGACTTAACCCTGGCACCGCTTATTACTTTCGCCCAGTCATAAGAAACTACAGAGGAACCGGATATGGTTCGGTTATGTCTTTCACGACGGACGGAAGCCGGGGAACTTTTTACGGACAAGGAGGAACTTACGGAGTTTCTTATGGGCTTCCTTCCGCAACCACCAGACTTCCTTCTTATATATCAGAAACAACAGCGACTTTTTCCGGCAGTGGTAGTAGCCCAAATAGCGATGCTTTCGGTTATTTTGAATATGGCACCACTCAATCTTTGGGACAAAAAACTTCGGAGAAGTCTTTGGGCAGGGGAGATAATCTAAATTTCTTTGAAAGTGTTTCTAATCTTATTTCCGGGGCTTTGTATTATGTGCGCACCGCCGTAAGAAATGCCGCAGGCACTACCTATGGCCCGTTGGCGTCATTCCGCACTCACTCGGCTACTACTCCTGTTATTTATCAGGACATAGCGCCGACCTATCCCGCTGTCCCTTCCGGCAATGTCATATACATTCCGGAAGATTCTCCTCGTCCTTCGGTTAGTCGCGGAGATTATTATTACGAAGGATTTACTTCCGGCTGGAGAAATGATTTTCAGGTTTATGCAGCAAACTTAAATCGCGAAGCTAGGGCCGCTTATGGCCAGATAGACCAAGAGGGGAATAGTCCCTCTCAGTCTGCCAACATATCTTTCTCTGGAGGAATTTTAACCTTCATTAATCTTTTGGGATTAATCTTAATTGTTGGCCTTGTGGTATTTGTTTTGCGCCGAAGATAAATTTATTTTCCTCCTATAAGATAGGGAGTAATTAAAACCCAACAAGGGAAGTTATTTTTTGAGCTAGCCCTTCCTTGGGCAACAAAGACTCCAAAAAGAGGGGGGGCAGTAAATAATTCCAATCGGGCCCCAATATAAGACAAAGCTGTGCCCAGCTTTATATTATTAGTCCTGTCGCACAAGGAATATTTTGCGACATTATACCTCTTGTAAAACAAGACCTTATTAAGGTTGCAGGAATTTTAATATATTTATCACCCATTCTAGGATTGTTTTAGTAAGATTTAAAATCCATATAAATATTCCCAATATGAATCTTATTATCATCTTTAAGCTTAAACCCACATTATCTTCCAACCACTGATTAGCCCCATCCCAATATCCTTTAATTGTTTTAAATAATGGGAATTTATCTGTCGCCACTGATCCCGGGTCCGAAATTGCCTGTTTGACTGTCTCTATGGTTTTACTGGAAACTCCCCCGGGCAAAGACGTATTTTCTCCTGTCTGGGTGCTTGTAGCGGCTTGGACGTAATAACTACCGTCTAGAACTAAAAAACCCGCCAGAAGGCCGCCTAGAAGCAAAAAATATCCTTTCATACGAGCTTATTATACCTTAGAGGTAGTCTTCGGGCCTCAGGACAACTCCAACCGGAATTCTGCCGGACGCTGGAGGTCGACTTACAAATTCCACGCTGGGCGCCCAATAAACTCCAAAATGAAGATGCGGTCCGGTAGAATATCCGGTATTCCCGGAGTATCCAATCAGATCTCCTTGCTTGACCTGTTGACCCAAAGAAACAGTCCAGCCGGATAGGTGCGCGTAAAGACTGGCCAGGTTGTTAGGATGTTTTATAAGCACGTGTTTGCCGTACTGATATTTACGCCAACTACTTTTGTCATTGTTGTCAATTGCTATAACAACGCCGTCTGCCGCGGCATAAACCGCAGTGCCAACTGGTGCACCAAAGTCCATTCCATTGTGGGGCTTGCCCCTGTAGAGCGAGGAAACCTCCCCATAATGCTGGGTTATTCTCGCCGCTCCCCCATCGGAAACTAATTTTATTGGGTACTTAAAGAAGCCCTTACTCAGAGAATCTAATTTGGAAGAATCAAATTTTTCCCTCAACTTTTTTTCTATTTGAGATATCTCGTCTTCTAGCGCGTCCTGTTGTTTCTGCAATTCGGAAACTTGTTTTTGGTACTGTGATTCTTTGTTTTTGGTTACAAGCAAAACTTCTGTTCTTTCTGACTTAAGATCCGCCACAATATTTTTACGCACCAAGGAGGATTCTTTGCGAGTTTCAGTTTCCTGTCTTTTGCCCTCCCTTTTATCCAAGTTGCCCTTAAGATCTTCGGATATCCTTATTATTTCACCCATATCCAAGCGAAGTTTGGTCTGCATTTCCATCAGCGCATTTTGTTCAAATACTCCCTCGGAAAGAGTTTTTGCCCTCAAGAAAGAAGTTAGCGGATTTTCAAATTGATTGGCCTGCATAGAACGAATGGTGGCGGTTATCGCTTTCCTTTTTGAATCCAAAGAACCCTGCAGGTGGCGAATATTCTCGTTTATAGAATTTATTTCTTCCTCCAAAAGACCGATCTGCTGTTCGTCCATTTTTATTGTTAGGTCTAACTGTTTCAAGTTACCGTCTAAAACCTTCACATCCTTTTGCAGAGAGGCTCTCTCCTGAGCAGTTTCCTCCAGGTGTTTTCGTGTTTCTTCCAACTGCTTATTTATTTCCTCCAGTCTTTTGGATCGTTCATTCATCTGACTTTCTAAATCCGAAGGAGTGCTTTGCTGTTGCGCAAAAGAACTCCCACCATAGATAAGCGAGATAAGAGCAAAGCCAATGAATAATATGTTAGGTAATTTTTTTAATCGCATAATCTATTCGATTCGCGCATTCCGTCTTGCCTATGACTGAAAATATTTCTATGGGGCCAGCGGAGTTTCTTTGCCCCGACAACGAAACCCTGACTGGCCAATAAACAGATGATCTTCCACCTACTTTCGCAGAAATATCTTCCAGTATTGTCTTAAAGTCCTCCTGCTCCTGATTAAGACGAGCCAAAACCTCCTCTAATACAGTCTTTGCGTTGCCGGCATCACCGCTTTTTTCCAAAAGAAGACTGGCTTCGTAGCCCAAGGGAGCTTCAAATAGGTACCGCCAATCTTTTGGAAATTCACTCAAAAGGACTATTTTTTCCTTTGCCAAATCAATCGCCTTTTTGATTAAAGTTTCTTCTGCGGTTATTCCTGCAAGATTATTTTTCAAAAAACCCAACAACTTTTCCGAACTCATATTTTTAATATGCTCCCTGTTGAGCCAGTTTAATTTTTCTAAATTGAATACGGCTCCGCTTTTTTGGACTCTATTCAAGTCAAACTCATTTATTAAATCTTGCGTGCTGAAAAATTCTTTATCTCCAGAGGGGTGCCAACCCAAAAGTGCCAAGAAATTCATCATGGCCCCTGGAACATACCCGGCATTTACGTACTCATCCATAGAAACCTTATTGCTTCTTTTGGAAAGCTTGCTTTTGTCGGTGTTTAGAATAAGTGGTATGTGGGCGAATTTGGGCGCAGTTATCCCAAGCGCTTCCGCTATGGCGATTTGCTTGGGGGTGTTGCTGATGTGATCTTCTCCTCGCAAGACATCGGTTATTTTCATTTCGTAATCGTCAACCACCACCGCAAAATTATAGAGCGGTTCGTCCAGCGATTTTGCAATCACAATATCTCCCAGTAGGGACAAATCAAATTCCACATTACCTCTTATGGCATCTTGGAATGCCACCTTCTTATCCGGCATAGCAAAGCGTATGACCCCGCTATGGTTTTTGGCATTTTTGCACTTCCCGCTATATCTAATCGGCTCTCCTTTTGCCTCTTGGTTTTCCCTATCTTCTTCCAACTCTGCTTCACTGCAAGAACAATAGTACGCTTTGTTTTCTGCAAGAAGTTTTTCTAAATATTTTTTATACAATCCCAGTCTTTCCGATTGCCGGTATGGCCCGAAATTTCCCTGCTCGCTTCCATCCGCCATTACTCCTTCATCCCAATCCAACCCGATCCAAGAAAGCCCTTTTAATATGTCAGACTCAAACTCGGCAGATGATCTTTCTTTGTCGGTGTCTTCTATCCTCATTACGAAAGTTCCCCCATGGCGACGCGCAAAAAGCCAGTTAAATAAAGCCGCGCGAGCAGTGCCTATATGAAGAAGCCCGGTAGGGCTAGGAGCCATACGAACCCTTATTTTACTTACTGAATCTTCTTCCATTAGTAGCCCTATTTTACCCGATTTAAGGTCGTTTGTCAGGTATTTTTAATTAGGATTGAGCTAGTCTAATTGCCTCCAAGGCGATTATCTTAGCAGCATCCGGCTTATTCCATTTTTTAGCCGCCTCACTCATTTGGGTGTTTATTTGCGGGGAAAGGGCGTCTTTAACTTGTTTTATAAAAATCGCCGGAACCAAATTGTCCTGTTCTATAATTATTGCCGCTCCACCCTTTCCATATTCATAAGCGTTGGTTCTCTGGTGTCCGGAGGATGATTCTTGCGGGAGCGGAATTAGTATGGAGGGAATTGCAAATGCGGATATCTCTGCGATAGTTCCCGCACCCGCTCTGGCTATAACCAAATCGGCAGCGGAATAATATTTATTTAACTCATCCGAAAAACCCTCGCACCGATAGGGGTGTTTGGCTATCACCTCTGGAGATATGGTTAGGGCTATATCTTTGCCTAGGCGATTTATTTCTTCAAAATTAGCCCGGCCGGTTTGATGATATATGGCAGATAACTCCAATAATTGGGGCAAAACTGTTAGGGTAAATTCATTTATGGCCTGGCTTCCTTGTGATCCGCCTAAAATTAAAACTAATGGCTCCTCGCTCTCTAACCCCAAAGACTTTTTGGCATCTATCTTATTTATTCTACCCTCCAATAAATTAGTGCGGATTGGATTGCCGGTATAAGCAGCCAGGTCGGTGCGAAATTTTTCACAGACCCCCTCAAAACCACAAGCTATTCGGGTTGCAAATTTGGCGGACAACAGATTAGTAAGTCCCGGAACACTATCTGACTCGTGTATTAAAACCGGTATCCTGTAAAGCCAAGCAGCTAGCACCACCGGAAATGCCGAAGTCCCGCCTTTGGAAAAAACAACATCCGGCATATACCACAACAGATGCCACAAAGCGCATAATATCGAGAAAAAAAACTTAGGCACATCCAGAATATTTTGAAAAGAAATATAGCGGCGAAGTTTCGCGGAGGGTATTTTTTTAATGTCTATGTTTTTGCTCTGGATCACTTCCGAGAATTCATCTAATGGCCCGAAATACCGCATATGAACTCCTATCTGATTCTCTGAGGCAATTCTGTTTATTTCCGAAGCAACTGCCAAAAGAGGGTACACGTGCCCCCCGCTTCCCCCTCCGGTCAGTCCTATTCTTAGTTTTTTAGCCATTTGTGTTTGAAGTTAATTCTAGTCCGTAATTTTTAACAGAGCCCTCTCTTATTTGAGAAGCAAACCCGCCCTTGTGGTGTTTGAGGACTTTAAGGGACCTGGCGGAAAAAGGTTCTTGCCCCTCCCCTTCCACCGCCATTTTTATATAAAATTCTCCCACATTAAGGTTAGTCATATCCTTGGTGTCAAAAACTGATATAAATTCGCCCTTAAGCTTATTGGCATCTTCCGCGCTCACCTTAAATACCACCAAAGTTCCTATGTTGCTTATTAGGGAATTTTGAAGTTTTTCCGGTAAATTGCTGGTCAGCTGCTGGGATAGGGTTAGGGATATACCGCTTCTTTTGGATTCCGACATTAGGGCTTCCATAGCATTAGGTAGCATTGCCGTAAAATTATCCAAGTAAATATAAAAATCTTTTTGAGAAGCGCCTTCTTTTATTCTCAGATTGGCTATTTCTCTTATTTTTAAAAGTAGCAACCCTTCTATGAAAGAAGCGCCTTCTTCACCCAATCTGGCGCGATCAATATTAACCAGAATTATTTTGTTTTCTCTAACCAAGTTTTCAAAAGAAATTCTATTTTGGCGGGAGTGTAAAAATCCTTTCAGGCAGGGATTGCCGGATAGTTGAGAAAACTTATTTAAAATAGGTATTACCGCCGTCCCTTCGTAGCGCGTAGCCCAATTTTCATATTCTTCCTTAAAAAACTTGCGCGTGGTCTCATCTGCCGTCTCACAGGATACAGCTCTAAATTCTTTGTCGGTTAATATTTTGGCGATATCCGCTATGGAAAATCCAGGGGCTGACAAAACAACATTCGTAGCCATACGGAAAAGATGTTCTGCTTGGGGGTTCCAATTAGAAGAAAGAAGTTTGGCGAAAATATCACAAAGTCCTTGGGCAAATTCGTGGTTGCTCAAACCCTGTCCGGAAACAAGAAAATTAAAGGCGGGCTGAAAATCGGTTGGGTCTATCAAGCAAACGTCAGCAACTCTTTCTTCCGGTATGTAATCTAATAAATTTTCCACAATGTCTCCGGCGCTATCTAATACCAAAAGTCCATATCCGGAGACTATATCTTGCCTGGCCAAAAGCTCCATCATTTTGGATTTGCCCGATCCGCTTTTGCCAACCACATAGATATGTCGCCTTCTGTCTTTTCTTCTTATTCCAAATATGAATCGTCTGTCTTCCAGTGTCCCGATATAGTTCGTACGTCCAAAATAACAAACCTCTCTTGGATTTTCTTGCCCAAAAGAAGGGATGCTGGCTGGGGCGGGCGCGTATTTTACGGCCTGTATTTTATTGGCTGGTTTGTCGTTCATAGTATTTTAAGCTCTCTTAAAAATGCCTCATAAGATATAAGGGCGTTTTCTATGTCGTTGCGAGAAGGTGAAAAATCCGGCGAATGAACTATTTCATTTCTAAGTCGATGGGCTCGCCATAGTCTGTCGTAAGAAGAAAGTCTTTCTCCTCTTATCTGCTCCAGTCTTTCCCCCATAGTTTCTCCAGATATTTTTGCCATTTTCAAAACATTATCAATCAGTTTATCTGCGTCTATCACCGCAAGTTTTAAGGATTCTGGTGTCCCATTTGCAAAAGATTGTTGAATATTAAACCAAGAGGTTTCCACCTCCGCCCTCCTTATAGTTACAACTCCCCCTTTATTTTTTCTGGCCGGGATGGGATCGGGCAAAAGCCGCCAAACTTTATAGACCGAAAGAGCGAAAATAAATAAGAGTATAAAATCAATCAGCGCCGCCACAATTTTTATTTTGAAATAAATTTCTTCCATTTTAATTTCTCATAAAATTGCTAATATCATCCTCTGTGCCGAAAATTGCCAAACCTGCCGGAGGACCGCCCTTTTTGGAATCAACCCTTTTAATATGCGGCGCAGTCAGCACTCTGTGGGTAGGAGGATGGAATAGGGTGGCAATTCCTTCGCTAGTTAAAACTGAACTTTCCGACCCCTTATTGCGATAGAAGAGACTGGAAGACATGAAAAGTCCGAAAGGACTTCGGGTTAAAACTTCTCTGCCCCGATACCTTAATATTAAGTGCCCCTTGCGGTGCAGGGTGCGTTCTTTCACAAAAGAAAGAGGGCCGGGCAAATACCACCATCCCTTTGCTCTGGGACTTATTCTCTTGCTGCCGGAAAATGAATTTGATTCATAGCTACCATACTGGTTAAAGGCGCTCATCACCGCCTTGCTGGCAAATCCGTCTGAAAAAACCGGCTTAGGAGCCATATAAATAGCGCGAATTATGGTTTCAAATGCCGGCAATCCCAAATTTCTTTCTACCGCTTTTTGTATTTCTGTTTCTGCGGATGTTTTTTCTTTCTTTTCTCCATCCGGTCCCTTTTTGCCCCCTCTTATTTTATCCAGCTCTTCTTTGAAGTTATCCGCCCATTTACTGCTCATCGGAGAGATGAGTATTTGTATGCCCAAAAATTCTTCACCGGATAACTTGGAAAGAAGTTCCAAAAATATAGACATCGGATCAAATCCCTTGGCTTCCGAGTCCATATCAAAAGAAAGATATGTTTTAATGGGATAAATACCCGGCTTTTTAAGAATGATTTCTTGCCCCCACATATCCCAATTTCTTTCCTCCATATCTATCCCATCGCTGGGCAGGTTCAGCATATAATCTTCAGCCTCCACGACCTCCACCGATGGGTAGTAAGAAAATATTGCCGCCTCCACCAATGGGCGAACCTTCTTTTCCATGCGTATGAAATATCTAATTTGCCCAGCCATAGAAATTATTTCCAAGCTGTACCACTTAGAAACTTCTCCCTCCACAAATTCCGCCTTAAAAGATCCCGGACTATTGGCCAAGTTGGATATCATCCCAAGTATGTGTTGCATGGCTTTGGGAGTTTGCTCTATCTCCCGTGGGATTTTAAGCTCCAATAGAAGCCACTCTATTTTTCGCTTATAAACCTCTTGTCTCCAAAAAACCACCGCTTCGCGAGTCAAAGGAACTAAAATTATAAACAGAATAAGCCACCACAATTCCAGTATTGGCCAGAAGATAATATTTAGGATTACCGCTAATATGTTCACTTTTTATAAAACAAAGACTCGCGGGTTTATTATATCCCGCGAGTCTTTGTTTGCATAACCTTATCTTGTGTGTCTATTAGGCCTCCCTTACTCCATATTTGCCGTCATCGTGGCGAACAAAGAAGCTCTTATTTTGCAAATTAACCAGTACGGTATTGGGTTTAAGGAATCTTTCTTTCTGTATGGCCATTATGACCTCCCTGGGCTTCATCGGACCGGTATCCTTAAGTATTCGGCAGATAACCTCTCTGGCTGTTCCGGGAGTAAATCCGTTCTCCGAAAGAGCGTATATTCCCCTACCCACCAGAACAAACCTGCTGTCTTTAATAAGCTCATTGTGAACAGTCGGAGCCAAAGCCGGACGGCTCTCAAATCCGGCCTTGTTAATGGTGTCGGCTATGGTTTGGAAGTGAAGGGGTTCGCCGGTCTTTTTAAGAACCAAATAAATCCTATCTCGGATTGTGGACGGGCGTATCTCGGACCAATCAGCCAAACCCTTATCTCCGTAAGGATTAGCATTAATAAGTTTGGATATGGAAACATAACTATCGGCGGTAGAGGGAGAAATGGTCCTACCTTTCACGAATTTCTTAAACATTTCGTCATATCCGCCGTCTGCCAGCGCCTCTTCTTTGTTCTTTTGCAAAACATCTATCCAAGAGGAGAGGAAGTTTTCCGCTGCCTTAAGAGCCGCCATATCTAAATAATAAAAATCGCGATATTCCTCGTCTTCTCTGTGGAAATGGAAGGAATTAGTGGAATCCAAAATCACTGCCAAGTGATTCTCATTTAGCCCCTTTAAAGTACCAGAGAGCTCTGCCAAGACCTCTTCTTTTGAGGAGACTCCCCCTTTGGATTTTAGGAATTTCTTGCCGGCCTCTATCACCGCAACTATTTCCGGAGTGGAGAGAACCTTCTCTTTTATGCCTTTAAGAGCGGTATTTTCTATCTGGCGCACCCTCTCGCGGGTAATGCCGTATTTCTTGCCTATAGCAGCTAAAGTCATTGGCTTTTTAAACTTCAGCAAGCCAAATCGGCCAGCTAAAACCTCCTGTTGGCGGGTAGTTAAGCCCTCAAAAAGAGAGTTTAGAATTTCCTCTATTGTCCTGATGGGTTTGGCAGTCATTTCTTTATTTTGCTTATTGTACCTTTATTTTAATAGCCAGTCAATACCCCCCCCAAGGGCCTTGTGCATAACCTACTTTTTATCACCTTTAGCCATAAGCGAGAGTATCGGGCTGGCTATAAAGATAGAGCTGTATATGCCGGTAATTGTTCCAACCAATAGGGTTAGCATGAAATACTGCAAAGATGTTGGACCAACCAAATAAAGAGCCACTAAGACAAAAACCAGGGTCAAGGAAGTGTTTATGGAGCGGGCTATGGTCTGATTCACGCTCTCATTAATGACTTCATTGAAATCTTTTTTATTGCCGGCCAAGATCAGATTTTCACGTATTCTGTCAAACACCACAATGGTGTCATGAACCGAAAATCCCATTACCACCAAAAGCGCCACAATAAAATTAGTATCTACCTCTACCCCTGCGGTGTGGCCCATGTAAGCTATCAAGCCGGCTGGAACTATCACGTCGTGGAACAATGACAAAAGAGTCGCCAGGCCATACTTCCAAGAAGCAACCGGCCTAGAAACTCTGCGAAAAGCGAAAGCGATATACAAAGATATTCCCAAAAGAACCAACACTATGGCTATATAGGATTTTTTAGTAAGTTCTTCCGAGACAGAAGGGCCAATGGATTGAAAACTTAACTCTTCAAAATCCCCCACTCCACCGGAAACCAAGTTTTTCAATTTTTGGTGACTCTCTTCGGAAGTTTCCGGAAGACGAAGATAAAAGTCTCCATTTTCTCCAACCGAGATGCGAGTGTCAGCGTAACCATCAACACCCTTAACCAACTCTTCCACCCGACTAGCCTCAACATCGGAATCTGTTTTTATCTGCCACAAAGTGCCTCCGGTGAAATCAATTCCGGGCTTTAATCCCCAGATAGCTATTGCCGCAACAGAAAGTCCTACCAGAATTGCGGAAAAAGTGAAAAACCAATTTTTATTTTTAGTTATGTTAAGCATTGTTGTCTGAGGTTTTTACAAACGACCGGAGCATTAGGCGGGTGGTAGTTATGGCGGAGAATAGAGAAACCAGGACTCCTAAGAATAGGGTTAAAGCGAATCCTCGCACAAACGAACTTGTGAAAAAGTACAAAATTACCGCCGTTATCATGGTTGAGGTGTTGGAATCTCTGATGGAAAGCCAAGCCCGACGGAAGCCCTCTTCCAAAGAAGAAGATTTAGTAAGCCCCTTCTTCTTTTCTTCTTTAACTCTTTCAAATACCAATATGTTTGCGTCTACCGCCATGCCTATGGTCAGTATGAATCCAGCCACACCAGCTAAAGTCATAGTAACCGGCACCAGTTTAAACACCGCCATAGTTAGGATGATGTAAATAATCAGAGCCAAAGAAGCGAATACTCCCAATGATCCGTAATAAAGAATCATAAAGAGAATAATCATTAAGGTCCCCGCCACACCAGCCACTATGGCTTTTTGCAAAGAGTTAGTTCCTAGGGCGGAAGAAACGGTTTGCTGATTTATAAGAGTGAGCGGGGCCGGCAAAGCTCCAGCATTAAATCTTTCCACCAAAAGCTTTGCATTTTGCAGGGTAAATTTTCCGGTTATAACCGCGCTACCTCCGGTTATTTTTTCCTGAACCGTTGGGGCTTCAATTAATGCGCCATCCAAAAATATAGCCACCTGCCTGCCAATATTTTTCTCGGTCAATTCTTCAAAAAGTTTAGCCCCTTCTTCGTTAAACTCTATCGCCACCTGAGGACGAGCAACTCCGGTCTGGTCAAAAGTGACTTTGGCTCCGGCAACATACTGGCCGGTAAGTTTGGTGGCTATATATTGAGTTGAGGTGCCCTCCCCCATAACTTCGCGAAATTCCAAGAACGGAGTTTCGCCGATAGTAGCTATGGCCGACTGCACGTCCTTAATGCCCGCCAACTCAACTATCAATTGAGTCTTGCCGGCAGAATCCGCGGAATAAACCAAGGGCTCTGCGACTCCGAACATGTTAACCCTTCTTTCTATTACATCTCTTAAACCCGAAACAACCGAGCTTTTGTTTTCATCTGAAATCTTGGACAAATCAACCTCATAGGTAAGATGAGTGCCACCCACCAAATCCAACCCTAGCTTCCATGGACGGATTTTACTTCCGGGACCTGAGGGATAAACAAACACCGCCGCGACTATAGTCAATAAGGCGATAAGAAATAGTTGTGATCTTGCGCGCTTTTTCATGTATTAAGGACTTTTGTAAAGACGGCTCATTCTACCGCTAAAAGTCCCCTGTGGCAAGATTTATCTGGCCCCAGATTGTATGAGGGCTGCTAGTTTGGCAATCAATACAACCAGCTGGGCTTTAAGTTTCTCTATTAAGATGAGCATTTCCTCTCTGGTCATGCCGGAACTGTTAGTGGTTGATAGCGCACCACCCAGGGCCTCTGAATTAATTTTGCTTCTGGTTAGCGGCCCCACACCTCCATAACCATTAGCAATCTCGCTTCCCGAGCAAAGTTTATTTCTGGAACATTGGTAGGCCTGCACTGCAGTACGAGTAAGAGGGCCGAAATATCCCGTAGGAGTGGCTTTCAAAAAACCAGTTGCAATCAAAAATCTCTGCAGTTCAGTAACATCTGTTCCGGTAGACCCAAGGCTCAAATATCTATAAAGAGGTTTAAATGAGAAAGACTGCGAACCGGGGGATGTTGTGATGGTCGGATTATTTCCGGTGGTCGTTGAGCTGGTTGAAGTTGTGATGGTTGATGTTGCTATGGTTGAAGTTGCGGTAGTGGTTGTTGGTATGGGTGTATAACCTCCCCCGCCTCCGCCACCACCCCCTCCGCCTCCTCCTCCAGCACTAACAGTAGCCGATCCTATAGTTATGGTAACTGAAATAGTTTGGGGGGAATTAGTTGCAGAAGAATCGGTTATTGTTGCGGTGGCATTATTAACAGATCCTGCCGAAAGAGAAGTAGGATTAGCTGAAAAACCAATGGTAGAAGTTGCCCCAGCCACCAATGAGCCGCTAGAAGTTGTTATGGTAAGCCAAGAAGCGGAGGAAGTTGCAACCCAATTCAAAACGCTAGACGATGCCCCGGCGTTGGTTATAACCACACCCTGAACTCCTTGATTAGAAACCGAAGCTCCTGCTGAGGCGGTATAACTTAAGGAGGTTGGCGAGAGAGAGATGGAAGGAGATGGATTAGATGTTGTCAGAGAAAATACTTTTCTATCAAAGAAGTATCCAGTGGAAACAGTATCTCTTGCCTCTATAGTAAAAGTACTAGAGGCGGTAGAAGTTGGCGTGCCGGTTATGGCCCCGGTTGAGGTGTTAAAAGAAAGTCCTGCTGGTAAAGATCCGGTTATGGCATAAGAAAGTGCTCCGTGAGTGGAGGTTGTGGAAATCGATTGAGAATATGCACTGCCAACAGAAGCGTTGGGAAGCGAAGCTGTATTTATTTTAACCATGGAAAACACAGACACCCGATTACCTCCATAATCGGTGGTAAAAAGTCTATTCTCGGTTGGATCAAACAGGGCGGACGGACTTCCGTTTATGCCATTTTGGGCAAAACTGTATTCTGTTGTTGTGAAATCAGGCGCTCCTATCACATTCACGGCATTTTCATTGTTGGAAATAGATGTGGCGTCAAAAATTAGAATTCTGCTATTCCCGGAATCTGCCACAAATAATCTCTTATATAAATTATCGTAAGACAGCCCATATGGACTGGCTAGTCCGCTTTGGGTTGTTAGTTGATTGGCGGTTGTGAAATTCGGTTGACCTAAAACATTAGAAGCATTTTTGCCGTTGGTTATAGTGGAAGTTGAAACATCATAAACTAATACCCTGCTGTTTAAGGAGTCCGAAAGAAACAATCTGCTACCGCTTTCGTCGTAAGCCAGACCATCCGCCGATGCTATCTGGGATTGAGTAAGCTCTTGCGAAGAAGTATTAAAGCCCGGCTGCCCCAAGACACAAGATGCGCTTTGTCCGTTTGTTATAACTCCGGGATAAACATCAAAAACTAAAACTCTGGCGTTGGCCGAATCACCGACGAATAATCTCTTATTGGTTGCATCATAGGTCAGGCCAAAAGGAAAGTTAAAGCGATTATCTCCAATATCCGGAGAGTTGCTGGTAAAATCCGCTTGCCCCAAGACATTTATAGCGTCTTCTCCGTTGGTGATTGAGGAAACATCAAACACCATCACCCGGTGATTTTCTCCGTCCGCCACAAACAACCGAGAGGAAGAAGCGTCGTAGGCTAGTCCATAGGGTCGCCCCACTCTGTCTTGAGCTACATTTCTTTTATTTGAGTACAAATCCTCTTGGCCTAAAACATTAGCGGCAGACAAAGAAGAAATATTATTATTGGAATCAAGATTAAATACCAAGACGCGATAGTTTAGTTGGTCTCCCACGAATAGTCTGTGGTTCACCGGATCCAATGCTGAAAGATAAGGGTAATTTAATCCGTCTGGTTTTGGTCCTCCATTTGGACCATCCATCTCGTAAGAAATATTTCCAGAACCATTCAGGTGCCCCAAAGCATAGGTTGCGTTTTCTCCATCGCTTAAAGAACTGGCGTCGTAGGTAAGAACTCGGTTACTACCCAAGTCGCACAAAAATAATTTTGCCGAGGAAACGTCGTAGAAAAGGCCAGATGGTCCAGATAAACCACTTTGGGTGGTGGTCCCAACTGAACTGGTAAAATCCGCTTGCCCTAAAACATTTATAGCGTCTTCTCCGTTGGTGATTGAGGAAACATCAAACACCATCACCCGGTTGTTCGTATTATCTGACACAAAAAGTCTTGCGCCTCCCGAATCGTAAGTAATATTTAAAGGACCCGCGAAACTACCTTGAGTTGTATTTGTGCTGGAGGAAATAAAATCCGTTTGTCCCAAAACATTTATTGCATCCTCGCCATCAGTGATTGAGGAAACATTAAACGACACGACTCTGTAGTTTTCAACATCTACTACAAATAGGATAGAAGAGGAGGCATCGTAGGATAGTCCGCGAGGACCACTTAACCCGTTTATAGTTGTTTCTTGATCGGATGTTCCAAAATCCGACTTGCCTAAAACATTTATAGCATCTTCTCCGTTGGTGATTGAGGAAACATCAAACACCATCACCCGGTTATGGCTGCCATCCGCCACAAACAGCCGGGAAGAAGAAGTGTCGTAGGCCAGTCCGCGAGGACCATTTAGTCCCCCGGCGGTAAGATTGTCAGTATTATCGGTAAAGTTAGATTGCCCTAAAACATTTATTGCATCTTCTCCGTTGGTGATTGAGGCGACATCGTAAACTAAAACACGATTATTAGTCTGATCTGCCACAAATAGCCGGGAAGAAGAAGCGTCGTAGGCCAAGGCGCTTGGATAAGCCAATCTATTAATAGAAGAAGTTGCGGTTATAGAATAAAAATCCGCTTGTCCCAGTACATAAGCAGGAGTATTGCTAACTATGTTATTTCCGGAATCCAACGAAAAGACCAAAACTCTGGCGTTATTAAGATCCGCCACAAACATTCTGTGGTTCTGATTATCTATCACCACATCCCCGGGGCTTTCAAAACCATTGACGCTTGGTCCGTTGTTGGGGTTAGGAATTTCATAAACCACATTCCCGCTTCCATCTGTATGACCCAATAGTCCGCTGGCATCTATAAGAGCTGCCGTAGCGGGGAAAACCTGCCAAAAAGCGAAAAGAAGAACCGCAATAGAATATTTTGTTTTTCTAAAATTCATTTGTTCTCTTCCTGTTGTCTTAAAGAGGATGGTAGGATAAATACCGATATTAGGCAAGAAAAAAGCAGAATGCTGTCTTAAAATATGGCCAAAATAGGCCTGAGTTTGCAAGAAAATAGGTTTTTAGGTAATACTTGAAACCGGTTTTGCTTGACAAAAAAGGAGGTAATTAGGATGCGTTTTGCGATGGTTTTGTTTGTTTTTTGTTTCGCCATCCCCTGCTTTGGGGCTGCCGGAAGTATTACAGTATCACCAACTAGCGTTTCTTATGGAAATCTGGCTTTGCCAGGGGGCACTGCTTCTCGGACATTCACCATCACCAATACAGGCAGTGTGGTTGTTACAATAAACAGCATTACCGTGACCAACTCGGTTTTTGTTGTCAGCAACATCACTCTGCCAAAAGCAATGCCGGCGCGAACCTCAACAACATTTCAGATTCGCTTCATTCCGCTTTTTCAAGGGTCTTTCGCTGGCACGCTAAGGGTACTAAGCACCGCTCTAACCACAACACCCGCAACAATCCCACTTAGCGGATCGGCGGATCTATCCACTTGGTCGGTTTCACCTCTGACTATGGATTTTGGTCCAATCCCGATAAACACCACCGCTGGACCGGGAG
>Ga0101944_10003773_pt1 | contig 20284 bp, 11 predicted proteins | sample DewCreD2012metaG_FD_75245 | JGI IMG/M metagenome (GOLD analysis project Ga0101944, IMG submission 75245) | Hot spring sediment bacterial and archeal communities from British Columbia, Canada, to study Microbial Dark Matter (Phase II) - Dewar... ... | reverse complement strand
CTTTGTGGACTCATTGATTGGCTGGGCTGTTGGTAAATCAAGTACAATAATTAAAACAACAAACGGCGGATTATCATGGTCACCGCAACTGAGCCCACGGCGCGGAAACTTTGAGGCGGTCCATTTTATTGATTCACAAACCGGCTTCTGCGTCGGATGGCCCGGATTGATATTAAAAACAACTGACGGTGGGACCACCTGGTTAAGGAAATCCTTCCGGATACGATCAACTCTATATGCTGTTACATTTGCGGATGCAAATCATGGCTGGGCATCTGGCACATATGGCAGGATTTATGCCACAACAGACGGCGGAGAAAATTGGTACGTCCAGGCATCGGCAACTATTGTTACCTCACACATACTATCACTATCTTTTGTATCACCTGATATTGGTTGGGCGGTCGGAAACAATGGTACAATTATACGGACAACAGATGGTGGATTTTCTTGGTATCCTCAAACGTCAGGAGTGAGATGGCAGTTGTATTCTGTAAAATTCCTGGATCCATTAAACGGATGGATAGCAGGTAATTATGGAACATTACTAGCGACAAATGATGGTGGAGTAACATGGCAGAGACAAGCATCAAGTACCATATATTCATTGAAAGATATTTATTTTAATGATCTAAACCATGGTTGGGCGGCTGGATGGTATGGTGCTATACTAAAATATTCAGACGATATGGTAATTATTAATCCGTCCCCATCACAACAACCGGTAATTTCTGCGGTCACAAATTATCCAAATCCTTTCAATCCTTCAACTGTGATTCAATTTACACTGCAGGAACCTTCAACCGTAACAATGAAACTATATAATGTTCTGGGTGAAGAGGTTGAGACGATACTGGATATGAAAAAATTTAACCGCGGGATACAATCAGTTCCATATGTACCAAAGGAAATTGCTACAGGTGTTTATTTCATCAGAATATTCACCCAGGACACGAAATTCAGCACGGTTCGTAAAATAATGTTTGTGAAATAAAAATCGGATTACACGGACAACAATACATGAATATCTTGAGAGGTATAATAATAAATAATATTTCGCAAAGGAATATAATGCGAAATGTAATTTTAAAAACCGGAGAATACCTCTTGATTATTTTTGCTATAATCGGAATGTTATTCTCAACATTGTACTCTCAGGAATCCGACGTTTCTGATTGGAAATGGGTTAATCCAATCCCTACTGGAAATGATCTTTACGATGCTGCACTCCCAGCTCCAAATAAGGTAGTTGCTGTGGGTGGAGGCGCTACCATCCTTATAACAACGAATGGGGGCATTGATTGGTCTATAAATTATATTAAAAATAAAAGCCATCTGAAGTTTAATTCTGTCTTTTTTATCGATGAGAACATTGGCTGGATTGTTGGTGACTCTGGTATTGTTGTAACAACCAGCGATGGAGGTGCTAACTGGTCCATTAATCGTAGCATCTCAATTTTACATAAATTAAAAAAAGTATTTTTCCTGAATTCAAATATAGGATGGATTAGTGGTCAGAATGGTCTCTTACTAAAAACCACAGACGGCGGAAAAACATGGGCACCCCAATCGACTAATACGGTTCAAACTTTAAATTCAATATATTTTATTAATGAAGCAACTGGTTGGGTATGCGGAGATGGTAGTACACTGATAAGAACTGTTAACGGCGGTAGTTCATGGGAACCTCTGACTGTCCCTGCTTATTCCGATTATTTCGATATCCGATTTGTAACCTCAAATATTGGATATCTCGTAGGTGCCAAAGGATTGGTAGCTAAAACAATTAACGCTGGTACTAACTGGCAGAGAATAACGACCAATACAATTAACTCATTCAACTCGATTGATTTTATTAATTCCTCAAGTGGAATTATTGTCGGTAATCAAGGAAATTGGTTGAAAACTTCTGACGGTGGAGAGAACTGGGTATCAGATAGTATAGAAACAAAAAATAATTTATATAATATTATTTCAAAATCAACGGCAGGCATATGGATTGTAGGTGAAGCAGGATCAATCTATAGCGGTGTGTATACAATAAATACAGTATGGTTGCCAAAATCAACGGGTTTCCGTGATGCACTTTATTCCATATCAGGGATTGATTCTGCAGTGTTAATTTCGGTGGGCGAAAAGGGATTCGTAATCCGTTCAATAAATAAAGGTTTAAATTGGATTCAACAAACAAGTGGTGTGGGATATGATCTCTATTCAGTTGCAATGTTTGATTATAATAACGCGATCGCTGTTGGAGATTCCGGTACTATTATCAGAACCACGGATGGTGGAGTTTCCTGGGATCAGATTCCCACTGTAACAAATGTTCGCCTGTATTCCGTAAAATACCATAATTCACAGGTTTTAACCTCGGTGGGTGATGGCGGGACCGTCCTGAAATCAACCGATGGCGGTATATCCTGGAATATAATATCTTCCAATCCCTCCATAATTTTCAGATCTCATTGCTATATCGGAGGTGAAACAATCTGGGCAGTCGGTGAAACATTATATATAATGGGTGTTGATGATTCAATCTACATAGGAAGAATATTTTTAAGCACAGATGGTGGACTAAACTGGGTTGCCCGATATTCCGAACCTGCGCCTCGATTTAATGATATTACTTTTTCATCCGAAAATAACGGAATTGCAGTCGGAAATAGAGGGCTGATTTTTGCCACCACAGATCAAGGACAAACATGGCTGCCACGGCGTCCGCACAATTCTCGCACCAATTATTTATCTGTAAAATTTATAAATGATTCCGTTGGTTTCATTTCCGGCGACGACGGATCAATCATCAGAACTGCTAATGGTGGAGCGAATTGGGTATGGATTGCAAGTGGTACGGGGAATAGTATTAATGATATATATTTTTGTACAACATTAAAGGGGTGGACAGTCGGAAATAGTGGATCTATACTGTTAACAAATACAGGAGGGGGAGATCCGATTATTATAGAACCTCCTCCCCCACCCATACCCGTTGCAAGAATTATTAAACTTCTTCCAAACTACCCGAATCCCTTTAATGATGAAACAACTCTTGCATTTACCTTGAATGAACCTGCAACTGTTGTAATAACAATCTATGATGCAATTGGACATAAGATTAGACAGTATAACCTCGGATTATGTGAATCAGGAGTATATGACAATCAACCAGGCAACAAAGTAGCTCCCGTATGGGATGGCCTGGATGATTTTGGTCGTAAGGTAGCATCAGGGTGTTATATAAGTCGATTAACAACCCAAAAAGGCGAATCCTCACACAAAATGTTGTTTATAAGGTAGGGATTATCAATAAATATTAATTATAGGGAGGAATGTTTCATTTAAAAAGACTTGAATCTTATCATATACAAATCTTTTAAAATCTCATATTAATTTCAAAGAAGGGAGGGATAAATTTATGCTGTGACATTTTTATCGATCTAATCAAAGATTTTACATTTCCATTGTCGAGTAAATTTTTTTAAGATAAATTTCTTACCCGTATCACATCTTTATTAATCCGATTAATTAATTCATTTTTAAATAATCTGTAAATCATAAAACAAATCATAATTGGGGAGGAATAAATTATGAATTGCAAAATTTATCTATCACTCATGCTCGTTTTTCTGATGAGCCTGCAAACTTTTTCGCAAATTGCAAATCATGTCGTGATATCCGAGATTTATGGCGGTGGTGGAAATAGCGAAGCACAATTCCGATATGATTTTGTTGAGATTTATAATCCAACACTCGATACTATCGATATCTCAGGGTGGTCTGTTCAATATTCATCGGCGACCGGATCATCATGGACTGTAAATTCCTTTGGGTCGTCGAAATTAATTATGCCACGCTGTTATTTTCTTATTCAACTTGGATCAGGAGGATCGAATGGAGATACACTTCCCACTCCTGATGTCATAGGAACTTCAAACCTTTCTGCATCCGCAGGGAAAATCGCACTTGTGAGTACCACAACACCACTCAGCGGAACAAATCCGCAGGATACTTCTATTATAGATTTAATCGGTTATGGATCAACCGCAAATGGTTATGAAGGGTCCGGACCAGCACCAGGTGGAAATAATACAAATAGTATCGAAAGAAAAGCCCACAGCATTTCAACATCAGAATCAATGGCTATTGGTGGAATAGATGAATTCAATGGTAATGCATGGGATAGCAATAATAATGTTAATGACATTGTCCAGAGACCGGGTCCTCAACCACAAAATTCCGTTTCTGCCTCAGAAATACCACCATCTGTTAACCAGCCACCTATCATAACATCACTGTATCGAAGGATTTTCGTTCCGTCTGTCAATACTCCAGATACGATTTTTGTGAATATTACCGATGATGGAAATATCACAAGTGCTAAACTTCATGTTTCCGTCAATAGGGGGAATTATGATTCTTCCGTATCAATGATAAATATTTCAGGTTCAACATACTACGGGATAATATCTGCAAACAAGCATCAAACAAATGGTGACCTTATTGAATATTTTGTATCTGCAACCGACGATTCTTCCTATTATTCATCTACAGAAAATTCTTTGCAGGGATATTTTGTAGGAAATACACAAATATCAGCCATTAAGTCGTATTTACCCGCAGTTATTAAAAATTATGCGGCTGTAGTCAGTGGGACTTTAAATTCAAATACAAACCTCTTTACCAGTAATTCCGGATATTTACAAGATAACTCAGGCGGATTACATTTTAGAACTGTAAATATGCCAAATTTGTCACAGGGTAAAAATATTAAAATTGGTGGAACCATAAATGAGTATAAGGGCGGATATGTATTAACTGATCCTAATTTTACTTTTGTGGATACAAATTTTGGGACTTCACCAGTAATTCCCGTGACCATTGAACTTCCATTGATTCAATCTCCTTCCAATGTTAATGAGGGAAAGGTTGTAAGAATTCAATCACTTTCTACCGATTCTCAGGGTGTGTTTGTTAGTGGTAAGATTTATCTGTTTAAAAATTATGCCATGGATACTATAAGCGTGAAAGTGGAAAGTAACGGATCTTCAAATACCCTGGTGGGGAAAAATATTCCGGATACATCAATTGATATTACCGGAATACTTGCATTTGATGGTTCATACCTTGTTCTAAAACCACGCAATTCGAGTGATATGGGGATTTCTGAAGGAGATGGTAGCGGAACTGCAACTATAATCCCCACGAACCGAATGATAAATATATCATCAGTATCTGAAACATTGACCGTCGTTGGTGATGGAGTCCATACCCTGGAAGGGGTTGAGATAACAATTCCCCATACATGGACATGGACAGGCATTTTGAGCGACGTCGCCATGTCAGGATCAGGTTATGGCAGTGCAATTATATCAATTCATGGTGATGGTACGATGTCAAACCCATGGGAAATCGTTATAACCGGTGCTACAGTCACGAATACCAATAGCGGTACGCTGGTTATTAATAATCTCAGCACCCCTTCCATATCAGAAATATCCGTATTCAATATAAAAACCAGAATTTCGGGAGGTGCTTTTACAAATATTTCAAATTTTCCCGTCGTAATTGTATCAGCCAATACATTTGAGGCGGTTGCTACCGGAAATTGGAGTGATCCAGCTATATGGTCAGGTGGAATTGTACCGGGCAGATCCGATAATGTCACGATGACCACTCCCGATATAGTGGTGACAATAGATAACAATGCTGAATGCAGAGATTTGATATTAAGTGGTGTAGATACCGTTGGTGGCCATTTAGGTCCGGTTCTACAGTTCAAAGCTACGGGTAATGCTTCCTTAACCATTAACGGTAAACTCGAATTAAGCGGTGGTATTGGTGGAGGAGGTGGGAGTCGGGGTGGTAAGCCAAAACTAACATCAAACGGTAATGCGCAATCCGAATTAATTGTTTATGGCAACATTTTTACAAATGTTTCAAATACTGTCGACCGCGATAATGCCGGATTGAATATGAATGAAGGAACGGTCAGGTTAATAGGGTCAACGAGCGATACATTGAAAAACGGTGCCGGACTAAGACTCAGTAATTTGATAATAGGTGATGGGATCAATCCAAAAGTAATTACCTGGATATCTACATCTTCGGCAACTTTGAATATACGAAGCCTCACAATTAAAAGTGGCAGTACTATGAAATGCGGAGGCACAAATTACTCAACCACCAACGCGATAGGAAATAGTTCAAATAATGGCCTCCCAATGCTGACAGGGGGTATAAAAATAGAATATAATGCAAATTTTGTTGTGAACAATGCGCCAGGTGGCAGTAATTCTTCATTTATTAATATAAAGGATGGTGGGATTATCAATAATGGTTCATTCAATTTACGATCGCCGAACGGTACAAGGATGTATCATGTATCATTCGGTGATTTATCTGCAGATCCCGGTGGATCAAAACAAATAATAGGAGGTTCATCGGTCGGGAATTATAATTACGTGAAGGTTGGCCAGCCAGACACAATTATTCTCAATCAGAATATGATTTTAAGTGATACCATGCTTCTTAAAGGTGAATTGGTAGAAGTAAATGACAAATCGGTTTTAGGTACAATAAAAACTTCACGTGTAATTAAACAAGGTATAGAAGACCGATGTGGCGGGATCGGTGTCTATATTAATGCGCTGAATGGTGCGCCTGATACTACGTTTATCCAGCGCACGACGGGTATTCCATCGGCCGGCGGCGGGAATCAATCAATATTACGTTATTTTCTTGTTGAACCCAGAAATAATTCAAATCTAAATTCAAATTTTATTTTTAAGTATAGCATTAATGAATTAAACGGTCATAATGCCTCGACTCTGGGTCTCTGGAGGTCAACAAATGGAGGGATTACATGGCAATTCGCTGGCGGAGTAGTTGATACACTCAATCATGAAATAATGGTAACTGGCATTGAATCTTTTTCAAAGTGGACCGCATCTGATGCCACACACCCTCTGGGCTCACAGGGAAAGGAATTTTTTGTTAATACAGGCTGGAACATGATATCGGTTCCGTTGAGAGTCCCTGATTACAGAAAACTGGTATTGTATCCATCCTCAGTGTCTGAAGCATTTGAATATTGCGGTGTATATGAAGCACGTGACACATTGATAAACGGGAAGGGTTATTGGTTAAAATTCAGCACAAATGAAACGGTTTCGATTACTGGCGATGAATATTATTCTGATACTATCGAAGTTGGAGAAGGGTGGAATATGATCGGTTGCTTGAGTAAGCAGATATCAACAAAATCAATTTATGAAAATCCTGCCGGGATTATTGAATCCCAGTTTTATACTTATAATGGTACGTATCGGGCTGTTGATACGCTTATACCCGGAACTGGTTACTGGGTTAAAACTTCGAGTGCCGGTGATCTCATTCTGGACACAATTCAAAATAATATTGGACCTTTACATATAAATCAAATAGAAAATTTGAATAAGATAAAATTTTCCGATGCAAGGGGGTTTAGTACTGAATTATATTTTTGTCATGAGAATAGTTTCAAGAATCCAATTTTTCCACGAGATTTACCTCCCAAACCTCCCACAGAAGCATTCGATGTCAGATTTAAATCGAACAGGATTCTGGAAGTATTTCGAAATTCTCAAAATTCTTTTGCTATCGAGACTCAAGCCATGGTTTTTCCTGTAAATATTGAATGGGAAATTGATCAATCAGATAGCAATTCCTATTTTTTACACCTTGATGATGGAGAAAATATTCAACTCAGTAAGTATGGGAAAAAAATTTTATATAGAAATAAACTTAATGATGTGACATTATATAGCGGGAATAACTTGATTTCTCCTACTCATTTTTCAATCAATAAGAATTACCCTAATCCATTTAACCCTGAAACTAGATTTACCGTTGAAATTCCATACATAGAAGAGGTGGAAATTTCGATTTATAATATTCTGGGAGAAAAAGTATTCACAATCTTTCATGGGATTTTACAACCAGGATTTCATGATTTTGCCTGGGATGGGATGTCAGAAAATGGAGTCCGACTACCGAGTGGTTTGTATTTTTTGATGTTAAAAAGTAAAACAATATCAGTGGCTCATAAAGTAATTCTGTTAAAATGATGAATTTTTAGTAAAATAGAGCCCTCTATTTTTAATAAATAGAGGGCTTTTTTTTAAATTAAAAATAATAGTATGATTATCGCATATATTGTCGTATTTTCGCCATTACCCGAAATATCTTGATTTTCTAATTTTTTTTATTGAAAAGTATTGACACTTAACTGATAAATTCTTATAATTCAATCAGATTATAAAGGTATAATAAAGACTTCATGGCTCACCTATGGAGTCTTATAAGTATGGGTAATTTTATATTGCTTTCAAAAATCTTCGGGTGAGCAATCTATATATTTAAAAAATATTTATTTTTAAATTTAGATAGCGAAGGAAATAACTGTCTTTTTTTATAATTACCCATATGTAAAATTCCGGGCATTCGCCGATGCTAAGGAATTAGGGAAGTAAAATGCAATTTTATTAGATAATAAACGGCGAAATTATAGTTAAATAATTGCGAAGTTAATTGGTAACTGAATGAAGCAATTGATACGAGTTTTCGCTGCAATACTATTTTTAACTCTATTCACCTGCACAATTTCCTCAGCCGATTGGTTGTGTCGCACTGATACCGCAGTTTCTGTGGTTAAAGCCGATGGAAACCAGTGGAATGTACGTTTAACCACTGATCAAAATCATGGTGCGATACTTGTTTGGCAGGATCGTCGTGAAAGAGGAGAAGATAAACTTTACGTCCAGCGAATAAACTATGCCGGTGTCCCGCTCTGGGGAGAAAACGGCATCAGATTGGTTCCCGCAGGAGGGCTTCAGTATTATCCGCAAATCATTTCCGATGGTAAAGGTGGTGCGTATATTACATGGCAGGATAACCGCACCGGCTTAGATTATGATATTTTTGTACAACGGATCGACCGGAACGGTGCGCCGGTCTGGGCAACCTATGGAATTCGTGTTTGCGGAGAAACAGGTCATCAATATAATCCTCAAATAATCAGCGATGGAAATGGCGGAGTCATAATTACCTGGCAGGATAAACGGAACGGACAATTTGACATATATGCCCAGAGATATGATTCGTTGGGGAATGCACTCTGGACTTACAACGGACAGTTCGTATGTACAGAAGGTAGCAATCAAATCGAGCCGAAAATTATTTCGGATACAAAAGGGGGGGCGATAATATGCTGGGTTGATTATAGGTCAGGATCAGGTACAACCGACATATATGCCCAGAGGATTTTGAATAACGGACAATCAGCATGGACATCAAACGGGATCCCAATTTGTACCGCAAATGATATGCAATATAATACACAGATTATTCCTGATACTACTGGCGGTGCAATAATCATCTGGCAGGATAGACGAAATGTAACGTATGACAATATTTATGCACAGCGGATTGATACTTATGGAAATATAAAATGGCAACAAAACGGTGTGGCCATCGCTCCCGTGGTAGGAATGCAGTATTATCCTCAGATAGTAACTGATTGGAACAGCGGTGCTGTTATTGTATGGCAGGATAACCGAACGGGAAGCGATTATAATATTTATATACAGAGAATAGGAAAAGATGGCGTGCCTCTCTGGGGTTCACTCGGCATACCTGTTTGTGTATCAAGCGGTCAGCAGTATAATCCTCAAATAATTGTGCACGGAAGTCAATTTGTTGTTGTCTGGCAGGATAGACGAGATTTAAATTATGACATTTACGCTCAAAGATTCAATATATCCGGAATTCCGCAATGGAATCCCGATGGAAATGTAGTGGTATCTTTACCGTTTGATCAGTTTATGCCACAAATGGCTGAAGATAGTATGGATGGAGCGATTGTTGCGTGGGCAGATTATCAGATGAATAACGGAAGTACTGATATTTTTGCGCACAGGATCGGTGCAAATGGTCTTCCGGCAGGTGGCTGTTTCTATACCTTTATCCAGGATAGCCTGGCTGCAAAATCAGTTCGCTTCAAGAAATCAAACAAAACAATTATTGGTATGCCCAATGCGGGTAATGTACGTGATACAATTTTTAAACGGGGATATTTCCCTTACGGCCTTTTAGTTGGGATCAATAAAAGTGACAATCCGAGAAGTTATGGATGGGAAGTATTTACAAGACGGCAATATGTACGCAGAGCGTTACCGCAAACAGGTCCCCCGCGTCCGTTTGATTATAAACTGGATAAAAAATTTGTAGGGATGTTGAAAAATCCGAGTCTGAATCGATATAACAATAAACTTGCAGGTGAAATGATTGCATTAAAATTGAATATAGCCGCAAGTGATCTCGGTATTACAAATCCATATTTTGGTGATCTGATCTTTAATGATACTACGCAAATATCAAATCCTCTCAATAAAAAGAAAATTAGAGATTTAGCACTATCAGTTGATAGTATGCTAACTATGTGGACACGATACCAGCATATTGATTATGCAAAGATTTATCAGACGGTCCGCATGATAAATTATGCTTTCAAAGACGAATTTGATACAATATCAACCACACCATTAAAATTAAAGGCAAGGAAACCGCTTTTTTCAGTTCCATTTTTACAGCCTAGTTGTGACCCACCCTATGTTCTACCTCAGTATGTTACTGAAATAACAGAGGATGAATATATTATTAATTATCAACTGGAACAAAATTATCCAAACCCATTCAATCCATGGACGACGATTGAATTTACTATACCAGAACCTTCTATAATTACACTCAAAATATATAACATACTTGGTCAGGAAGTAGCCCGCCTTTATGACCGTGAATATTCAGACGAGATTCATCATATTGTTGATTTTAATGCATCCGAGCTCCCGTCAGGTGTTTATTTTTATCAATTAATAGCAGAATCCGTTGAAGGTCGTGCAACCGCATCTTTTGTTAAAAAGATGATGGTTGTAAAATAATGTCCATATTTCACATTAAGGAGATATATCATGAGGCAAAAATTTTATTTTTTCATGATTTCCATTCTTTTATTCTCGTTAAATGAAATCCTCGCACAAGATGCCAGACAATGGGTTGCCCGCGTATCCGGAAGTTCAAAAAAAGGAGATAACACTGCCACCGCTGTTGCTGTGGATAATTCTGGAAATATCTATGTAACGGGTTGGGTAACTCAGACTGTTTCGGGAGTGGATATAATAACAATGAAATATTCACCGGACGGAGAAAAACTAGTCCCTGATGCATATTATACCAGTAGTGGCAAGAATATAGACAAAGGACTTGCGATTGCTATTGATACAGGGAAAAATGTTTATATTGCAGGAACTACATACGAAACCGGTACAGGATATGACTACGTTATCTTAAAATACGATAGTAATCTTACACCCATATGGTCAACGCCGGTTAAATATAATGGACCTGGAAATTCAGATGATATTCCTGTCTCAATTGCAGTTTCAGAATCTTTGCATATTTTTGTTACAGGATTTAGCTATGGTGATGGAACCGGTTATGATTACGCAACAATCAAATATTCTTCCAGCGGTGATCTTATTTGGGCAAAAAGATATAATGGACCTGCCAATAGAACAGATAGTGCCCTCTGTATGTCATTAAGAGGATCTGCTGATTTGTTTGTTTCCGGGACGAGTGTTGATTCCGGATATGATTACTTTACAATAAAATATAATGCTGAAACAGGAGATTCAGTATGGTCAGCCCGATATAATGGAACCGGTTTGGGAAATGATATTGCCAGAGCAATCGTTGCAAGAACAGCGACAGAAGTATATCTAACGGGTGGAAGTCAAAATCAAAATGGAAATTATGATTATCTTACCATTCGGTACAACACTTCTTCCGGAAGTAATCCTGCATGGGTATCACGTTATGATGGCTCCGCTAATGGCGATGACGAGGCATATGCTATAGCCTTACACAGTACCAGCAGGGTATACGTGACTGGAAAAAGTTTACAACTCGGGAGTTTTAACGATATCACCACAATACGTTATGATCAGAGCAATGGAAATGTAAGCTGGGTGTCGTCTTATAATGGAACTGCAAATGATGATGATTGCGGCGTCGCGATTATCGGTGGCGGAAATCCATATGTGCTTGGTTACAGCGCAAGTATGGGTGTCGGGAAGGATATTTTATTCATTTCATATAATGGTAATAATGGTAAACAAAATATTGATGTCAAATATAACGGATTTGCATACTCCGACGACATCCCGACCGCCTTTTTATCTTCAGGAAATGCCTTATATGTTGTTGGAATGTCAAAAAAAGTAAAGGGATCGGATCTGATTTCAATAAAATATGTTAATAGAGAACAATTGAAATTCAGGACTCTAATCCAGGAAAGTTTGGCAGTGAAAGCAATAAGTGTTAAATCGACGGCACAACCTAATGGTGGAAATGTGCGTGATGAGGCATTCGCTAAAGTGTTTCCGAAAATAAAAAAAGGCTATCCCGGATACCCCGGTGGTATGTTTATAGGGAATCCCAGATATGACAGCGCCCTCGTATATGGCTGGATGCGTTTCGATAAAGGGAAAAATATTTTAAAATATATTCCATCCAACGGGCAGCCGCGTGGTTTCGATTTTTATGGAGATAAACCGTTTGTAGGGGAAAAGAAAAATCCAAAACGTGAAAATCATGATAACCATATTGTGGGAGAATTAATAACACTAAAAATTAATATAGCCGCAAGCGATGCTGAAATTACTCCACCTACATTGGGTGATTTAATTTATGAAGATAGCGATACGAGTAATCACTTTAATGGTTTAACCCTCAGACAAATGGCTACAGTAATTGATAATTATTTAACATACAGTACAAAATACCCTGTTATCAACTGGACTCTATTTGATACGATTTTGACCAGGTTGAATCGTGCTTTCAGTGACCCTTATTTAGGAATTGTAAATAAATCCCCGGTAGCCATTACCGGAGTAAAGATTGTCGATAGCGTATGGTATCTACGACCTGCACAGGAATTAACTATAGATCCAATTGCATATCATCCTGAATGGATAGATGCTGTGCCGGAAGAATTTACACTAAATCAAAACTATCCTAACCCGTTTAATCCTTCTACAACAATATCCTTTGATTTACCTGAACCAAGTATAATCACGCTGAAGGTTTATGACTTACTCGGAAGAGAGGTTGCTACCATTTTGAATAATGAGCTTGTCGAGGAAGGATATCAGGAATATATATTTGACGGCAGTTCTTTATCCTCAGGTGTTTATATTTATCGGATAATAATTAACGATGGACAATTCAAACAAACGAAGAGGATGTTGTTAATTAAATAGTATACTTAAAATATTAGATTTAATTTTAATCAACAAGAGAGATAACCGAATGATTTTAAATCATTCGGTTTTTTATTTTTAATAAAAACCTATACATTCTTCCTATTAATTCCGGAAATTGTCATAAATTATTTAAAATAGATAATATCCTACAAAATTTTATTGTTTATTGGATTTTTTTACACAATTTTTTATGTTAAAAGGAAAAACCCATGAAATATCTGACAGAATACCTGGTCTTTAATACCAGAAATAAACGTGAATATATAAATATTACCGAAGAGGTTGAAAATATTGTTAAGAAAAGTGGTGTAAAAGAAGGTATGGTACTGGTGTCTGCAATGCACATTACAGCGGGTGTATATATAAATGACGCTGAATCCGGTTTAATAAAAGATATAGACGAGTGGTTGGAGAATTTAGCGCCATATAAGCCAGATTATCGTCACCATCGCACGGGTGAATCAAATGCAGATGCGCATTTGAAAAGTCTGCTTGTCCATCATGAAGTAATAGTTCCAATTACCAATGGTAACCTCGATTTTGGACCATGGCAACAGATATATTATGCCGAATTCGATGGCCAGAGACGAAAAAGGGTAATAGTTAAAGTAATGGGCGATTAATAATGTACGGTTTTCTATTCAGGAGTTTATTAATATCAGTATTCAATGCATAAAATCGAGTATATTTTATTCTCATTGATTCGGTTCTTGATTCTTAAACTTCCTTTACGACAGGCACAACATTTAGGTAGTTGTATAGGAAGAATGCTTTATTATTTATTAGCATCGAGAAGAACTATTGCGCTTGAAAATCTGCAAAATGCTTTCCCTGATAAAAATAAATCTGAAATTATAAAGATTGCAAAAGGTTCTTTCAGAAATTTTGGTATATCGATGGCTGAATTACTATGGTTCCCCAAACTTAGCGATGATAAGTTGGCAAAACTCATAAAAACCAATGATATTCAAAAAGTAAACAGGGCAGTGACAGAAGGTAAAGGACTGATTGTTCTATCAGGACATTTTGGAAATTGGGAACTTATCGCATCAGGAATTGCGCGTCTTTCACACACACCCTTCACTATCGTGGTTCAAAGGCAGGCAAATAAATTGGTGGATAATGTAATTAATAATCACAGATGTTTGTACGGTAATCGTGTTGTGCCAATGGGGATTTCTGTCCGTGAAATTTTAACTACCCTGCAAAGTGGCGGAGTAATTGCTCTGGCACCTGATCAGAGTGCGCCAAAAGAGGGTGTGTATGTTGACTTTTTTGGCAGGTCGGTCCCGACTCATCAAGGTCCGGCTGTTTTTGCTCTGCGTTGTAGGTCGCCAATATTGATCGGTTTTTTAATAAGGCAAACTGATGGTTCATATAATTGCATTATTGAAGAAATTTTATATTCGGATATTAAAGGTCACGATAACGAAGCAGTAAAGAAATTGACCCAGCGCCATACTGAATGTCTCGAAAAATATATAAGATTATATCCTGATCATTGGCTCTGGATGCACCGACGCTGGAAACATGTAAGAGAATGAAAAATAATAATTCGAAGTAGTTAAATGAAAATTAAATCTGTTCTTGTTGTTCAAACTGCATTTCCGGGAGATGTCATTCTTACACTGCCTCTTGTACAAATTCTAAAAAAATCAATTCCTGACGTAGTGATAGACATGTTGGTGATTCCAAAATGTGCCGAAATTTTAAGCAACCATACTTCAATAAATGAAGTGATTGTATATGATAAAAAGAATTCTGAATCCGGATTGAAAGGCTTTTTTAAAAAAGTTAACATTTTGAAGAATAAAAAATATGATTGTGCTTTTATCCCGCATCGATCCATTCGGAGTGCACTTTTGGTGAAAATGGCACACATTCCTAAAAGAATCGGATTTAATAAAAGTGTTGGTAAGTTTTTATATACAGATATAATTCCTTATGACGGAACAAAACATGAAATTGGCCGAAATTGTTCATTGTTGCAAGCAATCGGAATAGAAAATTATGGTAAAGAATATCCGCAGTTGTTTCCCTCATTTTATGATAAGAAAAAAATAAGCCATTATCTCTCCGAGCATGGTATCCAGCATATGAATAATATAATCGGTATAGCACCAGGGACGGTCTGGAAAACAAAACAATGGCCACTTGAAAGATTCAGTGAATTGGCAAATAAATTTACATCAAACGGTTATAATATTGTACTGATAGGAGGCAATGAAGACGTAAAACTATGCGAGGAGATAAAAAATAAAGTAAACTCACGATTAATACTGAATGCCGCCGGCAAGTTAACTTTTTTACAATCAGCAGAATTAATTGGACGTTGCCGTCTTTTGGTTACTAACGACAGTGCGCCAATGCATTTGGCAGTTGCGATGAAAACTACTGTTGTCGCAATATTTGGTGCCACTATTCCAGAATTTGGTTTTGCTCCATATGGAGATTTCGATGTGGTTATTGAAACAAAAGGTTTAACCTGCCGACCCTGTTCTATACATGGAGGTAATAAATGTCCTGTGAAAACATTTGATTGCATGTATAATATTAAAGTTGATGATGTTTACGATAATGCAGTTCGCTTGTTAAAAAATAAATACAAAAATCAGTAATATCTATGGCAATAATAAGAAAAACTAATTTAAATACAACTGACATAGATCTCATTGATGAATCAGTTAATTGCATTAAAAAAGGAGGAATAATAATTTATCCCACAGATACAATCTATGGAATAGGATGTGATGCGTTTAATCAAACCGCTGTTCAACGAATTTATGAGATAAAAAAACGTGATGTGAATAAACCTCTTTTAATAATAACTCATTCTATAAAAGCGATAGAGAAATTGGTAGAAATAATGCCGAAGAATGCAATGAAAATTGCAGAAGCATTCTGGCCCGGACCCGTTACGATGGTATTTAATGCAAGAAAAAATTTGTCGTCAGGTATTGTATCCAGGGAGGGGAAAATTGCTATTCGTATTCCAGATAATAAGTTCTGCATCAAACTGTGTGAAAATTCTGGCGTTCCAATAGTTTCAACAAGTGCAAATATCTCCGGTATGAGTGAAAATGTTGATATAAATTATTTAATAAATAAATTCAAAGAAAAGGTAGATATGATTATCGACGCGGGGGATTTATCCCGAAATATAGTCTCTACCATAATTGATATTACCGGTGAGTTTCCCCTTCTTCTTAGGGAAGGCGCGATTTCATATGATCAAATAAAATCTGTTCTGTAGAGTTAATTCATTTAAACACGATAAAATGAGAAATTTACCCTTTTTTATTGTCTTTTTTGTTTAATTCTAACGTTTTTCATACCCTTATTCCGCTGAAAATTGGTTAAAAATCGTTTTTACTCTCGTAATTTAGTTTCATTCATACTAAAATAAATTCCCGCTTATATTGTATTTATGGAAGAAAAACGGAGATTCAGAAATAATCAACCATATTTTTAAAAATATAGTTAATGTTCGAAATGAGAGATATTTCTGATGTGAGTATTAAAAAGAATCCCCTACTGGAGTTTATTGTACACGTGGGGAGGGGCACGCATACAAAAGGGGGTTATCCAGTAAGGGACTTCTAATTATGATAACAACAAAACATTTTAGAAAGTTCTCCATCAAAATACCCAACGTAACCTATTGATCAGAATTGCGTATAGTTAAGCGTGATTAATTAATTAATATTTTTAAAATATGATGGAGGGTATGAGTTATGCATTTATCAGAGAAAATCAGATCGGATATAGCGGTATTAAGTTTGAAGGGGAGCCTGCTTGATGAGCAGGATGATGAGAGATTAAAGGAAAAAATTGACAGTCTCACGTCTGACAACATCAAGAAGGTAGTTTTAGATATGAAGTTAGTAAACAGAGTGAATAGCCGGGGATTGAGCACCCTTGTATCAGTTCTTGAGATAATGCAGAAGCATGGGGGAGATCTCCGCCTGGCGGCTATTGATAAACATATTTTTGATATTTTGACAATAACAAACCTTGTACGGTTTTTCAGTACTTATGAGACTGTGGACAGGGCAATGGCAAGTTTTAGTTGAATCGAAATCAATAAATTTAGGAAGTTCCATCAAAATTAAGACCTGCAATAAATTTAACCTATCCTTGAAAGCAATTACAAAATTTTGTAAATTGTTATACAGATAAGACCCGCCTCATGAATTTGCATAAACGGGTGAAAATTAATGAAATTGCGCCCGTAGCTCAGATGGATAGAGCGACAGCCTCCGGAGCTGTAGGTCACGCGTTCGAATCGCGTCGGGCGTACAAGTAAAAATTTAATTTCATAAAAAGAAAGGATAGTATATACAATGTTAAAACCCAAGAAAAAGATCACTAAAAAAGAGATAAAACAGGATAAACTCGTTACTGCGTATGCAAATATAACATCTTTCTATGAAAAGAATAAAAAGTATATTAGTTATGGAACAACTGCCCTTATTCTGATTATTATTGGTATTGTAATTTATGCAAATAACAGACGTGCTAACGACGAAAAAGCAGCAACTGAATTAGGTAAAATATTTGAAATTTATGACCGTGCCGCCGATAATATCCCCCAATATAAAATTGCTATTGATGGAATGCCTGAAAGAGGTATAATGGGTTTGAAGGCAATTGTGGATAACTATGGAAGCACACCATCCGGTCAGATTGCAAAATATTATCTTGCTACATCTTATTATAATTTAGGTGATTATGATAACGCCCAAAAATATTTTGATGATTTTAATGGCGACGGCGATATACTGAAAGCTGCGGCAAAAGCAGGTATCGGTAAATGCCTTCAAGCAAAGGGGGAGTATATTAAAGCAGCGAAAATATTTGAGGATGCCGCCACACTTATTTCAAATGAAACAATGACACCGGACTATCTGAATTCTGCCGCTAAGTGTTATGGCCTGGGGGGAGAAACTGGAAAGGCGGTCACACTTTTGAAGAAAATTAAAAAAGAATATCCGCGTACACAGTTCGCAAGAGAAGCAGATAGGTATATTTCTCAATTTTCAGCATAAATATTTAATAAAATGAACAAAATCCCGTTCCGGCCAGGAATGGGATTTTTTATTTGAGATTATATTCTGAAATGATTACTTTATTTCAGCATATATGTTACATCAAATTCTGGTAAGCAGTGCGCTTAATTATTAATAAGAATCTCTCTCAACACATTCTACAAATTGCAGGTCCGGCGATTGCAGGACAATCATCCCAGATGATAGTTTCAATAATATCTACTGCAATGGTGGGTAGATTAGCAAATGCCCATATCCAGCTGGCTGCAATGGGTTTGGGATTTTTGGGTACAATGGCTTTAACGAGTTTTTTTTCGAGTTTGAGTACCGGTACACATGTTCTGGTAGCGAGAAGACAGGGAGAAAATAATCCAGGCGGTGTCGGAGAAGTACTCCTGAATTCCCTGTTCATTGCATTGGTGGTCGGAACCATCTTCGGTGCGGTTGGTTACCTTTTGTCATATGATATTATGAATTTTTTCTCCGCAAATGATGAAGTAACGAAAGTGGGCGCTGATTATATGAAATATCAGTTCCTTGGATTACCGTTTTTTTTGCTGATTATTGCATATAGAGGATTTTTCTTCGGCATCGGCCATACCAAAATTTTCATGATATCAGCTATTATTATTAATGTATTTAATATTGTATTTAATTATTTATTTATGTTTGGGGCTTTCGGATTTCCGAAAATGGAACTTGCCGGAGCAGGCATCGGCTATACCATTAGTATGATGTTAGGATGGCTCTTTTTCCTGTCTGTAACATTTTTGGCGATTTATCGAAAACAATATAAGTATTATTCTAATATTCACATTATAAAAGAGGTAATATATCAGATTATTAAAATTTCATTCCCTGTTTCCATGCAGAATATATTGATTTTACTCGGATTTCTAGTGTTCGTGGCAATAACGGGAATAATCGGCACCATTGAACAGGCTGCGAGTAATGTAGTAATAACAGCCCTGTTTTTATCAATTATGCCCTGTATGGGTTTCGGAATTGCTGCCCAGACTCTGGTTGGCCAGTCATTGGGTAAGGGTAGTCAAAGGCTCGCACAGGCTTACGGCTATGAAAGTGCCAAACTTGCAACAATATTTACAATATTAATTGGAATTCTGTTTGTGGTTTTCCCCGAACCCGTTATTTCGGTGATTACAAACGAAAGATTGGTTATTAATTCAGCAAAGCCGATATTACAAATTGCCGGTGTTGCCCAGATATTTTATGGCTCAGGAATTATTTTTGCCAGTGCTTTGCAGGCTGCAGGTGCAACCGTTTATGTAATGTTTATTGAGATCATAACACACTGGATAATATTTTTACCTTTAACATATGTTATAGGTATTTCATTTAACCTGGGTATTATAGGTGCGTGGCTGGCATTACCGGTTTATATTATTGCATATACAACCATGACTTACTTAAAATTTCGTTCGATGAACTGGTTACAAATTAAAATATAAAAAAAATTGCCGTCAATAGTTAAAAAAATAGGAAAAGTTGTATTTGGCGCTACCTCAGCAGGGTTACTACTATTAATATTTATCGCCGACGTTGTTCGTCGGAGCGTGGAAATTGAATTTACATGGGTCTTATTTTTAAGAGAAATCCTGATAGGTATCGCATTTCTTATAATATATATTTTAATTGAATCTGTGTGGAGGCGTGGACAACGACCACTCAAAAAACTTGGTTTCGTTCTTGTTATTACAATCTTTATTGGAATTGCTTCACTTTTTCTTTTAATAATTCAGTCGAGCGGTTACGAAATTAAAAATGCCGAACTTAACCCGCTCGGTTTTGACTCTATCGTCTGGTCGAATGTTTATGGCATTGTTTTTGGTGTAGTGATGATAATTGTCCTTCTGA